>Ga0116187_1003883_pt1 | contig 13455 bp, 12 predicted proteins | sample AD_JPNNA6_MetaG_FD_89755 | JGI IMG/M metagenome (GOLD analysis project Ga0116187, IMG submission 89755) | Active sludge microbial communities of municipal wastewater-treating anaerobic digesters from Japan - AD_JPNNA6_MetaG | ecosystem: Engineered > Bioreactor > Anaerobic > Digestate | place... | reverse complement strand
CAGAGCGTTGCCGTGCGAGCGCTCGAGCACCCGGCGGGCGATGTCGTTGCCGACTGGTTCCCCCAGCGCGGCGTGTAGGAGGTCGCCGCACGCCGCGAGGTCGAGCGGTGCGACATCGAGTCGCCGCAGCACGCCGAGGTGCTCGAGTTGGGCGACGGCTTCCGACGACGGCGCGCCGGTGCGTGAGGTGAGGAGGAGCTTCGAGGCGCCCAGCCGGGCGACATGGAGGAGGACGACCGCCGAGCCGGCATCGAGATGGCCGACGTCGTCGACCCAGACCAGGTCGGGAGCGTCGATCATCCAGCGGTCGAGCACGGCCTGGACGTGGCCGGTGGGGTCGATCGACGTCACGTCGAGCACCTCGGGCCGGAGGAGCCCGATGCCGTCGAAGCGGGCGAGCGTGTCGGGCCCGCGGACCTTCACCACCGACGCACCGGAGACGGCGGCGAGCGTGGTCGCCACGTGGGCCGCGATCGCCGACTTGCCGATGCCCGCCGGGCCCTCGAGCAGGACCGCTGCGACGTCGGGGTCCTGCAGCAGGCCGGTGACGTGGTCGACCGTTTCCTCACGCCCGACGAAGGGCCACCCAGTCATGGGCCGCAGTGTACGCATCGCTCCGGGGTCGCCAGAATGGGCCGGTGCCCGCCCCCGAGTCCCCGCCTCACTCCGCGCTGCTGCGGTCTGCTCGGGGTGCCGGAGTCGGCGACGGGGAGCTCGATCCGGCCTGGGGGCAGCTCGTCGGCGCCGTCGAGCAGTGGGCCGGTCGCTGCGGTGGAACCGTGCTGACCTTGCGCCCTGTGCCCGGCGATGTCGAGACCCCGCTGGGCGCCCTGGCCCGTTCGGCGGCGGCCTTGGTGGACCTGCACGGCGTGTCCGGCGCCGCGCCCGCCGTACGCGCCTGCCGGGAGCTCGGCGTCCGGGCGATCGTGGTCGAGCGGATCGAATTGCTCGACGACGCCAGCGCCGCGGTGATCCACCATCTCGTCGATGCCGGCGTCGCGGCCGTGGTGGCGACGGTGACGGGTCCGGCGCCGCTGCCCGAACCGATCGTGGGGTTGGTCGTGAGTGATCGGATGTGGGTCGTCGATGCCGCCGAGCACGTCGGCCACCCCGACGGCGACCCCGTGGCAGGGCCCGCCGGTCCGAGTGGCGGTGAGGTCGGCGGGCCGCGGCTCACGGATCGGGAGCGCGAGATCGCCGAGTACGTCATGGAAGGCTGGCGGAACCGTGAGATCGCCGACCGGCTCTGCGTGTCGGTGAGGACCGTCGAGGGCCACGTGTTGCGCCTGTGCCGCAAGCTCGGCGTCACCGACCGCAGCCAGGTCGAGGCCCGGCATCTGGACCCAGCCGGCGGTGCCAGCGGTGCGGGTTCCTGACATCTGACGCGACGGGCACGCTGCGGGACCTTCGGCCCTCGCTGCCCACCCTCGGTGGGCGGATGATCGCGAGGAGACCGAGCAAGGAGGCCCGATGTCGATGACAACGAACCATCCGCCGCACCGGCGGCTACCGGTCGGACGAATCGTCCTCGTCGTGTTGGGGTGCGTCTTCGTGCCCTTGGCGCTCGCGCTCCTGGGCGGTGGAACGGTACTGACCTGGGCGCACCAGACCCAGCGGGACGCGTCCGGCTACTTCACGAGTCCGTCCGAGCGCCTCGAAACCCTCGACTACGCGATCGTGTCCGAGCGTGTCGACCTCGACCTCGACAGCGGGGACTACCTCGGCGTCGGTCAACTCGGCACGGTGAGGATCCGGTTGGACAGCACCAACGAGCGCCAGGTCTTCATCGGAATCGGACCCCGCAGGGCCGTCAAGGACTACCTCCGTGGCGTGGCCCGGGCAGAGATCGCCGACGTCTCGACTGATCCGTTCTCGGTCGAGTACCGGCATCTCGGCGACGGTGCGCCGACCGGTCCCCCAGGCGACGAGAGCTTCTGGCAGGCACAGGCCGAGGGCCCTGGACCCCAGACCCTGACCTGGCCCGTCGAGTCCGGCGACTGGGTCGTCGTCGTGATGAACCGGGACGCAACGGCGGGCGTCGGGGTCGACGCCGCCGTCGGATTCAAGGCGGACTGGATCCGGCCCCTCGGTATCGGCCTGCTGGTGGCCGGCGGACTGGCGCTGATCATCGCTGTCGCCGCGCTCGTCGTCGGCATCGTCGGTCTGCGCCATCACGCCGCGAGCGACGAGACCGGGGGAACGCATGTGCACACCGGGTCCGGGCCGGTTCGGCTCACGGGTCGACTCGATGCGGAGCTGAGCCGGTGGCTGTGGCTCGTGAAGTGGTTCCTCGTCATCCCTCACCTCGTGACCCTGGCCTTCCTGTGGTTGGCGTTCGCGGTGCTCACGGTCGTGGCGTTCTTCGCGATCCTCCTGACCGGCCGCTACCCGCGAGGCATCTTCGACTTCAACGCGGGTGTGCTGCGTTGGTCGTGGCGGGTGAGCTACTACGCATTCGGCGTCGCCGGCACCGACCGCTATCCGCCGTTCAGCCTCGGCGAGCATCCCGACTACCCAGCTCGGCTCGACATCGCCCCGCCGGACCAGCTGTCGAGAGGACTCGTCCTCGTGAAGTGGTGGCTACTGGCCATCCCGCACTACCTGATCGTCGGTCTCATGGTCGGCACGACGGTGTCGAGCCGGAGCGGCGACCGGTGGGTCGATGTTCCGGTCACCGGGCTGATCTCCTGGCTCGTCCTGGTGGCGGTCGTGACGCTCCTCTTCACCGGCCGGTACCCGTCGGGCATTCACCGGCTCGTCGTCGGCCTCCATCGGTGGGTGTTCCGCGTCGTCGCCTATGCCGCGCTCATGACCGACGAGTACCCGCCGTTCCGCCTCGACCAGGGCGACGAGGAACCGAGCGTGGACTCCGAGCTCGGAGCACCTCCGTCGTGAGGCGCTGCAGCGTCGAGCGCGTCGCGACGGCGGGTGCGATTGCGGTGCTGGCCGCCGTCGGGCGTCGGCGCCACCTGACCTGGGGGTCGACGCCCGACGAGGTCGCCAGGGCACTGCCGGGTGACGAGCTCGTGCGGTCGCCGCACCTGACGTCGACTCGTTCGATCACGGTGCGCGCCGCCGCCGGGGACGTCTGGCCGTGGTTGGCGCAGATGGGCCAGGGGCGCGGCGGGTTGTACTCCTACGACTGGTTGGAGAACCTCGCCGGTTGCCAGATGCACAGCGCCGATCGGGTGGTGCCCGAGTGGCAGTCCGTGGAGGTGGGCGACCCGTTTCGCCTCCATCCCGATCTCGCCCTGCGCGTGGCCAGGATCGATCCCGGCGAGTCGCTGGTCGTCGAGGGGGGAGTGAGCCCCACCGGACAGGAGACCAGCGGTTCCGACGCCCCGTACGACTTCAGCTGGGCGTTCGTTCTCGTGCCGGTCGGCGCGGACGCCACCCGACTGATCATCCGCGAGCGCTACCGGTATCACGCGGCCTGGGTGCGGTTGATGGTCGAGCCCGTCTCGGTGATCAGCTGCGTGATGACCGAGCGGATGATGCGGGGGATCCGCGACCGAGCCGAGGGGACACGTAGCGGCTCGTAGCAGCCGGTCATCCGGCGCGTGGAACGAATGCCCCGACCACGGCTCAGCGCGAGCGGAGCACGCAGAACTCGTTGCCCTCCGGGTCGGCCAACACGACCCACGACGGTGTGCCCTGGCCGATGTCGACGTGGGTCGCGCCGAGGGCGACGAGTCGTTCGACCTCGGCGTCACGGTCGTCGGGCCGGACGTCGAGGTGGAACCGGTTCTTCACGGTCTTCGGGTCGGGCACGTGCTGGAAGAGGACGCCGGGGAAGCGGTCGGGGCCCGACCGGATCTCCACGTCGCCGTCCTGGTCGACGATGATCTCGGTCCATCCGAGCGCATCGGCCCACCAGCGGGCCAGCGCGTCGGGGTCGTCGGCATCGATCACGAGCTGTTCCCAGGCGAGTGTCATGGTCACTGGCTACCAAATGAGCGCGGGCTCGCGCATGGCTGTCGGGGCCGCGATGGCGTCCCGTTCGAACTGCGCTGGGTGATCCTTCCCGATCGGCCGAATCCGGACCCTCATTGTCACACCCATGTGCTTGACTGTTCCCATGGAGGCGAACACCAGTTCGATACAGGCGGAGATGGCCGAGGTGCTCGCACCGCTGCGGTCCGTCCTGGCTCGGCTGGCACCGAACGACATCCCGCTGCCCGAGGTGGCCGGTATCTGGCAGCTGTTCTCCCAGGTGCGGCGTCTTGCCGGCAATGGCGAGACGCTGTTGGCCGGCCGTGTCGCCGAGGCGCGGGAGTGGGCGCGGTCGGGGTACGCGACTCCTGAGGAATGGATGGCGGCCAAGGCCGGCACGTCGGTGGGTGAGGCGCGCGGCCAGATCGCAACGTCGGAGCAGCTGGGGCAAGGTCTGGACGAGACGGCCGAGCGCATGCGGCAGGGGCGTCTCTCGCCGCAGCAGGCGGGCATCGTGGCCGACGCGGCTGCGGTCAATCCCGATGCCGAGCTCGAGCTGTGTGACCGGGCCGAGCGTGACAGCAACAAGAACCTCAGCGACGAGGCCCGTCGGCGCAAGGCGCAACGATCCGACGGCGACGATCGGGCTCGTCGGCACCACCGTGAGCGTCGAGCGCGGCGCTACTCCGACGCCGACGACAAGTCGCACCTGCACGTCGAGGGACCCACATCGAAGCTTGCGGAGTTCTTCAAAGCCCTCGATCGCGAGACCGACCGGCGATACCGCGAGGCGACCAAGCAGGGGCGGCGCGAGGGCCGCGACGCCTACGCGTTCGATGCCTTCCTCTCGCTCGTCACCCAGGGAATCGCCGGCGATGCCGCGACGTCCTCGAAGCCGAAGCACCTGGCGATGATCCGAGTCGACCTCGATGCCCTCGTGCGGGGCCATGTCGAGGGGGACGAGACGTGCGAGATCGCCGGGTTCGGTGCGATCTCGGTCGCTGAGGCCCGGGCGTTGTTGAGCGAGTCGATCCTGTACCTCGTGTGCACGAAGGGCGTCGACGTCGTCAACCTCACGCACCTCGGTCGAGGCCCGAACCGAGTGCAGGAGCTTGCCCTCCTGTGGGCGTCGCAGACGTGCCAGGTCGCGGGGTGCTACCGAACCCACACGCAATACGACCATCGGATCGATTTCGCCGAGACCCGGCACACCCGGGTCGACGAGACCGACCTGCTCTGCGTCCATCACCACAAGATGAAGACGTTCAAGGGCTACGCCCTCGTCGCCGGCACGGGCAAGCGACGCTTCGTCCCGCCGGGTGACCCCGACCATCCGGCGACGTCGCGTTCTGGTCCCGGCTCACCTCGGTCGGACGGGTCGTCTCCGGGGCCAGCGCAACCCCCGCCGCCGGAACCGTCGCAGGAACCGCCGCCGCCCTCGGAGTCGATCGAGGAGCGGATCGGCCGGCTCCGAGCGAGCGCCCAGGCCCGTCGACGACGGGCCGCCGGGCAGGGCGACCTGTTCGGGCTGGCGGAGTAGCCGGGTCCCGGACTCTGACCGGACCCGGGCCTCGACCCGAATCCGGCGCAACGACGGGAGCAACCCACTTCGGTGGGTCGCTTCGTCGCGTCCCGATGCCCGCTCGGAGCGGGGCCGTCCCCGGTACCATCGACCGGGGCGGACAGAGCTGTCCGCCACCAAGGGGGGTTCATCGACATGTCCACTGACGAGCAGATCCTCGGCCGCACCGAGGTCGACGACCTCGAGGCGATCATCTCGATGTACAACACCGACGTCACCGAGGCGCTGCACGTCGTCGCGGACAACGCCCCGGCGATCTTCACGTGGGACTACGAGAAGGGCGCCCGCCCGCAGCTCAACAAGCTCTACGAGAAGGCGAAGCACGCCCAGTGGAACGGCGAGACCGACCTCGACTGGTCGATCGAGGTCGACCAGGAGTACTTCGCCAAGCTGCTGTCGGACATGCGGGCCATGCAGATGGCCGAGGCCGGCATCACCTTCGAGGGCACCCCGTTCGCCAACTGGGGTGACAAGGAGTGGCTGGCCCACTCGATGGAGAGCCAGAACTGGAGTCTCAGCCAGTTCATGCACGGTGAGCAGGGTGCGCTGATCTGCACGGCGAAGATCGTGGAGACGGTGCCGTGGATCGACGCCAAGTACTACGCGGCGACCCAGGTGATGGACGAGGCCCGCCACGTCGAGGTGTTCGCCAAGTACCTCGACACCAAGCTCAACGGGCACTACCCGATCAACACGCACCTGCGGATGCTGCTCGACGACATCATCAACGACTCCCGTTGGGACATGACGTACCTCGGCATGCAGATCATGGTGGAAGGGCTCGCGCTCGCCGCCTTCGGCATGGCGATGCAGACGACCCCCGACCCCCTCCTCAAGCAGCTGCTCCGTTACGTGATGAGTGACGAGGCCCGCCACGTCGCCTTCGGTGTGCTGTCACTCAAGGAGTTCTACGACGGGCTGACCGACGCCGAGCTGTTGGAACGCCAGGAGTTCGCGTTCGAGGCCGCCGTCCGCATGCGCGACCGCTTCCTCCAACAGGAGGTGTGGGACCGCCTCGGGGTCAACGTCAAGGACGCGGTGAAGCTCTTCGACGTGCCGGCCGAGGTCAAGAACCGCGACCCGTTCCAGCAGCTCCTGTTCTCGAAGATCGTGCCCAACTGCAAGAAGCTCGGCCTGCTCGACGCCAACGACGGCTGGCTCCGCAAACGTTTCGACACGCTCGGCGTCACCCAGTTCGAGGACTGGGCCGACACCGGCGAGGAGTACCTCGAGATGGACGCCGTCTCCCAGGACCGCCTCGCCGCCCAGGCCGCCGCCGGCTGACGCCCAGGCCGGGGGAGCGGGGCGCCGCGCGAACGGTTCACAGGGAATTCTGCGCCCGCACCCACCTCCCGCCCAGCATCGCGACCGATACTGCTGAGCGTGACGACGCTGGAGCTCGATCGGACGACCCTCGATCTCGACCCGACCGCTCCGACAGCGGGCCTGCGACGCCATGTGCCCCGATTGGTCCGGTACGGCACGGTGTCGATCGTGTCGACGACGTTCAGTCTGACGATCCTGACCGTCCTCGTCGCGTCCGGCGCCCTCTCCGCCGGTTGGGGCAACCTCGTGGCCACCCTGTGCGGCGCCGTGCCGTCCTTCGAGCTCAACCGCCGGTGGGTCTGGCCCGGCGGTGGCCGGCCCCGCCTCGCCCAGGCCGTTCCGTTCGTGGCGATGTCGCTCGCCGGACTGGCGCTCTCCGCCGTCCTCGTTGCCGTGACCGAGGGCTGGTCGTCGGAATGGTCCGACGGCTCCCGAGCCCTCCTCGCCGACGGCTCCAACATGGCGGCGTTCGGGTCGCTGTGGCTCGTGCAGTTCGTCATCTGCGACCGCCATCTCTTCGGGCGTCGCTGACCGTCGGGCCCACACCCGCCGAGGGGCGAGTCCGGCCAACGCTCCCTGCCCGGTAGCGTGCCGCTCCATGGCCCACGAACGCGAACCGTGGTTCCACGACGAGCACGGCAACCTGGTGGTCGTCCAAGCGCCGAACCTCCCGATCCTGGTGTGGCTCGGCGCGGTGGTGCTGCGCACCCTCGTGCACGGCGGGGCACCCGAACGCCTCGCCGACGCCGTCGGGTTCGGCGCACTCTTCACGTGGGCCTACCTCGAGGTGGCGCAGGGCAGCGCCCGCATCCGGCGGATCCTCGGCGCCGTGGTGCTCGTCGCCATGGTCGTCGGACGCGTCCGGGGCTGAGCGCCCGGCCGTCGACGCCGATCCGGCCCGACTACGGACCGACGACGTCGACGTGCCCGAGCGATGCGGCGGTCACCTCGGAATCGGGTGAGAGGATCACGACCTCGGCCCACGCGTCCGCGCCCAGCACCCGGGTGTGGGTGCAGTTGCGGACGACGATCTCCTGATCGGGCAGCCCGTCGACGGCGACCTTCTCTGCCGTCGTCGCCGGCGTCGGCACGCTGCCGTCGGCAGGTGCGAGCCGCGGCAGCAACTCGGCGAGCAGGACGTCCTTCGACGTGGTCCGGCCGGGCAGCGGGCACGTCTCGCCGCGGTCCTCGACGAGGGCGATCGTGTCGGTCATCGTCGGTGGGGCCAACGACACGAGCCGGAGCCCGAGGTCCGACACCGCCGCCACGGCCGGTGGCGCGGCGCCGTCGAAGAACCCGTAGCGCGCCGTCCCCGCGGTGACCACGAGCAGCGATCGACCACACGGCGTGAGGGTGGCTGCGATGGTGGGATCGAGGGACGTCACTGCCCGAACGAAGTCGTCGGTGGCGTCGCGGAGGTCGGCGGGGCCGGTGGACGAGTCGGCAGCAATCCGTTCGACGGCGGCGACGAGATCGGCATGGGGCAACGCGGCAGCGTCGGAGGCGCAGGTGATGCCGTGGCGGAGGAGCGCCGTGATCACGTCGGCCTCGGCCGCCGAGCCGTCGTCATCGCCGGCGGACACCACCGCCCCCGGCCGGTCGAACTCGCCGGCGCCCCCGACGGTGTCGGCGAACTTCCAGACGCCGAACGCTGCTCCTGCCACGACGCCGATCGCGAGCACGCCGAAGAGGGCGATACGCCACACGGGGCGACGTCGCCCCTGCCGACGGCGTGCGGTGGAGGTCGGCGCCATCGACCGCGGCGTCGGCGGTGGTGCGGCCGTGTCCTCCCAGGCCGCGACCGGGGGACCGAACGTCGACGGTGCCGGGGGCGGCGACGGTGTGGAGGCCGGGTCGACCCCGAACGGCGGCATCGGGGGCAGCACCGAGGTGGACGGTATCGGGCGCACCTCGTCGGTCCACGCCGCGCCGTCCCAGTAGCGGAGGAGACCGGGATCGGACGGGTCGGGAAACCAGCCGGCAACGGACATACGGTGCGTGAGCCTCTCGGGTCGGGGGGAACCTCGGTGGATCGACGGGGAGCGTAGTTCGTGCTCGCCCCAGCGCCCGGGTGTGGCCGGGCGCTGGCCCGTGGTGTTCAGGCCGGGAACTCGGCTCCGAGATCGGCCGCCTTCTTGGCGGCCTCCTCGGGGAACACGTTCTTCACGATGAACGGGTCGGCGGTGAGCGAGTAGTCGGGGGCGAGGTGCTTGGTGTAGCGGTCGATGTAGAGCAGCTGCTTCGCGATCAGTACCAGCTCGCGGGGAATCGACGCGTCGTAGGCCTTCAGCATCTTCACCGACTCCGACACGAGCTGGGCGATGTCGACGCCGCCGAAGCCGCTCGACAACATGGCGCCCAGCACGTTCGTGAGGAACGCCGCGAGCTGGTCCTCGTCGCCGAACTCCTCGGGAATCGCGCCCACCCGGCGGTACGCACTGGCCACCCGGGAGAAGTCGAGGTCGAAGGCGCACGTGTAGAACAGGTCCTGCAACAGGTCCCGCCACTCCTGGTCGAGCTCGCCCATGATGCCGAAGTCCAAGAAGCAACCACGGCCGTCGTCGAGCACCCAGATGTTGCCCGCGTGCATGTCGCCGTGGAACGGGCCGTGCAGCATGGCCGCCTCGGCCCACACCTTGGCGCCGCGTCGGACGACGAGCTGCAGGTCGAGCCCGCGGTTCGCCAGTTCGTCGAAGTGATCCATCGGGACACCCCGCACTCGTTCCATGCAGATCGTGCGGGGCCCACAGTGGTCCCAGTACACCTCGGGCGCCGTGATCATCGTGTTGTCGCCGAACGCCCCGATGCGGTCCCGGAAGCGGTCCTGCTGCCACGCCTCCCGGACGGGGTTGAGTTCCTGGAACGTGACGGCGTGAAGGTCGACGATGATGTCCCGTGCTCCGGAGGCCTTCCCCCACGGCGTCTTCTCGAACAGCCAGGCGATGCGGTACGAGTTGCGGAGATCCTGGGCCATGCCGTCGCGGATGCCGGGTCGCTGCACCCTGCGTGACGGCCTCGCGGCCGTCACGCAGGGTGCAGGCGTGGACCTGCCCGATCGACGCGGCCGACAACGGGTGGTCGTCGAACGAGGCGAACACCTCGGTGACGGATTGCCCCAGGTCCTCGGCGACGGCGGCCCGTGCCTGTTCGCCGGGGAACGCCGGTACGGCGTCGAGGCAACGGCGGGCGGCGAGGACCAGTGGCTCGGGGACCAGTGCGCCCGAGCTGGCGAGGATCTGCCCCGCCTTCACGAAGGTCGGGCCCAGCCGGATGAACCCGTCGACGAGGCCGTCGCAGGCCGTCGCGACGATCGGCGTGGAGCGGCGTCGCACCAGGCGACCGGCGAGTGCTCGGAGGACCGACGTGCCCAGGACGGCGACGACAACGACGAATCGCCCGACGTCGCGGACGTGGAACGTGTCGAGCGGCGGCGCGTCGACCTCGAGCGCGGCGGCGGGCGGCCCGTCGGCGTACGGACCCCGGAAGGGGGTGGCCGAGCGTCGACCGGTGGTCTCGCCGGGGCTCGTGGTCATCCGGATCTCCTCGCCGTTGTTGACCTGACGTCAATACGAGGGACACTAGGCCCGGCCGTCGGGCCCGGTCGAGACCGCGCTGGGTCGTTCGGGCCAAGCAGCCGGGAGAACCACCCACGGTCCGGCGGCGGTCATCACTCAAGACGGATCCGAGGGACCCCGAAGGTCTCTTCATGGCAGGACGAACCGCGGAGCGCGCCGCCCGGAGGGCCCGGCGGCGCTTCCGCCGTCTCTACAGGGTCGCTGTTGTCCTGATCGTCGCGTTCGGCGTCATCCTCGTCCGCAACCGGGGTGACGACCCGGTGTGGACCGCCGTCGACACTGCCGGCCAGCTGCTCGCGGCCGTCCTCGCTGCCGCCGCCGGAGCCGTGACCGCCCGCCGCAGTTCCGGTCGAGCACGGTGGGGATGGAGCACCATCGCCGCCGGCTGTGCGGCGTGGGCTGTCGGGCGGGGCATCTGGCTCGTGTCCGCGATGGTGCTGCACCACAACGTGCCGGCACCGGGCATCGCCGACATCGGTTTCGTCGCCGCGCCCGTCCTGTGGACCGCCGGCATCCTGATGCTCGTCGACACGCCGCCCGGCACGCGTTCTCGCACGAGCGGTCTCCTCGAGGGCCTGATGATCGCCGGTGGAGTGTTCCTCCCCACCTGGGCACTGGCATTGGCTCCCGTCGTGCGGGAGTCGGGCGGGCCGGGCCCGGCGCAGATCGTGGACCTCGCGCGCCCGGTGCTCGACCTCGTGGTGCTCGCCTCGCTGCTGTTCGCGTTCCCCCGCTGCCGCCGCCACGCTCGGGGAAGCCTCGCGCTCCTGGCGATCGGCGTGGCCGCGATCGCGACCGCCGACAGCGGGTTCTGGTACCTCCGCACCGTCGACTCCTACATCGGGACGAACCTGTTCGATCTCGGGTGGTTCGCCGGGTTCCTGTTCATCGGACTCGGATCGTTGCGACCTTCGGCCGGAACGCCGACGGGAACGTCGGCTGGCACCCAGGCCGGGGCGCCGGCTCTCGACCCGGAGTTCCGGGACAGCTGGAGACTCCTCAGGGCTGCCGCCCGGACGTTACCGACGGTCACAAGCCGTGGATGAGGCGGAATGGCATTGCTGAGGTCGCCGCTCGGGCGTCCTCAATGCTCCCAGCGTCGGGGATAGCACCACTGATCTCGATCGAAGGGATCCGTCTGAAACGCGCACATGTGGGGCAGACGCGACCGGTCCGTCCCCGCCCGGTGGTCGCTGTTTCGGGACTGGCCTTGATGAGGCCTTTGCCCGAACACTCGTGGCACGGCATCGTCCCGACTACCCGGACTCGGATGTCGAGGAGCTGGATGATGTTGAGCCGAAGGTCATCGGCGGCGTGGTCCAGCGCGTCGCGAGCGGTGTCCGCGAGGGTGAGGAGTCGTCTGGCGTGGTCGCTCTGAGTGTCCCGGGCGGCGGCCCAGCCCACGACTCGATCTCGGTGCATCTTCAATCGCTCGAGTTCCTCTTCGAGCTGCCGTGTCGCGTGCCGGATCGCCACGGGGTCAGTTCCTGAGGTGACGAGTTGAGCGATGCTTGATCCAAGGGCCGACTCGATGCGGCGGATCTTTCGGGTGAGCGCGGTGAGGTCGTCTGCCCCTGCTGGTTGGTGCGCGGAGTCGGCGATGCCAGCGAGCGTCAGGAGCCGCTCGGGGTCGGTGAGCATCTCGTGGGTGGCGGACCAGACTCGGGCCTCCACGCCGGCTGCGTGAATCCGGGGACAATCGCATCTTGCGGGGCCACGCTCGGCGAGGTTGTTGGCGCATCGGTAGACGCGAGCGTCGCGGTCGGGGCGTCCCGTGCCCTGCATATTTGACCCGCAGGGGGAGGTGAGTCGCCCGCCGAGGAGGTATCTGTGCCGGGCCAGAGTGGCTCCAGGGCCGGTGCTGGTCTCAGCGAGGCGTTGGCGGAGCTGTTCGTGCCTTGGTTCGCTGATGATGGCCGGGATCGAGAGCGTTATGGTGTGGGTGTCGGTTGTGTATGTCCAGGTCCCGGAGATCCCCGTTGCGGTTCTGAGCATGTCGCGCACTCGTCGGTGCGTCCACCGGCCCGTGCCGGGGTTGGAGAGGCGACGGGTCGCTCCGGGTGTTGGGACGTCCCGGTCGTTGAGGTCGTCGGCGATCTTGAGCGTTGATCGGCGATCGTCGATGAACTGGTCGACCACCGATGCGATGACCTCCACCTCTTGAGGATTCAGCGCGAGGCGACTGTGGGCTTCACCCTCGTCGCGTACAACTGTGTAGCCGAAGGGCGGTGGGCCGCCGGGCCAGTAGCCAGCTTCGGCGACGGCTCGGATTCCACGGACCATGCGGTCACGAATCTTCCGTCGCTCCTCCTCAGCGATCACTCCACGAAGTTGTCGCTCCAGAGTGCTCATCGTTGGCTGAACGAGATAGACGACACCGACCTCAGCGCGAGCAAGTTCGCGCTCGAGGACCAGACCATCGACCAGGTCACGAGAGAGCCGATCGGGGTCCGTCACAACCACGACGTCGAAGGAACCCTCTCTCGCCGACTGGAGGAGGCCTTGGAGTGCAGGCCGATGAATCGTTGCTCCAGACACGCCGTCGTCGACGAACTGCCCCACCACGTTCCAGCCGCTCGTCTCGCAGTAGGCCGCAGCGCGTCGTTGCTGGTCGGCGAGGCTTGTTCCGTGCGTCGCCTGCTCGTCGGTCGAGACGCGGCTATACAGCGCGGCGCGGGTGGTTCGGCTCATTGGGGGCCTCGAGCTGATCAGTTGACCTGGAGGCGGTGAGAAGTACCGCGAGCTGCGCCATCACCGGCAACGAGGCCGGTCGCCACTCGCAGGACGCTAACACCGGCGAGTAGAGCGAATCGTCGAATGCTGGTCTCGGATCGAGTGGATCGTCCATCAGTAGCCCTAAGCGCGTGTAAAGCGCCGCGGTCGTGAGAATTCTGTGCAATGACGATTGACGCTGCAGAGCCTGTTTCGGAAACCTCGCAGCTGCTTCGCCAGCAGGGCTCCGGTTGCTGTTCAGCGGTCAACTCGGAGGCGGTCGTCCTGGGCCGGCTGATGCGCCCCGGGGCTGTTCACCGAGTGGTG
>Ga0116187_1003879_pt1 | contig 13467 bp, 13 predicted proteins | sample AD_JPNNA6_MetaG_FD_89755 | JGI IMG/M metagenome (GOLD analysis project Ga0116187, IMG submission 89755) | Active sludge microbial communities of municipal wastewater-treating anaerobic digesters from Japan - AD_JPNNA6_MetaG | ecosystem: Engineered > Bioreactor > Anaerobic > Digestate | place... | reverse complement strand
CGGTCCGGTATTCTTCAAGGGTGACCGCATGGGTCGTTTCGGCAAGCCTTTCAAAATCCTCAAGTTCCGCACCATGTATGAGGACGCACGCAGTCACAATGGCGCGCCTGTCACCGCCAAAGACGACGACCGCATCACCCCCTTCGGCAAGTACCTGCGCGAGACCAAGCTCAACGAGTTACCCCAGTTCTGGAATGTGCTCAGAGGAGAGATGGGCATCGTCGGTCCCCGTCCAGAAGATCTCAAAATTGCCCAAGCCTGGCCTGAGGAGGTCAAAGCAGAGGTTCTCTCCATTCGCCCAGGCATCACCAGCCCTGCCTCGGTTATCTACCGCGATGAAGAAAATCTCCTTCAAGGCTCCGGTTTTATGGATGATTACCTAAAAACTATTCTCCCCAACAAAATCCGCCTCGATCAGCTCTACGTCCGTAATAGCAATATTTTCACTGATCTGGACGTGATTGCGATGACCATCATAACCCTCTTTCCTCTCCTCCGTAGAACCACTGTCGATCAGCGCTGGCTTTTTGGTGGTCCTTTCTATCTCTTTTTCAGGCGTGTTTTCTCCTGGTTCCTCGCAGACATGTTCGTCACTGCCTTCGCTGTTGGCATCTCGGGTGTAATCTGGCGCCTCAGTGCGATCATCAACCTCGGATGGCAAAATTACCTGCTTATGTCGATTGCCATCGCTGTTTTTGTCAGTCTGATCAACTTGCTCTTGGGTCTCAACCGCGTTAACTGGCGCAGTGCCAGCCCCATTTATGTTGTCGATCTTGCTTTTTCCGTTGGCGTTTCCATGGCAATTCTATACGGGGTCACCCGCCTGTGGCTCACTGAGCCCTGGCTGCCCTTCAGCCTGATCTGGCTCATTGGCATCACCATGATGTTCGGTCTCGTGCTTGTCCGTTATCGCGATCGCCTGCTTACCGGCCTGGCAAACCGCTGGCTGCTCTTTCGCGGCCCAAAGTCTTCCTTTGCCGAGCGCATTCTCATTGTTGGCGCAGGCAGCCTGGCAGAGATGACCATCTGGCTGCTTCAACGCAGCGCGTATTCAGGCATCTTCGGCATTATTGGCATGGTAGATGATGATGCCCGCAAGCGCAACATGGAATCTTATGGTGTGCGCGTTCTCGGCACAACGGATGACATCCCCGCCCTCGTTGAAAAATACCAGGTCGGCTTGATCTTCTTCGCCATCGCCAACGGCTCTGAACGGGATCGCGAGCGCATCACCAAACTTTGTGAAGCGACTAATGCTAAAATCGTGGTGATCCCGGACCTCGTCAAAGTTCTGGAACGCTCGATCAAAAAGATCACGACACAGGAATCCTCATGACAGACAAATGGAATGGTCGGACAGTTCTCGTCACCGGAGCGGGCGGTTTTATCGGGAGCCGTCTGGTGGAAAAACTCTTTTCTCATGGAGTCCGTGTACGTGCATTCGTGCGCTATAACTCCCGCGCCGAAATCGGCCTACTCAAGCAGCTTCCCCCTGAAATTCTTGGGAACGTCGAAATTATCCGCGGCGACTTACGCGACTTCAGCGCTGTCGAACAAGCTGCAAAGGGTGTAGACACGATTTTTCACCTCGGAGCGCTCATTTCCATCCCCTATTCCTACGTCCATCCGGTTGAGACGGTGCAAACGAATGTGATCGGGACGATGAACATCCTGGAGGCATGCCGCAAGACAGGGGCGAAGCTGGTGCATACTTCCACCAGCGAGGTTTATGGGACGGCTTTGCGAGTGCCGATTGGTGAAGATCATCCCCTGCAGGGGCAGTCACCTTATTCTGCCAGCAAGATCGGAGCGGACAAACTGGTGGAAAGCTACCACCGAAGTTTTGACGTTCCGGCGATCACTATCAGACCCTTCAACACCTACGGACCGGGGCAAAGCAACCGGGCTGTCATTCCAATCATTATCACCCAGGCACTCTCCGGGGATGTGGTTCGATTGGGCAATCTGGATGCCATCCGTGATTTTACCTACCTGGACGATACTGTCGACGGCTTTTTGCTTGCCGGGATGGCGGATTTATGGAACGGCGAAACCTTCAACCTCGGCACAGGTGAGGAGATCAGCATCGCGGCGGTTGCGGAGCTCATTTTCAGGATCATGGGAAAGCAAGCCGAAATCCAGGTGGAGCAAGGTCGGCTGCGCCCGGAAAAATCTGAAGTGTTACGGTTAATTTCTGACAACCGTAAGGCAAAAGAGGCTCTGGGATGGCAACCCAAAGTCGGGATGGAAGAGGGATTGAGGCGAACGATCGATTGGATCAGCGCGCATTTGGACCTCTATAAACCTGAAGAATACGGTTTGTAAGACCTGGAAACCGGATATCTTCGCAAACTGAACACGCAGCGTTCTTGATTCGATTGTATAATTCCCCTTAAACTAAAAAAAAGGCGGAAATTATGAAAGCAGTTATTCTGGCGGGCGGCAGGGGAACCAGGCTTGCGCCTTATACGCATATCCTACCTAAACCAATGATGCCAGTTGGCGATCGGGCTATTCTTGAAGTTGTCCTTGGTCAGTTCAGCCGGGCGGGAATTAGCGAAGTGACGCTGGCTGTTGGTCACCTGGCAAGCCTGATGCAAGCTTATTTTGGGGATGGTTCCCGTTACAACCTGAAAATTACCTATGCTTATGAAGAAAAGCCGCTTGGCACGGCAGGACCACTGGCGTTAGTGGAGGGTTTGACTGAGACCTTTTTGGTTGCCAACGGCGACATCATGACCCTGCTCGATCTCAATCAACTGATCGCCTTTCACAAGGAACAAAAAACCGTTTGCACGATCGCCAGCCACCAGCGAACTCACAAGATCAATCTGGGGGTGATTGAGCATGCGGAGGGGTCTTACCGGGTAAGCGGGTACATCGAAAAACCTTCGATGAATTTCCTGGTCAGCATGGGAATTTACGTTTTCGAGCCAGGAGTGCTGGACTACATTCCCAAGGGTGAGTATTTTGACTTCCCGGACTTGGTGAATGTGCTTCTGGGCGCGAACGAGCCGGTCGCTTGCTTCCCGTATGACGGCTATTGGCGCGATCTGGGCAATCAGGACGACTACCTTGCAGCGAATGAAGATTTTGAGAGTATGCGATCACAATTTTTAGCGGAGTAACTATGGAATGGCGTGTGCCACTGGCAGATGTAAAGCTCGGAATAGAAGAGGAAAATGCCGTCCTTGAGGTTTTGCGCTCAGGCTGGCTGACGATGGGGGCGGTCACGCAGGCTTTCGAGCAGGAGCTGGCAGCGTTTGTAGGCGCAAAACACGCCTTCGCGGTCAACAACGCCACTGCCGCGCTGCATTTGGCATGCATGGCTGTGGGGTTGGGCGAGGGGGACGAGGTGATTGTGCCCTCGCTGACCTTCGTGGCGACCGCCAATGCAGTGCGTTACACCGGTGCGAAAGTGGTTTTTGCGGATATCGAAAGCGAAGATTGGCTGTGCATCTGTCCGGATGCGATTGAGGAAAAAATCACCGAGCGAACCAGGGCGATTGTGGTGATGCACTATGCCGGGTTCGCTTGCGACATGCCCGCAATCATGCGCATAGCCGAAAAGCATCAATTGGCAGTTATCGAGGATGCCGCCCACGCGATTGGGTCTAGCTTGGAGGGCAAAGCGCTTGGCACATGGGGGGATGTGGGCTGTTACAGTTTCTTTGGCAACAAAAACATGACCACCGCGGAAGGCGGAATGCTGGTTACCGATGACGATCTTTTGGCTGAAAAGGTGCGGATTTTACGCTCTCACGGCATGACCACCCTCACATGGGATCGCTTCAAGGGGCACGCCAGCACCTATGACGTGGTTGCCCTCGGCTACAACTACCGCATCGATGAGATCCGATCAGCGATTGGGCGCGAACAGCTCAAAAAGCTGCCAGCCGGCAACGCCAGGCGGGGCGAATTGGTGGCACTCTATCGCGAGTTGTTAGCCGAACGCACTCCGCAAATTCAGATTCCCTTTGAAGCCGAACGCGGGCTGAGCAGCTACCACATCATGCCCGTACTCTTGCCTGAGAGCAGCCAAAAAGAAGCCGTCAGGGCAAGCATGAAAGCGCAGGGCATCCAGACCAGCTGGCACTATCCCCCCGCACACACCTTCAGCATCTACGGCAGTGGAGCAGCCAGTGAGGAGGGGCGCCTGGCAATCACCGATCTGGCTGCAAAGCGCGAAATCACTCTACCGCTCTATCCAACCATGCGTGAAGAGCAGGTGGAATGGGTGGTCGACGCCATCAGAGATGCGCTCTAAAAATTTCATTGAATCCTGGCAATTTTTTGGTCAATAATTATCAACACACCTGGGACCGAATTGCTGATTGAACTGGCGGAAAATGTATTTTTGCGAATTGATCTTTGACAAGAATTTTTAATTTGAAAAGTTGAGTTTTTTTATAATTTATGTCACATTGATTCGAGGGTTATAATTTAGTTCAAAATTAAACAGGCTGCTAACCGAAAAGAGGAAATTGGAAGAACAGATTTATCAAATAAACCCGAATGTAATTTTTGAGGAATTACAAGGAGGTGCGCTGTTGTTAGACACGGATGATTTTAGGTTAGCTGAGCTTAGTTCCACTGCATTAATTATCCTCAAGAAAACTGACGGTCTATCCAGCGTAACTAAAATCGCCAGGGATATTGCTATTGAATATGGCATTGATGAGTCCTCAGCTTTTCAAGATGTAAGAACGTTTTATGAGCAATTGTCAGACAAAAAAATCGTCCGGTTATTAAGTCAAGAACCATGAAGGAGCCCAAAATGCCAGAAAAATTTAACTTTGACACCAATTACTGCTGTAATCCTGATGTTGTGTTAAGGGAAGAAGATGAAGTGGGCGGTTTATTATTTAACCCCGACACTAATCAGGTAAAGGTGGTTAATACCAGCGGCTTATTCATTTGGAAGCAATTTGCTACTATGAACCGCTGTGAAAAGGTCCTCGATGCCGTTTTGAAGGAATTTGAAGAAGCGGATGCTGAACAGGCAAAATGCGATCTGGAAGAATTCGTTGAGCACCTTTTAAACTCTGGTTTCCTTGGTGAAGTGGAGGTTCTCTGAGTGGCATCTCTTAAAAAAGAAAAGGTTTATGAATCATGACTGATTTTAAATTCATGCCCACGCCAAGGCACGTGGATATAGCCATAACTGGTCGCTGCAATCTCAATTGTGCTTATTGTTTTTATGCGGATGAAATGGAAGCCCTTCATGATCTGCCCACCCAGGTTTGGTTGGATTTATTCAAACGCCTTGGGGAATTGGGCGTAATGGGTGTCACCCTCACGGGTGGCGAAGCCTTCACCCGACCGGATTTTTTCGACCTGGTGGACGGCGTGATTGCCAACCACATGCGCTATGATATTCTCTCCAATGGCACCTTAATTACTGAAAAGACCCTGAAAGAGTTTGAAAAGGGCAAACGCCGTCTACGGTTGGATTCGATCCAGATCTCTATTGACGGCTCTTGCCCTGAAGTGCATGATCACAGCCGCCCCAACAGCTTCAACCGTGCCCTGCGTGGGTTAACATTACTGAAAGCTGGTGGCTTCCCCCTGACCGTCCGGGTGACGATTAACCGCTTTAATTACAACGATCTGGAGAATGTCGCCTATTTACTTCTGAATGAGGTGGGACTGCCTGGTTTTTCAACCAACGAAGCCTATCCCTGCGGTGCCACCAATCGCTTTGAAGAAGGCATCATGCTCAGTGTGGACCAAAGGCGGGAGGTGATGAACACCTTAACACGCTTGAACGAAAAGTATGACGGCCGTATCAGCGCCACGGCTGGACCCTTAGCGTTAGCAGGGCAGGAAAGACTGATCAAAGAGGCGCAAGCGCAAGGACTTGACTCTTTGCCCGGTCGCGGTTATCTGACAGCCTGTGGGGGGATGTTCAGCAAAATTGCGGTTTTACATGACGGCACCATTGTCCCCTGCCATGTCGTTCACCAGTTGTCGCTGGGGAATATCCAAACCGATGATTTATTGGATATTTGGCTTTCCCACCCAACCATGCGGGCGATGCGCGAGCGCCGAAAGATTTCTCTGGATACGATCGGTCCATGTAAAGATTGCCCCTATAAAGGCTACTGCACTGGGGGCTGCCCCGGAGGAGCCTTATTCCTCAATGGTGATATTAACCAGCGTAACCCAATGGACTGTTATCGCATATTAATCGGTGAAGAAACCTATTCACCGGACAAGGATAGAAAATTAACATGACCGAACAAGTCAACCTGCCCCAAGGAATCCCACCCCTGAATCAATATTATTATTACCTGACTGCCGGGTGCAGCCTTCGTTGTAAGCACTGCTGGTTAGCCCCTGATTATCAAAAGGACGGCACAACCGGTGGACACCTGGATTTTGAGCTCTTCAAATTATCGATTGAAGAAGGCATCCCCTTGGGTTTAAGCACCGTAAAATTAACTGGTGGCGAACCCCTGCTGCACCCTGATTTTTTGCCAATGCTGGCACACTTAAAAGAAAAAAATATCTCAGTTACCCTTGAAACGAATGGCACCTTACTGACACCAGAGATTGCTAAATTCATGAAGGAAAACAGCAGTGTATATTTCGTTTCAGTCAGCATGGATGGTGCCAAAGCTGAAACCCATGACCGCTTCCGGGGTGTGCGAGGTGCTTACGAAAAATCAGTTGCCGGTATTCGCATGCTGGTTGAACAGGGCTTTCACCCCCAGATCATTATGAGCCTGCATGAGGGAAACGTTGCTGAAATTGAAGACCTGGTTATGCTTGCGCAGGCTTGGGAAGCAGGGTCGGTTAAATTCAATCTGATCCAACCCAGCGGGCGCGCTGAAAAAATGCAAAAGCGCGGTGAATTGTTGGATATTCATCGTTTGGTAGAGCTTGGCAAGTGGGTGGAAGGTGACCTGCAGAAACGTGTTTCAATCCAGCTTTACTATAGTTGGTCGGTGGTTTTTCAAAGCATTGCTCGTCTGCTGAAATTTGGTGTGAGTTCTTGCGGTATTCATCGTATCCTTGGGGTGCTGGCTGATGGGAGCCTGGCGATGTGCGGCATGGGCGTCTCGGTCCCCGAACTGACCTATGGACAATTAGGTGTTGACCGTGTGCTGGATGTGTGGCGCGATAATGCGGTCATCAACCAGATCCGACGCGATATCCCTTCTAAGCTGGAAGATCCCTGCGGTAAATGCCTGTTCAAATGGCAGTGTTTGGGTTCCTGCATTGCGGACAACTATTACCAGACAAAGCGTCTGACGGCGCCTTTTTGGTTTTGCAAGCAAGCCTATGACGAAGGTTTATTTCCAGTAAGCAGGTTGGTCTGAGGTAATGATTAACCCTGAGTTAAGATGTTAATCGACTGTTAACCTCGACTTGACAGATACTTTGTTTGTGTTTATAATACTTATTGGTAGAGAGGAGGTTTTCTTTATGAAACAGAAATATGAAAAACCAACCATCAGGGACCTTGGGGATGTTTTGCCAACAGCGAAAGGTGATTGTGATGCTGGAAACATCGCAAGCGGTTCAGGTGATCATTGTAAACCTTTTGGGTCTGTAGCAAGCGGTTTTAATTGCATAAATACTGGTTCGACGGCAGTAGGAGGTGATTGCAACGCAGGTACAGTTGCTTCTCCAAACTGTAATACTGGAGGGAATACTAATTAGTAATCACAAAGTCTTTAACCCTGCATGCTATTTGCTGAAGTGATTTAACCTAATCTGTTGTCTGCAAGTAGAACTTGTCTAATGGAGCGCCACTTTCAAAATTTGACGATAAATTTTCAGTCGAATTTCACCCAATTTTTACTCATCGGTGGTTCTTTTTTTTTATCGCCTCCGGCGATAATTATTTTTAACTTTCATCTAAATCAATCATGATTATCAAAGGTTTTAGCCAACTTGCAATTGATCAGAGGGACTTGCTTCTAAAAATTGCGATTAAACATCAAGGTTTTCCTCAACCAATTCAACAAAAAATTGCCGCATGTCCCTACGAGGTGTTACTGATCGGTGGGGTCCCACACAAAAATTTCTATGGCGATCTTTCTGACGAAAGTCAGATCGCCATTAACAAATTACATCAGCTTTGGAATGAATATTGGGGTCAGGCTCTAACAGCCCCCGACCTTATCCAGGAGGGCATCACAAAAGTAAACATGTTTGGTGAAGCAGTCAATCGACAAGCCGACCTCACAGGTGGCTTCATCTACCAATTGAGAACTGACCCTGATAAAAATATTTTTTTTATAATGTTGCAAAAATTTGACCGAGTGAAGTTGCCAGTTAATGAAATCCTTTTTCTCTTAACACATTGGAAGTTGGAAGAGGGTTATCTCCCTTTACACTGCAGCGGCGTCATCCACAAAGGCGGACTTTACCTCTTTAGCGGGCCATCCGGGGCTGGCAAGACTACCATCTCCCGGCTTAGTGCTGAATTGGGAGATGAGGTGCTGGACGAAGATCAGGTTTTGATCTATCTTTCTTCAGACGGCAGATATTTTGCGGATGCCTGGGGCTACAGTTTCAAGCGCGGTCATGTACCGATCAAAGCATTCTTCAGCCTGACCAAGGCTAATAGTAACGACCTGGAGGCTTTGTCAACCAGCAAAACCGCCCAAATAATTTTTGAACAGACCCTGACCGTGATTGGAAAGCAGCACACGCATGCACGAATCAAAGACGTTTTCCAGAAAGTGGCTCAACTTGCCCGTGCTATTCCTGGTTACGAACTCCGTTTTACAAAATCAGCTGAGTTCTGGAAGTTAATTGATGAAGAATTCTCAGTTGTCTGAAGATCGAATTCTGTCCCAGTTAGAGGAAAATCTTCCTTTTCGCTACACTGGTGCCAGCATGTATCCAACTTTTAGATCTGGTCAGCTTCTATACACACGTCCCAAATCTGAAAACTTAAAAGTAGGTGATGTGATTGTTTTTTTTGACCCAATTATTAAAACCACCATCGTTCATCGGGTGGTGGATATTGTGGGAGATCAGATCTATACCAAAGGTGACAACAATCCTGAAATGGACGCGCACCCTATCAGCCCGGACTTGGTCAGAGGCATCATTGCCTGGGTTGGAAAAGAAGGTTCACTACTCCCTGTCAGGGGCGGCAGGGCTAGCTTGATGAGAATCAGGCTCTTCGGGCTTTGGCAAAAGGCACGCTCAGTTCTCGCCCCCTGTTTATCACCTCTATACAAGATATTTAAAGCTTCTGGGCTTCCCCGTCTCTTCTGGCATCCCAAAATTCATCAGGTAAAATTACAGGCTGGTCAAGGTTTTATAATCAAGTATATTCACCGCAACAAGACCGTCGCCGTTTGGGATGAAAGATTCCAGCGATTTACCTGTCATCATCCTTATGACCTGGTGATCCAAAAACCCAAAACCGGGCAGCAAGCGTCATTTCAGACCTCGGATCGCAAATAATGAAGTCAACCTGGTTCAATCATCTAAAAAACGGATTAAAGCGCGATTTACCGCAGGATCAAATTGGAACTGTGAATAAGCCGCAAGACGCCAAAGAAGTGTTGAAGCGCCTCTTGCCATTCATGCGCGCGTACTGGAAGTCCGGTCTCATTGGCGGCCTGTTGATCATTTTTACTAGCCTCCTGGCATTTCCCCAGCCGCTGGTTTATCGTTTTCTGGTGGATGACGTTATTCTGGCCCGCCGCTTGGACCTGCTGTCCTGGGCTTTATTGCTGGTTATCGGAATCAAGCTGTTGGACATAGGCGCTGGCTTGTTGCAGAAATATTATCTGCTGGACTTTGAGCAATCGGTGATCCTGAAAATTCAGGAGGCACTACTCGAACATACCCTGCATCTTCCCAAGGCATTTTTCGACCAGAATGAAGTGGGCTATCTGATCTCACGCGTTTCTTCAGACGTCGGCGGTTTGCGCTGGTTTTTCTCTGGCACCCTAGTTTACTTGTTCACAAATCTCATCCGTTTCCTGGGCGGGCTGGGATTTTTGTTTTACCTGGAATGGCGTTTGGCGCTGGTTTCGCTCCTGGCATTGCCTGCTATGCTGTTTAGTGTGCGCTATTTTTCGAAGCGCATGCGCATCCTCAGCCATCACGGCATGGAAACGCATGCCGGCATCAACAAACGTTTACAGGAAACAATTACTTCACTTCCATTGATCAAAGCTTTTTCAACTGAACAGCGCGAAAGCGAACGCGTTATGCACGCTTTCGAAGATCAACGGCAAATATCCTTGGAACAAAACGTGGTCGGCTCTCTGACCGATGTTTTGATCAATCTTGCCCCGGACTTAGCCCGCGGCGTCGTGCTGCTTGTTGGCGCTTATCTTGCCATCCAGGGGGAATGGACTTTAGGCTCCCTGTTCGCCTTCCAGGCTTATTTGGGCTATGTTTTCAATCCCGCGATGTATTTTGCCAATGCCAACCTCACCTTGCAAAACGCGCTGGCATCCCTGGAGCGGGTCATGAATTTATTCGACATTGTCCCTGAGGAAAACCTCAACACCGGAAAGGTGATTGACCATCTGGATGGAAGCGTCGAATTCAAAGACGTGTCTTTTTCATACGCTGGCGACCAGCAGGTCCTGAAAGCGCTCTCTTTCAAGGTCAAGCCTGGCGAACGGGTGGCAGTTTTTGGCCCCAGTGGGGTCGGCAAGACAACGCTTGTCAGCCTGATTCTGTGTTTCTACAAGCCAACAGAGGGTGAAATTCTCTTTGATGGTATGCCAGTTTCAGAATACAATCTGCTCTCATTACGCCGGCGCATTGGCTATGTGTCACAGAGCAGCTTGCTGCTCTCCGGCACCTTCAATGAAAATTTGCGCTACGGAAACGCCAGTGCTAGCCAGGAGGCTGTCGAAAACGCAGCCCGAACCGCGGGCATTCACGATTTCATTATCAGTCTCCCTGAAGGCTACGACTCCCGGATTGACGAGCGGGCAGTAAACCTCTCTGAAGGCCAAAAACAGCGCTTGTCAATTGCCAGGGCTCTGGTTAAAGACCCGGATGTCTTCATCCTCGATGAACCCACTGCCGCGTTGGACAGCATCATCGAGCGTTCCATCTTTGACGCTTTACCCCCTTATGTCAAGGATAAAACCCTCTTCATCATTGCCCACCGCCTGGTCACAATTCAGGATGCGGACCGGATCCTGCTGCTGGATGACCAGGGCGTCCTTTCAATTGGAACTCACCAGACTTTGCTGGCAGAAAATGCCTATTATCGTCAACTCTGCGCTCAGCAACAGCTCAACCTGCTTGAAAAATCGGTATAAGTTCTGGGTCACAGCGGTCCATGTGGCGAAACCAAACGCGGGGTGGCTTCTCAGTTTCTGTGCAGAGTCACTTTCATTTGCCTGCCTGTCGCTTAATCGGCATATAATGGCAAGGAGTAATATTTGCTGCTGCCGTTGCTTTAGGAGTTGAATAATTGAACGAAAGGCTGCATACATTCAAGACCCTTGCCAATATTTTGGATCCCTGTAGCCCAAACAGCGAACTTCAGGATAAGCTAAAAAGGTTGGACAGGCAGGATTGGTTCGCTCTGGCTGAGGTGGCATTGCAGCATGGAGTGTCTTCACGGTTCTATCAGACAGTCAAAGCTTTTGCCAAAACAGAGCCCTTTCCGGCAGAGCTGCAAACCAGGCTTGAAAATACATATTTTCAAAATGCTGTGCGCAACACACTCATCCTGACCCGTGCCACAAAATTGCTCCAAGACTTTAAGGCAAACAAGATTGACACCATCGCCCTCAAAGGCATCTACCTGGCAGAAAACATCAACCGCAGCATCGCGGAACGCTACTTTTGCGATATCGACCTGCTGGTGAAAAGAGCTGATCTGCCCAAAGCCATCGCCAGTGCCCAGGCATGCGGTTACAAACCCAGCACCTATTTTGATCCCGCCGATCAGAATATTGACATCAAGCACGTCCCGCCCATGTTTAACGCTGAGGGTTTGCCGCTGGAGATCCATTGGACACTTCTGGAGGAAGATGAACCTTTCAGCATCGAAGCAACGGAACTCTGGCGCCGAGCCGTGCCAGAAAAAGTTGCCGGTGTGGATGTGCTTGTCTTATCCCCGGAGGACTTTGCAGCCCACCTTTGCCTGCATTTCACCTATCAGCATCGCCTCTCACTGGGCTTGAAGGGTTTGTTGGATGTGGTTGATGTGCTCTGGCATTTTCAGAGTCAGTTCGATTGGGAGCGTTTTTTGTTGATAGTCAGCAGCTGGCAGTGTCAGCGTGTGGTTTGGCTGACTTTCAGCCTGGTACGGGAGTTTTCAGCAGTTAGCATCCCCGATGAAGTGATGAAATCGCTGCAGCCTGCTGGGGATGAGTCCTGGGCCTTTGAGCAGGCCAGAACTCAAATCGTCGACGCCAATACCACCCGGGCTGGTCTTACGCCTGATCTGGCTGAATTTTCAGAAGCCAGCAGTTTCTTTTCTAAACTCAAAATTGGGTTTAGTCGGGTTTTTCTGCCCAAAAGGGTGATCGCGCGGCTCTACAACCTGCGACCGGATTCCCCTGAAATCCTCAAAGGTTACTTTTTGAGGTTCAGGGATCTTTTCCGGGGCTATGGTCAGCGCGTATGGCATCCGGAACTCCACTCGTCAAACTGGTCGGATTCGGTTGGTCAGGAAGTGAACAGGGTGAAGTTAAGAGCCTGGTTGTCCGAGGAGATGGAGTAAAACCATACTCTCAATAGTAACTTGTCCGAAAAACGGGGGAAACTGTTGATTGCCAATGATGATGGCCTGGCTGAAAATGTGCGGATTTTACGCTCTTCCCGAGGATGACGGACGAGCAGCAAGATTGGGTGATCGAGAGTGTAGTTGAAACCCTGCGGTAAGAGCTTTGTCTCAACGAGGCCAGGTTTTCTAACCATATAACACTTGCGAAATTGGTCCTCCCAACCATGATAAAATCCGACATAATGAACCGGAAAATTTTATTGTTCCTGTTACTGCTCGTCCTGCTTTCCGGGTGCGGTCAAAGAAGACAGCCGGATGTGGAGCACTTTCAGGGGGAGGTTGTCGCGACCTTGCAGAAAACGGTCAACCAGACAACGCCTGAATTTTTGGATGATACCCCAACACTAAGTGACGACCCTCAGCCTTCACCGCAAACGACCCAAACCATTCCGACCAATACGCTAGTGAGCACGTTTACCCCTAGAGTTTCAGAACCCCAGTCCACAAATTATCCCATAGGTGCTGAATCCGCCAGCGTTACTCTGGCGCCCTCAGCAACGACAAATCCCGATCAAACACCAACTCCAACCCTCGGCGTACCTGTTTGGGAAGGTGTCTGGAACATCTGGTTTCAGAACACCAGGGGCGGTTACACCCCTGCGGAATTGACTTTACAAGTCAGCGGAACCAGGCTTGCCGGAACTGCCAAAATCGATGGCGTTGACTATTCTTTTTCGGGCGATGTTTTAGAGCAAGGTAGCCAGGTGGAGGGGGAGTGGCAAACCGCT
>Ga0116187_1003862_pt1 | contig 13499 bp, 9 predicted proteins | sample AD_JPNNA6_MetaG_FD_89755 | JGI IMG/M metagenome (GOLD analysis project Ga0116187, IMG submission 89755) | Active sludge microbial communities of municipal wastewater-treating anaerobic digesters from Japan - AD_JPNNA6_MetaG | ecosystem: Engineered > Bioreactor > Anaerobic > Digestate | place... | reverse complement strand
CTCGACCTCACCAAACTGGGTGAGGCTCTGCGTAATGATATCGCCTTTGTCTCGGAAGACCGTCGCGGAGTTGGTCTGCTCCTGGGCGAGTCGATCGAACGCAACATCACCTTCTCGGCAATGCAAATCAAAGACGAATTTTTGAGGCAAATTGGTCCTTTGAAGATTTTGGATAAAGCAAAAGCCGATCAACACACGCGGGATATGATCAAACTGCTGGATATCCGCTGCACTGGCACCTCCCAGGAAGCTGGCAGCCTTTCGGGAGGGAACCAACAAAAAGTCTGCCTCGCTCGTGCGATCACGATGAAGCCAAAAATCCTGATCGTTTCGGAACCTACGCGCGGGATCGACATCGGCGCGAAAAAATTGGTGTTGGAGTATCTCACGAAAATAAACCGTGAACAGGGCACCACGATCGTGATGATCAGTTCAGAACTGGTTGAACTGCGATCTATGTGTGACCGTATCGCGATTGTTTCTGAAGGAAAAGTTTTCTCGGTCATGAAACCTGACGACTCCGACGCGGCATTCGGCTTAGCCATGGCAGGTGTTAGGGAGGAGGTATCCGCGTGAAAACATTAAAGAATGCTTACGAAAATATCGGACTGCCAAGATTAATCATTGGTCTGTTTTTTATTTTTCTGATTGTAACCTCCATCGCGCTGGGTTTTTCGCCCGCAGCTCTTTTCAGCGACGTTGTCAGGCGCTGGCTGATGTATGGGACACTCGTTTTGGCGATGGTTCCGGGCATCCAAAGCGGGATTGGATTGAATTTTGGCATTTCGTTGGGAATTTCTGCGGGGCTTTTCGGTTCGGTTATCGCTATGGAAATCAGTTTCCTCCAGAACTGGAATGAAACTCTCGGCGCAGGCGCAGCCTGGCTGACCTTACTATTAGCCTTGTTGTTTGGGATTGTCATGGCAGCGGCTCTGGGGACGCTGTATGGTCTGCTCCTTAATCGGGTCAAAGGGTCCGAGATGACCGTCTCAACCTATGTCGGTTTTTCCGTGATCGCCTTCATGAATATTGTATGGCTTTCCCTCGCCTTCAAAAACGGGGAACTCAGTTGGCCACTGCAAGGGCAGGGTCTGCGCAATACCGCCAGCCTCTCAGGCAGTTTTGGAGGGCTGCTGAGCAATCCTGACGTTGTCCAAACCACCCAGCCGCGCTGGCTTCATTGGTTAGCCTTCAGAGTCGGAGAGTTCACCGTCCCGCTCGGTTTGATTCTGGTCTTTGGGTTCTTGTGCTTTATCGTTTGGGTCTTTTTCAGGAGCAAACTCGGCATCGCCATGAGCGGCGCGGGTGAAAACCAGCTCTTCACCACCTCGAGCGGCATCAACGTGGACCGCAAACGCATCCAGGGAACGGCAATCTCAACCGTCCTCGGCGCGGTAGGCATCATCCTTTACGCTCAAACCTACGGGTTCCTGCAGCTCTATAACGCGCCTTTAATGATGGGTTTCGCCTCGGTCGCTTCCATCCTGATCGGGGGAGCCTCCGTGAGGCGCGCTAAAATCTCTCACGTGTTGATCGGCACACTGCTCTTCCAGGGGATCCTCGTGACCGCGTTGCCTGTCGTCAATGAAGTGATCGAGATTGGCACGCTGCCGGAAGTGCTGCGGATCATCATTTCGAACGGTATCATCCTCTATGCCTTAACCAAAACAAAAGGAGGCAACCAATGAGCAAGACGACCACTTTCCTGAAAAAAACAGGCTCATTCCTCTTCGATAATAAGGTCATGATTGCCTTTGCGGCGATTTGCGTTGCTGCCATTATACTTTCGGGCAGTCCGATATCTTTCGTTATGGACGGTGTCTTCACCCGCATTACCCGCAACACCTTCACCGTGCTTGCTCTGATTATTCCGGTTTTGGCAGGCTTAGGTTTAAACTTTGGCATCGTTATCGGCGCTATCGCCGCCCAGATCGCAGTTTTTTGGGTGGTGTATTGGGGTTTTGGCGGTTTCAACGGAATGCTGTTGAGCGCCCTGATCGCCACACCGCTGGCTGTGCTGTTTGGCTACCTGGTCGGAAGGCTCTTCAACCGCGTTAAAGGCGCGGAAATGATCGCTGGTTTGATCCTGGGGTATTTCGCGGACGGCTTATATCAATTGTTTTTCCTGGTAATCATCGGCGGCATTATCCCGGTGAATAATCCAAAATTGATTATTTCAGGAGGGGTCGGGGTAAAAAATACCATCGACCTGACGGGCAATTTGAAATACTCGATTGACGCCGTTCGCATGGTGGACATCGTGACGGTGTTGTTCTACGCGGTGTTGGCTGTCACGGTCATCAAAGTCGTGTTGCATTTGCTAAAAAAGTACCGGCTGACCAGAGGAGACCTGATCTTCTTTGGAGCCATGGCTGTTTTGTTCGCGATCTCGTACATCCCCGTCGTTGAACGCTTCCTCTCCACCGACCGCCTGGGGCTGCTAAACGCCTTGATCGTGGTACTCGTCATCCTCGCGGTGATGCAATTAGTCAAAATCGTGAAGGCAATTTGGATTGATAAGGAAAAGCCCAAAACCCTGGTCAAACCCATCCTGATGCTGCTTGTATTCGGAGCGATCTACGGTCTGACTTACATCCCGCAAATTGAACAAGTCCTGATGTTCGTCAAATTGCCGGTATTGCCCTTCCTGCTGATCGCGGGATTGTGCTGGTTCAACCACAGGCTTCTTTCCACCCGTCTGGGTCAAAACATGCGCACGGTCGGTCAAAGCCAAAGCGTTGCAATGGCATCGGGTATTAATGTGGATCAAACCCGCGTGTTAGCCATGGTCATCTCCACCGTCCTGGCAAGCTGGGGACAGTTGATTTTCCTTCAGAACATCGGTACTTTTTCCACCTACGGGGCGCATACCCAAATCGCGCAATTCGCTATTGCTGCCCTGCTGGTTGGTGGCGCTTCCGTCCAGAAAGCCACCAACAAACAGGCGATCATTGGGGTCATTCTTTTCCACACCCTGTTTATCGTGGCGCCGCAAGCGGGCAAAGAACTGTTTAACAATGCCCAGATTGGTGAATACTTCAGAGTTTTCGTTTCCTACGGTGTGATCGCGCTTTCGCTGGCAATGCATGCCTGGAAGAAATTCAAGAAAGAAGAGCAGCCCTCTTCAGAGTTGCCGAACCCGGAAGAGTCGAATCTCGCGCCAGCGGCTGAGTGACCTTTGGAGTTTATCGGAAAGAAAACTACTGAATAGTATCTGCTAAACTATCGCACAAAAGAGGCTGACACAAAAGCGAGTAGGATCAGCCTCTTTTTTCTTTTTTGGGCATTTTCGCTCTTTTTGCTTCATTTCTTCTAAATATATTATCTTTTAGCTCTTGAATTTCGTCTTAAAATATCGTACTCTATGGAAGCATTATTTAACCAAAAGGAAAAGGTAAACTGCTGTTTATGGCAAGATTGAACAACCAACCGATTATCGATGAAGATTCCCCCGCATCCGCTCTGACCCGGCTTTTGGACTATGGCAGAAAGAAGTCCTATGTCAGCAATGATGACATCCTTCATTTTTACCCGGAGGCAGAACAGGATATTGACCAGCTCGAGGCGGTCTACAATGCGCTCGGCAACGCTGGCATCCCCATCGTAGAAGATGACATGACCCGAATTGAGCCATCGGATGAAGAACTTTCGGAAACCGCTGAAGAGGTCCCCACCATCGACGACCTGGCAAGCATCGACACCGACGACACGATCGGTCTCTACCTAAAGGAAGTCAGCCGGGTGCCGCTTTTGAATGACATTAAAGAAGAAGTCATTTTGGCGAAGAGGATCGAACGCGGACGTGAGGCGCGGGCTGAATTAGCCCAGGGGAACCTTAGCAATAAACGACGCATGGAATTGCGTCAGTTGATCGAAGATGGCACCAACGCGCGCGACCACCTCATCACCGCCAATTCGCGTCTGGTTATCAGTGTTGCCAAGAAATACATGGGGCGCGGTGTGCCCTTCCTGGACCTGATCCAGGAGGGAAACATCGGCTTGATCCGCGCGACTAAAAAATTTGAATACCAGCGCGGACACAAATTCAGCACTTATGCCACCTGGTGGATCCGCCAGGCGGTCACCCGCGCGATTGCCGACCAGGGCAGGACCATCCGCGTGCCGGTACACATGGGAGACCAAATCAACAAACTCTTGCGGGTTCAGCACCAGTTGACCCAAAAGCTGGGTCGGGAACCAACCGTGGAAGAATTGGCAGACACGCTCGAAGTGCTGCCGAAAAAGGTCGAGAACATGATCCAGGTCGCCCGCAGACCGCTCTCGCTTGAGACCCCAACCGACGATGAAGAAGATTCCGTCCTCGGGGATTTCATTGAAGACGACGAGGCTCTGCCGCCTGATGAGACCGCCACGTTTAACCTCCTGCGTGAACATCTGGTGGAAGTGCTCGACACGCTCCCCCCGCGCGAGGTACGCATCCTGCAGTTGCGCTACGGTTTGCTCGATGGGCAGGCGTACACGCTGGAAGAAGTCGGGCGTAAGATGGGCGTTACTCGCGAACGCGTTCGACAAATTGAAGCCCAAGCGCTTACCCGCTTGCGTCATCCCAGCGTCAGGCGCAAATTGCGCGACTATCTGGGAGACTGAGCATGACCGAACAAGAAAACGACATCACCCAACCCGTGCCTCTCAAACCCGCGCCGTCCGCAGACATTTCGGAAGTGGACACCCAACCGGTAAACGTCGCGCCGGAAAGCCAAAAAAATCCGCTTCCGGAATGGCTGCTTAAATTTGCAGCGGCACCGGAGCAGCCCGAAGAGCCACAGGTCAGTCCTAAGACAATTCCGGTTGTTTTTGAGGAGGATGAAAGCTTCATTCCTCCCGTTCTGCCCGAAGATAGCCAGTGGCAGGAAGTCCCCGCATTTCGTGAACAGGAATCCGCAGAAGCGCCTGCCGACGAAGCAGCCGAAGCACCAACCAATGAGGTAAGTGAAGAGCCGGGCACAGCGGAATCTTTCGGGCGGAGAATTCGCGACCTGCTCGGGCAAGGTCAGCGCGCAGATGCCATCGCGCAAATCCGCGCCAATAAATCTGATCCTGCTTTGGCAGAGACAGCCCGGAAAACTTTGCGCTCTCACCTGACCCTCTCGGAAAACGCGAACGAACTTTGGGAAGTTTACGACGAGCTCAACCGCTCGACACCATAACACTCTGATTGGAGCACTAAATGGAACGTTCATTGGTATTGGTCAAACCCGACGGCGTACAGCGCGGTTTGATCGGCGAGGTTATCAACCGGCTCGAAAATCGCGGTTTAAGGCTCGTGGCTGCGAAATTCCAGTGGGTCAGCCTTGAACTGGCAAAAAAACACTATGCGGTTCACGAGGGGAAGCCATTCTTTGACGGCTTGATCGCCTTCATTACCTCATCCCCTGTGATGGCTATGGTCTGGACCGGACCCGACGCGATCACTGCCATCCGCCAGACGATGGGGAAAACCCGCGGAACCGAAGCAGACCCGGGCACGATCCGCAGCGACTACGCTATCCAGAACCAAAAAAATCTCACCCATGCCTCCGACTCGGTCGAAAACGCTGAGGCTGAGATCGCGCTTTGGTTCAAACCGGAAGAACTGGTGGAGTGGAAACGCTGCACGGAAGACTGGAGTTTCTGATGCCAGGTGAAGGCTTGGATTCATACGTGACCGTGTACAACGCGCATGGTCGCCTGGACGCTGAGACGATCAAAGCATTCCTTGAGGCGCAGGATATCCCCGTCTATATCGACCAGGACACACTCGGTTTGATCTACGGTTTCACTGTCGGCGATATTGGTTTGGTCGGCATACGGGTCGCCCCCGAGCATGCAGACAGAGCTAAAGAGCTTCTGGCTGCGATGGAACAAGGCGGTTTCAGCGACGAAATATTGACTGAGGACGAAAACGCTGCCTCCCAATCACACATAGAACCCGCTGACGCTGAAGATGATGACCTGAAGGTCAGAAAACGGGTGCTCTTCCTCTGCGCGGGCAACTCTGCCCGCAGCCAAATTGCCGAGGCAATCGTCAATAATGACTGCTGGGATGGATGGGTCGCCTTCAGCGCCGGCACCGAAGCGACCGGCACGGTCAACCCGATCGCTCGACAGGTGATCGAAGAAGCCGGCATTTACCACCAGGGGCGCTCAAAGCCGGTTGAAGAGTTTGCCGGGCAGGAATTTGACCTGGTCGTCACCGTATGCGATAAGGCGAAAGAAAGCTGCCCTCTCTGGCTCAAAAAAGGCGAAACGGTCCATCTCGGTTTTGAGGACCCAGCCGCGTTTGAAGGCAGTGAGGAAGAAAAACTGTCCGTCTTCCGCAAAACCTTTTCGCTCATGCGCGCCTCCATCCTGCCGGTTCTAAGGAAATACGCGGGCTGAACCAGCTATACAGAATGAAAAAACCGCTCGAATGGGGAGTGGTTTTTTGATCCTACAAGTTGCGCATCCGGTAAAAATACTTTTCCACCAATGCATCATTATGCGACTTAATGCTCTGGTCCTCATACGCCAGATGTCCGTTGTAATAGACATCCGGTTTGATCCCCAGTGCCAGCAGGTTCTCGCAGGTTTGCACCAGCAAAGCCGGCACGATGAACGCCACCGGGATGGTAGAGGTGGCTCCGACTTTTTGGTCAAGCCCCTCGAGCGAAACCGCCGCGTCGCCATATAGAGAGCAATTATCGATGATCACATCTGCCACATCTTTCAGCTTTTTGCCGCTGCTATGGTGAGTGGTGAGTTGATCCGCGTAAGAAACATTCGTGATCGCAATGACAGGCACACCCAGTTCTTTCGCCCGCATGGCGACATCCACCGTGGCGGCGTTATTGCCCGAATTTGAGATACAGATCAACGCATCCGGCGGCGCGATGCGGTTGTAATCCGCGATCACCTGACCGATCCCTTCAAGCTTCTCGAGCTTGCTGGTCTTAGTCACCTCATTAATGCCAGCAACTGCTGATTCGAAGATGGCATGGACGTTTGCCAAGGTCGCCGCCCGCCAAAAGACATCTTCCGCGATCAAACTGGAGTGCCCCGAGCCAAACAGGTGAATGATCCCGCCCTCTTTCGTCGCCTGCGTCAGAATATCCGCAGCTTGAGTGATAGCCTCTTCCTGGGTTTCCAGCACTTTTTCAACAACGTCTTGCATGATTTCAAAATATCGCTGCCAACTCTTCATGGGAACCTCCAAGTTCGATTTTTGTGATTATATCCCTCCTTTAATCATTATTGAAAATTTACGTTTTCCTCATGAAACTAGCGGTCTACCCTGCCATTTTTCATGCTGAGCTCAAGTTGACAAGCTTAAATCTTTAGTTTATAAGTCTGTCGTGAAATATTTTTCCCGCTATATTTTAATTCTCTGCATACTCAGCCTAATGGCTACCAGCGGTTGCGGTCCGCTGAAAGCGCCTCCTCAGCCAGCCAACACTCCGCTGCCAACCGCTACAATTCCAGCCATCAAAACCAGCTTCGCACCACGACCAGAAGAAATAGAAATCACGCCAGCGCAGGAAGTCGCACTGAGCGAAGCTGACCTGGCACTGGCATTTGGGGATTACCGCGAGGCGTACAAACTCTACACCAGTACACTTCCGGAAAATAACGAGGACTACAACGCCGCAGCCCTCTTCGGGCAGGGAATGGTTTTTTACAAGCAGGAAGATTATTACCAATCCAACCGGGTCTTGCGGGAACTCATCAGCCAGTATCCATCCTCCCTCCCTGCCGCGCGAGCTCACTTCATTCTTGGTGAAATCGCCCTGGAAGAGGACCGCGAAGACGACGCCCTGGCTGAATACCAAACCTATGCCCAAGCCAGAACTGGTGTGATCGACCCCTACGTTCAGGAAAAGATCGGAGATTTGCTGAGCGAAAATGGTCAAATCGAAGCCGCTTTCGAAGCCTACAAAGCCGCATACCTTGCAGCCCCTTCCAGCGCGGACTTGAGCCTCGCCCAAAAAGTGGCAACTGGGTACGCGGACCTTGGTCAGAGCCAGACCGCTATCGATATTTACAAAGAAATCTACATTCAAACCGACAGCGACTACACGAAAGCCCAGATGGACCTGCTCATTGGTCGCATCCTGGTCAGTACAGGCAAGCCGGAAGAAGGCTACACCTACTATCAGGACGCGGTCAACAACTTCCCCTACGCCTACGATAGCTACACTGCCCTGGTAGCGCTTTTGGACGCAGACCAGCAAGTCAACGAACTTCAGCGCGGATTAATCAATTACTACATCGGGCAGAATGTCCTGGCAATCGAAGCTTTCGACCGCTACATCGCGAGCAGCAATACCAACATTGATAAAGCCCTGTATTACAAGGGCATGGCATTCCGGGCGCAGGGTTTGGTACTCGCAGGTTTTGGATCCATCGAGCGCACGCAGGCAAATTTCTCCGGAGGGACCGCAGAGGATAAAGCCGCGATTGAGCTTTGGAGCCAATTGATCGCCACCTACCCAGCCAGCTCCTACCGCCAGGACGCGATTCAGGCGATCATCGAAACCCAAAACCGCTATCTTGGGCAAATTCAACTGGCGATCGACACAGCCCTTCACCTCGCAGCCGAGCTCCATTCTGACCTCGAAGCGCCGGACTTGCTGGATACAGCCGCCAGTTACCAGCTCTTTGACAATCAGAAGCAGGCAGCCGCAGAATCCTGGACGCGCATTGCCCTCGAGTATCCCGCCTCCGAAAAGGCATTCAATGGCTTGTTTTTTGGCGGTTCAGTTTATTATGAACTGGGGCAGTTTGATAGAGCCGCGGATAATTTCAACCGCATCATTCCGATGAGCTCGGAACCTTTTGAGCTTTCTGCCGCATATTTTTGGCTTGGCAAGATCAATCAGGCGCAGGGAAAACAGGAGGAAGCCAGGCTCAACTGGCAGGCAGCCGTCTCCCAGGCGCCTTATGGATACTATGGGATACGGGCGGCAGAATTGTTGGAAAACCGCGCCCCATTTCAGGAGCCAGAACGTCTGAACCTCTCGGTCAACCTGCCCGACCTGCGCATCCCCGCGGGCGAGTGGCTCAAGAAGGCTTTTGACCTTCCAAGTGAGACAAATCTCGATTATTCATCCGAACTCTTCAAGGACCCGCGCTTCGTCAGCGCGATGGAATTTGACCGGCTTGGGCTCTACAACCTGGCATTCAAGCAGTTCAGCGCGCTGCTCAACGAAAACAAGGACAACGCGCTGAATATCTTTCGACTGATAAAAGTCTTTCTCGAAAGAGGCTATTACCGCTCCGCACTGGAAGCCAGCAAAATCATCGCCCGCCTTGCCGGCTACGCGGATACGCCTTTCTCCGCTGCCTATCCGCCTTATTTCACCTATCTGGAGTATGGCACATATTACCACTTGCCCTGGATCAAGGCTGCCGCGGAAAAATACAATCTCTCTGAGCTCTTATTGCTGAGCGTGATCTACCAGGAAAGTCATTTTGGTGCGCAGGCTGCCTCTGGGGCAGGCGCGCGCGGGATCATGCAGCTCATGCCTGCCACGGCAGAACAAATCGCCACAGAGACGGGATTTTTGACCAATTTTGAAGCCTCGGATTTGGACGTACCCTATTACAACCTCGAACTTGGCAGCAATTACCTCGCGAGGATGCTCTACGTATTTGAGGGGAATGAATACAAGGCGCTGGCTGCCTACAACGCAGGTCCTGGTAACGTTTTGAACTGGGCGTCTTTGACGGATGATGACCCGGACCTATTCCTCAACACCATCCGCTACCTGGAACCAAGGGTCTATATCCGCAATATTGTGGAAATCTTCAACCGCTACTGCCTGATCTACGGGCAGTAAAAGCAGCCTCTCACCTTCAGAACCATCATAGCTTCGCAGACCTGATGATATAAAACGGCTCCTTGTGAGGAGCCGTTTTTATCAGAAAGAATACATTTAGCCGTGTTTCAGCGCGGCATGAGCAGCAGCCAGGCGAGCCAGAGGCACGCGGAAAGGCGAGCAGCTCACGTAATTGTTGCCGATCATATGGCAGAACTCAATGGAGCTTGGATCACCGCCGTGCTCACCGCAGATGCCGATCTCCAGGTTCGGGCGCACCGCGCGTCCTTCGTCCACAGCCATTTTCATCAACCGTCCAACGCCATCGCGGTCAAGCTGCTGGAAGGGGTTCTTTTCGAGGATGCCGTTGGAAACATACGCGCCCAGGAAGGTGCGTTCCGCGTCATCGCGGCTGTAACCAAAGGTCATCTGGGTCAGATCATTCGTGCCGAAGGAGAAGAATTCCGCGTATTTAGCAATCTCGCTGGCAGTAGCAGCGGCACGCGGGATTTCGATCATTGTGCCGAATTTGTAGCTGAGCTCAACGCCCTTTTCTGCCATCACGTCCTTGGCGATCTTCACCAGGGTTGGCTGAACTTGCTTGAGCTCATTCACGTGACCCGTCAGGGGAGTCATCACCTCAGGGTGAGGATCGAAACCGTTGAGTTTTGCGTCGCAAGCAGCCTCAAAAATCGCGCGCACCTGCATCTTCATGATGTCGGGATACACAATACCCAGGCGGATGCCGCGCAGACCCATCATCGGGTTGCTCTCGTGCAAGCCCTGAACGACCTCGAGCATGTGTTGTTTCTCCGCCAAACCTTCTTTGATGCCCTTGGCTCTCATGGTCGCGACTTCTGTAAGCAGATCTTCCAAGCTGGGAAGGAACTCGTGGAGCGGAGGATCAATCAGGCGAATGATCACAGGCAAGCCGGTCATTGCCACAAAGAGTCCGTAGAAATCAGCGCGCTGCAGAGGCAGAATCTTTTCCAGAGCACTAAAATAAGCCTTGTATTCAGCGGAGCTTTCAACTTTCTCTCTTTGCGCTGCAAGCTCAGTCTTGAGGGATTCCTTCTCTTTATCGCTGAGGGCATAACCATCAAGGCGCCCAGTGGCATCGGCTTTTTCAAGCTGTTCGAGGCTGTTGAGCATCCGTTGGGTACCTTCAGCATTCATAATCATCGACTGCACATCTGGCAGACGCTGAACATCGAAGAACATGTGCTCTGTGCGGCAGAGACCAATACCCTTGGCGCCGTAAGAGCGGGCGCGTTTGGCATCCGCGGGGTAGTCCGCGTTCGCCCAAACCTGCAGGCGCGAAATTTCGTCCGCCCAACCGAGCAGGGTCATGAGCTCCTTTTGTTCAGCGAGGTCAGGAGTGGTGAGAGCCAACTTCCCAACGAAAACCTCACCGGTCGTACCGTCGAGGGAGATCCAGTCGCCTTCTTTGACCGTGATCCCGTGGCAGGTCATCTGGCGCAGATTCATGTCGATCTGAATGTCCGCGGCTCCAACCACGCAAGGGACGCCGAACTGACGGGCAACAACTGCCGCGTGCGAGGTGGCGCCGCCCTCACTGGTAAGGATGCCTTTGGCAGCCAGCATTCCGTGCACATCATCCGGTTTGGTGAAGGGACGCACCATGATGACATCCTGTTTCTCAGTCTTGTACATCTTTTCGGTGGTATCCGCGTCGAAGTAAATCTGCCCAACAGCGGCACCAGGGGAAGCATTCACGCCCTTGGCATAGTAGCGTCCCTCTTCACGGGCTTTTTCCATGTCGGCGTGGGTAAATTGAGGGTGCAGCATCTGGTCGATCTGCTCGGGAGTGACCCGTTTGAGGGCTGCCTTTTTATCGATCAGACCTTCCTGGACCATGTCATGAGCGATCTTGATCGCAGCCTTCGCGGATCGTTTGCCGTTGCGGGTCTGGAGCATCCAAAGTTTGCCATGCTCGATAGTAAACTCAACATCCTGCATATCCTGATAATGCTGTTCAAGGCGCTCTGTAATATTTAGAAATTGCGCATAAACCTCAGGGAGCTCTTCCTTCATGCCCACGATCTTGGAAGCATTTCGAATGCCCGCAACCACGTCTTCGCCCTGGGCGTTCATCAGATATTCACCAAACATAACGTTTTCGCCGGTTTGAGGATCGCGCGTGAATGCCACGCCGGTACCCGAATCGCCGCCCATGTTGCCAAAGACCATCGTCTGAACGTTGACAGCCGTGCCGAGGTCATCAGGAATGTTCTCCCGGCGGCGGTAATCGATGGCGCGCTTGGAGTTCCAGGAATCAAAAACAGCTTTCACAGCCAGCTCGAGCTGTTTGTAGGGATCCTGCGGGAATTCGAAACCCATATGCTCGCGGACGACTTTCTTGTAAACTTCGGTGATCGCTGCCCAGTCGGCTGCGGTCATATCCATATCGGATTTATAGCCTTTCTTTTCCTTGTAGGCTTTCAAAGGTTCCTCGAAATGCTCGTCGTCAATGCCCATCACGACTGTACCGAGCATGTGGATGAGACGTCGATAGGAATCGTTCACGAACCGCTCATCACCGCTCTTGACCACCAGGCCTTTTGCGACTTCATCGTTGAGACCGATATTCAAGACGGTATCCATCATTCCGGGCATGGAGAACTTCGCGCCGGAACGGCAGGAAACAAGCAGCGGATTTTTCGTATCGCCGAATTTTTTACCGGCGCGTTCCTCAACAGATTTGAGGGCAGCTAAAACCTGATCCCATAAGCCTTCAGGGAACTCGCGGTTGCCCTGAAAAGCGTTGCAGGCTTCGGTTGTGATGGTCAATCCAGGGGGCACCGGAACACCGGCGCGGGACATATCTCCCAGGTTAGCGCCTTTGCCGCCGAGCAAACCGCGAACGCCATCCCAACTGCCGGCATAGGCTTCAGCCTGATCGACTTCATTAAATAAATAGACCCATTTTTTTGTCATAGATCCTCCTTATGATCTGTGTTGTTGATATTTCTTGATTTTCACGAATTTAAATTTTACCATATACATAAATGAGTTTGGTCAGATTCATTTCGTGTATAGGGCAAACGCATCTAATATATCTTGGATTCATTCTTCGATGGTGCGCGACATCAGATTGACACTTAACTTTCCCAGAATCTATCGTGATTGACCTCAACCGATTAACGCAGATCAAATAAAGAGGTAGCGCTTGCCATCCTTAAGAATCGTATTTACACGGAAACATTCATGGCGGAAGCAATCCTCAGATCTGCGGACACTCTATTCCGCCTTATGAATGGTCTGTGTGACTACGTAGTGGGTATCACAATCCATCCGCAAAGCGAGAGTCGATACCCATCCACGAAGAGTATTATCTATGATTGAAAATTACTCAGCTTTTATTCTTTCTCCCAACGTGTGTCGTAAAGATTATGCCAAACCTTGGTTGGATCATACTGTGTGCGCGCGGGCTTCTTCTCGGCTGGGTAGCCAACGTAAATGATATTCAGCGGTATGATCCCTTCCGGTAGTTTTAAAGCCCGCCTGACGGAACCTTCCAGGATTTTCACCGGGTGCACACCGCACCAAACTGAACCCAAACCAAGCGCGTGCGCAGCGAGCAAAAGGTTTTCCGTGGCTGCGCTGCAGTCCTGTACCCAAAATCGTTCCACTAATGGTTTTCGCAATGCCTTAAGATTTCCGCATACACAAAAAGCCAATGGG
>Ga0116187_1003857_pt1 | contig 13503 bp, 16 predicted proteins | sample AD_JPNNA6_MetaG_FD_89755 | JGI IMG/M metagenome (GOLD analysis project Ga0116187, IMG submission 89755) | Active sludge microbial communities of municipal wastewater-treating anaerobic digesters from Japan - AD_JPNNA6_MetaG | ecosystem: Engineered > Bioreactor > Anaerobic > Digestate | place... | reverse complement strand
ATTTTCTGCTTTTTTCGTTAACTGCTGAATGTAATATTGCAGGTCGGGATTGGGGACGAAGAACTTACAAATGAATACCCGTTAATTCGTCCCCAAGCCGCCATCGAGGAACGTTGTGATATCTATTACCCCAAATAAATGATTCGATCACGGCGGGTTGGAAGCGGTAAGGTCCAGCCGCAATTTCCAATGCGACCCGCTTCCAACCCCGCCCTACTGGCGGCAGAATTTCGTGGAGCATATTGGAAGCATTTTATATTGTTGGGCGGGAATCTATTGTTGGGCGCGATTGAGGACGATCCGAACCATTATTTTCCAGCCTGAAAACCGTCCTCATCCCGCCGATGGAAGCGGATAGAGTAATACCCTGCGTGCGGGATTAGGACTTATTCTTGACGCGCAGACTCCTGCTGTGTCTCGTCGCTCCGTTCAGATCTTTTGGGCAGGATCTTTGCCGCGACGCAGGAACCTGCATACGTGCAATCCGCGCAATTACTCTTACCGGACCGGGCATTGCAAATTAACCGGTAGATGATCAAGCCCACGATGACCGCAAGGACGGCGCTGATGATAATCGTTGGAACCATCGCGTGCTTATGCCTCTTTTTTTGCTATCCTGGGTGCCCGTTCTGCTGTGGGCGCTGGTCTCAACATCAGCCAGAGCACCAGCGCGATGTACCCCAGGGCAATTCCCGTCCAAAAGCTAAACCCTGTTTGCAGCCAGGTCCCGATCTGGAAGATCACCAATGCAGTCATATACCCCACGAGACTCATATAGCCGACCGCGAACGCGGTCCATTTGGAGCTGTTCATTTCCTGCCGGATGGAGCTGATTGCCGCAATGCACGGCGCTGAAAGCAGCACAAAGACCAGGAAGGACGCGCCTGTCAGGGGCGTAAAGTTCGCCCGCAGACCTGCCCAGGCGTTATGCCCGGCTTCAGCCGCTTCCGAAAAGCCGTAAAAGATTCCAAAACTGGTGACGACGGTCTCTTTTGCCACCAGCCCACTCAACGCTGCCACCACGGGGCGCCATTCCCCCCACCCGAGCGGCTTAAAGAACCAGGCAATTAGATTCCCGAACGCCGCCACAATGCTATTATCGATCTGCGCTCTTTCCAGCATCTGGAATCGTCCGTCCACCCACCCGAAATAGGTCACGAACCAGAGCAGAATCGCTGCCAGGAGGATGATGGTGGAGGCTTTCTTCACAAAGGAGGAAACTCTGTCCCAAGTGGTGATCAGGATGCTTTTGAGCGATGGCAGGCGGTACGCGGGCAACTCCATCACAAAAGGCGCTGCCTCTCCTTTGAAGAGGGGGGTCTTTTTAAGGATGATTCCCGAAATGACCACCGCGGCGATGCCCAAGAAGTAAGCCCCAAATGCCACCCAGCCCCTGCCGCCAAAAAACGCTTCCGCGATCATCGCGATCACGGGCAACTTAGCCCCGCAGGGGATGAACGAAGTGGTGATGACCGTCATGCGCCGGTCGTTCTCGTTCTCGATCGTCCGTGCCGCCATTATCGCCGGCACGCCGCATCCGCTGCCAATCAGCATCGGAATAAAACTTTTCCCAGAAAGTCCGAATTTCCGGAACATGCGGTCCATGATGAAAGCCACTCTTGCCATGTAGCCGCTGTATTCCAGCAAGCTAAGGAAGAGGAACAAAACTACCATCTGAGGCAAAAAGCTCAGCACAGAGCCCACACCCGCCAGGATACCGTCCACCAAAAGCCCGCGCAGCCAGGCTGCCACGCCCCACTCCGCCAGTTTTCCGCTGACCGCGGATAGGATGATCTGCCCGAACAAATGGGTTTTGATCCAGTCGCTCAGGTGAGAACCGACTGTATTGACCGAAACATAATAGACCGCGAACATGATCACAGCGAAGATCGGAAGCGCCAGCCAGCGGTTGGTTACAATGCGATCAATCTGATCCGAAGGCGAGAGTGCTCCCGCCTTCTTGCGCGCGGTTACTCGCTCCAGTACGCTCTCAATGAAATCATAGCGCTCAGAAGCGATGATGCTGTCGGATTCGTCATCGTACTCCTGCTCAATGTGGCGGATATCCTGCTCGATGTGCGCCTTCAGGTCCGCAGGGATGCCCAGCTCCGCCTCCACAAGTTCATTTCTCTCAAAGAGCTTCACGGCATACCAACGCTGCTTGTGCTCGGGATGATCATGCAGGGCGACCTCCTCGATGTGCCCCAGCGCGTGCTCAACCCCGCCGCTGAAACGGTGTTTTGGGTGCAAATGCCCCTTAGTAAGGGCGGTTTGCACGGCGACTCTGGCGAGCTCATCAATTTGCGTTTCCCGCAGAGCGGAGATTTCCACAACAGGCACGCCAAAAGCGTTCCCGAGAGCCTTGCTGTCAATCTTGACCCCGCTTTTCTCGACTTCATCCATCATGTTGATTGCCAGAACCATCGGGATGCCCAATTCAGCGAGCTGTGTCGTCAGGTAGAGATTCCGTTCCAGGTTCGTGCCGTCGACGATATTGATGATGGCGTCCGGATTGGACTCGAGCAGATAGTCCCGCGCCAATTCTTCTTCAATGGAGTTGGTGGAGAGCGAATAGATCCCAGGCAGGTCCACGAGAACCACATCCGGATGCCCTGTCAGCACGCCTTCCTTCCTCTCCACGGTCACGCCGGGCCAATTACCGACATACTGGTTTGAACCGGTAAGGGCATTAAAGAGGGTGGTTTTTCCGGAGTTCGGATTTCCGGCAACGGCTATCTTGACGGACATGGCAACCTGTCTATTAATATAGAAGAGGATTGTTTAGAGAACTTCAATGATTTCGGCATCGTCCTTTCGCAGGCTCAGTTCATAACCGCGCAAATTGACTTCGATGGGATCGCCTAATGGGGCTACTTTGCGCACGAAAATCTCCACGTTTTTGGTAATGCCCATATCCATCACCCGCCGGCGAATGCTCCCCTGTCCGTGGACCTTTACCACCCGTGCTGATTCTCCAATACCAACATCGCGCAAAGTCTTCATCTGAAATGCCTCTTATTCTCCAAAATACAGCGTCTGGCGCTAATAAATGTTAGGAATTCCTAACGTGTAGGAATCTTAAACCACCCTACTTGTTCTGTCAAGCGTGATCCATGCTAAAATCAATACAACGGTTCGATACCCTCAAGGAGAAAAGCGCATGAACCTCCAAGAATCTGCTGAAATGTACCTGGAAACTATTCTCATCCTCGAGAAAACTAAAGGCTCCGTGCGTGCTATCGATATTGCCCGCCACATGCAATTCTCCCGCCCAACGATCAGCCAACAGATCAAACGCCTCTCGGGCGATGGCTACCTGGAACTGGACGAGAAGAAAAACATCTCCCTCACTCCCAAAGGACGCTTGATCGCGGAGGAGACCTACAGACGGCATAACAGCCTGGCGGAGATCTTTATCTGGATGGGAGTCAGCGAGGAAACCGCGTTCAAGGATGCCTGCCGCATTGAGCACTATATCAGCGCCGAGACCTTCAACTGCCTGCGCCAGCACTATCAAAAAGCGCGCGAAAATGCAAACCAGTAGCGCTCCGCGCGGGCAATCCAAAAACAGCTATGACCTATCACCCGGACCTTGATATCGCTGCACTTTATGCCAGTTTCAGTGTTCCCATCACGGAGGCGGATTGCGGAAAGCTATGCGCGCCCTATAACCCCTCGGGCAAACCCTTTTGCTGCGACATCTGCGTGGCAGTTCCGGTCGCCCTCAAAGAAGAATGGGCATACCTCAAACCCAACACCAGGCTCTGGCACCGTTTACGCGGCGATGAATGCCCAAAAGATCCCATCGACGTGCCGAAAATGAAAGCGGAGACGCCCGCTTATATGCACCTGATGGCTTGCCGCGGTCCCGAACACTGCGAGCGCGACTTCCGCACACTTAGCTGCCGTCAGTTCCCTTTTTCCCCCTACATTACCACCGATGACCGCTTCATCGGGCTGACCTACAACTGGGATTTTGAGCAGGTCTGCTGGGTTATCAGCAACCTCGACCTTGTAACAAGCGCTTATCGAAAAGAGTTCATCGACCTCTACGATCAATTGCTCTACGAATATCCCAAGGAATACGACAGCTACTACTTTCTCTCTGAAGACATGCGCGCGGTCTTCAAAAAGCGCCGTCGCCGAATTCCCATCCTGCATCGGGATGGGTTCGATTACCTCCTCAGTCCCGCCACTGACCGCCTCTCGCGGGTCGACCCCGCCCACTTCCGCAAATACGGTCCTTATCGCCCCGCGAAGCGATCGGAATAGTGTTCACCGGGATTTTGAATATGAGATCGCATTCCGCGCATGGAAAAGATTTAGGATAGAAGATTGCAAGAAAAGACAAGTAAACAGCGTTCTTGTAAACAAAAAGAGGCTGTCCTTTCTGGACAACCTCACTTTGCTAATACGGATGGGATCAGGCGCTGATATTGGTGACGGTGTTGGATTTTTTCTTCTCGTCTTTCGCTTTGCGCTTTTCTTTGATGGTCAATTTGGGTTTCTTGCGTTCTTCTTTTCCTGCTTTATCTTTACTTGCCATGCTCTACCTCCATTCAAGATTGAGATTGCCCTTATTATAGCCGATTGTGGCAGAATGGGATGTATCTTTTGCTTCAATGCACTCAACCATTCCTTTTCAATGTCAGTTAGGAATGAAGTCTTGGGGAAATTCTGGCAAGCGGGGATGATTCATGGTATACAGAGGGTGTTTTCATTTCGCGAGGTAGAAGATGGCAAAGTACAAGTTTCCGTCCAAACAATTGCAGCCAAAAGGCTCTAACGAAGTCCGTACCGTTTCGGATCCGGTCGTTTTTTCCTGCTACATTGCCAGCGCTGTTATTCTCGTGCTCGCGATCATCGAAGCGGTCAAAGAATTCCAGCAAGGCAAAATCTGGGGCGGGGTCATCTACATCCTCCTGGCGATAGCGGGCGTATTGTTCTCCGTCTTCATCACTATATGGAACAAACGGAATAAGAAGCTTTTGCGGGAAGGGAAAAAATCCGGGTAAGCCTGCGCGAAGATGTTGGAAAGCCCTATCCGGATCTGACGACGTTATCGACCATGTTTTTGTTCATGTTCCGGGTATAGCGGGGATAGTCGGAATTTATCAGCGCCGTAAAAAGGATGTCGATCAAATTGAGGGTCGATATTCTGCTCGACATGCCGCCGAGCCGGTTCCAAGATTCGGTTGAATCAACATACAAGTTATACATGCAAAGGTCCACCAGTTCATTTTGTTTGACGGAAGTTATCGAAACCGTGCTGCTGCCAACCCTGACGAGCTCTCTGGCGACCTCGAGCATTTCCGTGGTTTTTCCGGTGTAGGAGATAATGAAGGCGAGCGTGTCTTCGGTGTAGGCTTTGGCGTTCATCATCATCGTGATGCGGTCTCCGTAGGCGCCGCTTGGAATGCTGAGACGCATGCATTTAATCTGGGCGTCCAGCGCCACAATGTGCGAAGGTCCCATCCCATAAAAATCAATACGCTTTGCTTTTGCCATCGCGGCGACCACAGCCGCGATGTCTTTTGTGGTATTGGTGCTGATGGTATCCAGGATCGATTTTGCGTTCTGATTGGCGACTTTCGCGACGATATCATCCAATGAGTCGTAGCGGTCGACGGGAGTTTGGGCGGTTTTGAGGATGGAATTCTGGTTGTAGAGCATGAGTTCATGGGAAAGGTGCAGCCGAAAATCGATGTAACTTTCTTCCCCGACTTTCTTGCAAAGGCGCTTAACCGTGGCAGTGGACGTGCAGGTCAGGTCAGCGAGTTCCACGATGCCAATGTTGACAATATCATTGAGATTCGCGAATATGTATTCGACGATGTGCCGTTCGGAGGGAGTCAGGTCTTTGACCTCGCGCATCCTGGTAAGCAGATTCATGGACAGCCTCAAATTCCCGGCATGTGCCTGAAGCGGGCATGCCTGGAAGAATAATAACCCATGCGCTATTTTATTGCCAGTATGCTGAGATCTTCTATCGCTTGTTCGATGATCGGGGCGTAGTCGCTTTCCCGCAAAAGCGATTCTGCCTGTTCGAGGTAGCTCCGGGCAGCGTTTTCGTCCTTGGCAAACCAGGAAAGCTTGGCGAGCCGATACAGCCGGATCCCTTTTTGGACGGGGTTAGCCGTGTTTTTAAGTTTTGCAATCAGTGTTTGACGATAAGCGGGATTCTTCTCCAGATAAACCTGGTTGATCTCTTCCCCTTCTTCAAGCATGGACTTATACTCTTCCACTTCATCCGCCTTCACCGCGTGCAGGAAAGACTTCAGTCTGTTGAAGCTCTCTTTGGCTTCTTCAACATTCCCTGTGCCCGCAAAAAAGGACATTCGCTTTTGGAGGAAATCGACTTTCTCACGCGGCAGCAGCTTCTGGGCATCCAAGGCTTTGATTGTTTCCAGGATTTCCGCATCGCGACCGAGGCGCATCAGCGCATCGAGCTTCATCAAGCGGATTTCATTCTTCCGAAAGACCCACCCAAGCCGGCGGTTGTTTTGCAGTCTTTCAAGATACAAAGCCGGGTTTGCGTACTGGATCTGCGCCAGCTCTTTTTCGGCGGATGTCCGTAGCGCCAGAGTCAGCCGGATAAGCAGAAAAGACAGCAGAGCCATGACAACAAAGCCGATGATAGGAAGTTTATAAGCCACGAGAAAATTGTAAAAATTATCCATACCCATTTGAGGCTTGATTGCAAAAGAAAACGGGAGCTTGGTTTTGCAAGCTCCCGTTTTCAGACATAGGTTTACATATTGTGGTTGCGAAATACCGTTTCCGTATAATCGGCATACACTTCGTGCATGTATTCCTTGGGTACTTCGGTAACGTTGGGCGAGACGAAGATATTCATCTTGTGCCCGAGTTTCTGCAGACGCAGCGCCGTTTCAGAGGCAATCGCCTGGGCAACGCAGATAGCGGAAATCGTCGAGGACGCGCCGACTTTCTGGTAGTATCCGGGGATGACCACAAGGGCGTCTTCCAGCGGGCTGCAGTTATCAATGAGTACATCCGCCACATCACCCAACTTCTTTCCGGAAGAGTGGTTTGCTTTGGCAGACTTGTAGTTCTCACCGCAGGTAACCGTGATGACCTTGAGACCTTTCGCTTTGGCGTATAGCGCCGCTTCGATCGGAGCAGCATTCAGCCCGCCGTGTGAAAAGACGATCATCGCCTCCCCTTCCTGGAAGTTGTAGCTCTGAAGGAAATTCTTGATGTAGCCTTCCTGCCGTTCAAGCCAGAGCAGTTCGCGCGCGCCGCCTGGTCCGATGACGTTATTCCACATCAAACGCGGATCCATCACGGGATGCCAGCCGACCACGCCGCCATACCGCGGGAAAACATCCTGCACCGGCAGAACGCTGTGTCCGCTGCCAAACAAGTGGACGAGCTTGCCAGAGTTGATGACTTCCGCGCAGATATCAGCAGCGGCGCTGATGTTTTCTGTCTGTTCAACAGAAATCTTTTCGATTACTTGCTTAAGTTTAGCGATGTACTCTAATTCGATCATATTGACTTACTCCTAAAAAAATTATGCGAACGCTCCAATGCCGGGAATGAAGCCAATCACGGTCACGATGACTGCCAGGACGAGGATCAGACCCATGATCGCGATAGGTTTCCAGTTCTTTTTGGCGTAGAGATAATAAACAAGCAGCGTCAGGGCAAGAGGAACAATCTTCGGGAAAACGTTGTTGAGCAGGTTATCCAGGTTGAAGACTGAAATCAAGCCGTCAGCGTAGGTTTGGGTCGCCGCATCGAAGACCTGGGTTGTGGTCTTGATGTCGATGTTGAGGGAGGCGTTCACGAAAGTGGCTGTCAGTCCACCGACAACGATGAGACCAAGAACCGTGACAGCTTCCATGATTTTATCCAACTGACCCGTTGCCATGAACTGCTGCACGCCTTCCAAACCTGCCTTGTAGCCGGTGCGGAAGATCTTCCAACTGAGCAGATAGGTGCCCAGCGGGTAAACCAGCATGTAGAGCACAGGTCCCACCCAGGCTGCATCTGTCATCGATTGCGAGATCGTCAGACAAATGGTGAGCAAGAGCGGGATGATGGTGGCAACCCACAGGGAGTCACCGATGGCAGAGGTCGGGCCGATCAGGGCAACTTTTGCTTCCTGAATGGATTCGGGCGTGCCAACGCCGTTGGCGAGCTGCTCTTCCATACCAATGGCGATACCGTTACAGACCGAACCAACCTGAGATTCTGTGTTAAACAGGGTAATATGTCGTTTCAGACCAGCGGCTCTCTCTTCTTTGGAATCATAGAGCTCTTCAATGACCGGAGACATGGATTGACCAAAAGCCATGCCAAGCATGGTTTCAGCCTGTTGGGAGCAACCGTTCCAGAAGAACCACTGATTGAAGGAATTGCGTAAAGTTTTTGCGCTCACTGTCTTAGCCATTTTAGATCGCCTCCTGCCGGTTACCCACCGCGTAAACAATGAACGCGACGATGATACCGACAACTGCAACAGCCATGGTGTTTAGTCCAAAGTAAGTGACAAGAACAAATCCAGCCAGGAAGATTGCCCAGTGGATGTTCTTTTTGACCAGGAAGCTGAGGATGATGCCCATACCGAGAGCAGCCATCATGCTGCCAAAGGTTGAGATACCCGTAATAAACCAGCCGGGGATGTTCAAACCGCTGGAGGAACCCGCAACGTTAATGGCTGCGAGGATCGCAAGAGCGGGCACGAAGCGCGCCAGGAAACCAATCGCCTGACCGCCCAACACGTTCGGCATCCACATCTTGCGGGTCTCGCCTTGTTCAGCCAGGCGTTCCGCCCAGCGGTTGAGGAAGACATCCAAAGAATAATGGATACCCCACATGGTGCCGCCGACCACACCGCCCAAACCGGCGCCAGTGAAGGCGAGACCGATCAGGGCTGGCGTTGAAGCCACAGTACCTTTAAGTGCGAGAGCGGTGGCTGTGCCGATGTAGGTGGCGTAGGAAAGATCCCATGCAACAGCACCGCCGGGAGTGACGTTGGCGAGATACGCAATCTGAAGGGGAACCCCAACTAACATCGCGGTCTGCACATCACCCATAATCAGACCCACTACGAAAGACGCAACGAGCGGTCGACCAAGACAGTACCAACCGATCGTATTGCCTACGATGGATCCAATTGCGCCGAGATAGATAAACAGCGCAATCAGTACCATTTGTAAAACTGACATACAAATACCTCCTTAGAAAATGAAATGATTTTTGATAAAAAAAGAAGAAGTAAAAAAACTTCTTCTCGTCCTGCTAAATTGGTCGCAAAGTATTCTGAGCCTCAGCCCAGGTCTTCGCGGGGGCATTGGGGACTGTCTGGACAATCAGGTTAATGCCCTGTTGGGTCAGCTCATTGAATAGTTCAACGTCTTCATCACTGGCAAAGAAGACACTCCCGCCCTCACGCGAAAAATTGTACTTGGAAAGCGGGGTCTTTGCGGCGTTCCCGATATAGACCGTATCCAGAAAAGAAAGCTCTTCCATAAACTTACGCAGATCCTGGGGCCACCTTGTCACAAAAAGACGGTTGTGCGCTGTTTCTTGCGCGAGTATTTTCCGGGCTTCCTCAGAAGAAACGATCGCTTTTTTGTATACCGCAGGGATGCCCATCAGCATGATGGATTGGAGGGTCTTGTTGACAACCAGCTTGTCGTCAATGGCAACGATTTCCTTGATGTTAAGTGCCTTGCACCACGCCATCACAATCTGTCCGTGGATCAGACGGTCATCAATACGTAAGAAGTTTTTTCCCATAACAAAAGTATAGATTAAGAATCGGGATTTCCAAAAGAATTGACAAAATCCGGCAATAATTAACAGCCTCTTTCCTTTAAAATACGATTGTTTGTGGAGATTTCTCAATGAACATCGAAAAGTCCGCCCTTGTTTTGCACTGTCCGTGTAGCTGCTTTCGTCCAGGGACATTATTGTTGCAGTACAATAACGCAAGATCGCTCGAAAGGCTTCCAAAGGTAAATGTGTATGCTTAAAATCATTGTTCCCATCAAACAAGTGCCCGAGACAGGGAATGTCCGCATGGACCCCGAGACCGGTACCATGGTGCGCGAGGGAGTCGTTAGTATCGTGAACCCCCTGGACCTCTATTCCATCGAAACCGCCCTCATGCTCAAAGAACAATTTGGCGCGCATGTGACCGTCCTCACGATGGGACCGCTTAATGCCGTCAAGGCGCTGAAGGAAGCCATTTCCATGGGCTGTGATGACGGAGTCATACTCTCCGACCGTGCCTTTGCCGGGTCGGACACATGGGCGACGGCTTACGCGCTGAGCAGCGCCATCCGCCATTTTGGAGATTTTGACCTGGTCCTGACCGGGGAACGCGCCACAGATGGCGACACCGGTCAGGTTGGTCCGAACATTGCTGCTGCCCTGGATCTTCCCCTCGCGACCTACGTGCGCAAAGTGAATACGCTTGACCCGGAGGGCAAGACCATCACTGTTGAACGCTCGGTGGAAGAAGGCGTCGAAACTCTTCAAATGCCCCTGCCCTGCCTGCTGACGGTCGTAAAGGAGATCAGTTATCCGCGTCTGCCCACCCTGCGCGGCAAGAAACGGGCAAAAACTGTTGAGATACCGGTGCTCACAGCCGGCGAACTGGAGCTCAAACCAGAATTCCTTGGTCTCAAAGGTTCGCCAACCAGAGTCGTGAGCACCAAATCGCCGAAGGTCACCCGAAATGGTCGGATTGTAACGATCAAAGAGGACAAAGACGTAGGCGCGGCAGTGGACGCGCTGATAGCCCTCCTGGAAGAAAGGCAATTGATATGAGTGAGCGATATTCGAATGTCTGGACCATTGCCGAAGCCCGCGACGGCAAACTGAAGTCGGTTTCGTATGAGCTTTTAGCCAGGGGCAGAAGCCTGGCAGATGCCAGCGGCGAGAAGCTCGTCTCGGTTTTGATCGGCGCGAATGTCAGTGATGCCGAACTCCGCACTCTGATTGACCACGGCGCGGACCTGGTGCTGAGCGTGCAGGATGACGCTCTGGATGCTTTCATCGTGGAGACCTACAGCAATGTGCTCATGGACCTGGTGAGGCAGTTTCGTCCCAATATCATCCTCGCGGCTGCCACCAATAACGGGCGCACGCTGATGCCGCATGTCGCCATGCGCCTCCATACTGGCTTGACGGCGGATTGTACCGACCTGCAGGTGGACATGAACACCGGCGACCTGCTCCAAACCCGCCCGGCGATCGGCGGCAACATCCTCGCAACCATCAAGACCCCCAACCACCGTCCGCAAATGGCTACGGTGAGACCGCGTTCCACCCAGGCTCTGCCCGCGGATGCCAGGCGCGCCGGGGAGATCCAGCACATGAACCTGAAACCCGAATTAGTGGATAAACGCGTGAGGCTGCTCGCCTTCGAGACTGAGGCGGCTGACGAAAGCAATTTGCAGGACAGCGATGTGATCGTTTCGGGTGGGAGAGGCATGAAAAAAGCGGATAACTTCCGCCTTCTCCACGACCTGGCAAAGCGATTGAACGGAAAAGTTGGCGCCTCGCGCGACGCGGTCGACCGGGGCTGGGCTAAGTATTCCCAGCAGGTCGGCTTGAGCGGAAAGACCGTGCTGCCCAAGCTCTACATCGCGGTCGGGATTTCCGGAGCCATTCAGCACCTTGCGGGCATGAAAACCGCGGAAACGATCGTGGCGGTCAATACAGACCCCAACGCCGCCATCTTCCAGGTGGCGGATTTCGGGATAGTCGGGGATGCCTTTCAGGTGCTGCCTGAGCTGATCGCCCGGCTTGAGGAGAGAAAATCATGACCAAGTACAACCCTGTTACCCCTCAAATCGCAGACGCCCTCCGGCAGATCGTCGGCGCCTCGAACGTCATCCTGGATGAAGAGAAACTGGAAGCCTACTCTCACGATGAAACGCCAAAAGACCAGTTTTCGGGGATGCCTGAAGTGATCGTGACCCCCACGGGCACGCAGCAAGTCGCGGATATCATGAAACTCGCAAACGCGCACCTTATTCCGGTAACCCCGCGCGGCGCTGGTTCCGGGCTTTCGGGTGGAGCGATCCCACTGCACGGCGGGATACTGATGACCTTTGAGAAGATGAACAGCGTTTTGGACGTGGACCTGCAAAACATGATGATCGAAGTGCAGTCCGGCATCGTGACCAACGAAATCAATGCCATCGTTGCTGATGCCGGTTTGTTCTTTGCGGGCTATCCGATGAGCCTGGAGTCCTGCCAGATTGGTGGGAATATCGCTGAGAATGCCGGCGGCGGCAAGGCGATCAAATACGGCGTGACCGACCGCTACATCACCGGTATGGAAGTGGTCACACCTACCGGGGATATCCTCAAACTCGGCGGGAAGGTCGTCAAGGACGTCTCCGGTTACGACCTGAAGCGCCTCTACATCGGCTCTGAAGGGACGCTGGGGGTCGTGACCAGCGCGACGATTAAGCTCATGCCGCTGCCGAAAGCGAAAACCGATCTGCTGGTGCTGTTTCCCGATGTGCAGAGCGCGATCGAGGTCGTGCCGATGATCGTCAGCAAGCTCGGCATCGTCCCGACATCGGTCGAGTTTATGGACCGCCTCTCCGTGGAGACCTCCTGCAAATACCTGAATGAGCATCTTACCTACGAAAATTGCGGATCGATGCTTCTTATCGAGGTGGATGGAACCACCCAGGATCAGGTCGATGGCGAAGCGGAAACGATTGGCGATTTGTGCATGGAAAACAAAGCCATTGAGGTCTATGTTGCGGATAATTACACCACGCAGGAGAGAGTCTGGGCGGTGCGCCGCAATATTGCGGAGGCTTTCAAGCTCTACTCCCCCCATCAGAGTCTGGAAGATATTGTGGTTCCCATTGCGCAGATTCCAGCGCTCATGGAAGAAATCGCGAAGCTTTCCGCGGAATTTCAGATTTCCATGCCGTCCTACGGACACGCGGGCGACGGCAATTTGCATACCACCCTGATCAAACCGCCCGAGATGCCCCTCGACCAGTGGTACAGGCTGGAGGATCAAGTTGTGCGGAGGCTTTACGCGGTGGTGATGGCGCTCGGCGGGAAATTGAGCGGTGAACACGGCATCGGCATCAAGCGCAAGGATTACTACCAGGAAATTGCCGACCCGCGCGAGATCGCGCTGATGCGGTTGCTCAAAAAAGCCCTCGACCCCAACAACATCCTGAACCCGGGGAAAGTCTTCGATCTGGATTGAATTGGTTTAAGACTCAGGGCTATTGCTCCAACCGCAATAGCCCTCTTCCAATTTACCCTGTTCTTTCTTGAAGAACTAAACCAACTATTCAGATGCAATCGCCTGGTTTCTCTGCGGTTGGATTTGAGGTTGGATTTGACAGATTGACCTTTTAGTTATATACTTCTAATTCCGATGCGGGGTAGAGCAGAGGTAGCTCGTCGGGCTCATAACCCGGAGGTCAGTGGTTCGAATCCGCTCCCCGCTATTGAGGAGGAACCAGAGTATGCAATACTCTGGTT
>Ga0116187_1003829_pt1 | contig 13563 bp, 9 predicted proteins | sample AD_JPNNA6_MetaG_FD_89755 | JGI IMG/M metagenome (GOLD analysis project Ga0116187, IMG submission 89755) | Active sludge microbial communities of municipal wastewater-treating anaerobic digesters from Japan - AD_JPNNA6_MetaG | ecosystem: Engineered > Bioreactor > Anaerobic > Digestate | place... | reverse complement strand
AGTCAGTTGTGAAACGGTACCATAATAATCAAATTGATTCTGCACAGGTATTACAAGAGTTATCAGAGATTGCAAAAGAAATGCAGTTAGAAGATAAAAAATCTAAAGATTTAGGGCTAACACCTGAAGAGTATGCTTTTTATAGTGTTTTGAAAGACAATGATTCTACCTCCTTTTTAGATGATGATAAGATGAAAGATTTGATTCACACTATTGTAGATGTAATCCGAAAAAATGCAACAGTAGATTGGAGCAAGCGTGATGATGTAAGGGCACAATTGCGTTTGACCGTAAAGAAAATATTAATGCGTTATGGTTATCCTCCTGACGTTGCTAAAATGGAAGCTGATAGAGTGATTGCTCAAAGTGAGAGTTTGGCTGATGTATTTAGTAGAGAGTAATTAAACTAATAAAACCGCTTTAAGATACAATAGTTAACACATATACCAATCGGTTTAGAGCTTTCTAAGCCGATTTTTTTTATTTAAAAATCAAAAGAATAACTGGTCTAAAAAAGGAAAGCAGCGATAATGAAGGAAGGTCTATCAAAAAATCTATAGCTCCTAAAAACAAAAAAATCTTCCGAGGGAAGATTAGTACATACAAAAGGATTCTTTTGAACTGGATAGTAATAAAAAATGGCAAGCGACCTACATCGCACCGCTCAACCGCGTACCCTTGCTATGTTCCCATCCTGGGGGAGTCTGCAGGAGCTGGTCGTGTAGGACTTGCCGGTGCAAATATACACTCTTTTTATATTTTTGCAAGGACTTTGTGCCTTTAAAATATCGTTGTATATTGCATCATTAAAAATTTGTTTTATGAAAAATTATAACTTCCTATTTATCATTTTATTAGGAATCACTTTATCGAATTGCGGTAGTAAAAAAAATGATGTAAATTCTACGTTTACTTTCGATGATTCGAAATTTAAAGCCAAATACCTTTCAGAAGAGTCTTTGGAATTGGGAGTTTTAAATACAAATGCAAAGGAAGTAGATAGCGTGGTGTACTTCAATAACGATATAAAATTAGGTTCAAAAAAAGGGCTTGACAAACTAGTTTTTAATCTAAAAGACCAAAAATTAGGCTATCAAAACCTGAAAGCTATAGTTTATTTTGAAGGCGAAAACTCTGAAGCGACAACAAGAATAGAGTTGGTTTCGAATGTAACCCCTAAATTATTAAAATATACCATCGTAAACACTTATCCACACGATACCGCTTCATTTACCGAAGGATTGGAGTTTTATAAAGATACTCTATATGAAAGTACTGGTTCAGGAAATAATTGCAAATCTTATTTAAGAAAATACGATTATAAAACGGGGAAAATTTACAACCAAACCAATCTTGATTCTATTTATTTTGGCGAAGGAATTACTTTTTTGAACAACAAAATTTTCCAATTGACTTGGCAAAACAAAACGGGTTTTGTTTATAATGCCACTACTTGGAAACTTGAAAAAACATTCACTTTTGACCAAGATATTGAAGGTTGGGGAATGACCAATGATGGAAAATACATTTACCAATCAGATGGAACCGAAAAAATATGGAAAATGAATCCCGAAAATCAAAAAATGATTGATTATATCAATGTTTATTCTTCGAGTTCTAAAATTCCAAAAATCAATGAACTAGAATGGATTAATGGAAAGATTTATGCCAATATATGGACAAAAGATGCTATTGCAGTTGTAAATCCAACAAACGGTGCAGTAGAAGGAATTTTAGATCTTTCGAGTTTAAGAAAGCTAATTAAATTTCCAGAAGCCGAAGTACTGAACGGAATTGCCTACAACCCCAAAACCAAAACCATTTTTGTAACTGGAAAACAGTGGGACAAAATGTTCGAAATTACGGTTTCGGAATAATTTCACTGCCTAATGAAAACGCTACTCATCAACATCAAGGAATTACTTCAAGTTCGAGACGCAAGCGTTTTGAAGGTTTCTGGTGATGCAATGGCGGTTCTTCCCTCTATAAAAAATGCTTATTTGTTAATCGAAAATGATTGGATTGCTGATTTTGGTTCAATGAATGATTTACCCAAAATCAATGCCAACAAAATTATGGATGCTACAAGCAAAATAGTTTTGCCTTCTTGGTGCGACAGCCACACTCATCTGGTTTATGCTGGCCATCGAGAACAAGAATTTGTAGATAGAATTAATGGGCTTTCTTATGAAGAAATTGCCCATCGTGGTGGAGGCATTTTAAATTCGGCTCAATTACTCAACGAAACTTCGGAGGATGAAATTTACGACCAATCGAAAGTTCGACTCGAAGAAATAATGCGATTGGGAACGGGTGCTGTAGAAATAAAATCGGGCTACGGACTGACAGTTGATGGCGAATTGAAAATGCTACGCATCATCAATCGCTTGTCGCAAAACTATCCGATAACTATAAAAGCTACTTTTCTTGGCGCTCACGCTTTTCCATTGGAATATGCCAATAACCGACAAGGTTATATTGATTTAATTATCAATACAATGATTCCTAAAATTACCCAAAACCAATTGGCTGATTTTATAGATGTTTTTTGCGAAAAGGGCTATTTTACTGTTGAAGAAACTGAGCAAATTATGGAAGCTGGAATTAAATTTGGTTTAAAACCAAAAATTCACGTGAATCAATTCAACTCTATTGGTGGCATTTCAGCAGGTATTAAACACAACGCTCTATCTGTTGACCATCTTGAAGTAATGACTGCCGAAGATATTGAAGCTTTGAAAAAGACTAACACAATGCCTGTAGCTTTGCCTTCTTGCTCCTATTTTTTGGGAATTCCCTATACTCCTGCTCGTGAAATGATTGCTGCAGGTTTGCCCTTAGCTCTTGCTTCTGATTTCAATCCAGGTTCAACACCTTCTGGCAATATGAATTTTGTTGTAGCAACAGCTTGCATCCAAATGAAAATGACTCCCGAAGAAGCCATCAATGCTGCCACAATAAACGGAGCATATGCTATGGGAATTTCGGATACCCACGGAAGCATTACTATTGGCAAAAAAGCCAATCTCATCATTACAAAACCTATTTCATCCTTTTACCAACTTCCCTACTCTTTTGGAAGCAATTTGATTGATTCTATAATCATTGAAGGTGAAGTTTTAGCATAAAAAAAAGAGGAACATCTGCTCCTCTTTCTTTTATAAATCTTGAAATTCTTATTTCAAAGTGAAACTGGTTTTAGAAACCAATTCGCTTTTGTCAAAAACATTTACAAAATAAGTTCCTTTTGCGAAATCTTTACCTGGTAAATCTTCGGTAACATTGACTGTTTTATTTTCATATTTTACTTTAGAAATAAAGCTATATGTTAATGATTTATCACCAAAATTCACGGTTTGTTTGTCTCCAAGAACATTACTTTTACTGTCAATCACCTGAACATAATACTCTTTATCACCCGATTTAGCGATTTGATTTTCGGCAATGGTAAAGCTAATTTTAAGAACATCGGCTCTTCCTGCTTTGTCAGTAGCTATTTGTTTTCCGGAGCTTCTGATTTTGTAGGCAGCAGTTTGCATATTCAACACTGTCAATTTTGACCCTTTTTCGACTGTTTTAGACAAATCTTCGTTTTGACCTACCAAGACCTCATTGTATTTCTTAGCTTCGCCTAAAACCACTACTGTACTATCGCGTTGTATGGTTAAGGTTTTGTTTTGTTTTTTCAAGACATCATTTTCAGCCATCAAAGCCTTCATATTGTTTTGCAATTTCGACACTTCGGATTTGTATTTTGATACATCACCTTTGGATTTATCGATATCATTCATCAATTTTACTACTTTGTCTCTTTCTTTGACTAATTCTTCAGACATCGAAGTGTTTTCAGCGATTGCAGCATCATACGTTGCTTTTAATTCTTGTAAATCCTTCATAACAGATTCTTTTTCAGATACTGTCGTTGTTAAAACGGTTTGCACCTGCTCTGCTTCTGTTGAAATCTTGTAAATATAATACAGACTTCCTACTAAAAGAAGTGCTAATACCCCAATGATTATCTTAAGGCTTGAATTTGAATTATTTTGTTGATCTTCCATTTTTTCTAATTTTTTTTTATGCACAAATTTAATAATATAATATGACTTAACAACGGATTCTAAACATTTATATTATATTTGGAGGATTATTTTTTTTTATGGAAAAACTGATACTTTTTACAATAAATGACCTTGCAAAAGTTACTAATCACCGAAGTGGTGAGATAAAATTTGGAGAAAAAATGTTGACAGTTCCAAAAGGAATTGACCCAGCCCAATTTATAAAAACTTGCGAAGCTAAATATGTACTTTTAGGAATTCCAGAAGATATTGGAGTTAGAGCTAATTATGGCCGACCCGGAGCAGCATCGGCCTGGCAATGTGCTATTAGTAGTATAGCCAACATTCAACACAATCGTTTTTGCAAAGGCAGCCAAATCCTTGTTTTAGGACAATTGAATGTTTGCGAAGAAATGAAGGAAGTCAAAGATTTAGATTTTAATGATATTGATGATCGTTCCAAACTGAGTCAACTAGTAGAAAAAATAGATAAAGATGTTTCTCATATCATTTTTAATATCATAAAAGCAGGCAAAATACCTATCGTTATTGGTGGCGGTCACAACAATTCCTATGGCAATATAAAAGGAACTGCGCTAGCCAAAGGAAAACCCATTAATGCCGTCAATTTTGATGCTCATTCCGATTTTAGGATTCTGGAAGGACGCCATAGCGGAAATGGATTTTCCTATGCCTATGAAGAAGGTTTCTTGAAAAAGTATTTCATTTTTGGTTTACACGAAAATTATACCTCCAAAAGTGTCTTGGATATCATCAAAAAAATTGAAGACCGAGTGCGTTATACCACTTATGACAGCATCAATATTCGCAGAGAAAAAAATTTCAATCAAGAACTAATTCTAGCTTCACAATTTGTTCAAACTGATTTTTACGGAATTGAGGTTGACCTTGATGCTATTCCGAATGTAGCCAGTAGTGCAATGACTCTAAGTGGGTTCTCTATTGAAGAATTGAGGCAATTTATCACCTATTTTGGCAAACATAAAAATGCCGCTTATCTTCATATTTGCGAAGGTGCTCCTGAATTATGCTATGAAAAAAACAATCATTTAATTGGAAAACTTATTGGTTATTTGGTTACTGATTTTATAAAATCGAACAACAGTATTGAGCCGTAAGAAGTCTGTAATAGTGTGATAAATTGAGCTTAAAATCAGGACATTCACTTTTTTTACTTTTACCACAAATTTTCACAAATTCAAATAGCCAAATTTAGATTGTTTAGCAATTTTTGGGGTTTGAGATTGAAAAAAAATAATTTGCTGTTAAAATGTTAAAAGCAAATGCTCGGCCTAAAATTAGGAACTAATGACCACCAAAAATAATAACCCTATCTTTGCACGACTATCTATGTACCAATTACTAGATGTATAATACCAAAAATATGTTATTCGAAGATTTATCACTTTCAAAAAGTATTCAAAAGGCCGTATTTGAAGAAGGTTACACAAACCCCACTCCTATTCAAGAACAAGCTATTCCATTAGTTTTGGCGGGAAAAGACTTGATAGGTTGCGCACAAACTGGCACTGGAAAAACAGCCGCTTTTGCGATTCCAATTATCCATCAATTGCACCGAATTGTAGGTTCATCTAAAAAAGCCAAAGAAATTCGAGCCTTAATTGTTACTCCAACACGTGAATTAGCCGTTCAAATTGGACAAAGTTTTGACACTTATGGCAAATATACCAACTTGACCCAACTCACTATTTTTGGTGGTGTTTCACAAGTTCCTCAAGTAGATACGCTTCGCAAAGGAGTGGATATTCTGATTGCAACTCCAGGAAGATTGCTCGATTTGCACAAACAAGGTTTTCTTGATTTTGACAGTTTACACACTTTGGTCCTAGACGAAGCCGATCAAATGCTAGATATGGGATTCATAAACGATGTTAAAAAAATCGTGAAACTAACTCCCAAAAACAGACAAACGCTATTGTTTTCAGCAACAATGCCCATTGCCATTCGAGAATTGGCCGAAATGTTTTTGAAAGATCCCGAAAAAGTAGAAGTTTCTCCAGTTTCATCGACAGCCGAAAATGTAGAACAACACATTTATTTTGTCGAAAAAGGAGAAAAACGAAACTTGTTGTATCATTTGATCAAAAATCAAAACTTATCGGATGTATTGGTTTTTTCGAGAACCAAACACGGTGCTGATAATGTGGTTAAAGCCTTGAGAAAAAAAGATATTCCTGCCGAAGCCATTCACGGTGACAAATCGCAAAATGCACGCCAAAGAGTTTTAGACGCCTTCAAGAATAAAGAAGTTGGTGTTCTTGTAGCCACTGATATTGCAGCACGTGGAATTGATATTGATCAATTGCCTTATGTAATCAATTTTGATTTGCCTAATATTCCCGAAACCTATGTTCATAGAATTGGTCGAACAGGTCGTGCAGGAAATGAAGGAATCGCGATTTCTTTTTGTAGTAAAGACGAACAGCCCTACTGGAAAGACATTCAAAAATTGATAAAAGTAGAGGTAAAAACCATATCTGATCATCCCTATACTTGGCATTCAGGAAGTCCAGAAACAGCTCCCGCAACGGCTCAAAAAAACTCTAACCGAAGCGGTGGAGCGCATAAATCTAGAAAGTCTAATGCTTCTAAACAAAACAAAAAACGCTGGTATTAATTCGTTAGAATTCTAAATTTCAGTTTCAAAAACACCGCTTTTAGTTGATTCTTAAAAGCGGTTTTTTTTTATTTATAAATTAATAATAACTTTCTTATTTTCAGTATTTTAAATGTTAATTATGTGTTATCGTAAAGATAATTATTTCGAATAATTACTAACTTTATATAGTGATTTTTAAAACTTTTTAAATAATTAATATCATGAAAACTTTAGTTAAAAAAGACGGTATGTTTCCGTCATTAGAAAGTAAATCAATCCATAATTTTTTTGATGATTTTATTACAAAAGATTTATTTGATTGGACAGACCGAAATTTTGCAGCAATTGGTAGTAACCTGCCTTCTGTAAACTTAAAAGAAACGGATACTGAAATTGAAGTTGAACTAGCAGCTCCGGGAATGAAAAGAGAAGATTTCAAAGTTGAAGTAGATAATGATATGTTGATGATTTCCTCAGAAAAAGAAGAAAAAAAAGAAGAAGTAAGCAAAAAAGAAAACTTCATCCGAAGAGAGTTTAATTACCAATCTTTCAGCAGAACGTTTAGTTTACCCGAAACTATTGATGAAAACAAAATAGAAGCCAATTATAAAGACGGAATTCTTCATGTTGTGGTAGGAAAAAAAGAAGGTGCTAAAAAAAGAACCCTAAAATCTATTCCTATCCAATAGAAAGGAACCAATACAATTATATCATTAACCCAAAACCGCTGTCAATAAACAGCGGTTTTGGTTTTTTTTATTTGCTCATTCATCACCTGAAATAGCTTTAAGGACTCGAAAGGTTTTATCAAAATATCATTCATTCCGGCTTCTATAGCTTCTTCGGTAATTTCGTCTTTGGCAAAAGCCGTCAAAGCAATTATGGGTGTATGAATGCCCTTGCTTCGAATTTTTCGGGTGGTTTCAAAACCGCTAATTAGTGGCATATTTATGTCCATCAAGATAATGTCAAAAACATCTTTTTCTAATACATCCAAAGCTTGCAATCCATCATCGACAATAAAACAACTGCAATTGTTTTTTTCGATAATTCTCTTGGTAATGGTTTGATTGATTTTATTGTCTTCTACTACCAAAACCTTAAATAATTGTCCAGAACTTAAATCGACTTTTATATTATTGATAATTTCGTTAGTCTTGTTTGAGTCATGTTCAAAGGCAATTGTAAATATAAAAGTGGTGCCAATTCCTACTTGACTTTCGAGGGTAATTTGACTATTAAACAATCCCAACAATCTTTTTACGATGGCTAAGCCCAATCCTGTTCCTTGATAGTCGTTGTCGTTTCGTCCCACTTGAACAAATTTCTCAAAAATCCGATCTTGGTCTGCTGCATCAATTCCTACTCCATTATCAGAAACTTGAAATTCTATATGATGTAAATTATTTTCTACTTTAACCAAATTTGCACTAAGAATTACTTCGCCATTATTGGTAAATTTTAGCGCATTGCTCACTAAATTCATCAATATTTGAGCCAATCGCAGCTTATCGCCAATTAGATATTCAGGAATAGCAGGGTCTATTTTTACTGATATTATATTCTTATGGCTTTGAGCAATAAAAGACAGTGCATTTTTTACTAAATGAATTTCATCCGAAACGTTAAACGCTAAACTTTCAAGGATAATTTTGTTTTCTTCGATTTTATTAATTTGCAAAATGTCGTTCACCAAGGATAATAAATAACGTGCCGAAAATTTAAGCGAACCCAAATGGGGGCTTTTGGCCAGTTCTTTATGCTCGTCTAACAACAAATTAGTTATACCAATAACGCCGTAAAGAGGAGTTCGCAATTCATGACTTATTGTGGATAAAAATTGGGTTTTGGCTTGAGATGCTTCTATGGCTTTGTCTTTTGCAATAATTAATTGTTCGTTTGCCAATGTGAGGTCGTGATTAATCTTTTTCTTGAAATTGAAGTTTTTGTATAGCGAAACCAATAAAAGCAATAATACTAGGAATACAATGATAAATAAAATTACTATCACACGAGATTTATGGAGACTTTGGGATTGTAATTCTATTTCTGTTTCAACTTTGTCAATTTCTCTTTTGTATTCGTCTAATTCGAGATTTATTCCTGCTACATTGGCTTTTTTGAGAAGGTCATCGTTATAAATTTCATCAGAGATTTTATTATAAATTACTAAGTTTTCATAGGCCTTTTTGTACTCTCCTTTTTTAAATAAAAACTTGGAATATTCTTGGTGTGAAAAAGACAAATCTCCCTTATTTCCCAATTTATTTCCTAAATTTATGGCTGTCAAAAAATAGTTTTCGCCCTTAGCAAAATCGCCTTTGTGACCGGAATACATTCCGTTGAGCATATTGAGTATTATAATTAAGGATTTATCACTAAACTTAGCTTGATATTTGTTGATGTATTCTAGATATGGCAATCCATTTTCATATTGATCAATATCAAAATAGGCCCAAGCAATATTGAGTTTCGTAAATACAATTTGGCTTGTATCGGCAGCTTTTTGGCTGTATTCTAAAGATTTTTTATAAAATTCTATCCCTTTTTCATATTGTTTTTTTTCAAAACAATAGACGTTCCCCAAATTATTATTGATGAAATTTTTAATGGTATCGTTTTCGGAATTATTAGCAAAAGTCAACCCTTTTTCATACAATGAAATTGCTTTGTCAACCTCCGATAATTGTTCGAAATTGGCTGCAATCAAATTATAAGAAGTTGCAATAAGATAATCATCATTAATGACTGTTGCATAATGCAAACTCCATCTTGCGGTTTCTAACGATTTTTCGAATTTCTCTGAATTGAGGTATTGAACTGCCCGTTTTGTAGCTTTCCGTATTTCTTTTTTAGAAGGGTTTTGGGTTTGTGCAAATGATACATTGCCGAAAAAATTCAGCCAAAAAAGAAACGATAAAACGAAACGAATTTTATGCATATGTATCAAAATCATTTCAAATATACAGCATAAAAATGTATTAGAACTATTTAAATAGAGATATTTATAGGTTATTCCCTAATTATAATGATTAAAAATACCTTTCATTGGTTGAACGTAGAACGTAGAACAAAAAAGATTGCTCCTCATAAAACAATCTATTTCTTCTTGGTTGCAAAATTTTGAAATTTATACAACAAAGAAAACATCGCATAACGCTTTAGAACCGTATTCTCTGAATCGATAACTGCCGTTGGCGTGATGTATCTTGAAGCGCTTTGGTTTTGGTCGAGTACATCATACACTTTCACTTTTAAACTCAAGTCTTTTGTAAATTCATAGGACAAACTGATGTTCCAGAGGTAAAAATCTTTTTTGTAGCCTGGCGAAATATTCGAATTATAAGAGTAGCCAAAATCATTTCCAAAAATCCATTTTTTTGGCCATTTGCTGGTGGTTTCAATTTTGGCATTGTGAAATCTATTCGCACTTGAGGCTATCGAGCTATTATCATAAGTGGTGCTGTTGTAATTAAAAGTATAAGAAGGTCTAATAGTCAACAATTCGCCATAATCGTAAGACAATCTGAAACTGGGCGACAATCCTAATGTTTTGGCTTCAAACAATTGAATGTTGGTATATCCTTTGTCTAAGTAGTAATTCGCATACAAGCCTAAATCTAGTCCAAATGAATGCGCTTCTTTCTTAAAGGTTTTCTGCCAATTTGCCCCTAAATAACTGGTGAATGTTCCTGCGATATTGGTGTAAGTGGTTATTTGTCTTCCATTTTTGTCATAGATAGAAGTGTTAATAATTTTATTGTCATTGTAAGTTGTGCCTGTGTATATATAATAACCTGAACGGGACTTATAGTCATAATCAGAAAAATTTAGGTTCAAATAATGCGATTTACCTGCTTCTAAATTAGGGTTTCCTGTATAACTATTCAGCGGATTGTCTATGTCTTGCACTGGCAAAAGTTGGTAGGCTTTGGGAATCGAAAATCTACGATCATAAAACAGATACAGTCCTTTGGTTTTTGAAAAACGATAACTTCCGTTTATGGTTGCGTCTGGAATGATGTAATTTTTTCTCAAATCGGTTGCTGTTCCTGTATATAACGAATGATTGTCTAACGTAATCATATATGTTCCGGTCGAAAATCTAAAATTGAATTTCTTTTTATTGATGCTAAAACCTGCTTTTGGAGCTATTTGAAATTTGGTAGAAGTGGTAAAACTACTATATAAATCATTCAAATCATTGTAAGAATCGGTAGTAGAATCTAAGTCGAAAGTTTTTTTGTCGTCAGTAGTTTTTTCCCAATCCGAAAGCAATTGTACATTTATGGTCAACGAATCCGTTACAGGTTCAGAATATTGTAAGTTGCCCGAATACAATTGCTTTTGATTTACGGTTTTAACATTTTGGTCGCGAATCACGTTTTTATCAGGATCTAAAATAATAAGGTTGTTTGGTTCACAAACGAATTTGAATCGGAATTGGTATTGTCAGTCTTTACATTAGCCGTAAAATACCTTCCTTTTCTTTTCATTGTTTTAAAAAGTGAAATGTCATTTACAAAATTGGTTTTATCGGTTTCATCTGTATTTGTTCCATCGGATTGATTGATCAATTGGTTGTCTTCATTCCAAGTTTTACTATCGTATTCCGAATGCGATTGGCTCAAACCTTTCACTATTTTAGGTCTGAACAATAATTTGGTCTTTGGATTGATTTCGTATTCAAAATTGAAATCGAAGTTATGATCCGTAGTTTCTCTATTCGACTCCGAATTAGATTCGGTTCTATTGGTTGTATCTGGTAACAAATTCAAAGCTGATGATTTGTTTTTATTTTCAGAATCCATATTGGTAAAATAGTAATTCCCGTTGCTTTTGTTTCCTTTAAACCATTCGTCGGCATAATTCAAACCTATCAAATTTGACTTGATGATGCCACTTCCTCCTCCTACTCTTGGTGCTCTAGAACCATTATTTCGTCCGCCACCCATATTGTCGAAAACCTCGTCCATCGAAAAGCCTGTGGCATTGATATTGTTGGCCGAACTCAAAAAGCTAATGCGTCTTTTGTCCTTGAAAGAACTCATCAAAGCACTTCCTTCATAGCGTTCATTGGTTCCGTAACCCGCCAAGAGTTTTCCGAAAAAACCTTTGTTTTTGTCTTTTTCAATCGTCAAATTAATACTTGATTTATCCGAAGTCGATGTTTGTTTGGTAAACTTTTCTTCTTCGGTTTTGGTGTCTGAAACTTGTACTTTTTTGATTATTTCGGCTGGTAAATTCTGGAGTGCCACTTTTCCGTCTTCGCCAAAAAAAGATTTTCCGTTGACCAATATTTGGTTTACTTCCTTACCATTGACCATAATTTTCTTGTCTGCATCAATCGTTACTCCAGGCAATTGTCGCAATAAAGCTTCTACATTGGCATCGGGACGCAATTTGAACGAAGCCGCATTAAACTCTAATGTATCTTTTTTGACTTTTACAGGCGGAGCCATTCCTTTGATCACTACTTCGTTGAGTTCATTTATTTTTTCGGTCAAATACAGTGAACCAAAATCCTTGTTGGCATTTATTTTTTCTATTTTCTGGGAGAATTCCTGATAACCTTCGGCAGCAATTTTCAGAATAAGATTTTCAGGTATTTTCTTGGTTTCTAATTTAAAACTTCCTTTGACATCGGAAATCGTATAATCAACCACCGAAGAATCTTTGGCACGAATCAAGTAAATCGTGGCCGATTCTATGGGAATTTGGGTTTTGTCTTTTAGGATTTTGCCAGTTAAAGAAATGTTGCCCTGTGCGAATGAAGAAAAGAAACATAATAAGGTAAAAAAGAAGCTGAAAATTACTTTCATATAATTTGTATTGGCTGTTGATAAAGGAAATAGGAATTCTTTGTAAGTTTTTAACCACTTCAAAATTAATGTTTGATTCAGAAAAAAAATTACAATTAAAAGTTAAAAATTAGGTTTTAAATCAATTTTTTAAATCAACCATTTGAAGATAGCTTGATTTATCCACATCAAGGTTCAACTTTCCATCCATAGAAAATTTTACATCCGAGTCATTTTTTACCGTTCCTGAGATACTGTTTATTTTATTTTTTGATTTTAATTCCAGTTGACTTTTATCGAGTTCAACGACCATCGCATTTAGTTTCTCGCAATCAAAATTGATACGAGAGTTTTTAGCTATCAATTTGATATAATTTGAATTGTTGTTTTGGCAAACCAACTCGGCATCATTCATCTTGACAAAAAGGGAATCTACCTGATAACCCGACAGAAATACAAGTGAATTTTCTTTGGCAACAAAATGTTTTACATTTTCACAAAAAACATTAGCCATAAATTTGGCTCGAGGTAATTTATTACGGTCTTGTTTAACCCCAAAAACAAAAAGAGTATCATTTCGAACCACAAAAGAAGAAAATCTAGGTTGTTTTGTTTTAAAAAAACCTTGCACAATTTTTGTTTTCGAGCCATTTCGCAATTGAATTTGTGCGCCAGGCTCCGCAACTACTACTGAAAACGGAGGTAGCGGTTTTTCTTGTTCTACAAAATTATGGATGTCATAATATTCAACATAGTATTTGGAACCTATATATAAAGCGATAATGCCACTAAAAAGAAAAGTCAAAAAAGAGATGAATATTTTGTTACTGGTTTTCATTGTCGTTGTTTTTTATTAGAGATACTAATTCGGCTAAATCGGTGCTGTTGAGTTGGAGCAATTTTACTTTCAGCAGAAAATCGGGTAAATCTTGACTGAAAAAATTGGCTTTTTCATTGGCTTTGATGAGGTCAAAAGCTTTTTCAGATACAAAAAAACCAATGCCCCGCTTGTTGTCAAAAATACTGGATTCCTGCAAATTGGTGTAAGCACGCATCACTGTGT
>Ga0116187_1003825_pt1 | contig 13567 bp, 16 predicted proteins | sample AD_JPNNA6_MetaG_FD_89755 | JGI IMG/M metagenome (GOLD analysis project Ga0116187, IMG submission 89755) | Active sludge microbial communities of municipal wastewater-treating anaerobic digesters from Japan - AD_JPNNA6_MetaG | ecosystem: Engineered > Bioreactor > Anaerobic > Digestate | place... | reverse complement strand
TCCAATATAATGATTTTTCTTCCTTCGTAAGCCTTGCGTAGTTTTCCATAAGCTGCCTCCTTTTGGATTCAGCTTATTTCATTCTTGCGCTTTTGTGAAGATGCTGTTAACTTTACGGATACGATTATCAATAAGAACAAATCAGTTAAGGCCGTAAGTCTTTATCTTGGTCATTCTGACTGTAATATTACAAACTCAATGTATGTAAACGCGGAACTTCAGGTAGATGATCTATTTTAAGGTAGTAAAAAAAGAGCAAGTGTTAAAAGTAACACTTGCTCTTTTGAGTGATTTTAGATAATTGTTCCCGGTATTGGATTTCTTCTTCTCTGTTCAATATTTTCGGCGCATTTGATTATTACTGTTCTCGCCATCCGTATTATTTTTTTATTCTGTTTAATACGTTCATCATCAAAAATCTTCTTCTTTTTATCGGTCATCTTACTATATTTTTCTTCTTGTTTAATTCTCTTCACCTCTTCTATTCTATCAAATTTATCCGTCTCTTCTACAATTGATTCATATTCCTTAGGTCTTTTATTAACACAGAATTTAACAATAGTTTTATTACCTTCAGTAGGTCTTGAAGATTTAATAATATGGGTCTTTTTAAACAACACTCTGATTAAATGGATCCCTATGACATTGGTCAATAATGGTGTTACACTATTGCCAATGATAGCATGAGCGGCGGGAATATTTTCTCCCAGATCATAATCAAGTGGAAATCCTTGGAGCACCTTTAGTTCATAAATACTAGGATGATGAGGTTTTCTATCCCCTTTCTTATAAAGATAAAGCGATCTTGATCTTGTAATGGTACAACATGGATTATTAGAAGAAATAATATTGTTGTCAAATTGACCGGATGACACCGCTGTTATATACGGCAGAACATCTTCGACATTGACTTGTTTGTGATCCATTACTGGAAACGTAGGTTTTACCTTTAAATCCTTACGAAATCCAAGAAACACCATTCTATTTCTGTTTTGCGGTAATCCGACTTTTCCACAGTTAACCAGCATCGAAACAAAATCATATCCGCTCTTTTTAAATTCATTCATGATCCCGTGTTTATGAGAACTCATCTTTTTTGAATTCAATCCTTTTACATTCTCAATAAATATCACCTTAGGTTTTAAAACCTTGGCAATTCTGAATACATTTTTATACAGTACATTCCTTTTATCATCAACTTCCATCTTTCCCGACATGCTAAAACCTTGGCATGGAGGACTCGCATCAAGTAAATCCAAATCTCCCGGTTTAATATTAAAGTCTTCAAGTAATTGTTTCGGATCAATAGTATTAATGTCATAATAATATTGATGTGCATCCGGAAAATTCTTCTTCAAAGTTTTAACCGCATGAACTCCAGAATCAACTTGTCCCAGACAATTAAAATGCGCTTTTTTGTATCCGATACTACTTCCTCCTCCGCCCGAGAATAGAGAAATGTAGTTAGGTTTTATAAAATAATATAAACTCATTATATCCTCTCTTATTATTATTGGTTTGAAGCAAGTTTCAATGATCGATAAGAAGTATTTTTGACTTCTCTTTTCAATGATATTACGAAAACATCTCCATCATCATTCTTAAATGTGATTTCATTCTTACTTTTAAACATCTTATTATTACTTAAGACTGTTTTTATTATCTCGATAGCCTCTTTTTCCTTTAGTGGAAATTTTTTAACAGATGAGCAGATAGACTTACAAACTTTCATTCTGTCATCATTTATTTTTGATTTATCAGACACAACTTTATTGTCTGGAGATTTTCCTTTAGTCCGTAGAATATATGTTGCATGTTCTATTAAATTAACATTGTATTTAAGTTCTTCTATATTTCTACATTTCTTCAAATTGACAATATCTACATAAGAAATTGGATATTCGATACCCATCAAGATTTTAAACAATTCAAAATCTTGTGATTTAACATACTCCAGTGTATCCGCAACTTTCGCGTATTTTCTTACCGATGTCGAGGAACGATTAAATATTTTTCCAAGTCTTTCTGATGTATTTAATTCAATTTTTGATCCGATTTTTCTCTCTCCTCCATGCTTCATTTTTAAATTATTGTAATTACTTCCGATGAAATACATTTTTTGAATCTTCGTAAGAGATCGCTGTGCATAGTGTTTACGATAAATCCAAAGAATTACATCGGATTTATTTTCTACTGTCTTATCGTTTAATTCAGTAGTAGTAAAAGAAATATTATTCTTTTTACAAATTTCATATCTTTGATGTCCATCAACGATAAAACCTTTCCATGTAATAATTGGATCGTAACATCCTTCTTTGATAATAGATTCTTCCAAACAATCTTTTTCAAAGTGCACCAAAACTGGAAGTGCTCTTTCAAAATCTTTGTCAATCAACAACTCTTTTATCATCTTTACACTCCTATGAGTTTTATTTATCAAACACATCTTAACAACGATAAGTTTTTTTCTTATTCGTTATCAGTTATGATTTGACGTCAGAAAACTATCATAGAGATTATTTTTTGAAAAGGGGTCTCTTCATTTTTTTTGACGTTTTTTCTAATTTATTTTAATTTTTTTATCACTTTTCCCGCTTTTTGACATGCGAAAAAATTCCGTATTATATCATAGTGGATACACATAAGTTAACCCAATCGGTGAAAAAAATTTGATTTTTCAAAATTTTTTTCACTTTTTGAATACTTATTCTACTGCTTTTTAAAAGTATTATTCTCCGTAAATTCTATAATTAAATTCCACTTCTTATCTTAATTTTTCTTATTTAACAGTCATAATCCTTACCGTATGGGTTAACAAGGACGCGCGCTTGTTATATAATTTATGAATTATAATTAAAGCGCGGTATCAAAATGAAAAAAAATGTATTCTCTGCAGATGACTTTAAAGAAAACAAGATGCGTCCTTACTTTCTGAATGAAAATATTGTTTTAAATCTTCTTCAAAAAAAGGACTTTCAAATTTCAGGAATTATTTGTCAGGATATCCTTGAACCTAAGAGTTTCTTTGCATTTAAGGACAATAATTCAAAAACTCTTGCCGTCGCTCACATGGATACAATTAACATTCCATCAGGTTTGAAAATTGAAGACGGTCTCATAAAATCTTCAGTTGTTGATAATCGACTCGGTGTTTACATTATTACCGAACTTCTTCAAAGGAAAAACATTAATTCAGATTTACTTATCACTACAAATGAAGAGATTTGTTATTCTTCTGCCAGATATTTTATTCCCAAAAAGACTTATAACTGGATTTACTCTTTCGATCGTTTTGGAGATGATGCCGCCCTATATCAATACAAAAACTCATCCTCTTGGGTTTCAGAATTAAAAAAACATGGTTTTAAGGTATGTACCGGTTCTTACTCCGATATTGTTGATATGGCTCACCTGGGTGCATCTGGTGTCAATCTGGGGATAGGATACTGTCAAAATCATCATGATGTTGAGGCCTTCGCGGAAATAAAAACAACTGTTAATCAATTAAACAAGTTTCATCGGTTCTATGAGGCTTTTAAATTTACTCATTTCCAGTATGATTCAATTACTTCTCTTCTTGATGACTATTGAAGAAATTCAAGTGTTAAAAGTAACACTTGAATTTAAGTAAACCGATAAGATAGTTGGTTTCTTTTGTTGAGTCTTCAACTATTTTATCATTCAGAACTTATTTAACTCGTTCAAACCATTCAATTTCGGGATCATTTTTATCATTATCCCGAATATACTTAAAATACAAATGATCTTTATCGATAAATTTAAGTTCATGAGTAATATGAACATCCCATTTAGGGTTATCATATCTATTAAGAAACACCTTTTTCTCAGGATCATATTTCATAATATGAGTATCACTTTTATTACCGATATAAATATTTTTATGAAATAGAAAGAGATCAGTTCTTTTCTCAAATCTGGCATGTTTCATTTTTTTACTCTCATAAAGAGAAATTACATATTGTAACTTTTCTTCATCATATTTCGTCGCAACTTCACCATGAGTAAATTTGTAAAGACGCCATTCTCCACTCCAATTCTCAATCGGATCCAATTCCTTTGCCTTACAGCTGGTAATAATTATCAGATAAAACAAGAATATAGAACTCTTAATCAATATTTTCATAATACTCTCCAATTATTTTTATTCAAAACCATTTAAGCCGCTGAAACGAAAGCTAGATGCAGAATCATCCATTATTAAACATTTAAATCTCCACTTCGACCCGGACTGAAAATTCATGATTGAATCTGTTGAATTCCCAACAAGTGCTCCATCAGAATCAAGAAGATCAAAGAATATCTCAAAACCCGCATATGTTTTAGAAGATTTGTTTAAGACTGTGCCGGTTATGAATCTTATCCCGTCTTCATTGATGACTCTTATGTTTTGAACATCAACTCCGTATTTAGAGTAATACTCCGATTTAATACTTGAAAAACAAAAAAGACAAAGAGATACACAAAACAAAGTTATTAGTTTCATTTTTCCTCTCAGTATGATTTATCATAATCATTATAGAAATCTTCTGATCTCGCTAATGAGAAAATGACTGTTCCAAGCCACGGAATAACATTGAATATAGGGCTCGGTTTACCCATAGAACCCGTCAGACCATGAATCACAAAAGTACCGGCAACAATAGCTAGAAGTTTACCCCAATCTTTACTGAAAGTGTAGAGCAACCCAAAAGGTCCGAAAAGAAAAGAAAGAGTCACTGCCGCTGGTTTAGATTTTCCGGTTCCTGATGAAGCCGGGTAATAGTCATAAAATCTTGTTGATCTGACTGCATTATCAATTATTGAAAACACCCAAAGACCAAGACCAACAACCAGTGATAAAATTGCAGCATCCTCTGACTGACTATTAGTAATAGAAGAAATAACAAAACCGGTTAGTACTGAAAATAGAATTAGAAATTTGACATAGTTTTTTCGATAAGTATAGAGATATGAAAAGAAACTGAAGAAAATAGCCAACATTACTGCTGTAGTCTTAGACTTACTTGAAACTTTGAGATTTGAATCATTATAAGAACCGGAATATTTCTTACCGCATTTAGAACAATAATTCTCTATGCTTTTTAGAATAGTTCCACAATCATCACATCTCTTTTCTGATGATCCAATTGAATTACCACAAGAGACACAAAATTTAGCCGAATCCTCATTCTTTTGACCACACTTAGAACAGAACATAAATCCTCCATATATATCGTTCTTTAAGAACACTATATCATGAAAATACCATTCTGTCAACCACCTATACTGTCTTTTAGAGAGATTTTCTAATACTTTTTCCCTCTTTTAGAGTGTTTTATAAAAATCAAATGTATGACATTATATTTTAGGTGAGTAAAATGGATCTCAAAATTGTCCTTGGCAAAAACGTCAAATTTTACCGAAAGAAAAGCAATCTTAGTCAGGATGCCCTATCCGAAATGCTTGGCATTTCCCCTAAACACATGAGTAAAATTGAAACTGGAGAAAAATTCGTTTCTGCAGAAATGTTGGCACTTCTTTGTAAAACCTTAAAGGTCTCCGCATCTGCCCTTTTCTATAATAATGACAGTGATATTGGAGATGATGGTTTCGGTAAGATTGAAAGAATTATAGAAGATAAAGCCGCGAATATGACAAAAGAATTGAAAGATGAACTCAGGTCTATTCTGATTGAGAAAGACTGATTTCAAGTGTTACTTTTAACACTTGAATTCTAACCTCTATTATAATGTTAATTCAAAACATAAAAGACAGGAATATTACAATTTCTATTTGACTGAAATTATAGTATTCCACCTATTTTTTATATGACAGAATTATTCTCTCTATTCGGCTCTTTACTTGGCGCACTTGCTGGAACTTTTGGCGCATATTACATCTCAGTATTATCTCAAAAACCAAGAATGAAACTTGAATTACTTTCTTACCCTATAAATTCCACAAACTACCTATTTGTTAAGATTTCTAATCTAAAATCCTCCACACTGAATATAAGCAGAATATCTGTTACAATCCGATATGAAAACAAAGTTCAAGACCTTCATGAAAATGTTTTTTATCCTCACGATAAAATATACGGAGAGAGAAACATGTGCATACGTAAATCAAAGTCAGGAGACGATACCGCCATAGTCAATTATTATGATATTGAAGGACATAATTCATTTATATTCATGGTTTCAAGATATAACGGACTAATATTTAAAGATATTATATCAGATGAATCTATAACAGCATTTTTAGAGGCAATCGATATAACAGGGGAATGCTATAAAAAGATTTATTTGAAAAAGAGAGGTAAATTAAAATTTACTCCCATTTAATTTTATACAAAGCAAACTAAATCATTACATCCATTGTAAAGGTAAATGTTTTTTCACAATTATATCTTTAACAAATGAAAAATGAGGTTATTTAGATTCTTTTTTAGTATTTATCCATTCCCAAATCCATTTAGGAAGATAGCCGGTGTTATTATTAATGTCTATTTCTGCTAAAAAGAATTCATTTTCATTTAAAGACTGTTTTAATCTATTTAACCATTTATCTTTATCAGATACAGATTCGATGATAAACACATTTGGCATTATTTTTATCCAGTCTATTGCTAAATTTATTTTCTTTTTAAAAAATTTTCTATCATATTCTTCTTTTAAATTTATTGTTAATATATAGAATATTGATTCTTTCATTTAACTTCCTCTTTTTCATCTTCTTCAATAGAACCAATTACGGAAGATTGATTTAAAGGAATAGTTGTTATTAAAGAATCTGAAGGTACGGCAATTTGTTTTTTCGCCTCATATTCCATTACCATTTTAGATTTTTCAAGTTGATATTTTTCTGTTTGAAGTCTATCTGGATCATTTTTAGAAAAATAATTATATTTATAAAGGAAATAAAAAATTAAAATGCTAAGAAAAGCTATTCCACTATAAACTAAAATTATAATATTGAAAATAGCACCTAAAATAAAACAAACAATAGAGGAAGGAAGTACAATAAATATTCCCAATCTAATGATTGGGTCTACAACATTTTTTATTTCAACTGTTCCTGAATTATACACGAATCCTTTTGCTTTAATTTCCATAAGATCATCTTGAACATTTATATAATCATATTTCAAGTATTATTTTTTTATTAGTATAATACAAGTACATCTTTAAAAAATCATGGATTTGAATAGGTAAAAGTATTTAAAAAGTTATACCCATTCTGTTGGGCGAGAAACAATAATATTTCCTTCATTATCTAAAATATTATCTGAAAATAAAGACTGATCTAAATGGTGTCGTTTGATTTTCATTGATTTTTCACATTCATTGCTTAACTCATTCGCCGATCGACCAAAAGGAATAATTACTCGTATCTTTTTTTGAGGAAAAAGAGATTTAATAGCTTTTATTGATGGGATTAAATCACTATCTCCAGAAAGAACATATGCTACATCATATTCGTCTAAATATGCTGATTTTATAAGTTGAATTGCAATATTAACATCTGTTTGTTTTTCATCATGTTTTGAAAATATTTTTTTGCATACTTTACAAGTAACACTTCTTTTCTTAAACTTTCCCATTACAGGAGTAATTTCAAAATATTGAAGTGCCTTTATGTATTTTTGGTGACGAATTACTTTACTTGTATCCCATTCGGCTAAAGCAGAAAAATAGTAAATTTTTGTAATTTCTTCATTTTTATTAATAAAACATGAGGCTAGTTTTTTAAGATTTAACCATTTATATTTTGTAGGTAAAGGTGTAAATTTATCTATAAGGGAATGATAAAGATTAAATCCATCAATAAAAAATGAAGATCGAGTCATATCTTTATTCCTAAATAATAAACCCCAGCGGCACAGGCCATCTGGGGTGCATACCCCCCTAATTAGGGAGATAAGTGATGATAGGAATAATATCGGCAAGGTGTATAAAAATGTCAACTATTTTTTAGTATAATGCTCCTTTAATATCTTTCTTACCAGTTATGACGGGGAAATACCCTAATCTTTAGTATCTTCTTTGATTTTATTTCGGTTTCCTGATCCACATATACGACCATATCAAACCAATATTACTCTCAAAACTATTTATAAAGTATGTCAGAAATTGAACATTGCTCCTAGATATTTATTTTAGAACAAAATAATAATACTCATCATTTACTCCATTAAAAGAGGTTACATAAATTTATTTTTTAACCTCTAAAATTCCTGAAAGTAAAGTAACCTTAGATAAAAAACATCTTGCAATAAATGAATAAATCCACATACTAATCTGATCTTTTATTAATTGTATTAACTTTTAAACATGTATTAAAACGATTATAAAGGATTCATTAGTTGGGTTATGTTGAAGTAATATCATTTCGATAAAATATTTTTTATGATTGTAAAATCTAAATATATGTAGCAATTCAAAAAACATATTACAAACAGAGAAATTATGAATAAATTGTGTACACAAGCGAATAGAAACTTCAACATAATAATATTTAATATATTTTCAGAGATATAAAATGGATAATGATTTAATTGACGATACCGGTGTTAATATATTAAATATTTTTTTCAACAAACACCTCCATGAAATAAAAGCTAACATAAATAAGGGTGATAAATTTCCAGTATGGGATGGCGAATTATTAGTTTATAAATCAGAAAAAAGAAACAATAAGAACATCAAAGGAAAAATCTCTGTACAAATTAAATCTACCAGCAAAAAGGATAAATTAGATTTTTTTTCATTTGATAAAACAACCTTAGAAAAATATATGATAGATTCTGGCATATTAATATTACGCCCATTAGCTAATTTAGATTTACTTGAACCTCCAATTTATTATAAATTTTTATTTTCAACGGAATTAAAAACTATAATTAGGAGTAACAACTTTACGATAAAATTTGATAAAATCACCGACCCCAAACAGTTTTTAAACGAATGTTACTATTTTATAGAAGAACGCCCCAGACAATCAAACACTGAAAATATAATTTCTTTTGAAGATATTATAAGGAACGATAAGAATATTTCTTTTACTATGACTACCCCTTTCGGAATGGACTTAGATTCAGCAATAAAAACAGGAAAACACAATTTATATTACAAACTACTCAGTAAATATGAATTACCAATAAATGAGAAAATAACAAAAATTTCTCCAAAAGTAACTTCAAACATTTTTGTAAACGAAAAACAATATTTTCAGGATTTTATCAAAGAAATAACATATAATGAAAATTTAAGATTAAAATTCAATAGTGTTTTAACTTTCGAATTAAATAATAACAAATCAATAGACTTAAAACTCAATATCAACGAAGCAAGTATTGTTTCCGATTTTGTTACTGCTTTGGATTTTCTTTATGACACAAAAGAAAAAGGCCATTTCAGTATAGATAAAAATATATTTAATATACAAACATTAAACTTACCCTCACATCTAAAAAATGAACATGAGTATTTTAAAACACTACTAACTCTTTTTGACATACTTAGAATACCATATAAGAATTTATCATTTAATGATATTGAGAACATAGACATAAATACTTTGAAGAATTTAATTTATTTTTTAATTTTAAAGGGAAATGTTACAGCAAATTCACAAGATCAATTACTTTATCAATCATTTACTATCTTAGATCGAGAATTTATTTTTTTATTTGAAGCAATTAAAGACAACTCGTTCAAACCAATATTTTTAAATTACGAATTTGAATCAGATAATAAATTAGAAATCACCTTGGAAGATAATAAAAAATATCCAGCTAGCAAATTTTTATTTTATCTCCATACTAACAATGTTAAACCGATGAAAGGCTTTTTCGATATAATACTTAGTGATTTAATAAAAAGATATGACTCTAAATTGTCATCACCATATACCAGTTTACTATTACTATGTATCAAATTTTATGATAAGGAACACGATATTGATTTTCTAAAATTTTCCCTACAATTGATAGATAACATTTTAAAATTAGAAAAAGAAAATCGCATCATATCTGTTTATTCCATCAATAAATATCAAATTTTAAAACGAATGCGATCATTAAATAAAAAAGAAAAAGAACATATTGTTACCATTAAAAACGAATACATATTAGATATTGAATTTCAACTATGTTGCTCAATTCTTCTTGATGAAACAAGCATAACTTCTAAAAAACTAGATACTCTAAAATTAGAAAATACAAATAGATATGAGCAGTTTACCAAGTATCCTATTTATTCCTTATTCTTAAGTTTAAATGAGAAAACGTAAAATTATCGACATGGATTGAACACCTAAAACTGTAAAGTAAAATCACTCTTTTATACAAACATCTTGACTACTTCATTCCAATCTACAACGACATTCGACATAATGCATTTCTCAAAGGACTCAAGTCTTTCCACTATCTAAGAATTTCAAGTGTTACTTTTAACACTTGAATTACCTCTCAATCGACAAACTTAGTCTTTCTCTGATTTCAAACAAATCCCACCACTCACCTCAACTCTCTTCATTGCTTCCTTGAGTCTCTTTTTCTCCGCTCTCTTTACCTCAAAATCATAATCTTCTTCGGCCTTCTTCTTCTTCGCCTTGTCCTCTTCTTCCATCACAATTGATCTCAGCTCTTCGTCTTCGGGCTCTACTTCCATAAATTCAAGGTCTTCTATTTTTTCTTTTTTTATTAACATAGAGACCTCCTTTATTCTATTCCGTTACTGTGTTCAAATATTTGGACACTTCAGTTTGGTTTTGCTTTGATTCTGGCACGGTCATTTAATTGTCCTTTCTTTTAGGTAACCTATGATAAACGTTTTCTTTACCTGTTTTTATCCACATACTGAGATTATTTTTTTTATACCAGTAAATCATTTCTTTAAGTTCTGCATTAAACTTATCCTCTATCCACATTTCTTTTTCATCAATAAAATGAACAATGAGTTCTCCACCATCTGCAAATCCATTATCTTCAGGTGATTGAACCCCACTTCTAAATTTAATCGAAATAACATAATCAGGATATTCTCCTCTCACTCCTTTTACTATGAAGCAATTTAGAGCATCACCAGCAATAACTCCGTAATAATTTTTACTTCTTCTAATATTAAGATAGCCTTCCGTTCCTTTTAACTCCCATTCTCCCCATATTAAATCTTCATTTTTCAGTTTTGATTTAGTATTACCGCACGTCACAAATACTAATAAGCTCATACAAACAGAGATTACTATTCGCTTCATTACTTCTTCTCCTTTTTCGGTCTTATTATTATATACCATGTTTCTCTTAGTTCTCGATTTGCTCCTTCTTTTCCATGAGCAGGATCCCATCTAAAACTACCATTACTAAATCCCTCTTGCCAATGCCGTCCACCAGAGGCAGTTGAAGAATACACTCCTCGTAATGTTGCAGTCGCATTTTTCCTCCCATAACCGTTGTTCGCTTCTGCAGCATAAGGTGTATACACCAATATATCTAGTTTCGATGTATCTACGTCCAATTTTTTCAAAGTTGCTTCTATTACCTTTGCTTGTGACATAACATTATATGCTTTACCATTTTGCATATCTAATGTCCCATCATCAACAAGGTCTTCCGTCACCTCATTGATTTGATCGACGGTTAATGTTTTTTCTGCATAAGATTCTGCTATTCCACCAAAAGCTCGATAACAACAAGCAGTTTCACCTGAAGGATCAAGCTTAGGGTCTGTTTGCAATACTTTCTTTTCGTCAATTTGATCATTTGTTTTCCATCCAAACTCGCCGCCTTTTGCCGGAGTATTATTTCCTTTATCCCCATACCTCGTGTTTCCTTTTGCATCTTCATAATCGTGACCGCTTGGATCAATAAATCTTACCGGATTATTGTGACAATACGCGAATATATTTAATCCTGCCGCACTGTACAAATCATCAAACCTGTCATCCGCGGAAATAAATCGACTCGTCTTCGCGTCGTAATATCTTGCGCCACAGTAATACAAATTCGTTTCTGAATCAAAACGATGACCCGTATACTTGAACGGAAGATTCGCATTCCCCGTCACTTTCTCATTGACCCAACTTTCACCGCTCGAAGTGTACTCCGTGTGCTCATAGAACTCGCCCTTCTTATCCGTCACATAGCCTGAACTTCCGAGATGGTCGGTGTGGTAATACAATGTATTTTCGCGCTTAATGGTTGTACTGGTTTCGCAGCTTCGGCTCATCACCTGACTCGCGACTCTCGTTGAACCGATGTAGATATGCTTGGATATTTTCTTTCCGTCTGTCTCGGTATAGTATCCGCTGGCGTAGATTGTTTCACCTAAATCGCTGTACTTGCATATTCGTTCACCGTTTGCATCATATCTGTAATCCGTCGTGTGTTTGTTATCGACGGTTTTAAGTAAGCGTCCTTCTTCGTCCCATGTAAACGTTCTCTTGAATTTGGATTCACTGTCGTAGCTTCCCGTCATGCGTCCGTCAAGATCGTACGTATATTCCGTGCTTCCGACCTTCGTCACAGCGTGCGGTTTCGGCGAGTCGTATTTGTACTCGTTATCGTAAGAAAGATTTACGTCCGTTATCGAGTTGCCTTCCGTTCCAACTCCCCACGCGCTCTGTTTCTTTCGCGATATATTTCCGCCAGGTGTATAATCATATTTAGTGTCATACTTCTGCAGCATGTTGTCTATTATCAGTCCGCTTCTCGTATAGCTTCCCTTCGCTTTCACAAGTGTGATGGGCGTTACCCTTTCCCAAGTTTGTAATAATTTCAAAGAGCTATTTATCTCAAATATCAAATGCAACTTATCTATCAATGTCGGGTCGGGCTTTTACTTCAAGGCGTTCCGCCTTTCCGCGCAATCCCTAACGCAGTTTCCGAACGGAGGCGGAAACATTGTCCGCGAGAGGAGCTTTAGCGCCCAGCGGGAGAACTCAAGCATTACATAATAGTTTGAGGCGTGAAGTCAATTCCAAATTGCATTCGAAGCTGTCAGGATGACAGCGGAGTAAAAGCATATTTTTCATTTTTGCATCAATTACTTCTAAGCGCTCACTCACCTCAACTCTCTTCATTGCTTCCTTGAATCTCTTTTTCTCCGCTCTCTTTACCTCAAAATCATATTCTTCTTCGGCCTTCTTCTCCGCCTTGTCCTCTTCTTCCATCACAATTGATCTCAGTTCTTCGTCTTCGGGCTCTACTTCCATAAATTCAAGGTCTTCTATCTTTTCTTTTTTTATTAACATAGAAAGCTCCTTTATTCTATTCCGTTACTGTGTTCAAATACACCTCAGTTTGATGATGATTTGGTTCTGGCAAGGTGTTCCCCCGGATATCTCTTCTGCCAAGGAAAAATCCAAAATCAGTTCCAAATCTATTCTTGGCGGTCTTCATCACCACTATTTCATCAAGGAGTCTGCATGATTTTAATTTATCACCCCTAAGGTCTCCTTTTCGCAGAAGTAATTTGAGAAAAGAAAATTATAATATTACAAAATAAAGGAATTACTATAATTAAAGCCATTATTATTACAAAAACTATATACATGTATTCTGATT
>Ga0116187_1003824_pt1 | contig 13567 bp, 6 predicted proteins | sample AD_JPNNA6_MetaG_FD_89755 | JGI IMG/M metagenome (GOLD analysis project Ga0116187, IMG submission 89755) | Active sludge microbial communities of municipal wastewater-treating anaerobic digesters from Japan - AD_JPNNA6_MetaG | ecosystem: Engineered > Bioreactor > Anaerobic > Digestate | place... | reverse complement strand
GCGGGTGGTCGTGGCGGATGTCGACACCGACGGCGACGGCATGACCAGCGCCGAGGAGATTGAGCTCGGCAGCGATCCGACCGTCGCCGATGCCACGCTCGGCACGCCGCGCGTCTACGGTGCCGAGTATTTCGTGAGTCCGACCGGCAACGACACCAACGCCGGCACCAAGGCCGCGCCGTTCAAGACCTTCACGAAGGCGCAGAGCGTGGTGCGGGCGCAGATCAAGGCCGGCATGCCCGCCGGCGGCATTGCGGTGTGGTTACGCGGCGGCGTGTACGAGCGCACGACCGAGCTGATCTTCGGATCGGCCGACTCGGGCACGAGCGCGGCGAACTCGGTCGACTGGCGCGGCTATCCCGGCGAGGAGGCGCGCATTGTCGGCGGTCGCCGTTACCCGGCGACACTGTTTTCCCCGGTGACCAGCACCGCCGCTGTTTGGAGCCGGCTCGATGCCGCGGCGCGTGGCAAGGTGTTGCAGCTGGACTTGAAGGCGCAGGGCGTGACCGATTTCGGCACCTTGAAGGTGCACGGCTGGGGCACCGACACGCCTCCCGTGCTCGAGGTGTTTGTCGATGCGCAGCCGATGGCGCTGGCCCGTTGGCCGGACGCCGAGGCGCACGCGATGCCTCCGCCGATCGATCCAAACGCCGACCGGATCACGGTCCACGGCTCGCTCACCCCCGCGGTCGCAGGCACGTATGTGAAGTTTGGCACGCAGGACGGGGTATCGGCGTTCCGACGCGAGGGATTGGTCGACGGGCAACAGTATCACCTGCGCCGCGGCACCTTCATCGACCAGGCGAAGGGCACCACGAGTGTCGTCTGGTTCCTCACGACCTCGGCGAGCGCCGGCTGGGATGCGAGCACGGCCCCGAGTTGGCGCTGCTGGGGGGCGGAGCCCGCGACGTTCACGGCGGTCGCCGCCTCCGGTGCCGTGGGCCAGCCGAGTGTGCTCGACCCCGCGCGCATCAACCGCGGCTATGCCTACACGGCCGATCCAACGACCATCACCAGTTTCACCTACGCGGGCGATCGCCCCGCGCGTTGGACGCAGGCTCCCGATGGCTGGCTCGACGGTTTCTGGGGCAACAGCTGGGCGGAGTTCCATCTGCCGCTGGCCGGCGCCGATCCGGCGAACGGCCTGGTTTCGCTCGGGGCAGCGCCGCCCTTCTTCGGTCTGCTGCCCAACCAGCCGTGGTTCGCCTACAACCTGCTCGAGGAGATCACGCAGCCCGGCGAGTGGTACCTCGACCGCGCGGCCGGTGTGCTTTACCTCTGGCCACCAGCGGGCTTTACCGCCGGCTCAGAGGTGGTGGTCTCGATCCCGAACTATGTGCTGCATCCGTCGTCGGCGAAGTTTCTGGCGTTCCGGGATCTCACGATCGAGGCGGCGCGTTCGGTGCTCGTCACGTCGTGGCAGGTGCAGGGGCTCGAACTGGAGCGGCTCGTGTTGCGCAACGCGGGCGCGCTTGGCGTGAATCTGTCGGGCAGCGACTCCGTCATCTCGCGTTGTCTCGTGACCGGTGCCGGCCGCGCCGGGTTCCTGATCCAAGGTGGCGACCGCGCGACGCTCACCGCGAGCAACAATGTCGTGGAGGATTGCGAGATTCGGGAGGTTGGCCGTACCCAGATCAGCGGGGCGGTCGGCATCGAGATCGACGGTTGCGGCCAGACCCTGCGCCACAACCGGGTGCATCATCTCCCGCGCGGTGCGCTCACGCTCCGCGGCAACAACCAGAAGATCGAGTTCAATGAACTGCACGACGTGTGTCTTGGCAGCGCGGATTCCGGTGCGATCTACGCGCCCGGCGACTGGGGCGCCCGCGGCGACGAGATCCGCGGCAACTTCATCCACGACATCCGCAACGAACTCGGCAGCACCGACGTGCAGGGCATCTACCTCGACGAGACCAGCGCGGGCACGCTGGTCGAGGGAAACGTCGTCTACGGGGTCGCCGGCTACGCTTTCAAGATCAACGGCGGGCGCGACAACCTCGTGCGCCGCAACGTGGCCGCGCGGTGTGGCGGCGTGTTGTATTCGACCGACTGGGGCTTGCGGCAGTTCAACCACCCGACCGAGATCGAGCTGCTGAAACAGCGCCACCAACGGCTCCTCGCGTTCGGGTATCGGAGTCCGGCCTGGAGCGCCGCCTATCCGGCGTGCGCGGCGATCCCGGACACGTGGGACGCGGTTGCCGCCGACCCGCTCCAGTGGCTGGCGCCGCGCGGCAACGAGCTCGTCGGCAACCTCTGCTTCGCGAATGCGCGATGGCAGAACTACTACTCGTACCTGGGACCGGACCCGGTCGCGACCTACTTTCAGGCCGTAGCCGAGAACGTGCAGACGCAAACCTCGCCCTTCGTCGACGAGGCTGGTGGCGACCTGCGGCTGCGGCCGGATTCTCCGGCCGCGCAGATTCCCGGCTGGGTGGCGATCCCGTTCGAGCGCATCGGTGTGCGGGAGTGAGCGGTTTTGCGCCGCCGAGCCGGCGCAAAACCGGAGGGAACGCGATGCGTTCCGGCGCGAAGGGGGGGCTCCGCGGGGGCGCCCCGGCGGACGCGGCGCGCGGGATCAGTGGGGGCGCCCCAGTAGGTCCGGTCTCCGACCGGACCCGGTGGGCGTGGGTCCGAATCGGCCGGCATTGTCCAGGGACTTGGCCCCACGTGGCGCGATTCTTCAGGCCGCGCCGTTGGGCGTGAGCTGGCGAGTGGGGGCGAGCGGAGGCGGCCGGGGTGGGCCGACGCGCCGCCCCACGCGCAGGTGTTCGGCGGCGCGGTGAAAGGAATCTCAAAGTCGTTCGGCGGTCCGCGCCCGCGTTGCCCGTGCCGCGCGGTCCGGAGACCTTGGGGCACTTTCCAGCCATGCGTTCCCCACGTCTCTGTCTTGGCGCATCCGTTGCGCTGCTCCTCGGTGCGGCGCCGCTTGGCGCGATTGTCGATCGCAACGCCGACGGACTGTCGGATGTCTGGGCGGCGCTGTACCACCCGACGAGGGGCGCGGCGGCGGATGAGGATGGCGACGGACTGACCAACGCCCAGGAGGCGCTCGCCGGCACCGATCCGCTCACCGCCGCGAGCCGCTTTGCCGCGGCGCCGGACACGGACGCTGCGGGCAACCTGGTGCTGCGCTGGCGCGGTGCGTGGGGCAAACGCTACACGGTGCAGAGCAGCACCGACCTGAAGACCTGGACGGCGCTGCCCGAGCTGCACGTCGGCCGCGGGCAGGAGATCAGTGTCGTGGTGCGGGTCGCCGGTTCCGCGGCGGAGGCGCGGCGCCACTGGCGGGTGGTGGTGGCCGATGTCGACACCGACGGTGACGGCATGACCAACGCCGAGGAGATCGAGCTCGGCAGCGATCCGACCACCGAGGACGCCGCGCCCGGCACGCCGCATGTCTACGGTGCCGAGTATTTCGTGAGTCCGACCGGCAACGACACCAACGTCGGCACCAAGGCCGCGCCATTCAAGACGTTCACGAAGGTGCAGAGCGTGGTGCGTGCGAAGATCAAGGCCGGTGTGCCGGCGGGCGGCATCGCGGTGTGGTTGCGCGGCGGCGTGTACGAGCGCAGCACCCGGCACTATTTCGGCGCCGAGGATTCGGGCGCCGACGCGAGCCGGCCGGTCGAGTGGCGCGGCTATCCGGGCGAGGAGGTGCGGATCGTCGGCGGGCGGCGCCTGGATGGCGCGGGTTTCCAGCCGATCACGAGCGCCTCGCCGGTGTGGAACCGCCTCGACGCGAGTGCGCGCGGGAAGGTGCTCCAGCTCGACCTGAAGGCCCGTGGCGTCACCGACTACGGCACACTGAATGTGCGCGGGTTCTCGAGCTCGGTGGGCGCGGCGATGGAACTCGCGGTCGACGGCCAGATCCTGCCGCTCGCGCGTTGGCCGGACGACGGCGAGTCGAATCTCCTGCAGGACGAGGTGGGCGACACGTTCCAGGTTTTCGGCCCAACGACGCCGGACATCTCCGGCTCGTACACCAAGGTGGGGACGGCCGACGGCGTTTCCCTCTTCAAGCGGGACGCGCTCTCGGGCGGGCAGCAGTACTACCTCTACCGTTGGACGGGCGTGGTGGACGGGAATCCCTTCCGGTATTGGTTCATCTCGACCGGGCAGTCGGGCTGGCCCAACGGCAAGACGCCCTACTGGGCCTGCCGGTACTCACCCGAGGCCTTCAATCCGAGCGCGGGTTCCGGCGCGGCTGGAGCGGCCACCGGTTTGAATCCCGAGCGCCTCAACCACGGATTTGCCCACACTGGCGCCATCGCCGCGCCGACGCGTTTTGGCTACTACGGCGATCGGCCGGCGCGTTGGAGCCAGGCCAAGGACATGTGGGTTGCCGGTTATTGGGGCAACCTGTGGGCGGAGTACCATCTGCCGGTGGCGAGCGTCGACCCGGCGGGGCGCGCGATCGTGCTGGCGAATGAGCCGCCCAAATACGGCCTGGCGGAGGGCCAGCCGTGGTTCGCGTACAACCTGCCCGAGGAGATCACCCGCCCGGGCGAGTGGTACCTCGATCGCGAGACCGGTATCCTCTATCTGTGGCCGCCGGCCGGATTCGGCCTCGCCTCCGATGTGACCCTCTCGCTGATCGAGGGCCAGATCTTCGACATCAACGGCGCTGCGAATCTGGCGCTGCGCGACCTGACGCTCGAGGCGCCGCGCCACGGCGCCATCTACGGCCCGAAGGTCGACGGCCTGCAGCTCACGCGACTGGTGATCCGCAACACCGGTACGCATGGCATCGCGGTCGTCGGCCCCAATGTGCTGGTCAGTCGTTGCCACGTCACCGGCGCCGGCACCGTCGGGATCAAGGTCGAGGGCGGCGATCGCGCGGCGCTCGTCGCCAGTGGCAACCGGATCGAGGACTGCGAGGTCAGCCACTTCGCCCGGTTCTGCCGCACCGGCAGCACCGGCATTCTCATCCGCGGTTGCGGGGCGACGATCCGTCACAATCACCTGCACCACTCTCCGCAGTCGGCGATCGATTTTGGCGGTGGTCCGATGGGCTCGCCCCTCGGTTTCAATTCGAACGAGAGCCTCATCGAGGGCAACGACATCCATGACGTGTGTCAGACGACCGCGGATGCCGGCGCCATCTACTCCGGTCGCGACTGGGGCGCGCGCGGCAATGTGGTGCGGCACAACTTCATCCACCGGCTCCATTCCATCTTCGGCCGGGACCTCAACGGCGTCTATCTCGACGACGCCGTGAGTGGCATCCAGGTCGAGGCGAACCTCATCTATGACGTGACCGGCGCCGGCATCAAAGCGGGTGGCGGCCGCGACAACAAGCTGGAGCGCAACCTCATCGCTCGGTGCGGCAACGCGCTTTATGCCGACAGCCGTGCGTTGGAGTGGCAGAAGCTCTCGCCGCCGTTCCCCAACAACCTCCCCGATGATAGCGGCAACCTGCTCGCGAAGCTCGGGCGCCTCGACTACCAGGGCGATAAGTGGGCGAAGGCCTATCCGGAGTGCGCGCGCATCCCCAACGACTGGGCGGTCGTCAGCGACCAGAACAACCGCTGGCTCTGGCCCGAGGGCACGATCTTCTCGCGCAACGTGTGCTGGGGCAACTTCCGTCTGATAGAGGCCACCGAGGGCACGACCGACCGCATGCAGGAGATTGCCGGGAATCTCGTGGACGTGGATCCGCTATTTGTCGACGAGGCGGCTGGCGACCTGCGGCTGCGCGACGACTCGCCGGTGCACCAGATCCCGGGTTGGCAGGACATCCCCTTCGACCGCATCGGCGTGCGGGAGTGAGGACGTTTTGGCGCCGCCGAGCCGGCGCCAAAACGTAAGGAACGCTGCGCGTTCCGCGCGGAGCGGTCTTCCCGTGGCGCGGCTCTTCAGACCGCGCCGTTGGGCGTGAGCTGGCGCGCGGGGTCGCGCGAAGCCGGCCGGGGCGGGCTGAAGCGCCGCCCCACGCGCAGGCGGCCGGCGGAGCGGTGCGAGGAGTCTCGAAGTCGTTCGGCGGGCCGCGCTGTATCAGGAGACCCGTGGCGCGGCGGCAAATGAGGACGGCGGCCAGAGCGCCGTCGGCCGCGATCAGTTTTCCAGCGTGGAGTACCAGCCGTTGGTGAAGGGCGTGAAGACGTCTCCCTCGTTGAACGGCAGATGCTGGTAGAGCAGAATCGCGACGGTGCGCTCCTGCGGGTCGATCTGCACGGTGGTGGTGGCGTAGCCGTCCCAGCCGAAGCAGCCCTCGCTGTTGAGCGTGGGGCTGCGGCCGAGGTTGGTGACGACGCGCACGCCCAGGCCGAAGCCCTGCTCGACCGCGCCGAAGGGATGCGGCTGGGGGAGGTGCGCGAGGCGGTCGCGGGTCATGAGCGCGACGGACTTGCGGCCGAGAATGCGGACGGCGTCGAGTTGGCCGCCGTTGAGCAGCATCTGGGCGAAGCGGGCGTAGTCGCCGGCGGTGGAGTAGAGGCCGGCGCCGCCCATGCGCAGGCCGTGGGTCGGGCCGCAGCGCTCGTCGCTGTTCTCGACGGGGTCGAGCACGAGCTGGCCGGCGGCGTTGCGGTTGTGGATGCGGGCGATGCGGCCGCGCTTCTCGGCCGGTACCCAGAAGGCGGTGTCGACCATTTTCAGCGGGCCGAAGATGCGCTGCTGGAAAAAGTCGTCGAGCGATTGGCCGGAGACCTTCTCGATCACGGCGCCGAGGAGGTCGGTGTTGATGCCGTAGGCGAAGGCGGTGCCGGGCTGGTGGGCGAGCGGGATCTGGGCCACGCGGGCGACGAACTCATCGAGGTTGGGCGCGGACCAGATCTCGGCACGGTTCTGGAGTTTCACGAGTTCCGGCGGGGCGCTGAAGTCGTAGAAGGTGCCGGCGGTGTGCATGAGGAGTTGTTCGATGGTGATCGGCGAGGCGGCGGGGACGAGCACGGGGGCGTCGGCGGTGCCGCCGGTGAAGACCTTGAGGTCCTTGAGCGCGGGGAGGAACTGGTCGACGCGGTCGGTGAGCTTGAGTTTCCCCTCCTCGACCAGGATCAGTGCGGCGGTGGTGGTGACGAGCTTCGTCATCGAGAAGAGGCGCACGATCGAGTCCTTCCGGATCGGCGTCTTGGTCGTGGCGTCGGCGAAGCCGTGGGCGCGCCAGTCGACGATCTTGCCGTCGCGGGCGAGGAGCAGGATGTAGCCGGCGTGCGAGCCGTCGTCGACGGTGCGGTCGAGCGTCTGGTGCAGGCGTGCGAGCCGTTCGGCGGAGACGCCGGCGTCGGCCGGAGCGACCGGGGGGAGCGGTTGCGGCGTTTGAGCGATGCCGGGCAGGGCGAGCAGCAACGGCAGGGCGAGCAGCGGGAGGTGACGGGGATTCATGGTGTTGGTCTTCTTCGTGGATAGGTTTGGTACAACTCCGGTAACGGAACTTTCCCTGCGCACTGTGCGCAGCGCAGCGGAACGCGCGGACTAGCGCACGGGTTCGAGGCGGAACCAGTCGACGGCGATGTCGGCGCTGGGCCGGCCGGTGTAGAGCTTGAGGAAGTTGTCGCCCTCGCGCAGCGAGACGACGCCGCAATCGAACTCGGCCCAGCCGGCGGCGGCGGGAAACGAGAGATATTTCTCGTACTCCGTGGGATCGAGGTCGGGCACCTGCAGGGAGGTGTGGTTGACGAGCAGCTTGAGCTTCTGCGGGCCGGCGGGCGCGGCGTAGCGGATCTTCAGGTGCGCCTGACGGGCCATCGCGGACTGCACCATGACGGTGACATGGTTGAGCGACTGGCCGAAGCCGGTGACGTAGCCGGCAGCGCTGAATCCGGGGAGCTCGGTCGCGACGGTGGGGCCGTCGAGCGCGCCGCCGGCGGCCGGGGCGGCCTCGGCCTCGAGCAGCACGGTGACGCGGGAGGGCGCGGGCTGCACGCCGGCGATCGCGACGCCCCGCTCGGTCGGGACGATCGGCTTGATCGCGCCGGTGGCATCGTATTCGAGCTCGTCGGCCATGACGCTGCGGACCTGGCTCTTGCCGCCGGAGAGCCACGAGCTGTGGTAGAACGCGTACCAGCGGCCCTTGTACTCGGCGATGGAGCCGTGGTTGGTGTCGGAGCGGCCGGGGAATTCGCGCATGTAGACGCCGCCGGGCGTGTACGGCCCGAGCGGTTTGTCGGCGACGGCGTAGTACATGTGCTGCGGCCATTTGCGGCCGGGCAGGCCGGGGTAGCTGAGATAGTACTTCCCAGCGCGCTTGTGGAGCCAGGGTCCCTCGAAGAAATCGGGGAGTTGCGCGGAAAGATCGACGAAGCTCTCAGGTACGGCGGAGCGGAGATCGTCGGCGAGGCGCACGCCGTTGCAGCGTCCGCCGCCGCCCCAGACGAGGTAGGCCTGGTTGTCATCGTCGACGAGGACGGCGGGGTCGATGCCGCCCTGCACGCCGGCGACGGGACCGAGGTCGGTGAAGGGGCCTTGCGGACGCGGGCTGGAGGCGACGGCGATGCGGAACATGCCGGTGCCGCGCTCCCGCGCGCAGTAGAAGAGGTAGTAGGTGCCGTTGCGGCGCACGCAGTCGACCGCCCACATGTGGCTGATCGCCCACGGGGCGGACTTCAGGTGGAAGACGACCCCGTAATCGGTCCAGTTGACCAGGTCCGACGTCGAGAAGACGTGGTAACTGATCATGGTATCGTAGGTGTTGGTACCGGGCTGGTCGTGCGAGGTGTAGAGCCAGAGACGGTCGTCGCCGGGCCAGACGCGGGCGGAGGGGTCGGCGGCGAAGACGGTGTTGATGACCGGATTGCCGGCGTGGGCGGCGAGCGGGGCGAGGGCGAGCGGGGCGAGGGCGAGGGCGGTGAGGGCGGCGCAAAGGCGGAGAGAGCGCATAGGGGTGAGCGGAGAAGATGCGGCGGGACGATGCTTTGCCAACGACGCTTTCGGGTGAGTCGGCCGGATCCGCCGCGAGGTGGGTGGATTCTTCGCCTGGGCCGCGCCCGGGACGGGTGTGCAAACAAAAGCCCGCGGCGCTCGGGGCGACGCGGGCTGGAAGACGGGCGGACATGGGTCTGGAGACCCATGCCACGGACGAGGGGAACGCGCAGCCTACTTGCCCAGCAGCGCCTTGTTCGCGCGGGCGAGGGCGAGGCGCTGCTCGACGCTCCTGCGCGTCGTGAGGCCGTCCTCGGGCGTGTGGAGGCACCAGTCGACGAGCTGGGCGACGGTGGTGCGCGCGGCGTAGCAGCGCGTATCCGAACCGCCGTAGTACATGATCACGGTGGCGTCGGGGAAGCGGACCCAGCCGTTGGTGAAGGCGACGTTGGAGACGTCGCCCACGCGCTCGGAGAAACGCGGGGAGAGGATGTGGCCACCCGGGCGCGCGATGATCTTCGACGGGTCCTCGAGCGAGGTCATGAACATGTACATCACGTAGCGCAGGCCGGCGGCGCAGCCGCGCACGCCGTGGGCGAGATGGAGCCATCCTTGCGGGGTCTTGATGGGCGCGGGGCCCTGGCCGTTCTTGACCTCCTTGATGGTGTGGTAGGCGCGCGCTTCGATGATCTTTTCCGGGCCGGTCACGCCGGTGGTGATGTCCGGGCAGAGCGTCCAGCCGATGCCGCCGCCGGAGCCGACGTCGATGAAGCCGTCCATCGGGCGGGTGTAGAAGGCGTACTGGCCGTCGACGAACTCGGGATGGAGGACGACGTTGCGCTGCTGGGATGCGGGAGTCTTGAGATTCGGGAGACGCTCCCACTTCTTGAAGTCCTTCGTGCGGACGATGCCGGCCTGGGCGACGGCGCTGGAGAGGTCGCCGGGGGCGGCGTTGGGGTCCTTCGACTCGGAGCAGAAGACGCCGTAGATCCAGCCGTCCTCATGCATGGTGATGCGCATGTCGTAGACGTTGGTCTCGGGGGCGAGTTCGGGGAGGTCGATGGGCTCGTCCCAGAAGCGGAAGCTGTCGACGCCGTTCCTGGACTCGGCGATGGCGAAGAAGCTCTTGCGGTCGGCGCCCTCCAAGCGGGCGACGAGGTGGGCCTTGCCCTTCCAGTAGAAGGCTCCGGGGTTGTAGGCGCCGCCGACGCCGAGGCGCTCCATGAAGAACGGGTTGGTCTTCGGATTGAAGTCGTAGCGCCACTCGAGCGGGACGTGGTGGGCGGTGAGGACCGGATACTTGAAGCGCTCGTAGACGCCGTTCTCCCAGTCGGTCTCGACGGGGTTCTTGCGCTTGAGGAACGCCTCATGGGCGGCGCGGACCTTCTTCACGCGCGCGGCGAAGGCACGCTGGGCGGCGGCGGGGGCGGACGGCTTCTTCTTGGCCGCGGTTTTCGCTTTGGTGGTCGTCTTCTTTTTCATCTCGGGAGGGAGGGGGGAGAGGCTGGAGTTCGCCCGAAGGACGAGGGCGTTGCGAACCCATTTGCTCCACCGGAGGGCCGTATCCCGGCGGTTCCTGCCCGAAGACGGGGCGTTATTGCGTTCACGCGCCGGGGCGTGGTCGATCCCGCGATTTGGTGCCCGGAGGGGGAGTCGAACCCCCACGCCCTTACGGGCAAAGGATTTTAAGTCCCGTGCGTCTGCCATTCCGCCATCCGGGCGGGCACGCGGCCGACTGTGCCAGTGCCCGCGGTGCCGGGGCGAGTGCGAAAACCGGGAACGGCCGTGGTGGTTGTATACGAGAATGGGATGCGTCGGTCCGTGGCGGGCAGGGGGGGCGGCCCCGTGTGCAACGGCTGTAAAAAAACGAGTGCCAAACGGCGATTCATCGCGCGGAAGGAAAAGGGGTTAGACAAGCGGGGCGCGGTTCATTCTAACGTATTGGCAAGGACGGAATTCTCGCGCCCCCGTTGTTCTGTAGGCTGCGGGCGTTCGCTGTTCCACGCATTAACGGGCTATCGGCTACCCCACTTCCGGTCGGCTCAACTCACCGCACGCAAACCCATATTCAAACCCCGGAGCGCTCCGGGCTGATGCCATGGTTTCCACTGCCGCCGCCCCTGCCGAAAGTACTGCCGTCCAGGCCGAGCCGAAGAAACGCGCCGTCACCATCAAGGACATCGCCAAGGTCGCCGGTGTCCATTTCACCACCGTGTCGTTGGCGCTGCGCGACCATCCCAGCCTGCTGCCGGCGACCAAGGCGCGCATTCGCGAGGTGGCCGCGCAGATGGGCTACGTGCCCAATCCGGTCTTCTCCGCGCTCACCCATTTCCACCTCAACGGCCGCGTGCGCGCCGCGGCGCAGCGTGTCGCCTACCTGATCAATCATCCGCTCGACCAGGGGGCCGCGCTCTACCGGCCGCAGCAGCAGATCATCGAGGGGGCGCGCGAGCAGGCGCGGGCGCTCGGCTACGAACTCGAGGTCGTGACCGTCGGCGTGGAGGGCAACGAAAGCCTCCGCCTCGACGCCTTCCTCAAAGAGCAGAAGATCACCGGGGTCGTGCTCGGCGCCTTCGACCCGGGCTTCGCCCCGGTGACGCTGGACTGGGACGAATACAGCATCGTGAAGATCGACTCGCTGCACATGGACCCGCCCGCCCCGGTGGTGGGCAGCGACCACCGGCAGGATGTGCGCCTCGCCTTCCAGCGCCTGCGCACGCTGGGCTACCGCCGGATCGGCTTGGCGATCGGTCGGGCCGACGAGGACGCGACCGAGCGCCTCTACACCGCCGGGTACCTGCTCGAGCAGGGCGCCGTCCCCGCCGAGGAGCGCATCCCCGAGTTGCTCTTCCCCTACAACTGTTCGATGGGCCAGGCCGCGGACCTCCTGCGCAACTGGATCCGCGCGCACCGGGTCGACGCCGTGCTGTGCAACTGGTCCGTCATCGGCGAGATGCTCCGCTCGGCCGGGTTGCTCGTGCCGCAGGAGGTCGCCTGCGCCTCGCTCTGCCTGCTCGACCGCAACTCCGGCCTCGCCGGTGTGTGTCCGAACCCCGGAGTCGTGGGGGCGAAGGCCGTGTCGATCGTCGCCGCGCTGTTGAAGTCGGGCGAGCGCGGGGTGCCGCAGTTCGCCTCGCGTACCTACGTGAAAAGCTTCTGGACCGACGGCGCCTCCGCCCCGGCCAAGACCACCCAGCCATGAAGCCCCACGGCGAAAGGCCCAGGCCGGCGCGCACCCGGACCTATGCCACGATGAACGATGTGGCCGCGCTGGCCGGCGTGCATCCCACGACGGTCTCGATGGCGTTGCGCTCGCACCCGAGCATCCCGGCCGCCACGCGCGAACGCATCCTCGAGAGCGCCCGCCAGGTCGGCTATGTGCGCGACCCGCTGCTCGACGCCTTCAACCATCACCGCCTCCAGAAGCTCGCCGTGAAGCAGACCACCTCGATCGCGTTCGTGATCGACGCCGGTTCCTCGGCCTACTTCTTCGGCTCCGGCTACCACCCCCTCGTCTACGAGGGCGTGCGCGCCGTCGCGGAGGCGCAGCATCTCCTGCTCGATGTGTTCCCGCTCGGCACCAAGGACATGACGGCCGCGCGCCTCAACACCATCCTCACCTCGCGCGGCATCAGCGGCGTGCTCGTCTCCACCTTCACGCCCGAGACGAAGTCGATCGAGCTGGATTGGGACCAGTTCAGCGCCGTGAAGATCGAGTCGCACCACCTGCTGCCGCAACTCGACGTCGTCTCCAACGATCAATGCCAGGCTGCCCGCCTGTGCATGCGCAGCCTGCGCCAGCGCGGCTACCGCCGGATCGGGCTGGCCACGGCCACCGACGACGAGTCGCGGCTGGTGAGCACCTTCACCTCGGGCGTGCTCGTCGAGCAAGCGTCCATGCCGGCGCGCGAGCGTGTCCCTCCGCTGCTCTTCGAGCGCGGCGACATCGCGGAGGTCGCCGCACGCGTGTCCGCCTGGATTCGGGAGCACAAGGTCGATGCGCTCATGACCAACTGGCATGAGCTGCTCGAGATCGGCGCGTGGGATGGCGAGAGTACGCGCCTGACCAGCACCTCCATCCGCGTGCCGCAGGACGTGGCGTTCGCGTCGCTCGACGTGCCATCCGGCACGCCGCACATCGGCGGCATCGTGCAGAATCACCGGCTGGTCGGCATGCGCGCGATGGAGCAGCTTTCGCTGTTGGTGCGCACCTTCCGCCGCGGAGCGCCGGAGAATCCGTCGGCGACGTGCGTACCGGGCTACTGGCGAGACGGCGCGACAGTGCCGCCGAAGACGCTGTAGATGCCAGCGGCGGTGGCATGGTTCGCTCTTTCTTGTGGACGGACATTCGGATGCATGTCGGCACGCGAAATAGGTAAATCTCGAAACGGCGGTTCGACAGACAACTGAGGGCGTTGAGAGGTGGAAGGCGATCGCAGGACGGGACCTGACGCAGCGGTGATCCGGTCCTGCCTGAAAACTGCTCGCCCCAGGGGCGAGCCTTTCCCGGCTGCATTTTCTCCGCGTCCTTGAGGTACGCTGCGCCGCCGCTGTGCCGTCTGTGTCCAGTTGTTTGTGTGGGGTAATCCGAATCCGTTCCTGGTGGCGAAGTGTACGCATCGCACAGAAGGTTCTGCGGTGCAGCAGTGTCAGCGGTCACCTCAAACCAGCCACTCAGGGTCGAAATAGAACCAGCCACCCTAAATTGCCTAACTCGCACTTCCTTTCCAACAAACTCCATGCCTAACGGCTGATATGGAGCTTGTTG
>Ga0116187_1003819_pt1 | contig 13593 bp, 9 predicted proteins | sample AD_JPNNA6_MetaG_FD_89755 | JGI IMG/M metagenome (GOLD analysis project Ga0116187, IMG submission 89755) | Active sludge microbial communities of municipal wastewater-treating anaerobic digesters from Japan - AD_JPNNA6_MetaG | ecosystem: Engineered > Bioreactor > Anaerobic > Digestate | place... | reverse complement strand
TTTCTCGAGTCTGCGGCGTTCCTGCTTGCTGACCTGCACTGGCTTCATGCGTGCCCAACGCTTGAGGGTACCAATTTATTTCCATAAATAAGCGGAACGTGCTTCGTGGCTGTAGTACTAGCCTACACGCGAGCGCGGCGGATGAACGAATTCGCTGCAATTTCATCCCGAGCTTCGCGACGCCGTGGGTTGCCCCCCAGCATTTCGTCCTTACCTTGGGTCCCATCATGTTTGGCAGACCAATTCGACACCCCTGGTACGACTGGCCTGAACCTCTCGAACCTCCTTCCCGTGCCCATCCCTCGAATCCCTGGCGTACGAGCCCTGTTCGAGCAAGAACACCACGCCCCGTCCAGCCGCCTGAAACGGAAATCTCCGGTGATGGCGACGTCCCCATCCGCGGAAAACCATTCCTCGATCCCTCGGATGCACCAACTCCCTTGGGTTCGGATGACATGCCGACAACGCCTGCCACGCCAACGCCTAGCCGCGACGAGCAGCTTCGTAACGCATTGCTCGAACTTGAAGAGAGTAAGAAACGCCTGGACCGCGAACGCGACAAAGAGCGCGAACGTGTACGAGCAGACCTCGTTGTCCAACTTCTGCCCGTGCTCGATAACCTGGATCGTTCCATTCAAGCTTCTGCCCAGCGGGATACCCAAGACCCATTGCGCGAGGGCGTCAGAATGGTTCGAGACCAATTCGACGAAGTGCTTCAAGGTTTTGGACTCGAAGTATTCGGAACGGCTGGAACTGCCTTCGATCCAGCCATTCACGAAGCCATGGCTCTCGTCGCCGTGGATGATCCTTCGCAACATCGAAACGTGATGGAAATCGTTCGCGCGGGATATCGCCTGGAAGGCCGTTTGCTCCGCGCCGCCCAAGTCATCGTTGGCGATTATCGAGCACCGGAGGTCGAGCAAAGCCCGACAAGCGAAGAACAATAACCTCAGGCCGATGGCTCGTTATCCGTTTTCAACGGAGATTCCACACGAACCATGATGACGGTAATGTTGTCGCGTCCCCCTCGTTCATTGGCCTCGTCAATGAGTTGTTGACAACGAAGATCGAGGTTTTCATCGATGGTGGCGATTTCCAGAAGACGGCTGTCTGGAACCATTTTTGTCAGTCCATCCGAACAAACCAGGTAGTGATCTCCCGGCTGCGGCTCGTCGACAGTGAGGTCCACGGCGACTTCGGGACGGACACCGACCGCTTGCGCCAGATGGCGCGCCGTTTTGCCTGTTGCTCCCATGAGTCTTCCCAACGTGTGGTCTTCGGTGAGTTGGTGAAGTTCGTCATGACGGATTCGATAGCAACGACTATCGCCCACATGCGCTATATAAGCGCGCTGTTTGTTCGGGGAAAAACGCACGGCCACCACGGTCGTTCCCATGCCGCTATAGTCGTCTCTCGATTGCGCCAACTCGAGTACTTTGTCATTCGCGTCGTGAATGGCACGAACCAATTCGTCGCCTCGACGGGGCCAATCGGGCTTTGGTTCGCCTGGAAAAACATTGTTGGAAAAACATTCTCCAATGGTGTCGACGGCTTTCTGGCTTGCGATCTCACCGGCGTTATGGCCGCCCATGCCATCGGCAACCACGAATAGGTGCTGTTCTTCGACAATGAGAAAAGCATCTTCGTTACATTGCCGTTTGCGGCCACGGTCGCTTCGCGCCACTCCCACGACCAGGATAAGAGCGTGTTTTCCGGTGATCTCCTCCTCGGCAGTTTCGGAAACCAACTCTTGCACATCGATATCGAAAGCTTCTTCCTCCTCAATGGGCACATCGGCCGAGAGCTTTCCCTGCAAAAGCGCCAGAACGTCTTCCGGCACTTTTCCCATCATGGTGATTTCGGGATCGGAATCACGATCCCTTTGCAAAACAAGGGATGGGATCGCATCAGAACGAGGCGCGTCCTTGCCCGAAACAGAACCGTCCGGGGCGTTTTTGTCCGACGGCTTGGACGATGGTTTCTTTTGGTCCGACGGCTTGGACGATGGTTTCGACGATGGTTTGGGCGCATCTATTGAAGGTTGCAGGTGTCGCCAGAACAGAAAAGTGATGACAAGGGCGACAGCCATCAGGACAAGGATGAGGATCGAACCAGTTGGCATGGTTTGCTGATGGCCACCATACCTTTTCGTGCTGCTCTTGCGTGTACTTTCTTGGAGTGTGCCGCGTCCCTGACGGCAGGCTGCGGTTGACAAGGGGAAAACCATCCCCAACTTCCTTGCTTCAATGCCTTGGTTGCTCTGCCACCGATTCCCATCACGTCGATTGTTTCGTTCGAGGACGGCATGAACGCGAGCGCTTTCGACCAGCAGAACGGGGCATTGGGTTGGGAACCCATCGGTCCCATTGCCACGCGGAGAAAGGCCGATGAGTGGCGTTTCGTGCTTCGGGCGGTCGATGTGGGAAGTTGGGTTGCCGACACGCAGGATCGGCAATTCGTGCTTATGGTGCCTTCCGAACAGGCGGATCGGGCGTTACGGGAGTTGGCCGAATACGAGCAAGAAAACCGAGATCGCATTCGTGAGCGGCCTTTTCGCGATGTTCCCCTCTATCGAGATACCCGCTGGGCATTAGCGATCGTCGCTGCGCTCGCACTGTTTTTTTCCATCACAGGCCCAAGTCATTCGCGAAGCGCCTGGTTTCAAGTCGGAATCGCGGACACCGACGCCATCTTGTCCGGGGCGGTGTACCAGACGGTGACCGCGTTGACCTTGCATTCGAATACGCAACACTTGGTGGGCAATGCGCTGGTGGGAGGTCTTCTTTTCGCCATCGTACATCGACGTTTGGGCCCCGGCCTTGGGTCCCTTGTCATTCTCATGGCAGGAGCCAGCGGAAACCTGCTGAATGCGGTTTGGCATGCCACGGAACACCGAAGTCTCGGCGCATCCACAGCGGTCATGGGCGCGCTGGGAGTTTTAGCCTCCACACAGTTCGTGTTGAATCAGGTGCAGCGGTCCAATGCGAAAGCCGTCATCAAGTGGGCGCCTTTTGTCGCGGGAGCCGCTTTGCTCGGCACGTTTGGCGCCTCCCCTACCTCCGATCTGCATGCCCATGGTTTCGGCTTTCTGTGTGGTCTGCTACTCGGCTTGATCGCCGCTTTTCCCTTACGGCATCGAAAACAACCGTTACCCCTTTGGTCGCAAATCCTCTTCGGACTCACCGCCCTTCTGGTCATCACCGGAGCTTGGACCACCGCATTCCTGCTTGGTCACGCAACCCCCGTATGAGTGGGTCTTGCACTTACCCATACGGCCGTGGTTTGCTATTCCGCGGGCTGCTGCTTGAACCACGACGACCACCACATGGGCCAGGTTGACCAAAGACTCGAACAACTGCACCACTCGTTGCAAGCGGAGATCGCGAGCATGCTCCAACGGCATGAGGCTCGCGTTCGCGGATATGACGCGGTGGACCTCGACCTTGGTCGAGGCACTATCATTTTTAGCAATAATAACAATACGTTATGGACAGGAAGGGTCGAACTTATCGGCACCTTTCTGCCCGATACCAACGCCTGGAGATGGTGGTGGTTCGGCGCCGATCGGCCGCTGACTCGTTCTCCGCTCAATGCCGTGTTTGCCGCGGGACAAAGCCACGGAATTCGAACGCTGACCTCTGCTCAACCGGCGATACGAGGGAAACACGAGGCCGTCCAACTCGCCAATCTATGCGCTGCTCTCGCCAAATCCCAAGGCGTGCATGTTGTGCAAAACGCCGATCGAATGACGTTTTACGGTCTGTTCAACCTCCGTTCCTCCGTCATCGTGGCTGGGCGTGAACCGAGCCCACCACCACCGGAACCCGATTCGTCGGTCGTCCATCACGATAGTCTCATCACGGTTGGAGAGCCTCTTTCGCCCATCATTACGACTCGGCAACCGATCATGTCGATGCCACCACCGGCGTATGGCCCCTTGCCCCCCGTGCGCCCTCCTCCCCAAAAAACGCCGATTTCTGAGCCAACCTCGGTTCCTTCGGCCAGTGACAACGAGGTGCGACCGCCGCAACGCGCTCTCGTCATGCCCCTTGCCAAGGTCGCTTCGACCGCGGTGATCACGCACTTGCCCTCGGGTTTTCAACAAGCGCTGATCACGCTCGATCTGCATGTGCAACAAGGAACGAAAGCTCGGTTTTTCGTTGTCATCACAGCGTTGGACACGGAAGGAAACCTCGTGGCCGTTCCAACCCCTCACGATCTGATGGAAGCCGCAAAAGACCTCATTCTCGAGGACGCACGACAAGGCAACGGTCGATGGCGAAGATTGACCGTACGCTTGACCAACCGTCCCATGGGAATCTCCGTTCATGTCGAAGTGGTGGCCTGAGGTGCATTCCCAAGACCGAAACACTGCCAATACGCCAGTGGTCATGCAGCGGCGTCAGCGTCATCAAGCAATGGTTTGGGGCCTGCTGGTCCTTGGGCTAGGTGGCATGCTCGGCGTATCCTTCCTCGTTTCTCCGGATGATATCGATGAAGGCCGTGTGGCTCTCACCCCTGCTTGTCCCACCAAGCAATGGTTCGGCATGCCATGCCCAACCTGCGGAATGAGCCGAGCTTTTGCGTCGCTCAGCCGTGGACAGTGGGGTGAAGCGATGCGGTACAATCGCGCTTCCCCGATCGTTTACGTGCTTACATGGACGGGGTTAGTATGGGGAAGCATGAATTCGCTCATGTCGTTACATAAAGCCCGACGCTTCAGAAAAAAGGATGTGAGGCGATGAGCTTTCAGCCTCCCCCGGGATTCGGCCCCCCCCGGGAGCCGGACAATACCGCTCCACCGGATATCAGGCGTTTTCAACCGCCCCCTGGATATGGAAGCCCAGCTCCCGGTATCCCTGCCGCCGGAGGACCCGGCTTTGGCGTGCAAACCAACACCATGGCCATTACCTCGCTGGTGACGGGAATCCTCAGCATTCCTCTGCACTTCTGCTGTTATCTCGGGTGGCCCGCGGGTATCGTCGCCATCGTTTTAGGAGTGATCTCGCTGTCGCAAATCGCCAAAGACCCCATGCGCCAATCGGGCAAAGGATTTGCCTACGGAGGAATCGTGAGCGCGGTCTTGGGTTTTTTAGCCATCTTGGCGATTTTTGTTGCGTACGGTGCGGCTGCTATCTTGATGAGTCCTTGATCGCGTTCTCATTCCGAACCCCTCAATAACCCATATCGTTTGAGTTTTCGGTAGAGCGAGGGACGCGGAATACCGAGTTGTCGAGCCACCGAAGCGACATTCCACTTTTGCTGGCTCAGGGCCTCGGCGATTCGTTGTTTTTCGTCACGGGCAAATTGCTCTCGGGAAAACGTCGTTTCGGAACCGATGGGATCTGGCAACGCAATATCCTGAGCCCGCAGGACATGGCCGTCGGCAAGCAAAGAAGCACGAAGCAGGATATTTTCGAGTTGCCGCACATTGCCCGGCCATGAGTAAGACATGAGCTTGCGAAGCGCTCCCGACGACAGACGGAGCGGCGATTTTTTCGTACGTTCTGCCGCGGTATTCAGAAATGCGGCGGCGAGTTCGGCAATATCCTCGAGGCGCTCGCGCAACGGGGGAACCGTCAACTCGATGACACTGACACGATAGTACAGGTCCTCACGAAACGTTCCCTTTCGAACCTCATCGACGAGCACGCGATTGGTGGCGCACACCAAGCGAAAATCGACTGAAATCGGGTGGGTAGCCCCCAAGGGCCGAACCTCCCGCTCTTGCAATACCCGCAACAACTTCACCTGCATCGTCCACGGCAATTCGCCGAGTTCGTCGAGAAAAAGAACACCCCCATTCGCTTTGACGATCAAACCTTCCCGATCCCGATCCGCACCCGTGAAGGCTCCCTTTTGATGACCGAACAACTCGGATTCCAACAATGTCTCGGGCACCGCACCGCAATTGACGGCCACCCAAGGACCATCCCGTCGCGAACCATGAGCGTGCAGTGCCCTTGCGATGAGTTCTTTTCCAGTTCCACTCTCTCCTTGTACCAACACGGGCAAGTCCACGTCTTTGACGCGGTCGAGGACTTCGAAAACCGCTTGCAGGGCAGAGCTGGATCCTATTATATTTCGATAGGTTACGCGTGCCTTCCGGGAGGATTCGGCGGCACGAACCGCTTCGGTAAGACGTCCTATCTCCTCGGCTTGTCCCCGCGCCAAAGCTTCGACTCGCTTGCGCTGCGCGTCGAGTTGCTCGTTACGCTGCATGAGTTCGCGGAGCAGGCTCGCGTTTTCCAGAGCGAGAGCCACCTGATCCGAAAGAGCCATAAGCAGATCGACGTCCTCCATATCGAAGGAATCACGCCGAAATCGATTGTCCAGATAAAGTGCGCCGAGCACTCCCGACGAGGACATCACGGGCACACAGGCCACCGATAGCAATTGCATGGCATGCACGGATTGGTGACTTCGAAAGCGATGGTCGTCACGGGCATCCGCCGTGATGACGGGTTTTGCGTCGCGCAGGACCTTCTCGGCGATCGCTCGGCTGAACTTCACGTGGGATTTTCCAAGCCGCTGACCATCGAGGTTTCTGGCGATGGCGACGTGCAGACGCTGGGCTGATGGGGGTTGGCGGGAATCCGATTCATCGTCGAGTGGCGAAGGGTCCGGAGAGTTTGCGAGTAAGACGAAACCTCGCTCGGCGCCGGTCAGTTCGATTGCGCCGTCCATCGCACGGGTGAGCACCTCGCGAAAATCCAGGGAGGAATTGAGCCGCTTATTGATGTCTATCAATAACTCGAGTTTCTTTTCGCGACGGGATCCGTGGTCGCGAAAGGGGCCGTTCGACGGGCGAAGAACAAGGGCACGACGAGGATGATTCCAGAAGGATTCGCGCAGGGTGTCGGGAAGGCGCGCCGCGGCTTTTTCCCAGGTTTCACGGGCATGATCGCGGCTTCTATCTGCGAGCCACCGAGAGCCTTGCTGTTGCCACACGGAGGCGAGGAGCCAATGCGCTTCTGCCAGCAGTTCGTTTTGTCCCAACGATTCAGCTTGTGGCACGACTCGTTCCGCGGTCGCCAGGGCCTGATCGCCTTTTCCCGAGGCCAGATCCAGGCGCGATTGAATCAATTCGGCGCGGATCTGAACGTCGCGCGCATCGAGGTCGACGAGACAAGAGCGGGCACGTTGAAGCAGCTTCGTGGCGTCGTCGAGGTCGGTTTGCAGCAACGCGACATCCGCCAATTGAAGCAGGATTTCCGCGCATTCTCGCTGACTTTCTTGGGTTTCGTAGGCCGTAAGCGCCGTTTGAAAAGCTATTTTCGCGCGTTCGAAATCCCTTTGTGCCGTGGCGACTTCGCCGAGCACCGTCTGCGCGGCGGCTTCCATCAGGGGTTGAGCGGCGCGACGACAAGCCATCAGGCATTGTTCGGCCATGGTTTTGGCCCTCTCGAATTGGCCGACATCCGAATAGAGTTTGGCGAGGTTGAAGCGCAGGACGGTTTCAGTGCCCGATTGCCCCAAGGCTACGGCCATTCGCATGCCTTGATGATAGCTTTTCACGGCCGCTGCCCAGTTGCCCTGTTGATGGCAGAGGGTACCCAGATTCAAAGCAGCGGTGGCCACCATATCCAACAGTCCGTGTGTTTGTGCGTGCTGCAACGCAAGACTGTATCCTTGCGCAGCAGCTTCGAGGTGACCGGCTCGGTAATCCACAAGGGCTCTGCTACCCAAGGAGCGAACCCGACGTCGCGGGTTGTCGTCCTTCCGATCGTCGCTCGCCGTCCGTTCGAACAAATTCCGCGCCCCTTGTGCATCACCGAGATAGGAGCGCGCCACGGCAGCCGCTTCGAGCAAGTCCGAACGCAATTCCTCCGTTTGCACATCCTGCAGGCTCTTCTCACAGACGTGCAAGGCATCTCGATAATGGCCTTTTCGCGTGAGAGCGCGCGCGAGTTGAAACGATAAAGCGGCGTGTTGGTCCGGTTTTTCGGCATCCGCACGCGCCGCTTCGAACCAGACGATGGCGTCATCGAGACGGCCAAGGGCGGTGGCACAGGTAGCTAATTCCTCTTTGATTCTAAGCAATTGCGGCTTCGAGGCGGTTTGGGATAAGGTCCACAAACGAGTCCAGGCCCGTTGTCCATCACCGACCTGTTGTTCCAAACGCGCCATCAGCAGTTCGAGTTCGGGATCGGTTTGTCCACGGAGCACAGCGCTCGCGGCTCGATGCCATGAACGGGGTGCGCCATCGAATAAATGCTGCATGTCCATCAGGCGATCCCGAGCCTCCTGCCAATCACCAGCGTGGGCGAGGTGATATACGGCCCGGGCATTGCGCTCACTTGCCTTGGTTTCGGTTTGCGCTTCGCTTCTGTCCAGCACGAGAGCCGCTTGCCTGTGCAGATCTCGCACGACGTCATCGCCCACCACGCAAAGCAAGCTGTCTGCCTCACCGAGCCGTCGCAATTTCCATCCGAATGGTTCGGATTCCGCCAGGGAGGCTTTGACGAGTTCGTTGGCCGCTTGCAGGGAAATACCGAAGGATTCGAGCTGCTCGCGCGATAGTCCCTCGCCTCGGATGATGAGCATCCCCAACAGCCGCTTGGCTTCGAGGCTCAACGCGTGAGCTTTTTCGATGCGATACGACGATGTGGGGAATTGAGGACCCGATACCAGTAATTTTTCGATGGAAAGATCGTCGAGTTCGAGACGATCGAGCAAATAGCGCACGGAGGCTGGCAGTCCCTCACTGAGAAGATGAATGGTTTGGATGGCGTTATCGGGCAACGATTGGCCAATCCAGGCATGAAGTGCTTCCAGATCGAGAGGTTCGAGGGAAAGCGAGATGGCTTCGAGGGTTTCGCCAGGCGGCTGCGTGGAAGACACCACGGCCAGCGATGACGACGTGGAACGGATGCTTCGAAGCAAGACGGTCAAGGCGGTGGCTTGCTCTTCCGACAAGCGATCCGCATCGTCGATGACGAAGACGGTAGGAAGCGCCTCAGCCTCGAGTTGCTCGTGGGCTTGCACGATGGCATCAATGCTTTGCCGAGAGAGGGGGGAGCCCGTGGCAAGCGACAACGCATCGTGAACCGCCGAGCCTGCATGGCAATTGACCTCGAAGACGCGCGCTCGCAGTTGGGCTTCCCATTTGATTTCCTGGAGCAAACGGGTCTTGCCCGCGCCTTTCTCCGCCGTAAGCCAGACGATTCTGGAAGAGGGGCGTTGGCCAATCAGGTCATCCAATTGAGTACGAAGGGTGAGCAAAAGCTTTTCACGTCCAGCCAGGACGCCATTTCGACCGAGGGTCCGAGCGGTCTGCGTTGGGGAAATACCCAGGGTTTCGAGGACTTCTTCCACGGAACAGGGACGATTTTCGACGTTTGGGTCCGTCATTCGCTCCAGCAAGGCATCGACAGGAGCCGGAAGAGCGGAGGCGAGATGGGGTCGAAGCGCATCAATGGTTTTGGCGAGGGAGAATAAGTCGGCTCTGCCATCGGCGGGTTGCCCGGCCATCAATTCGGGAGCGAGAAATCCACGGGTTCCGAAAAGGAGAGGCGATGCTTGCCCGATTCGACCGGTGCAACCGAGGTCGATAAGTACGGCGCGTCGGTCGGGGCGAACGAGGATGTTGGAGGGTTTCACGTCGCCGTGACGAAAACCTAGAGAATGCAGGCATCGCAGAGCTTCGAGGACATCGGCAATCGCGGGTTCGAGGGTCTTCCAGGAGGCGTGATGGGCGGCGTGGTCGAGGGGGATGGCATCGATCGGCTCCGTGGACATCAGGCAGAGGGGATTTCCTTTGGGGTTTTGGATATAAGCGAAGTCGTGGACGCGAATGAGGTTGGGGTGAGAGAGTCCCCGCAGGACGAGAAACTCGGCTTGCAGGGTGGCGCGCAGGGTTGGGGAGGTGTGGTGAAGGATTTTGAGGACTACGGGCAGATTCCAGACGAGGTCGAGGGCGCGGTAGGTCGTGGCGGCGCCACCGTGGCCGAGGATATGGGAGATGCGGTAGCGATGCAGGAGCAGTTCACCGGGTTGGAATGGCATGGTACAGACTCAGGATTGACCGATCACAACAAATCACAATGATACATATTGAAACACATTTTTGGCCTATTGGCACAATAGATTTCGCGGGGAGCAGCAAAAAACTGGGCAAATCCCAAATTGGAAATGACTGGCATCGGTCTTGCTAACCGGAAGAGGTAAGATGGCGGGACAAGGAAAACAATCAGGCTGGTGGATCGTGGCGAGCGTCATCGCGGTTATGGCTTGCGAAAACGCGATCAGCCCGCAACCTGAACCGCCGGGGCGCGGCATCCTATCGATCGATCCAAGCGGTATCCAATCCTGGATCGAACCGGATTCAAAAGGATTTGTTGGACTTCGGGGAGCGCCTGGTTGCGCCAAGCCAGCGGGGGCCACCGTTCGCGCAACTCCCCTTTACACCCCGCAAGACCCAAATCAATCCGTGATTCACGCGGATGGCAGCTTCGAAATCCCGCTCGCGATGGAGCTGGGCGATGAGGTGCGCTTGCAAATCCACACCGATTTCCTGCGCTCCGAGCCTCTGGACCTTCAGGTGGCGGGTCATGGCGTTACCATGAATCCGGTATCCCATCCCCTTGCCTGCCTGACACTCGTCCCCTCGTCGGAACTCGATTTGACTTCCGGTTCCGAAACCGTACTGGCAATCAACGGATGCTCCACCCCGGTGGTCCTCGAAACACCCACATTTCGACGCTCCACCCAGAGCATCCGCATAACCGGCACGTCGTGGCCGGTCACGTTGCAACCTGAAAAAACGTGGGAGATTTCCTTCGAAAGCGACGAATCCCCTTCCGGATTCGAAGAGATCGTGTTTTTGCCCATCGCATCTCCGCAACGAGATCGTCGAGCGATCACACTTTTTGCCAGTCCCAAGTAGGGAATGAAACCCACAAACAAGGTAGCCCACAAGGAGCAAGACAATGGATCGCAAATACAAAATACTTATTGGAATCACATACTTGGCTCTCGCCGGATGCAGTGGCACCACCGATGTTCTGGAAGGTCCGGACTCGAACGAGGGTACGGTCGTGAGTCAGAACAGCGCGGTCAGCGATTGCGGAGGTTTCACCTCATCCGGGCAGCAAGCTTCGAATTATTGCGATGCCGAAAAGTTGCTCTGGTCCTTCGACAAGGCTGCAGGCGTGTTATCCCTCGTCAATACCCGCGTTGTTCTCAATTGCTGCGGCGAGCATTCCTTTGACGTTGTCCGCGGCACCACGGGCGTCTACGACGCGCTCGAGACGGATACGGTCGGCGGCCAGATGGGACGATGCCGGTGCATGTGTAGTCTTGATTTCAGAACTGAGATCAAGGACGTTTCGTCGACATCCATCGATCTGGTGTTGCGGCGCCATATCACCGACGAGGGAGCGGCCAAGGAGATTTGGGCTGGAACGCTCGATTTGCGCACGGCCACGGGGGAGGTCATCATCGACGGTACGCCCGTCGAATTCGGTTGTAAGGACCAAGGTACCGAGCGCTAGGGGATGGAATTGGCTCTAGGGCGGCTGACGAACCGTTCTTTTTCGCTGAAAGGCACTCTTTGACGGCATTTTTGCGTTGTGTGGCGTCTTTGCCATCGATTTCGCCCGTGATGGGGTCTGGTGCGGGGAACCGAAGGAGAGGAATCAGGAATCCGCGATCAGTCGGGTGGATGATGGAGCCCACCGATCACGGAGAAGAGGGAAGCGGGGCCACGTAGATGCCGGCGCGTTCAGCGTCCCCCTGAACGACATACATGAGGCGCCGATTGGAGGGCAAAACGGTTTCCGTAGCGTTTTCATCGATGGGAACGGCCGTCGATGGCTCGGCAAACGTAGTTGTGGAAAGGTTGCCGTGGGCCAGGTCCCAATCATGCAAGTAAGAGAAGCCATGACCATCGGGACAGGGGAAAATACCGAAGAAAGGGGTATCCTTGCCGAGAGTCGTCTTCTCCTGGGTTTGCAAATCGATGACGGTCGGGGTCCCCAGGTCGCCTTTTCCATCGGTAGTACAAGCGAGGTAATTCCAATCCGCATCCACCCACATGCTGTAATAATGCACTTTTTTGCCCAGGGGAATCGGGGTTGGGTCAGCCAATTTCACATAGAAAAGGTCCGCCAGCCAGTTGTCGAAGTTGGTAAGGAATAGGAGCTTATTACCATCGTCGGACAAGACGGGCTCGCCGAACAGGTTGGCGCCAAGCACGACGGTTTCCCGTTTGGAAAGTGACCAATAGCGCAGTGTCATGCTTTCCTGCGTGGCATCGGTACCAAAGAGCAAGCCCTGAGCCGTCATGACCATGTATGGGAAAAAGGCGTTTTTCGCGATCTCGGTTCCGAGCACTTGTCCTTGCCAGGGATCGTTCGCAGCATCCCAAACCCACAAATCACCGGAATAATTGCCGTCCAGGTTGCGAGAAAAGACCACCCACTCCCCCGACAGACCAAAACGCGGCGACTCCACGTGGTACCCGATCCGGCCCAATGACACGGTCTTGCCGTTTTTCAAAGACTTTACGTAACCCACGGCGGTGCTGTAGTCATCGGCGGGTTCGGTAAAATAAGCCATCAAGGGCGATGCTTCGCTCCATCGGATCGAGGGGAGCGCCTTTTCCAGGAGCATTTCGTTGTGATCGTCGGACGTATCGAATAGCCATAAGTCGCCCTTGAAGTCTTTGGTATTGCGTTGATAAGCGATCCACCGGCCCGAGGGGTCAATTTCCAGTCCCCACCGCGACGCCTCCGTTGCGATGGAAGCAAGTTTTTCTGTAGCAAATTCAATAGTTTGCAGCTCACCTAGCTCAGTGGTTTCGTCGGTGTCGGCAAGGAAGACAAGGCGCTGGCTGTTCTCACTGAACAGATAAAAGGACACGATTCCAAGACTATGATTTTTTGAAGTTTGGAAGTCCCATGCCGAAACATTGGGATCAGGAGAAGGGGAAGGCTGTCGATACACAAGGACGGAGCCGTTCGGGGCCAATTCCATCGAGGCGTGGACATGCTGTGCGACGGCGGTGGGATTGGCGGAAGCAGGGGACCAATGCTGCAGCACGCCTTCGTCGGAGTTATCATCGTAGTCTGAGAGAAATAGGACGTTTTTGCTATCGCCACTCACGTGGACCTCGGGGCAAGGCACCTTGGAACCAAGGGTTTTCGAAGGGGAATTTGGCGCCCAGTGGGCCAGGGTGCCCCGGCACTCGGTCCCCGGATTTTTCAAGTACACGATAGAATCGGCATCGCCCACGCTATAGCGCACCCCGAGCGCCACCTTCGAATCGACTTTTTCAGCTTTTTGGCTTCCGAAGGCATAGTGATACAGGTCTGCGGTATAGTCCGTGGACGATGGATTGGAGGCGAACCAGAGGGCGGATTCGTTTTCGGTGAGTTCCACCGAATCGATGACGACGTTTTGACCGAGCACCGTATCTTGCCAGGTCGAGCCATCGACGAGATGCAGGTCTCCTGCCCCACGCATGAGATCCACGTTGGCTAGATAGATGAGTTTTGCGCCGTTTTGGACATATCCGACGGCCCCGCCCCAAGCCTCCTGGGAAATTTCCACGACTTCGTCATCGCCGAAACGCAGCCCCACGAGCGTTCC
>Ga0116187_1003808_pt1 | contig 13635 bp, 9 predicted proteins | sample AD_JPNNA6_MetaG_FD_89755 | JGI IMG/M metagenome (GOLD analysis project Ga0116187, IMG submission 89755) | Active sludge microbial communities of municipal wastewater-treating anaerobic digesters from Japan - AD_JPNNA6_MetaG | ecosystem: Engineered > Bioreactor > Anaerobic > Digestate | place... | reverse complement strand
GTCGTACCGTGGGCGAGGAAGCTGTCGAGGCGCGCGCGAGTGAGGCGCTCGAGCTCTTCGAGCGGCGCCTCACGGGTCGCGCGCACCGTCGCGTTGATGCCCCCGCCCCCGGCGAGGATCTCGCTGTAGGCGACGCCGCCGAGCCGCGCCGCGTACTCGTCGGCACGGTCACCGGCGAACACCATGTGCGTGTGGGCGTCGACGAAGCCGGGCATCACGCAGGCGCCGTCCGCGTCGACGACGACCCCGTCGTCGTCGACGCGGACGGCGCCCTCCAGGTCAGCCTCGTGACCGACCCAGACGATGACGCCCTCCTTCGCCGCCAGCGCCCCACGGGTGAGACTGCCGCACTCCTCGCGGCGGCTCATCGTCACAAGCTCGCACGTCCCGCGCAGCACGAGGTCGGCGGCGATCTTCTCGCTCATCCGCTCATCCGCCCCTTCGTCGCGCTCATCGCCGCGCCCCTTCCCCGACGGGCCGACCTCCCCAACCGCATCCCGCACCCGCCGGCGTCGTCGCACAAGCGCTTCACTCCTCGCCTCGCACGCCGCTTCGCTCACTTGCGGCGTCATCGGCCGCATCCTTCAAGTCGTGCGCCACGCGGGCGAAGGCGCCCTCCCGGACGGCTGCGGCGGCGGCCTCGATCTCGGGCGCCAGATATCGATCCCGCCCCAGCATCGGGACGAACTCGCGCACTATCGCATGGCCGCGCGCCGTCCCGACCCCCGGTGTGAGCGGCGCCAGCAGGTCGATCGCCTGGGCGGCGCACAACGCCTCGATGCCAAGGATCGTCTGCGTGTTGCGCGCCACGTCGACGAGCTTGAGCGCCGCCGTCATCCCCATGCTCACATGGTCCTCCTGGTCACCGGAGCTCGGGATGGAGTCGACGCTCGCGGGATGGCACAGGACCTTGTTCTCGGCGACGAGGGCGGCGGCCGTGTACTGGGCGATCATGTAGCCGTTGTTGAGGCCGCTGTCTGTCGTCAGGTACGGCGGCAGCTCGCTCAGGAACGGGCTCAACATGCGGAAGATGCGCCGCTCGCTCATGTTCCCGATCTCGGCGAAGCTCATCGCCGCGAGGTCCAGGGCCAAAGCGAGCGGCTCGCCGTGAAAGTTGCCCGCCGAGATGATCTCCGCGGTCTCGGGGAAGATGATGGGGTTGTCGGTCACCGACTCGATCTCGACCTCGACGACCTCGCGCAGCCAGCGGAAGGCGTCGCGACAGGCGCCGTGCACCTGCGGGATGCAGCGGATGGAGTAGGCGTCCTGCACCTTGTCACAGTTCAGGTGGCTGAGCATGATCGCGCTGCCGGCGGTCGCGCGGCGCACGTTGGCGGCGGTGGCGAGCTGGCCGGGGATGGGACGCAAGAGCTGGATGCGCTCCTGGAAGGGGCCGACCGAGGCGCGCAGGCCCTCGATGCTCATCGCGCCGATCAGGTCGGCCGAGTCGAGCAGCGCCTCCCCGTCGGCCACGGCGAGGGCGCCGATGGCGGCCATGAACTGGGTGCCGTTGAGGAGGGCGAGGCCCTCCTTCGCCTCGAGGGTGACGGGCGCGAGCCCGGCGGCCCGCAACGCGGGCCCGCTCGGCTCGCGCCCGATGCACGCGTCCTGCCCTCCCGTGCCGTCGCCGTCGCACCCCTCCTCGACCATGACCTCGCCCTCGCCCATCATGGCGAGCACGACGTGGGCCGAGGGGGCGAGGTCGCCGGAGGCGCCGAGCGAGCCGCGCGACGGCACGTACGGCACGACGTCCGCATCGAGCATCCCGACCAGCAGCTCGACGACCTCGGAGCGCACACCGGAGTAGCCCTTCGACAGCGTGCTGGCACGGACCAGCATCGCGGCGCGCACGACCTCGCGCGGCAGCGGCGCGCCGACGCCGACGGCGTGGCTGCGCACCAGGTTCTGCTGCAGCTCGCGCACCTTGGCGGCAGGGATATGCGTGGTGGCGAGCTGACCGAAGCCGGTCGTGACGCCGTAGGCGACGCGCTCCTCGGCCACGACCTGGTCGACGACGATGCGCGCGGCCGCCAGGCGCTCGCGCGCGGCTGCGCCGAGCGCGACCCGCCGACCCTCGCGCGCCACCGCGACAAGCTCGGCGATGCCGAGCGGCGCGTCGCCGATCACGTACTCGTCCACTGCCGTCACGCTGCCGTCCTCCGTGTCCTGCCTGTCTTGTCCCCGTCGCAGGGACCTGAGCCTTGGCGCCCTGCGCCGCGGCGTACCGCGCCCGTCTGCACCGTACCGCGCCGCGCATCCCCAGCGGACGCGCGGCGCATGCCGGAGAGCTTACTCCTGCCGCAGCGCTGCGCGCACGAGATCGGCGACCTCGGCCGGACTCGCCGCTACCGCCACACCGGCCTCCTCCAGCGCCGCCTTCTTGGCGCTCGCTGTCCCGGAGGCGCCGGTGACGATCGCCCCCGCGTGACCCATGCGCCTGCCCGGCGGCGCCGAGAACCCGGCGAGGTAGGCGACGACCGGCTTGGCGAAGCCGTCCCGGATGCGGGCGGCGGCGCGCTCCTCGTCGTCGCCGCCGATCTCACCGACGAGCACCACCGCCGCAGTCTGGGGATCGCCCGCGAACAGCTCGAGGCACTCGACGAACCCGATCCCGTGGACCGGGTCACCGCCCATGCCGATGCAGGTCGACTGGCCGATGCCCACTGCGGTCAAGCCGGCGACGATCTCGTAGGTGAGCGTCCCCGATCGCGAGACGACGCCGACGTCGCCGGCGCAGAAGACCTCGGCCGGCATGATGCCGGCGCTGCAGGCGCCCGGCGTGACGATGCCCGGGCAGTTCGGACCGATGAGCGTCGTGCGGCGGCGCGCCAGATGGGCCGCCGCCTCCGTCATGTCGCGGACGGGAATGCCCTCGGTGATGCAGACCGCGGTCTTGAGCCCGCCGTCGGCGGCCTCGAGCAGCGCGTCGCGGGCGAAGCGCGCGGGGACGAAGACGACCGCCGTGTCGACCCCGGTCGCCGCCACCGCAGTCGCCACCGTGTCGAACACGGGGACACCCTCGACCGTCTGCCCGCCCTTGCCGGGCGACGTACCTGCTACGACGTTCGTCCCCGCGGCGAGCATGCGCCGTGTATGGAACGCGCCCTCGCGTCCCGTGATGCCCTGGACCAGGACCCTGCTTGCGGCGTCGACGACGACCGCCATCAGGCGCCCTCCGCCGCGCACACGAGGCGCACGAGCTCGGCGACGTCGCCGACCAGGCGGACGTTGACGAGCCCTTCCGCGGCGAGCAGGGCGCGGCCCTCCGCCGCGCCGGTGCCGGCGAGACGCACGTAGACCGGGACGCCGGCGGCCGCCGGCGTCGTCTTGAGCGCCTCGATCAGACCTCTCGCGACCTCCTCGCCACGCGTGATGCCGCCGAAGATGTTGACGGCGATGGCGCGCACACCGGGGCCGGAGAGGATGAGCTCCAAGGCCAGGGCGACGGCGGCGGCGGACGCGCCGCCGCCGACGTCGCAGAAGTTGGCGGCGCGTCCGCCGGCCGCAGCGAGCTGGTCGAGCGTGCTCATCACGAGGCCGGCCCCGTTGCCGATCACGCCGATGTCGCCGTCGAGGACGATGTAGCTCAGGCCCGCCTCGCGGGCGCGGCGCTCGCGCGGGTCGGGTTCCGGGCCCAGCGCCGCGAGGTCCGGGTGACGCCAGAGGGCGTTGTCGTCGATCGTCACCTTGGCATCGAGACAGACGACGTCCCCGTCCGCCGTTATGACAAGCGGGTTGACCTCGACCAGCGTCGCGTCGCGGTCGTGGTAGACACGCCACAGACCGTGCACGACGGCGGCGATGCGCTTCGCCGTCGCCGTCGGCTCGACGAGCGGCGTTGGCCGCGCAGGCGTGCGCGACGTGGCGGCCGCCGCCACAGCGGCGGCCGCCACGTCGCGCGCCTGGTAGTCACACAGCCCGAGCAAGGGATCGACGGGCACCCTGACCACGGCCTCGGGCCGCGTGCGCGCGAGATCCTCCACGTCGACCCCGCCCTCCCCGGCGAAGACGACCAGAGGCCCGCGGTGGACCCGCGACAGGACGACAGCGAGGTACGCCTCATGGGCGATGGCGACGGCCCGCTCGACGAGGACGGCCTCGACCGCCAGACCGCGGACCGTCATCGCGAGGATCTCGCCGGCGGCCGCTCTCACCTCGTCGAGGGTACGACAGACGCGCACCCCGCCGGCCTTGCCGCGGCCGCCGGTCCGCACCTGCGCCTTGACGGCGACGGGGAGCCCCAGCTCCTCGGCGACCGCGGCGGCGGCGTCGCCCGTCCCGGCCGGCCTGCCGGCCGGGACGGGCAGTCCCGCCGCCGCGAACAGCGCCTTCCCCTGGTGCTCGAGGAGGTCCACCCGTCCCGTCCGGGGCCGTCAGCGCTCGCGCGCGACGCCGGCGCCGCCGGCCACGTCGGGGCCGCCGGCCGCCCCCTCGGCCAGAGCGCGCTCGGCGAGCCGCCGACCTGCCTCCAGGGCGCGGAGGTTGAGGTCCTTGAACTTCGCCGGGACGCGCGCCGCCACCGCCCCGTCCACGACCGCCGGCGGCAGCCAGTCGATGAAGGCGCTCAGCGCGCCGAGCGAGACGATGTTGGTGACGACCTTGGCGCCCAGGTCGCACACGGCGGTGTCGGTGAACGGCAGCCCGACCAGTCGCACGCCGGGGATGGCGCATGCCTGCACAAGACCGCTGTCGTACAAGATGAGGCCTCGCTTACGGGTCTCGGCCGCGTACCTGTCGAAGGCCGCCTGCGAAAGACAGAGGGACACGTCGGCCTCGTCCACCTCGGGATAGTCGATCTCCTCAGCGGAGGCGATGACATCGGCCTGGGACGCCCCGCCGCGCGCCTCGGGACCGTAGCTCTGGGTCTGGACCACCTCGAGGCCCATCGCGGCCACGGCGTCCGCGAGCACCGCCGCAGCAAGCAGGATACCCTGGCCGCCCGAGCCCGAGACGCGGACCTCGATCCTGCCCGCTTCGAGCCGGGCCGCCGGCGCTCCTCCGTGTTGCGGCTCACGCCCCTTGGGGCCGCCGGCCTCCTGCGCCACGCCGCTCGCCTCTTGCGCCGGACCGCCGGTCTCGCGCGCCGCCCCTTCCGGCGGGCGCGCGTGCCGCTCCGCGTACACATCGCTGTACGGCGGCCGCTCGACGTGACTCAGCACTCCGACAGGGTAGCGGTCGCGCCGCCGCGGCTCCCCCGGTTCGAACTCGTCCGCGGGTATGGCGTGCTCCTTCTGCGCCAAGAGGAACTTCGCCGGGTCCGCGGTCAGGTTGAAGCGCCCGTAGTACGTGTGGCAGACGGCCATCGCCTCGACGAACGAGAAGCCCTCGTGGACGAGGCCACCGGCGATGAGCTCGACGAGCTGGCGGTAGGCCCAGGAGGTGCCGCGGGCGACGTAGGTCGCTCCCGCGGCCCGGGCCAGCTCGCAGAGATCGAAGGCGGGCTCGGCGTTCCCCCAGATGCTCGTCGTCGACCGGTCGCCCATGTGCGTCGTAGGGCTCTTCTGGCCGCCGGTCATGCCGTAGATGCTGTTGTTGAAGACCACGGCCGTGAGGTCGACGTTGCGCCGCGCGGCGTGGATCAGATGGTTGCCGCCGATCGCCGCACAGTCGCCGTCGCCCATCACCACGATGACCTTGAGCGACGAGTCCGCCACCTTGGCCCCTGTCGCGAACGGCAGGGCGCGTCCGTGCGCCGTGTGCACCGTCGAGTAGTTCAGGTAGTTGCCGATGCGTCCTGAGCAGCCGATGCCGGCGAACACGGCGACCTTGTCCTGCGGAAGACCGAGGCCGAGCACGGCGTCGACGATCGCCCGGGTGATGATGCCGTTGGAACAGCCCGGGCACCACACGGTCCTCCCCGTACGGAGCTGCGCGCGGATCGCCGCCGTGCTCGCGGGCTTGATACGCGGCGGCGCGCAATCCTTGGGCTCCCGGGCCAGAACGGTCTCGTCAACGAGCGCGCACACGGTCCGCCTTTCGCTCGATGAGTTCGTCGATCTGGGCCGGCGTGATCAGGCGGCCGTCGACGCGGCCGAGGTCGACGACCTCGGCGCGTCCGGCGACGGCCGCCTGGACTTCCCACGCCATCTGTCTGATGTTCATCTCAGGGACGATCACCGTGCGCACCTGCTCGGCCATGCGATCGACAGCAGCGGTCGGGAAGGGCCACAGGGTGATCGGCCGCAGAAGGCCGACGGCGATGCCCTTCCTGCGCGCCGCCTTCATCGCCGCCCGGGCCGAGCGAGCCACGGAGCCGTAGGCGAAGAGGCCGATCTCGGCGTCCTCCATCCCGACCTCCTCGACGCGCACGATGGCATCGCGGTGGTGGTAGATCTTCTCGCGCAGGTACATGCCGAGGTCGGCCGCGACCTCAGGGTGGCTGGTGTCGACAGCGCCGCTGCGGCGGTCGTAGACGAGTCCGGTGACGTGGACGCGGAAGCGCGAGCCAAGAGCCGGCCGCGGCAGGATGTGGTCGATGGTCGACACGACCGTGTCGTAGTCCTCAGGGTCGCAATCGGGTTCGCCGCGTTCGGCGATGCGCAGCTCCTCGGGGAGGGGCAGCGCGACGGCCTCGCGCATGTGGCCGATGACCGCGTCCGAGAGCATGATGACCGGGGTACGGTACTGCTCACTGAAGTTGAAAGCGTCCACGGTCAGCGTGAAGCACTCGCGGACGGAGCTCGGCGCGACCACGATAACCGAGTGCTCGCCGTGCGTCCCCCAGCGCGCCTGCATCACGTCGCCCTGCGAGGGATCGGTGGGAAGGCCGGTCGACGGGCCGCCGCGCATGACGTCGACGATCACGCACGGCACCTGGGCCATGGCGGCGTAGCCGATCAGCTCCTGCATGAGGCTGAACCCCGGGCCGGACGTGGCCGTGAGCGCCTTGACCCCCGCCAGCGACGAACCGATGACGGCGCCCATCGAGGCGATCTCGTCCTCCATCTGCAGGAACGAGCCGCCGACCTCGGGCATGCGCCGCGAGAGCGTCTCCGCGATCTCCGTCGACGGCGTGATCGGATAGCCGGCAAAGAAGCGCGCCCCCGCGGCGATCGCCCCTTCGGCGACCGCCTCGTTGCCCTGGATGAGCCGGCGGGGCTGTGGCATCAGGCGTCCTCCCCCTCAGATGGCGTCTCGGACGCGGCGGCGGAGGTGGACGCAGCGGTGGACGTGGACGTGGTGGCGGACGTGGACGCGGTGGTGGACGTGGACGCGGTGGCGGACGGCGCTGCCGTGACTCGCCTCGTGACGATGACCTCGATGGCGAAGTCGGGGCAGTGCCACTCGCAGAGGCGACAGGCGGTGCAGCCTGCGGGCCGCGCGACGACGGCGCACCCGTCGACATCCGTGTCGAAGACCGTCTCGGGGCACAGTGCCACACAGATGCCACAGGCCTTGCACAGGTCGTGGTCAACGAGGACGTCGGCCTTGGCCTTACGGGCGGAGGGTCTGGGGCCCTTCTTCGCCTTGCGGGCGGAGCGTCCGGGGCCCTTCTTCCCTGCGCCTGCCCGAGCCGCGCCCGGCGACGATGCCTTGACTTCGTCAGGCATCGTCGCCTCCGCGCAGCTCGACGGACAGGGCGTGGGCCGCGAGGCCTTCCTCGCGGGCCAGCACCGCGACCGGCGCGGCCAGCCGTGCGGCGGCCGCGCCGTCGAGCTCGAGGACGGCGACGCGCTTGAGGAAGTGGCTCACCGACAGCCCCTGGGCGTAGCGTGCCGCGCCGCCGGTCGGAAGGACGTGGTTGGTGCCGGCGGCGTAGTCGGCGAACGCCGTCGCCGCGCGTCGGCCGCAGAACACGGCGCCGGCGTTGCGTACCTCAGGCAACAGTGCGCCCGGGTCCTCGACGTGCAGCTCGAGATGCTCGGGAGCGAACACGTTGACGAGCTCCATGGCCGGGTCCGTCCCCGGGCAGTCGACCACCGTCACGGTGTCGGTAGCGATCCCGAGGTCGTACGCCAGACGGGCGACCTCCCGCTCGAGAGCGTCGCTCAAGGCCGGGCTCAGCGACAGCACGGCGCCCATGGCCCCGGCGCCGTGCTCGGCCTGGGCGAGGACGTCGGCCGCGACCCACGAAGGCTCGGATCCCTCGTCGGCGACGATCAGGACCTCGCTCGGCCCGGCGAGGCTGTCGATCGCCACCTCGCCCATGACCTGGCGCTTCGCCTCGGCGACGAAGCGGTTCCCGGGCCCGACGATGATGTCGCAGCGCGGCACCGACGCGGTGCCGTAGGCCATCGCCGCGACCGCCTGGGCGCCGCCCACCGGCACGACGTCGTCGATGCCGAGGAGGGCGCAGGCCGCGGCGACGCCCGGAGGCACCGACCCGTCGCCCCGCGGCGGCGAGCACACGACGATGCGGCCGACCCCGGCGGCCTGGGCCGGGATGCCCGTCATGAGCACCGTGGACGGGTAGTCGGCGAGGCCGCCGGGCACGTAGAGGCCGGCGGCCGCCAGGGGGACGATCTCCTGGCCGACGACCTGGCCTTGGGCGAGCGTCTCGCGCCAGGAGTGGGGCAGCTCGCGTTCGTGGTAGGCGCGAATGTTGGCCGCCGCCAAACGCAGGGCGCCGGCGAGCTCGGGGTCGAGGCCCTCGACCGCGGCGGCGAGCGACGCCGGCGGCACGCACAGCGTGCCGGGCACGTCGCCCCCCGCCGCGCCGGGCGCGTCACCCCCCGCAGCGTCGGACGGATCGCGCGCCGCAGCGCCGATCTCGACGCCGTCGAAGCGGCGCGTGAACTCGCACAGGGCGGCGTCGCCACTGCGCCGCACCTCGGCGACGATGTCGCCGACCGTGCGGCGCAGCTCGTCCGACGCCTCGGCGCTCGCATGCAGCGCCGCGGCCGTCTCCTCGATGTCGCCGAGCGGGATGCGCCTCAAGCGTCCCTCACCTCATCGTGCTTCCGCCGCCATCATCGCGCGTGGTCGCCATCATCCTACGTGGTCGCCGTGATCGTGCGCGGTCGCCGTCATCCTGCGCCGCTCACCATCGGCAGGTCCAGCCCACCGCGCTCGGCCGCCGCGAGCGCCTCCGGGTAGCCGGCGTCGGCGTGGCGCATCACCCCGGTGCCGGGGTCGCAGGTCAGCACGCGCTCGAGGCGTTCCGCCATCATGTCGGTACCGTCGGCGACGATGACCATCCCGGCGTGCAGGCTCTTGCCGATGCCGACGCCGCCGCCGTGGTGGAAGCTCACCCAGCTCGCCCCCGCGGCCACGTTGAGCATCGCGTTCAGGAGCGGCCAGTCGGCGATGGCGTCGCTGCCGTCGCGCATCGCCTCGGTCTCGCGGTACGGCGAGGCGACCGAGCCGGCGTCGAGGTGGTCGCGACCGATGACGATCGGCGCCTTGACCTCGCCGCTGCGCACGAGCTCGTTGAAGGCAAGGCCCATCTTCGCGCGCTCGCCGTACCCGAGCCAGCAGATGCGACTCGGCAGACCCTGGAAGTGGACCTTGGCGCCGGCCATGCGGATCCACCGCGCCACGGTCTCGTTCCCGGGAAGCGTGTCGAGCACGGCCTGGTCGGTACGCGCGATGTCGGCGGGATCGCCCGACAGCGCGACCCAGCGGAAGGGTCCCTTGCCCTCGCAGAACAGCGGCCGGACGTAGGCGGGCACGAAGCCGGGGAAGGAGAAGGCGTCGGCGTAGCCCTGGTCCCTGGCCACGCCGCGGATGTTGTTGCCGTAGTCGAAGACCTCGGCCCCCGCCTTCTGGAGGGCGACCATCGCCTGGACGTGGACGGCGATGCTCGCGCAGGCGCGCCGCACGTACTCGTCCGGGTCGCGCTTGCGCAGCTCGAGAGCCTCCGCCAACGTCATGCCGTTGGGCACGTAGCCGTTCAGGGTGTCGTGGGCCGAGGTCTGGTCCGTGACGAGGTCCGGGGTGATGCCGCGACGCACCATCTCGGGGTAGATGTCGGCGGCGTTGGCGCAGAGGCCGATACTGAGCGGCGTGCCTGCGGCGCGCGCTTCGTCGGCCCACTTCAGCGCCTCGTCGAGCGAACCGGTGCTGCGATCGAGGTAAGCATGGTCGAGGCGGCGCTGGATCCGCTCGGGATCGACCTCTACGCAGAGGGCGACGCCCTCGTTCATGGTGATCGCGAGCGGCTGGGCGCCGCCCATGCCGCCGAGGCCGGCGGTCAGCGTCAGCGTACCCTTGAGCGTGCCGCCGAAGCGCTTCGCCGCGGCGGCCGCGAACGTCTCGTAGGTCCCCTGCAGGATGCCCTGGGTGCCGATGTAGATCCACGACCCGGCCGTCATCTGTCCGTACATCGTCAGGCCGAGGGCGTCGAGGCGGCGAAACTCGTCCCACGTCGCCCAGTCGGGGGCGAGGTTGGCGTTGGCGATGAGGACGCGCGGTGCGCTCTCGTAGGTGCGAAAGACGCCGACCGGCTTGCCCGACTGCACGAGCAGGGTCTCATCGTCCTTCAGGCGTTGCAGCGTGGCGACGATGGCGTCGTAGCACGCCCAGTTACGCGCCGCCTTGCCCGCGCCGCCGTAGACGACGAGGTCTTCGGGACGCTCGGCGACCTCGGGGTCGAGGTTGTTCATCAGCATCCGCATCGCGGCCTCTTGCTGCCAGCCGCGACAGCTGAGCGTCGTGCCGCGGGGGGCATGGATGGGGCCGCGTCCTGCCTTCGCCTCTGTGCTGTCCACGATACCGCCTCGTTTCATCGCTCACTTCTCGGACGGCAAGCCACCTGTCCTTGCCTACTATAGTCTCACGTCGGACGGCGACGACCGTCCCCCCGGTGCAGGTCCCCGACCCGGTCAGCGCAGCGCCGCCACCACCTTCGCCGGCGTGAGGGGCAGGTCGGAGAGACTCGTACCCAGGGCGCGGTTCACGGCATTGACGACCGCGGGCACCGTCGGCACCACCGAGATCTCGCCCACACTCTTGGCCCCGTATGGGCCGTCGTCCCCGTCATGCTCCACGAGGATCACCTTGACGTCCGGCATGTCCGGCGTGTTCACCACGTGGTACTGCTTGAACCCACCGGGCACGACACGGCCCGCCGTATCGAGCCCGACCTCCTCACAGAGAGCGAACCCGATGCCCATCTGCACGGCGCCCTGGTACTGACCGACGACCATGGCCCGGTTGATCGCCCGGCCGACATCGCCGACGGCGAGAAAGTCGGTCACGCGCGTGAGTCCCGTCCACGTGTCGACCACCACCTCAGCGAACTGGGCCGAGTAGGCACCGGGATTGCTCGTCGCCTGGTGCGTGCTCTGGACGCTGACGTCCTCGTGCAGCACCGTCTTGGCCGCCATGACGGCTTCCGCCGGGGCGAGACCCTCGCCGGGGGCGGAAGCCGCCTCGATGCGGCCCCCTCTGAAGCACAACTCGGCCACCGGTCGTCCCATGAGGACGGCCGCCACCTCCAGGAGCCGCTCTTTGAGAGCCACCGCCGTCTGCCGGGCGGCAGCGCCGCACACGTAGGTGACGCGGCTGCCGTAGCAGCCGAAGTCATACGGCGTGAGGTCGCTGTCCGCCTCCGTGACCGACACCATCTCGGGCTCGATCCCCAGCTCTTCGGCGACGATGAGCCGCATCGCCGTGACGGCGCCGCAGCCGACCTCGTGGAGACTCGCCCCCAGTGCGACGCTGCCGTCCTCGTTCATCTTCAGCGTCATGGTGCTGAAGTCCGGGAACGTGTCCGAGAGCATCCCGTTCTTGTGGGCGCCGCAGGCCACCCCGACGCCGCGCCGGTACCGGCCCCGCCCGGGATCCTGCTGCACACGCTCGTCCCAGCGGAAGGCCTCGGCTCCCCGCACGAGGCACTCGCGGATGCGGGCGTCGCCCAGCTCTGCCCCGGTCAGCAGCTCACGGTCGAAGGGCTCGACGAGGTTCTTGAGGCGTAGCTCGACCGGGTCCATCCCCAGGCGCCCCGCCAGTCGGTCCATGGCGATCTCCATGGGGGCGGTGATGTCGACGGCGCCCCAGGCCCGGCATCCGCCGGCGACCGGGGTGGTCGTGTAGACGACGCGACAATGGTGCCGATACTGCGGCACGCGGTAGAGGCGAGTGAGCTTCTTCGTCATCATGTCGACGTAGTCGATCGAGCTCGTCCCGTAGGCACCGGCGTCGAACAGGGTGTCGACCTCCAGATCTTTGAGGACGCCCGCCGGGTCCGCCGTCACCCTCACCGTCGACGTCGAGGCGCCGCGGACCATGGTCGACGAGATGCACTCCTCCCGTTCCAGGGCGAGACGCACGGGCCGCCGGAGGGTCATCGCCATGAACGCCGTGACCGGCTCCAAAGTGAACTCCTGCTTGCCGCCGAACGAGCCGCCCATGGGCACCTTGATCACGCGCACCTGGCTGTAGCTGAGCCCGAGCAGGTCGGCAACGACCGTGCGGGCTCCGAAGACGCTCTGCGTGGGACTCCAGATCGTGAGCTTGCCACTGGCATCGCAGTCGGCGATGCAACTGTGCGGCTCGAGAGCGGCGTGGTGGGCGCGGGGCAACGAGGTGGCTACGGTCACCGTCACCTCGTTGCCCCGCGCCTCCGGCCGCTCTCCCGCCGCGTGCTCGAACTCGCTCAGCAGGTTGCCGCCCGGATGGATGGGGATGGCGCCCTCACGCAACGCTTCCTCCGCCGTCAGCACGGCGGGCAGCTCCTCGTACTGCACGCGGAGCAGGCGCACCGCCGCCGCGGCGATATCGAGGCCCTCGGCCACCACCGCCGCCACGCGGTCACCGGCGAAGCGGACGGTCTCGGCGAACAGCGGCTCGTCCTCTGGGCAGTCCTGGTCCGGCAGAAGACGGTAACGGCTGTAGAGACGCTGCGGGGCGTTCTCGTGCGAGAACACGGCGACGACGCCGGGCAAGGCCAACGCCTCGGTCGCATCGATGTGCGCGACACGCCCGTGCGCGATAGGGCTGAGGAGCAGCTTGGCGTAGAGCATGCGCGGCAGCCTCATGTCGGTCGCGTACACGAGCGCTCCGCTCACTTTGAGCGCCGCATCGGCGATCGGATGATCGCGGCCGACGACTCTCAGCTCGTCCGTCACGCGACTTCCTCCGGCCGGTCGTCGTGCGCCGCCGGCGCACAGGGCGGGCACAGTCCCAGCGCGTTCCACGTGTCGTAGGCGAGTCCGACGGCCGCGTGCTGCTTGTAGGGCAGCGTCGGGCGGTCGGGGATCGACCTGCCGATGGCCCTGACGCAGCCCTCGGCCAGTAGGGCTGCCGCCTGCTCGTCGGCGCGCCGGCCGCGCAGCGCCTCCTCCACCTCGAGGACCCGGAAGGCGACGGCGCCCACCGCTCCGAGCGCCACGCGGACGTCCTCGAGCACGCCCGACGCCGCCTGGAAGCGCGCCACGATGGCACAAGTCAGGCGCGCGACCGTGACCGCGGTCCGGGACCCGATCTTCGTGAACGCCGTGCGCTGCGTCGGACCGAGGGCCGGGAACGAGAACTCGACGATCGCCTCGTCGCAGGCCAGGCTCGTGTGATACGGACCGAGGAGAACCTCGGTGATGAGCCGCGTGGCCGTGCGCCCGGATCCGTCGACCGTGGTGACGCTCGCGCCCAGGGCGACCAGCGCCGTGGCGCTGTCCGCGCACGGTGAGGCGTTGGCGATGTTGCCGCCCACGGTGCCGACGTTGCGGATCTGCGCCGATCCGATGGTGGATGCAG
>Ga0116187_1003791_pt1 | contig 13688 bp, 8 predicted proteins | sample AD_JPNNA6_MetaG_FD_89755 | JGI IMG/M metagenome (GOLD analysis project Ga0116187, IMG submission 89755) | Active sludge microbial communities of municipal wastewater-treating anaerobic digesters from Japan - AD_JPNNA6_MetaG | ecosystem: Engineered > Bioreactor > Anaerobic > Digestate | place... | reverse complement strand
GGCGGTCTCCACCCCCGCGGCCGGCAGCTACAAGGCCGGCGACACGCTCGATTTCATGCTGACGACCTCCGCGGCGGCGACGGTAGCCACGATCGGCGGCACGCCGCGGCTGGCTCTCACGATCGGCACGACCACGCGCTACGCGACGTACGATGCGGCATCGAGCACCGGCACCAGTCTGGTCTTCACCTCCACGGTGCAGGCCGGCGACACCGATGCCGACGGCCTCGCGGTGGCTGGCGCCATCGATCTCAACGGCGGCACGCTGACCGATGTCGGAGGCTGGCCCGTGGCCCTCGCGCTCCCGGCCTACCCGTTGCCGACGATCCGGGTGGATACGACCGCGCCCGCGCTGAGCGTGGTCACGCTGCTCTCCGATAATGCGCACGACGCGGCGCTGGCGAAGGCCGGCGATACGATCGCGCTGAGTTTCCGCGCGAACGAAACGCTCCAGACGCCGACTGTGACGTTGGCGGGCGAGTCTGCCACGGCGAACTTCGACAGTGGCACGAGCACGTGGACGGCGACGCGCACCGTCGCCGCCGGCGATGCGGAAGGCGCAGTGACCTTCTCGATCGCGTACCGCGATCTGGCCGGCAACACCGGCACGGCCGTCACCACGACGACCGATGCGAGCGCCGTGACGGTGGACCTGACGGCGCCGGAGACGACGATCACCGCGCAGCCGGCGAGCCTGAGCGCGAGCGTTTCGGCCACGTTCACCTTTGGCAGCACGGAGGCGACCGCCTTGTTCGAAGCGAGCCTTGACGGCGCGGCCTACGCCGCGGCGACAAGCCCGGTGACCTTCACCGGCTTGGCCGACGGTCCGCACACCTTTGCGGTCCGTGCGATCGACCCCGCGGGCAATGTGGACGCGACGCCCGCCGGCTACAGCTGGGTGGTCGATACGACGGAGTTCCCCGCGCCCGTGCCCGACGGCTTTGCCGCTTCCGCCACTGGCGGTGCGGCCGGCGCCGCTGTCGTGGCCACCACGGCGGCCGAGTTCGCCAGCTATGCGGCCTCGGCCGATCCCCAGGTGATCACCGTCGTCGGCACGCTCGACATCGGCACGGTCGCCGTGGGCTCGAACAAGACCATCCAGGGCGCCGACGCCTCGGCCACGCTCGACGGCTGCCTGAGCCTCACGAATGTCTCCAACATCGTCATTCGCGGCCTCAACCTCGCCAACCCCGACGGCACCGCCCTGCGGCTTTCCGGCGCGCGGCGGGTGTACGTCACCCGTTGCAGCTTCCTGGATGCCGCGGCGCCGCAGTTCGTCGCCACCGGCTCCGACCAGCTCACGGTCTCCTGGTGCGAGTTCGCCGCGATCGTCGCGGGCCAGTCGGCCGTGCAACTGGGCGCCGCCGGCGAGGTGACGACCCCGCGCCTCACCCTGCATCACAACTGGTGGTCGACCCACCTCGATTCGGCACTGCCCGCGGTCGCCTCGGGCCAGGTGCACCAGTACAGCAACTACCTGGACGTCACCGGCAACACCACCGGCACGGCGGTCTCCGGCTCGGCGCAACTGCTCTCCGAGGCGAACGCCTATGTCGGCACAGCGAACCCGTTGGCCAAGGCCGCCCCGGCCCGGATTCGTGTCCTCGACAACACGTACACCGACAGCCCCGGCACGACCGATGCCGGCACCGACCCGGTCTTCACGCCGAGCTACAGCTACACGCTGCTCGACCGCGACGATCTCGCCACGCTCCTGCGCGCACAGGCCGGGAACGTTTCCGGCGCCCGCTACACCGAGGAGCCCGTCGCCACGGCTTCGATCACCGCCACGGCCACCACGGTCGTCCCCGGCGCCGGCGCGACCCTCACCGCCAGCATCACCGGGGCGACCGCTGCCGGCCACCAGTGGCGGTTGGACAACGCCCCGATCTCCGGCGCCACGGGCGCGACCTACACGGTCTCCGGCATGGCCGCGGCCCACGCCGGCACGTACACCGTGGCGGTGTCGCTGGCCAATGGCGACACGGTGGTCAGCACGCCGACCACGCTCACCCTCGGCACGCCGCCCCCGCCGCCGCCCACGCCCACCCCGAGCCCCGCGAAGGGCGGCGGCGGCGCCTGCGGCCCGCTCTTTGTCCTCGCGCTCGCGCTGCTTGTCGCACTCCGCCGCCGCATGCTGGCGGCGGGCTGAAGGTCGCGGGACGAACGATGAGAACCTCGCGCCGGCCCCGGTGTCGGCGCAACTGGCGGATGCAGGAGGCCGGCGCCGCTGCGCGGGGTGGCGGCGTTGCGCGGCGGCGAATGCGCTCGCGGGCGCGTCCCCGGCCGCATTAACCGCGCGCCGCACTGCGCGCCGGCGCGCGGTTTTGGTTGGCGGACTAGCGGAGCGGGCCGAGTTTGCGGCCACCCCGCATGAGACCAGATTCCGCAGACGACAGAAGGTAACGAAGGCAACAAAGGGACTCCGTACCATGGGAACCCAACGCCCACAGGCCCGGGAGCGTTCTCTTCACCTGCCAGGTGAAGGTCGAACCCCCGGATCTCCTTATCCAACTCTTTCACACTTCGTTCCCTTCGTTGCCTTCTGCCGGTTCCAACTGCGCTTTTCCGCATGAGACGCCTCCCCACCGCCCTGTTGACCCTGTGTTGTTGCGCCGCCGCGCTCGTCGCCGAGGAGAGCCGGCCGCGCTACCTCGATCCGGCCGTGCCGTTGGAGGAGCGCGTGGAGGACATCCTCGGGCGGCTCACCCTCGAGGAGAAACTGGGGCTGGTCCACGCCGACTCGAAGTTCAGCACCGCCGGCGTGCCGCGCCTCGGCATCCCCAAGATGTGGATGTCCGACGGTCCGCACGGCGTGCGCGAGGAGATCAGCCGCGACAACTGGCGGCCGGCCGGCCGCACCGACGACTTCGCCACGTGGCTCCCCGTCTCGATCGCGCTCGCGGCGACGTGGAACCCCGAGCTCGGCGAGGCCTATGGCGGCGTGATCGCCGCGGAGGCGCGTGCCCGCGGCAAGCACCTCATGCTCGGGCCCGGCGTGAACATCCAACGCACCCCGCTCAACGGCCGCACCTTCGAATACCTCGGCGAGGACCCGTGGCTCGCGGCGCGGATGGCCGTGGGCGTGATCCGCGGGATGCAGGCGGGCGACGTGGCCGCGTGCGTGAAACATTTCGCCCTCAACAACCAGGAGCACGCCCGCGGCACGGTCAACGTGGAGGTCGACGAGCGCCCGCTGCGCGAGCTCTACCTCGCGCCGTTCGAGGCGGCGGTGCGCGAGGCCGGCGTGTGGTCGGTGATGGGCGCGTACAACAAGTTCCGCGGACAGCACTGCTGCCACCACGGCTACCTGCTCAACACCGTGCTCAAGGGCGAGTGGGGCTTCCGTGGGCTCGTCGTCTCCGACTGGGGCGGCACTCACTCCACCGCCGAGGCGGCGCGCGACGGGCTCGACCTCGAGATGGGCACGCGCGGTTCGTATTCGGACTATTATCTTGCGGAGCCCTTCCGCCGCGGGATCGAGAGCGGCGAGTTTCCCGTGGCGTTGCTCGACGACAAGGTGCGGCGCAACCTGCGCGTGCTGCTCGCGACCCGCGCGCTCGACGACCGCGCGCCCGGCGCGTTGAACACCCGCGCGCACCAGGCGCTCGCGCGCAAGGTGGCCGAGGAGGGCCTGGTGCTGCTCAAGAACTCCGGCGCGCTCCTGCCGCTCGATCTCGCGCAGATCAGGCGCATCGCCGTGATCGGTGACAACGCCGTGCGCCTCCAGGCCCACGGCGGCCAGAGCTCCGAGATCAAGGCGTTCCACGAGGTCTCGCCGCTCGCCGGCCTCGTCGCGTACACCGATGGCCGGGCCGATGTGAATTTCTCGCTCGGCGTGCTCGCGCCGAAGTACCGCCGGATGGAGGCGTTCGACGTCACCGGCGCGGCCGAGCACGTCGCGTTGCCCGACCGGAAGCTCGACCCCGCCGAACTGCTCGAGCGCGCCGTCGCCGCGGCGCGGGCGGCGGATGTCGCGATCGTCTTCGCCGGGCTCAACCACGAGCGACACAACGACACCGAGAGCACCGACCGGCTCTCGCTCGAGCTGCCGTACGGCCAGCCCGAACTCATCGCGCGCGTTGCCGCGGCCAACCCGCGCACGATCGTCGTGCTTGTTGCGGGCTCGCCGGTGGCGATGGATCCGTGGCTGGAGAAAGTCCCCGTGGTCGTGCAGGCGTGGTACGCCGGCATGGAGGGCGGGCATGCCATCGCGTCAATGATCTTTGGCGACACAAATCCCTCGGGCCGGCTCCCGTGCACGTTCCCGCGCCGGCTGGAGGACACCGCGCCGCACGCCACCGGGCTCGCGCGCCACTATCCCGGCGAGGCCGGCACGGTGCACTACGACGAGGGCCTGTTCGTCGGCTACCGCTGGAACGATGCCAAGGCGGTCGAACCGCTCTTTCCGTTCGGCTTCGGGCTGAGCTATACGACCTTTGAACTCTCCGGCCTCGAGGTCGCTGCCGGCGGTGACGCGGGTGCGGTGGCGACGGTCGAGTGTGAGGTGACCAACACCGGCTCGCGCGCCGGCGCCGAGGTCGTGCAACTCTATGTCGAGCCCGTGGCGCCCGCGGTCCAGCGGCCCGTGCGTGAGCTCAAGGCGTTCGCGAAGGTCCTGGTCCAGCCCGGCGAGCGGCGCACGGTGCGCCTCGCGCTCGGCGCCCGCGCGTTCTCGTACTACTCGCCCGAGCGGAAGGCTTGGGTCGTCGACGCCGGCGAGTACCGGATCGCCGTCGGCCGTTCGTCGCGCGACCTGCCGTTGCGCGGCTCGTTCCACCTCACCCAACCCCTCGAGACCCGCTGAGCCCTCCATCCTCTGGTGCTGCCGTCCTGGTCGCCTGCAAGCGGGCGCCCGCCTTCAGCCCGAACTACTTCCCCATGCACCGTCTCCGTTGCCTCTCCACTGCCATGCTCTTCGCCACGGCCTCCCTCTCCGCTGCCGAGCCGGCGCAACTTCGGCTCAACGATCTCGAGTACCTCGAGATGCCGGGACTCAACGTGATGCTCGCGCACGACTACTATCCCGAGGGGCACCAGGGCGGCGTGGGGTTCATCCTCAACGGCCGGCGGCTCGCCACGAACGGCGACCTGCGCCTCGACCGCACGCCCGGCCAGTGGCAGCCCACGCCGGTCGTGGGCCCGCGCGTCGTCGACCGCGCCACGGGCGAGGTGAGCGTGCACTGCTCGTTCCCCGACGAGTCGAAGAACCGCCAGGGCTTCAACCCGATCGAGTACCCGGATCTGAAGTTCGGCTACACCGTGCGCATCCGCCCCGAGGGCGCGGCGTTCCGCCTCGTGGTCGACCTCGATGCGCCGCTGCCGGCGGAGTGGATCGGCCGGGTGGGCTTCAACTTCGAACTCTTCCCCGGCCTGCTCTTCGGCAAGGCGTTCACCGCCGACAGCGGCACCGGCCTCTTCCCGCTGCAGCCCAACGGCCCCGGCGTGCTCGATGCCGCGGGCGAATACCAGCAGGCGCCGCTCGCCACCGGCCGCACCCTCACCGTCGCCCCCGAGGACGATTCGCTGCGCACCACGATCCGCTGCGACGACGGCGGCACGCTCGAGCTCGTCGACGGCCGCGCGCAGCACAGCAACGGCTGGTTCGTCGTCCGCTCCACCGTCGCCGCCGGGGCGGCGAAGGGCGCGATCAACTGGCTCGTCTCGCCGCACGCGTTGCCGGGCTTCCGGTCCGCTCCGGTCGTGCAGGTTTCGCAGGTCGGCTACCATCCGGCGCAGCCGAAGTGGGCCATCGTCGAGCTCGATCGCGCGGATACGCGGCGGTTCCCGGTCGTGGTTTCGCGGGTCGGGGCCGACGGCACGCTCGAGCCGGTGTCGGAGGCGAAGGCCGACGAGTGGGGGCGTTTCCTGCGCTTCGACTATCTGCGGCTCGACTTCAGCGCGATCACCGCGCCGGGGCTGTATGTGGTGAGCTACGGCGAGGTGCGCACCCACGCCTTCCGCATCGCGGAGGACGTCTATGGCCGCGGCGTATGGCAGCCCACGCTCGAGTACTTCCTGCCGATCCAGATGTGCCACATGCGCATCAACGACCGCTACCGCGTCTGGCACGGCGCCTGCCATCTCGACGACGCCCGCATGGCCCCGGTCGGTTTCACCCATTTCGACGGCTACGCGCAGGGCCCCTCGACGCTCTGCCGGTTCCAGCCCGGCGAACCCGTGCCCGGGCTCAACCACGGCGGCTGGCACGATGCCGGCGACGACGACCTGCGCATCGAGTCGCAGATCGGCACGGTCCACGGGCTGGCGCTCGCGTATGAGGAGTTTCAAGTCGACTACGACGGCACGACGATCGATCCGCTGAACCGCGTGGTCGAGATCCAGCGGCCCGACGGGAAACCCGACGTGCTCCAGCAGATCGAGCACGGGCTGGCCACGGTGCTCGGCGGGCGCCGCGCGCTCGGGCGGTTCTACCGCGGCATCATCGTGCCGACCAAGCGCCAGTACGTGCACCTCGGCGAGTTCTCGATGCAGACGGACAACGCCGTCTTCGACCCGCAGGCCGCGCCGGCGCAGCCGCCGGCGATCGACGGCGGCGTGGTCGGCTCGGCCGACGACCGCTGGGTGTTCACCGAGGACAATCCGTTCCGCGAGTTCCAGACCGGCGCGGGCCTCGCCGCGGCGGCGCGCGCGCTGCGCGGATACAACGATCCGCTCGCGGCCGAGTGCCTGACGTACGCGCGGGAGATCTGGCGCGACACCGACGAGACGAAGGCGCCTCCGGCCCCGTGGATGAAGGGTTTCCCGAGCCCGCGCATCCAGCTCGCGGTGGAGCTGCTGCTCACCACCGGCGAGCGCACCTTTGCCGAGTACCTCGTCGCCCAGCGCGAGGCGATCTGCACGAATGTCCGCGGCGACCAGGCGCACCCGCGCCGGCCGCGGCTGGCCTGGCTGATCGGACGGGCGTTGACGGCCATCGGCGATGCGGCGTTCACCCGTGCCGTGACCGAGGCGGCCCACGCCTTCCGCGCGCAGCAGGCGGAACTGGAGACCCGCACGCCGTACGGCGTGCCCTACGAGCCCGACATCTGGGGCGCGGGCTGGCAGATCCAGCATTTCGGCGTGGAGCAGTACTATCTGCACCGGGCATGGCCGGAGCTCTTCCCGCGCGAGCCGATGCTGCATGCGCTCAACTTCATCCTCGGCTGCCATCCCGGGCCGAACACGGCGTCGTTCGTCTCCGGTGTGGGCGCGAAGTCGGTGACGGAGGCCTACGGCTTCAACCGGGCGGACCGGGCGCACCTGCCCGGCGGCAGCGTGTCCGGCACCGCGCTGATCCGGCCCGACTTTCCGGAGCTGCTCGAATGGCCGTATCTCTGGCAACAGACCGAGTACGTGCTCGGCGGCGGCACCACCGACTATCTGTTCCTGGTGCTCGCGGCCGACCGGCTGCTCAACTCCCCCCGCCGATGAATCTGTCCGTAACGATCCTTGGCGGTCTCATGCTCGCCACCTGCGTGGCGCACGTCGCCGTGAAAGCCGCCGCGCCCGTGGCCGGCACCGAAGCGTGGTCCGCCACCACCTGGCGGGGCGAGCGCGCCTACGAACTGGTCACCGCCCGATGGCGGGCGGTCGTCTCGGTGGAGCGGGGGCGCCTGGTGCACTTCGGCCCCGCCGCGGCGGGGGCCCGCAACCTCATGCTGGAGACAGCGACCCGCGAGGACCGGATGGGCTGGAGCGGCCACCGCGTCTGGCTCGGGCCGCAGTCGCTCTGGGTGTGGCCGCCGCCGGCGGCGTGGGAGTTCGCCGCCGCCGAGAGCGTGAAGCTCTCCGGCAACCGGCTCGAGCTGCTCGCGCCCGACGCCGGCGCCGGCTACCCGCGCTTCACCCGCATCTACGAGCCGGCCGGCGGGCGCCTGGCCTGCCGCGTCGCCGTGGCCGCGGGCGGCACACGCGCCGTGCAGGTGATGCAGATCTTGCAGACGCCGCCCGAGACGAAGGTCGAGCTGCGCACGGCGCCGAGCGCGAAGTGGCCGCGCGGGTATTTCCGCGTGGGCGGGGCGGTGGGGCCGAACCTGCGGCCCGACCTGCCGTTGCCCGCCGGCGTCGAGGAGGTGGCGGGCGGGGTGGTGGTGTCGATCGCCGACAAATCCGACAAGCTCGCCTTCCCGCCGCAGACCCTGGTGGCGCAGATTGGCGGATACCGGCTGGCGCTGGAGTGCGGCGAGAGCCGCGGACCGGTGGAGGCTGCGCCCGACGACGGCTTCTACACCCAGGTCTACATCGGCGAGCCGCGGGCGCCGGTGGTGGAGATCGAGCAGTTCTCGCCGCAGTGGCGGGCGGGGGCGGCGGGCGAGTTCTCGATGTATCTGTCGCTCACGGCCGCACCGTGAGCCGGCCCCGGGCCCGGTTCGGTCGGCGGTCGCATTGACTTTCCGGAGGCGGAGGGATCACGCTGGGGCTGTTCCCACCTGCCCCAAATCCCCTCATCAACAACCCTCCATCCGATGAAACTTCGTCGTTGGCTGCTCCTGCCGGTCCTGGTTCTTGCGTCGCTTCCGATCCTTGCCGCCGATCCGGTGGCGCCTGCGCCACCCGCGCCACCTGCGGCGGCCGAGGAACCGACACCGCACCAGAAACTCTACTATTTCGAACACCGGCTCCTGCCGAAATGGACGCACGGGACGCAGGGTGCCTTCTTCGAGGACCTGCTGGCGGGCAAGGTCGAACGGCTGCAGGAGGCGGCGCGCGAGATTGTCGGGCCGGAGTTTGCGGCGGCACTCACGGTCGAGGTAGTGGAGGCGCCGGCCGGGGTGCTGGTGACCTTCGCCGCGCCCGCGGAGCGCGGCGACTGCTACTTCGCGTTCATCGCGAAGGTGGGCGAGGGATATCGTTTCTTCACCTACGAAAAGGCGATGAGCATCACCGGGCGGGACATCGAGGCCTGCATCGCCGAATGGGGCGAGGACGGCGGCCACCGGAACTTCGGGTTCCGCAGCGACAAGGCGCGGGAGGAGTTCCTGAAGGCGGTCGCGGGTCTGCTGGTCGATACGACGATCGCACCCAACGCGGTGACCCGCCCGGGCGCCGCTCGGGCGGAGTGACGGTCCGCCGCGGAGTGATTCCGGCATTGCCGTGGACGGGAACGTCGCCGTTGTAGTGGTGGCATGGCCCATCTCGCCTACCCCGATGCCCCCCGTGCCGCCGCCCCGAAGGGGCCCGGGATCAAGCTCACCGCCCGGATCGTCGAGTGGGACCAGACCCGGGGCCGCGGGACGCTCTCGTTCGAGAAGCATCGGATCCCGCTCCAGCGCGACGATTTCGTGGTGGAGCACAAGCGGCCCGAGGTGGGCGATGTGGTCGAGTTCCGGCTGGGCCGCGACGAGGCGGGGCGGATCACGGCCCAGGAGGTCGAACACCACAACGACGGCGGGCGCATCCGCTTCTGGCATCTGCTCGAGTTGCTGGTCCTGCTGGCGGCGCCGGGCTATGCGCTCTTCCGGCTGGCGGGGCGCAACGACTGGCGGCTGGTCGTCGGCTGCGTCCTGGGCCTCTCGGTGATCGGCTTCCTCGTGTATTGGCTCGACAAGCTCCGGGCGCGCCACGGCCAGTGGCGGGTGGCGGAGAGTTCGCTGCACCTGGTGGCGTTGCTCGGGGGCTGGCCCGGCGCGTTCCTCGCGCAACGGCATTTCCGGCACAAGACCGGCAAGCTGCGCTTCCAGCTCGGGTTCTGGCTGATCATCACGCTGCACCAGTTCCTCGCCTTCGACTACCTGCAGGACTGGACGGCGCTGCGGGCCGCCAACCAGGCGTTCAAGCAGGCCACGATGCGCGCGCCGAAGTGAGGCGGATCGCTCGCGCCGGGGGTGCGCACCCTGTCGGGCGCCGGGGAGCGGGATCGTATCCGCCGGCCCGGGCTGAAGCGCCGGGCCACGCGCAGGCGGAAAGCTGTCGCCGGTGGAGAAAAGAAAACGGCCGCGCTGGTGGCGCGGCCGTCGGAATGGCTCCGGCGGCGGGCCTTGCCCGCCGCCTCAGGAAACGGCGTTCGCGCCGTTTCCTCTTCAGTGCGCCTTCGGGCAGGCGGCGATCGACTTGAAGAAGTCGTTGCCCTTGTCGTCGACGAGGATGAAGGCGGGGAAGTCCTCGACCTCGATCTTGTAGACGGCCTCCATGCCAAGTTCCGGATACTCGATGAGCTCCATCTTCTTGATGTTCTCCTGGGCGAGGATGGCGGCGGGGCCGCCGATCGAGCCGAGGTAGAAGCCGCCGTGCTTCTTGCAGGCGTCGGTGACCTGCTGGGAGCGGTTGCCCTTGGCGAGCATGATGAGCGAGCCGCCGTGGCTCTGGAGGAGGTCGACGTAGCTGTCCATGCGGCCGGCGGTGGTCGGGCCGAAGGAGCCGGAGGGCAGGCCCTTCGGGGTCTTGGCCGGGCCGGCGTAGTACACCGGGTGATCCTTGAGGTACTGCGGGAGGCCGAGGCCGGCATCGAGGCGCTCCTTGAACTTCGCGTGGGCGATGTCGCGGGCGACGATGATGGTGCCGGTGAGGGCGAGCTCGGTGGTGATCGGGTACTTCGTGAGCTCGGCGAGGATGTCCTTCATCGGGCGGTTGAGGTCGATCTTCACGCCGCGCGACTTGTAGACGCCGCGGTACTTCTCGGGGATGAGGCGGGTGGGGTTGGTCTCCATCTGCTCGACCCAGAGGCCGTTGCGGTCGATGCGGGCCTTGATGTTGCGGTCGGCCGAGCAGGAGACGCCGATGCCGACGGGGCAGGAGGCGCCGTGGCGGGGGAGGCGGACGACGCGCACATCGAGGGCGAAGTACTTGCCGCCGAACTGGGCGCCGATGCCGGTCTGCTGGGCGAGCTTGAGGAACTTGGCCTCGAGCTCGAGGTCGCGGAAGGCGCGGCCGCCCTTGCTGCCGGAGGTCGGCAGGGAGTCGTAGTACTTGGTTGAGGCGAGCTTGACGGTCTTGAGGCAGGCCTCGGCGGAGGTGCCGCCGATGACGATGGCGAGGTGGTAGGGCGGGCAGGCGGCGGTGCCGAGGTAGACCATCTTCTCGAGCACGAACTTCTCGAGGCTGGCGGGGTTGAGGAGCGCCTTGGTTTCCTGATACAGGAAGGTCTTGTTGGCGGAGCCGCCGCCCTTGGCGACGAAGAGGAAGTCGTAGTGGTCGCCCTTGCCGGCGTAGAGGTCGATCTGGGCGGGGAGGTTGTTGCCGCTGTTGACCTCGTCGTACATGGTCAGCGGCACGGTCTGGGAGTAGCGGAGGTTCTCCTCGGTGTAGGTCTTCCAGATGCCTTTGGAGAGGTGGAGGGCGTCGTCGACGCCGGTCCAGACCTGCTGGCCCTTCTTGGCCACGACGGTGGCGGTGCCGGTGTCCTGGCAGAAGGGCAGGAGGCCCTTGGCGGAGACCTCGGCGTTGCGCAGCATGGCGAGGGCGACGCCGCGGTCGTTGGGCGAGGCCTCGGGGTCGGCGAGGATGGCGGCGACCTGCTCGAGGTGCGCGGGGCGGAGCATGAAGGAGCAGTCCTTCATCGCCTGGTTGGCGAGGATCTCGAGGGCCTCGGGTTTGACGACCAGCATGTCCTGGTCGCCGAACTTCTCGACCTTCACGAGGTCGGCGGGCGCGTCGACTTTGCGGTACTGGGTCGTGTCGGGCCCGAGGGGGAACATTTCCTGGTATTCGAAGGAGGGTGTGCTCATGTGGAAAGGGAGTGCGGAGAAAGGACTGAGGAAGAAAGGGCGGAGAGAGTGAAGGGGGAAAACGGGAAAGCGGGAAGCCGGAAGAGGGCGGAGCTTAGGGGGAAAACGCGCGCCGGAAAGCCCGGGGGGCGGGAAAGTGGCGGCCGGCGGCGCGCCCGAAGGGGCGAATGAGGACATCCGCCCACAGCATACTTGCCTCCGCGGGGCGACCTCGCGACTGTTGGCGCCCTCACCCCCTACCACGTTCGATCCCGCGCATGCAGCTCCCGGCCTTCGATTGGATCTTTTTCGACTGCTTCAACACGCTGATCGACGACTTCGATGCGGCGGGCGAGGAGGGCAGCCTGCTGAGCGTGCCGCAGTTGGCGGTCGAATCGGGCTTCTTCCCGGGGCTGGCGGAGTTCCGGGCGGCGTACGCGAAGGTGCGTTCGCAGACGCTGCGGCTGGGACGGGAAACGGTGCTTGTGGATCGGTTACGCCAGACGTTGGAGGAGTCGCCGGGCAAACGCTCCCGCGAGGAGTGCGCCGCCGAGGCGGCGCGGTTGCTGGCGATCTGGGAGGTCGAGTACGGGGCCCTCCTGCGACCGACCCCCGGGGCGGAGGAGATGCTGCGGCATTGGTATGCCCGGCGGACGCTCGCCGTGGTGACGAACTCCCTGGTGCCGGGCATGCCGCAGCGGCAGCTCGAGCGGTTCGGGCTGAGCCGCTATTTTCGCTTCGTGCTCGATAGCGCGACCCACGGCTTCAAGAAGCCCAACCCGCTGCTCGGCATGGAGGCGCTGTCGATGGCGGGGCTGGGCCCGTGCGACGGCCACCAGGTGCTCGCCGTGGGCGACCGGCACGACGTGGACATCGTCTCGGCCGTCGATCTGGGGATGCACGTGCTGCACTTCAACCGCAGCCGCACCCGGCCGGGGGTGCCGCCCACGCCCGAGGGCACGCCGGCGATCCACGACTGGAGCGAGTTCCGGTGAGTCCGCGGCGAGCCGACCGGGGCCGTGCGGCCGGCTCCGCGCCGCCGCTCCGCACCGCGGCCGCGGTGCAATCCGCCCTCGCCCGGCTCGCCGACCCGGCGCGGGTGCCGGACCTGCAACGTTTCTTCAAGACGGGGCCGGGTGAATACGCGGAGGGCGACCGCTTCCGGGGGCTGCGGGTGCCGCAGGTCCGGGCCGTCGTGCGGTGCGCCGCCGCCCTGCCGCTCCCCGCGATCGAGGCGCTGCTCGCCTCGCCGTGGCACGAGGACCGGCTGGCGGGCCTGCTCGTCGTCGCCCGCCAGTGCGAGCGGGCCGCCGAGCCCGACCGCCGGCTCCGCTTCCGGCTCTACCGGCGCGCCGCGCGCGCCGGCCGGATCAACAACTGGGACCTGGTCGACGTGACGGCCGGCCGCGTAGTCGGAGCGTGGTTGCGAGGGCGCCCCGAATGCGGCCGCACGCTCGACCGGCTCGCACGGTCGCGATCGTTGTGGGAGCGCCGCATCGCGATGCTGGCGTCCGGTCACATCATCTGGCACGGCGAGTTCGCCGACGCCCTGCGGCTGGCCGCCCGGCTGCGCGACGACCCGCACGACCTCATGCACAAGGCGGTGGGCTGGATGTTGCGCGAGATCGGGAAACGCGATCGCGCGGTGCTCGACGGTTTTCTCGCGGAGCACGCGGCGCGGATGCCGCGCACGATGCTGCGCTACGCGCTCGAGAAACATGCGCCGGCGGAACGGCGGCGGTGGTTGACGGCGGGACGGTGAGCGGCGGCACGCTTTCGCAGGCACGGAGGCCTGCGCCACGCGGGCATGAAAAAGCCCGCCGGAGCGGTGGCTCGCGGCGGGCGGGGGAGGAGATGGCGGCGCGTCAGTTGCGCATGTGGAACGGCAGATCGCTGTCGTCGGAGGCCGCCTGGCTCTGCGGTTTGACGTCGATCCGGAAGGGGACGGAGATGCGCATGTTCACCGGCTGGCCGGACTTGCTGATCGCGGGTCCGAATTTCCACTGCTTGACGGCCTTCAGGCAGGGCTCGGTGAGGGCCGGG
>Ga0116187_1003775_pt1 | contig 13746 bp, 11 predicted proteins | sample AD_JPNNA6_MetaG_FD_89755 | JGI IMG/M metagenome (GOLD analysis project Ga0116187, IMG submission 89755) | Active sludge microbial communities of municipal wastewater-treating anaerobic digesters from Japan - AD_JPNNA6_MetaG | ecosystem: Engineered > Bioreactor > Anaerobic > Digestate | place... | reverse complement strand
CCAAGCAAATGGTGTAATGCACTTTGGGTATAACGGTACATATCTTGGTAGTATAGCAGCTAGTACTCCTATACACCCTTCTTACCCCTATAGGAGAATTAATATTGGTTCTACCATAGCATTTTATATTGACGAAGTTAGAATATCAATGGATTGTCTTCGGTACACTGCAGATTATGTTCTCGAGACTGAAGAGTATGGTACTACTTTATCTAATAGAGAATTAAATGAAGCAATGATGATAGGAGATGAGTTTGAAACTAACTTTAGAGAAGTTAGTGATGCAATGACTATAGGTGAGGCATTTACTGTTGGATACCAGTATGATGTACTGTTAGATGAAGAAGCATCTGTAGCATATACCACTAACGCAGAATATGTAAGGCAAATTTCAGTCGGTGCCTCAGCAAATTTTACACTTGATTCCACTACACTAATAACCAAAAAAGATTTTTCTTTTGCAGTAGGAGAATTTATTGACTCGTATAAGTACTACATTTTAGCTGGGGCAGCAGAAACTCCTGTATTTACTGGGACTGGACAGTGTGGATTTGCAGCAAATTTCTATTTAGAAATACCGGCATTTACTGGGAGTGGATTCTGTGGAGCCAGAGCTGATAGTAATGACAGTCCTGCATTTACTGGTGACGGGCAAGCAACGTCAAAAATTTACATTGATTGCAATATGGTAGTTGATTCTCCAGTATTTGAAGGAACTGGTAGTATGCTAGTTGGAGTACTATGTGAACAGGATGCAACGATGCCATCATTTGAAGGTAGTGCATCTATGCTTCGTAACATAACTGCAATACAAGCAACAATAACACCAATCTTTATTGGATACGGTGATGCTATTGTTTCTGAAACTCATACAGAAGAAGATATAACAGAGTTTGATAACTATATTCTTTGGCATGAGCATGAAGGATTTGTCTGTTATCACAGAGTTAAGATGCCATTACCAACTGGAACAGGGAGTGCAAGTTAATGAGTAAGCTAGGAATTGTTATGAACACTTATAACACCCGTCTTTCGCAGTACATGAATTTAGATGTGCAGGGACTTGCTGTTGTAAACGGAGAATTAGTTATTTGTAATTCTGCTGGGCTATTCAGACATGCAGGAGAAACTGATAATGGCACAGATATTAAAGCATTCTTTAAAACTTTCACAACTGATCTTGGAATAACAAACAAAAAGAAATTAAGGTCTATTGCAATCAGTGGTGAGTTCGAAGGCGACATTATGATAACTCCTGTGTTTGATGACGATGAAGCAGAAAATCATATCATACCTGCTGAGGATTCTCGTTACCAAAGAACTTATCGTGTACCAGTTAATCATGACCACAATGGAATGACAGTTGGCGTTAAAGTAGAAAATATAAATTCATCTTATTTTTGTGTAGAAGTTATAGAAGTACTTCCACTTTATTTGGTGCATCGCAATGAGTGTGACTACAAGTTATAGCCTAACAGGAGATGAGGCAAGAGCAGAATCTTTACTTGGGTTTGCCTATCTCCAGTTATCCATTCTTCTTGAAGGTATGAAGTTTCAGAACTTAAAGCAGAATGTTCGTACAGTTATACTTAGTGATAACTCAGTTATCAGATGCACTTCTTACTTTGGTATTAATAGAATTGAAATTTATTCTCCTGTAGTCACTGGCGGTGAAGAAGAAATAGAGATTACAGAAGCGAAAGAGTACTATTTAATTCATCTTATTAGTACTGGAGTATCGTATGGTACTCTATACAGAATAACTAATAAAATAGAACGAGTTCAGAATCTGTACTTAACTAACGATCCTTACGAACATCGTAATAATTACTGGGATACAGGAGATGCAATAGAAAGATATGTCGAGAGTTGTGCTAGTGTACAAGTAAAGACAGCTAATACTGCAGCAGAACCGTTTTGGTATCCAGTAACTACTAAAAATGACTGGCATCAAAAACAATTTACTTTTGTTGGTTATCCTTACTGGTTTGCTGCAGGACTAGTGAAGTTAACTGATTACAGTAATACTTGGGCGCATCCAGGAGTATTCGCAATCTATAGAATTCACTGGAATATAAGTGCGGCAACCGATGGTACAGTTCCTAACTATCATATGCTTAGAACTATAGACCACGAGAAGAGAATATACAGACCATTAGTTACTGAGTGGTACGGTGACCTTGGGCAATTATTTTCTATTACTACTGCAAATAGAATATATGGAAAGACTAGTTACACAAAAACTAAGCAAGGCACAATAGAAAGAACACTGGAAAGAGTTCATTCAACTGGGAACGGTACATCAAACTATCCTGCTTACCCGCAAAACTGGCTAATGTATTTCTTTCCTTTTGTTCCATATCTGTGGGAGATTCCAGGGTTTTCTAGTTTACTTATGTGGAATAGAAATGAGATTGCATATGGGCAATGTATGACACCAGAGAAAGGAAACGGATTACATGACTGGTCTTATTCTTACTTTAAGATGCCAGACGAAGAAGAAATAACTAAACTAATATGTAGTGATAGTGCAGTTTTTTCTTATACTCCGGTACTCGAAGAAACATATACTGCGCCAAGACCAGTACTTTGGGAATACTTTCCAGGTGATCCTTTTCCGCACGACACTGGACAAGAAGCAAGTGGTTCATGGACAGATACAATAAATGGAAATTCTAGTTGGTCTGTGGATGTTGTAAAGAATCAGATAATAGGCCCAGTGTGTAATGAAGATGTTCTTAGAGTTGAAAATCATTTAACATTAAATACTACTGATGATTACAATACAGCTAACAACTACACAAGAGATACAAACATGCCTACTGTTTACTACACATGGAGACCTATCTATCCTGGTTATGGATGGGGAAGTGCTGATGCAGTTCCTTGTGATTTTTATGAAAAAGATACTGCTTCGTTACGAGATGGAAAACTACAGAAAGTTGTTGGTTCTTTGGTATCAAAAGTATATGTTGGAGATACAGTTGTACTTACAGGTACTAGTTCTTTATCGTTTACGGCTACTTATAGTAAAGATGTGAACTACCAAGGAGAAGGGCATATAATTATATATCAGTGGAAACAACCAGTAGATGCTAATCCATACAGGTATGAAAGTTCTGGATATAGAACTGATCTTATTGATATAACATCTAAAGTTACACGAGAAATGAATATATTTGATATACTTGATTACAATGCAGAATCTACTTTTACTTTTTATGTTTCAGTTAATGGAACATATGTAAAGAAAATTTCTAAGGCAGTAGCATTTGTTTACAAGGATATAACTAATAGTCATACAATAGATAGAAAAATTGTTAGGTACTGGGAAAACTATGACCAAGTAGACCATTGGAATAATAGATTAGGTAGTGGCATTAGAGTTGATTTAAATGATGCTGGAGCAATAGGACCACAGACTATAGATACAGATGATATTACTATCGACAGTACACGTAAGGTTATTTATAAATTATACTTTGGTATTCCTGAGTATGGTATAGAAAGAATAGTAACACTAGCTACATTTGATTGCACTCTTTCAACTGCTTCTGGTTATAGATGTCATGGCATAGATATAAAGTTTTTTGACAACATCTTGTTTGTTACTTATGATTATGAGAAGTTTGAAAAAACTGGAAATGTTGATCCTGCTTATGATTCAGCTAGAAATTATGAAGACTGGTATGTTAACAATGCTGGAGAAATTTTATGGAAGAATGAAAAAAGAGTTATATATATTCTTAAATATGATGAACAATCTAATGACTGGATTGAATTAGTGGATGAGCAAGAACCAGTTAATGAAGAATACTACGGAATAGGAATAAGAAAAGTAAAATTTTCTAACACTAGAAGGGAGAAGAAAATATGAGTAAGCATAATGTTTTTGTTGTTCCTGAGAATATTCCCAGCGCATACCCAGGAACTGTTGTTAACGATGTACAAACAGTAGTTGGCGACAGGCTTAGAAAAGCTACTAGTGAAGCCAATGGGCTTATGGATGAGGCAAGGTCTTATCTTAGTGATATAAAAGCTTTGATGAATGGATTAAATTTAGATGAGTTAGAGCCACTAGATATAGATGAAGATATAGATAGCATTATATCTAAACTGATAGATCATATTCCATCTACTGACGAATTAAACTTTGCTATAGAAGCAATAGAGGCATTTGAAATAGACGCTGAGCCTAAGGGTCTGGATAAACTTCAGGAGGTAGAGAGGGTAGAAATTACTAATGCTAAAGATATTCTAGATAACTTAATTACTAAATGGCTTACTAAGTTAGCACAAGATGGTACTGGGTTAGACCCAGCAGTGGAAGAAAGCATATGGCAGAGTTTTTTACTGCGGCAGCAAATAGAAAATGAAAGACTTGTAAGAGAAGCAGAAAACTACTATGCATCTAAGGGATTTACTTTACCGCCTGGAACACTTCAAGGAAAAGTAAATGAGTTATTGCTTGCTGCAGAAGCTACGAACAGAGATCAAATTAGAACAATCTCAATAGAACAAGCAAAACTTGCGCAGACAAACACACACTTTATTATGCAAGAATCTCTAAAAGCAGGAATAAGTATTCTTGCTGGTGAGTGTGAAAGAATTGTTAAGTTTAGAACAAGTGTTATTGAGGAATACAAAGCTCGGCTTGACTACATAAGACTCAAAGTTGACGCGTATGCCGCAAGATGTGATGCATTAGCTAAGTCACTAAATGCAAGAACTGGAGTATTTTCAGCATTAGCTGCTGCGGCATCTGCTGAAATACAAAGCAAACTAGGTGTAGCTGAATTAAGACTCAAAGAAAGAATAGCTAATATGAACATTAAGCTAAAAGAAATTGAGTATGAAATTGAAAGAGCTAAACAGTACTACGGAATACAGATAGAAGCTGCTAGAACTGCTGCAAATGTTATGTCTCAATTGTGTGCAAGCACTTTATCAAGTGTTCATACGCAAGCTTCCATTGGCGTGCAAGCTGGAATATCTAATAGTTCGTCTGTATCTGTTGGAGCTTCGTGGCAGGATAGTGATAGTTACAGTGAGACAGTAAACAAGAATGTATAATAAAGGAGGAATACAATGGGAATGATAGCAATCAGTAGAGAAGATTATCCTAATGCTGCAGGAAGCCATGCTGGCAGTGAAAACATTGATGAATGGTTGAAGAAGAAGTATGCTATTGACCAGCAAATAGCAGATGCTAACACAATGCAAGCTGATGCACGACGGATTGAGGCAGATAGTTTAGCTAAGCAAAGAAATTGGGAGTGGAATCCAGACTTAGAATCATCTAAAGGAGTTGGAGGATATAGATTTCTTGACCTTGCTAGACAGAAAAATTTAGATGAGTCATTTATTGATCGTAACAATGCTGAAGCTGATAGAGCAAGTGCTATGGCTGAAGAGAAGAAGCTAGAAAATGATTTTAACAAAGAAATAAATCCTTACAGAATAGAAAACAGCATTGCTGCTGGTAAATTAAATACTGCAACATATAACAGTGAATTTGATGCACTGGAAGAAAAGAATTATCAAGCATGGAAAGCAGGTAATCTGGCTAAACCTGAGTGGGCAAATGATCCATACAAACCTGCTGTTATACCAGAACGCAGTGGATGGCTTAGTAAATTATTGAAAGGTAATTTATACAATCCCCTTAACCCTATGGTTACTGCTCAACAAAAGGCAGAAGACATACAACGAAAAAAGATTGCAACTGCAAATGCGTTGTTTTTACAAAATAATCCTGAGTATAGATACTAACTGGAGGCAGCATGGCATACAACGATATCGTACTTGATCCAATTATTCAGCGTAGACGAATGTTGGATGAGAGTATTAAACTTAAGAATGAGCAATTAAAACAGGAGTTGTTAAATAATCCTGAACACGCTAACACTTATCTTGCACAGTTAAGCCGCTCAGCTATGACAGATAAAGATGCGGCAAAAATGGGTAATAATGCTAACCTTGATAAAGCATTACTTGCTATACCTGAAGACGACCCAAGAAGAAAGATGTATGAGCAGCTTGCTTCTGAGCTTCCAAGTTTATTAGAGAAGTCTGGGTACGGTGCTGACCCACGAAATACTATCTTGTCTGAGGTGAGTCGACGCCAAGCAGAAATCAGGCCTGAAGTATATCAGTATATTAAGAAGAACTCTGGCTGGTTTGGAAAGTCTGTTGCAGGTGAGCCTGGTTACGAAGAGTGGGAAAAGAAGAATCCTGGGTTCTCTAATCCTGTAGAGAATGCAGTAATGGGTGTCGGTATGCAACTTGCATCTATTCCAGTGCTGTCAAGTGCTGCACGATATGCTGGCACAAAGCCAATGCTTAGTAAAGGGCTTCAGTTAGCTGGCAGTTTTCTAAACATGGCTCCGCCTGTTGGTGCTGGACTTCTTGCAAAGGTGGTTGGTGCCGGCCTTATGAGTGTTGCAGCTTTTGGAATGATAGACGCAGTAAGGCAGAAGGCAGCTGAAGCAGGACATGAGTTGAGTCTTCCAGAAGAACTTCTTGTCGGTATACCAGTGTTTGGTGGTCTTAATGCTTTAGCAAAAGCAGGCGGCAGAGCTTACGCAGCTAGAGGTACTCGTCTGGCTATGGAAAAGGCTGGTGCAATCAAAGGCACAGGATTTGCAGCTGCTAAAGGTCCTTGGGTAGCCACAGAGCATCCGATGACTCAAGGAGCTGAAGCAAGAGCAGCAGATATCGCTGCCGGAAGAAGACCAGCTAATGAGCTTGAAGGCTTTGCTAAGATAGGTGAAGATACTAATGGCAATCCTATATACGAAACAAAAGCAGCTTGGGCTGACCGAGTAAGAGCAGAACAAATAAGAAAAGGAATGCTTGCTAAACAGAAAGATGACTTAGATGCTTTCCTTAAGTTAACTCCTGAGGACGAGATTGCATTAAGTAATCCTGGACTTACGCAGAAAGACCGCGATGCTATACTGAGTAATAGAAAGAAGTTGGGTACTGAAGCATACAATGCGTTTAACGCTGAGAACAACAGGCAATTAACTGAGAAGATTGGTATAAAAGCAAAGGAGTTTGCTGCTGAAGGATTACCGATGTCTGCTGCTGTAGCTAAAGCTACTTCACTGCTTAATCCATCTGCGGAAGAACAAGTTGCAAATATGAAATATCTCGGCAAGTTCTTGTCTCCTAAAGAGTTATCTACAATGGAGCCTAGTGCTATAGCTGAACTTGCATATGCACATAAACTTAATGCTGGGCGTACAAGAACTATACCCATTGAAGAATGGGTAGGCACTAATAATATGTTACCTGTTCCGTATGCCAGATATGGTACTTCACTTGTTCCCGTCAAACCTGTTGCTGGTGTGCCGGCTATTCGATATCCTCAATCAAAGTTTACTGACATGTTTGCTGCCGCGGGCAAGCCCTTGCCGTGGGACTTAAGTAATAATGCTATTCCTGTAATAGTGCAAGGCGACCCGTTCGCTGTGTGGCCAAAGCAAGGTGAACGTATCACTGCTACAGTAGTAAAAGAAGCAGAGAATATAGTGAAGCCTGCAGTTATCGACACTGCTGAGTCGCTTAATAAGACTCTTAGAACAGAGATGGGTTATATCGATCCTAAGATGAAAGCGTTTAACAAAGATGCTGCATATGTACTAAACACTATAGCAGATGAAGGTGCAGCAATTCTTGCTAACGGTAAAGATGTTGCTAATCGAATAGCAGCTTTGCAGATTAAGGGCGAGAACGGAATGCTTAATGTATTGGATAAGCATGGAATGCTAGATAGCTATACAAATAAAGATGTTCCATTCAGAAATGCAATGCGTGCTCTTAAAGAAAAGTTGCAGGCACAAATTCCAAACATGGAGAAGGCTGAAGCAGAAGCTGCAAGCACTATTGATGATGCTGTATTAATAGCAGAAGCGACACCTAAAGGACAGAGGAAGGTTGCTGCAAAGAAGAAAGTTGATGCAGAGAAAGCCGCAAGGGACGAGGAAGCTGCTCCGTACAAACTGGCTGCTATGGATTTAATTCGAAAGCTTGGTGGCCTCAGGATGAAACCAACTGCAGCTGAACTTAAAGATCCTGAAATAAAGCAGTTGTATAAAACAGTTCAAGAAGGAAAGAAGTTAGGATTACTAACTGCTGCTGGTATTACTGCTGGTCTAGGCTTATCTATGACTGCTCCAGAAACAGCAGACGCATCTGTTGGCGCATCAGCTATTAAAGCAGTTGCTACAGATGTAGCTAAGTCTACAATGAAAGCAGTGGACGACCAAGTTGCTGACATCTATGCAGCAGGTGGCGGTCCAGCAGTCATTGCAGATGACGGATTAAGTATGAAGAGTTGGATGAATTCAATCTTGCATGCACCATCTGACTATAAAATATTCCAGAATACGACAGTCAAGTGGTGGGATAAGATAGCATCACTTGGAACGCGTGGAGATTATCATATGCATGCTGTGGATACTAAGACTGGTGCGAGACTTCCTTTTGGTATCGGAGTTGAAGCTAACTACAGACAACAAGTTGCAAACTCTAATACAGTAGCTGGGTTGCAAGTAGTTGATAATATCCTGAAGAAATATAATATTCAGTCTGACGTGCGAGGTATTGCTGATTTCTTTGAGCCTCTTCGTGCAAAGTATCATAAACAAGTTGACCTTGAGTATCCGTACTGGCAGGGTCAAGTTGACATGTACGAGAAGGTACTAGCTGGAAAGTTTAAAGGTGAGCATGAGACTGGCTTCAAAGGATTAAGTACCACACTACGAGAAAACAAAGGTGATCTGTCCAAGTTAAGTGCTGAAGACAGAGACTTGTATAACAAGGTTATCAGTAAGAAAGATGAAGCTATCGAGAACATGAAAAAACTTGAGCCTATTATAGAAGCATACAAGACTGAGTATGACCAGTATGCTAGGAAGGCAGCAGCTAAGTGGAGTACTGCTAGAGTAGCTTTAGCCTGTGATGGCTATGGCATGGAAGCTGGAAACAATTGGCTTCGTCCATTAATGACTCAGAATGAATTAGCTGCGGCGGATAAGATAAGTGCCTTGAATAAAGACTATGCATCTCGTATGGTTGAGGGAGGTCACCAGATAATCACTGGAAACTACATTCATCATCCTTCGCATCCGTATTCTGACTATCAAAAGGACTTGCAACATCTTGGTACGTTCTCTGCTGATAGTGACCAAGCAATGCGCCTCGTTCACTTCTACCATAGAGGAAGTTCAAGCAGGCTGATGATGCCAGATGTAAGTTATATTATGTCGAAGTATATTCCTGATGCTGAGAAACGCTTACAAATTTCTGACATGTGGAAGATGGGCAAGCCAGGTGGATGGGATCATATTCGTAAGCAGATGGAATCAGCTGGTGGCTATGAAGGTGCAAGGAAGTTGATTGATGATGTAAGAAAAGCATTCGACCCAGTTGATATGGGCGAGCCTGGAAGATGGCTCAATCGCTATGCAGCATTTGAAGTCGCACGTTTGCTTACTCTCAGCCCATCTGTTTCGTTTAAGCATGCTCTAAAGCTAATGGGTAACTGGGCTGTGTTTCCTGTTGAGGTAAGCACTAGAGCATCAGCCATGAACATTGACTTACAAATACGACAGTATGCCCTCGATGTTGCTGGCTCTGCATTCAAAGGCAAAGACCAAATAGCTGACCTCAGTAGAGCACTAACTCATATGCATCATTCTTATTCGTTTATATCTGATATGGCTCCGTTTGATGTACCGATTGCTGTATATGACAGATATATAACAAAGCTTAATGAGTTTGGCTCCTCACTGGTTAATGCAGTTGAACGCTTCGACCGTGGGCAGACATTTATATCTGCCATGCTAATGGCTAACAAGAGAGGTATGACTCCAGAGCAATCAGTATTTGGCTTGATGGACAGCGTGCTGAAGGTTAACTTCCTGACTGGTCCGAACAATCCTCGTTGGTTGAAAGATCCGTTCATTCGTACTATGTTGTTGTTCCAAGGTACTCCGTTTAGAATTCTTGAACAGAGAGCAATGCTTGGATATCACGGCTCGAAGGATTTGCTAAGAGTACTTAGGCAACTAAGAGCTGATGTAAAGCAGGGCGAAGCAAGATTTAAGTGGCATATGTTGAACGATGAGCTTACAAGAAGTAAGGATATCTTTGGTAACTCTTATAGTTCGCAGTTCTTAAAACAGTTGATGACTATCGGAGCTGTTGTAGGTACTGGTAAGTATATGTTTGACTCTGAAATGTGGAAGCATACTGTGCATATTCCAGGCTTGCAGTTAGGCGAGACTGGCGCACAGCTTGGTACTAATCCACTAGTTAGTGCAGCATATCGTACTATGACTAAGGATAATGTAACTCTTGATAACCCAGATGAGTTCTGGTTAAGTAGATTTTTTAATACTTGGCTGGGTAAGAACTATAAAGGAACTCCAGCAATTTTTCAAAAGATGGCAAGGTTATCTGACAATGATATTCCTGCAATCTACAAAGAGCATAAGCTTAACTATCTATTCGGAGTTCCACGCATCGCAGATGAATAACACGTAATCCATGTAAATTTTTGACATCGCTGGTGGAGTGCCATACCGCTGTGAATGGTAGGCCTCCACCAGAAATGGCTTGAGCATGTTCCAGTAGAACACAAGCTCTGCCCTTGGGACATAAGGACAAGTAAGAATCTTCCATCTAAGCTGGACTTCTATTGCATATACTGCAAACGTCTCCAGTGTAAGTGTATGACCTGTAACGTCATAGAATAAGTATTGGTTTCTGGTGAAATAACAAAACGACTTAACAACTATATCTCTGTCACAGTCTTCGCAGTTAATCATTTCAACTTCACAATGATAGCATCTGGATGCTCCTTATAGTACTTCGTAAGAGCTCCTTGCATCAGTCCTTTCTTAGATTCGAGTAAACGTACTGCTTTGAAGATGGCGTTCGTGTCCGAGGGAGCAAGGACATGAAAGTCATAGTTTCTTTCTGGTTGCTGTAACCAGACTATGCGTTCAACATAAGTCATGTTAGCACTCTTTATTACCATGTCTGTACGGACGTTTAAGGTTTAAGACAAACTTATTTTTTATTTCTTCTTCTATATCAATCTCAAGATACTCAGCCATATCATATACTCTGATAATAATATCAGCAAGTTCTTCGCCAATCCATCCTTTAGCACCTGGCTCTATTCTATTTCTGTAAGCTTCAAGAGCTTCTGATACCTCAGAATGTATGAGGCAAAGGAGTTCTGGAATTCCTCTTGGCTTATCCCACCAGCCCTTAGCTACTGCACATCTGTGTACCATCTGAGATGTTGGGACGCAATCTGCTTCCATGCTAAGCCATAGACAGTATAAATCTAAGGCGCGCTGCGCGTCGAGCTTAGTTTCAAATGCTTCAGACGGCGCAGATGTTTCGTCAAAGTAATACCACTTGCCATCTTCACCCTTGTAAGGATTTACAGTAGATGGCTCATCTCTTTCAGCTTTAATATCAGGTACAATAGGAGCTTTGCTTTCAAATACTTTACCAGCAAGATTCTGCTCTCTTGGTATCCATTTAAGCGTGGCATTTTTCAGCGCCATCAAATGCTGTGCTTCATTACATAGTAACTTTAAGTGGTCGAAGTTTACTTTCCAGTTGCCATGTACTTGTTCAACTACAAGCTTTGAATCAGTAAGAATTTCATCGCCAATATCAGCTAGTCTAAGCGCAGCTATTACACCACGATATTCTTCTTCATTGTTTGTCTTTGGTGGAATAGATTCTTGATGTTCCAGCACCATTCCACTCTCGTTTGTTACACAGTATGCAGATTTTACATCTGCTGTTGAGCTTCCGTCAGTATAGAATTTCATTTGTCGCCCTCCAGAATTTTAATATCAAAGGTTCCTTTTGGAATCCCTTTGTTTGTCATATGCTGATAATATACTAAGGCTTTCTTCCCAAACAGTGTTTCTTTCTTGCTCCATAATAAGTCCTTCTCATCAGAGTCAAGGCCTGCGCCTACGCTGAAAGTATCACCACTTTGTGAAGACAGAATAAGAGAACCAAGTCTACCTTTAGGTATTCCATCAATAGATACTTCTTCGTTGTAGCCAACGATGGTATAAGTATCGCTTTTCTTTGGCTTGAACTTCATAAGGAAAGTGCTTCGCTTGTTATCTTGGTACTGGTTTGTCCAGTTACGAATAACAACTCCTTCGAATCCTTTGGTAATAAAGTAGTCGTACGTACGCTTGACTTCGGCCAGTGAGTAGCAAGTCGAATACGGGACAAGCTTAATGTTAGCTGTCTCAGCCAATGAGTTAACAAACTCCTGACGTTCATGCTGCGGTAGGTCATACTTAATATCGAACACCCACAGTTGCATCTCTTTATGTCTTGGGTGAATGTTAGTTTTCCTTGAGCAGATAGAATGAATCAGCTCATGCCCACCTTCAAGATACAACTCATGGCTGTATAGCTCACCATCTATTGGCAGCTTACATAGTCCTGTCCTGTTTAGCTGCTCGTTTATATGCGGTAAGTATTCAAACATATTACCTTCACTAGACAGCAGCGAACTCTTTTCACCTGGGTAGTTCCAGCATCTATCGCCATCCAACTTTGGTTGTACCAGATATGGTGGCTTCCATTTCAGAAGTCTGCTCTCTTCGAACGGAACACACTTCATTATGTTTCTCCATCTTCGACTGAGCCCGTGCTCAGGTTCTTCTGTTATAGGTATGTCGTACATAATACTCTCCTTTACCACTTTGTTTTAGCTTCTTGTTCTGTTATTTCGCCTCCCACTTGTCGCAGTTATATTCTCTTCTACGGTACTGACTCGCGCGTTATAATCTTAATCATACATCCTCTGCCGTGAATGTTAATCACTTACCTTGCTCTGCTGTTAATCCTATAGTATCCACTGTTTTCCCGTGTTCCATAAGATATGCGAACTTAAACGCTACTTCTATTACTTTATCACCCTGCCAACAGAGGGCAATTATTTGTTTCTCTGCTAATTCAGTTGCCTCGACCTCACGATATTCAATGCGGTCACATTCCACAAAAACTATCTTGCCATTATTGTTAATTTTTAATATCATCTGTCTATCTCCTTTTCTGTCTATTCCACGGCAGAGGAATAAATGATTATAACTAGTCAACCCAGCCGACTAACCGCTGACTCGCACGTTAAATAAAAGCTACTCGCTATTACAGCACTTCATTTGCTCAACAGTCGCCTCAAGTTCGGCAATCCTCTCGTTCAGCCGTTGGATTTCGGCCTGATAAACTGCGTTTGTAACGTCTTTCATTTCGCCTCCCTTATTTCCGCAACAGCACAACGAGCACTTTGCAGGCAGTCTGCTAAGCCTTTGCTTCGCTTATGCTTAAACTTACAGATTTCTTTCTGGTTAATTTTAACTACGTAATCCTGCCATCCTGTTTCGGAAAACTCTTTACTGACATTAACTATTGCTATCATTTCTTTACCTTCATCAAAGCATTTCTCAATCTCATCAAAGCACTAAACGCCACCTGAGCCTGATGATAACACCCAGTTTCTTCATCAATAGCTAACGGGTCTAATTGACTTTCCTTAACGTGCCTCATTTGTGAATCATAGAACCGTCTATCACTATCTTCAAATGGTTGTAAACAATTAAAAATTTCGTACTTCTTTTCACCAGCAACAAATACATCAGCCAAGGGCTCCAATATCTCCAATGGCATTGCATACCATTTTTGTTT
>Ga0116187_1003766_pt1 | contig 13769 bp, 19 predicted proteins | sample AD_JPNNA6_MetaG_FD_89755 | JGI IMG/M metagenome (GOLD analysis project Ga0116187, IMG submission 89755) | Active sludge microbial communities of municipal wastewater-treating anaerobic digesters from Japan - AD_JPNNA6_MetaG | ecosystem: Engineered > Bioreactor > Anaerobic > Digestate | place... | reverse complement strand
TTGCCGTCCCCGGGGATGTCGCCGCCCCACCGGTTCAGCGGGTGCAGGGACTTCCAGTACTCCCCTGCAGGCCGGTAAACCCCGCTGTCCGCCACCAGGGCCTTCTTTTCCTTGTCGATCATGGGGATATCGAGGGCAAGCCGCTCGAAGTGCAGGCTCACGCCGGATCCCTTGCCGATTTGCCTATACACCTCTCGGTCACGCCACAAATCGCCGCCGACGACCCAGTACCCTTCATAATGCTCCTGCATCCACCGGATCAGGCGGGCGACGTTGCCGAGAAAAACATGCTGCATTTCGTTCTTCGTCATAGTCCCGTGCCGTTTCGGAGCAGCTTGTCGACCTTGCCGTCGATCTTGCTCAGCCAGGAGTTGATGCCCTTGATCGACTCGACGATCCCCGAGTGGTCCTGGCAGTGTTTGCTGTCACAGCTCCCGCGGGGAGGCACGATCCTGTAAAAGACGCCCAGAGCCGTGAACGAGATCCCCGCGATCGCAATGCCGGTTCCGAGGTCCATTCTCACCTCACCAGTAGGGCTCCCAGAGATCGAGCCAGTATTCCGTCCACGCCGCCCCGACGGAGGCGGCCAGCTTAGCCGCCGCCACCAGGAGCCGGTTCTGTTCCATGACGGCAAAGAGCATCAGCGCCTCAGCTTCCAGGTGCAGATCACTTGACCAGCCCAATACCAGCCGGCGCCGAGGGAGACGCAGGACGACTGAACGTAAAAACCGCCTCGGTCGATTCCAGCCTCCCCCAGACCGCGTCGTTCTTGTAGGCCTTCACCCGCAGCGTGTGCGTCCCGGCGCTGACCGCGGAGACGTCGTAGTAGAGCCGCACGCCGCCCGTCACGGCCTGTGCCGGAGATTCCACCACAGCGCCACCGTCCACAGCCACAGCGAAGCCGTCAGGCTGTAGAGAAGCAGCAGGGTAAGGATCGCTGACCACGAAGGGCGCGGCGACGGCGAGCCCGGGCAGCGCAAGCGCGCAAAACAGCACGGCGAAGTACTTCTTCATTTCCGACCTCCTTCCGCATCGCTGCGGCATATCGTGATGGCCCGGCGCTTGTGCTCCGGGCTGGGGTGCGCCTCGACGTGCGGCCAGAACTCGGCGAGCTTGGCCGCCCACCACTTGCCGTCGCGGTGGATCGTGGTGAAGTCGCGGCCGCGGCGGATGTCCGGCGTGTCGTAGGTCTCGACCCAGAGGTTGCGGCAGGTGCGCCGGATCTCCCGGCAGATCGTGTCGAGCTTGGCCGGGTCCACCGTCATCATCACGCCGATGGAGATCCCCCAGTCGGCCACGGGGAAATCCGCCGGCAGGGCCGCCAGATCCGCGAGCGTGAAGGTCAGGCGATCCCCGTCGACAAGCGCCCGGGCCTCGTCCTCGAGGGCGACGGCCGAGAAGTCCACCATGTTGACGCGGAAGCCCATCTTGATCAGCTCCACCTCGGCCCGGCCCGTGCCGGAGCCGTAGTCGTTGATCGTCGCCCCCGGCGCCATGAGGGTCGTGTAGTGCGGGATCATGCGCATGGCGCAGCTGCCCTCGCGGTAGTGGCCGTGCTGCCAGACGTCGTCGAAGATCTCGGGGGTCGTCATCGCGTGTACACCTCGTATTTTGAGAGATCCGGATAGGGCAGCTCGATGTCCTCCATCTCCCTCGGCGTCCCGGCCAGGTGGTAGAACTGCGGCATCATGAGTAGGCCCCGGGCGGCCACCTCGGGCATCATGTAGAAATTCCAGCCGAGCATGTCGAAGTGGTCGTCGTGGTAGCTGCACTCCCTGCGGCCCGAGTAGCGGGCCCGCTTGAACCAGAGGAAGGCCTCGTGGTCGTCCGTCAGGATGGCCCCGCCCTTGCCCAGCTTCAAATGCTTGTGAGGCCCCGTGAAGGACAGGCAGACGAGGGCGCCGCTGTACGGCTTGTGTTCCAGGTACATGCCGGCCGTGAAGCGCAGGGCCGAGTCCCAGACGTTCGACCCCTCCAGCCGGTAGGCCCCCTTGAGCGTTCTGCCCTGGACGGGGCGGAACCGCACGCGGGCCCCGGCGTGCAGGATCTCGCAGGGCACCGACGGGTAGGTCCGGGCCGGGATCGTGATCTCCCTGCCCTTCACGCCCTCCCGCATCAGCGCCAGGAAGAGGGCGTTGGACTGGTTGTCGACGGCCACGGCGTAGGGGGCCCCCGTGTAGGCGGCCAGTTCCCGCTCGAAAAGCTCCGTGACCCTGTGCGCCCCGTTTGCCATTACAGAAAGGCCCTCCTGATCCGGATGTACTTCTCGTCTCCCCGCTCGCAGATCCGTTCGTAGATCTGTCGGTGCATCTCCCGGGTGCGTTCGGCCATGACCTTTTTCGGCAGGCCGCTCCAGGAGTTCGCACCGTGCTGGCGGCGGTAGACCGACGGCCGGATGCCGGGGATGTATTTGCAGGGGCCGTGCAGCCCCAGCATGACGTTCATGGGATAATCGCCGATGAAGTCGATGAAGTCCTTCCTCGCCTCGGCGTAGAAGTTGCGGAAGAGCTTCGTGCAGCAGCCGATGCCGTAGCCGACCAGCGAGAGGCCCACGAGCTCGTCGCCCGTGAAGTCCCGGGGGGCCCGCGAGTCCGGGAGGCGCAGGCCGCCCTGGTCGAGGATCAGGTAGTCGTGGTGGCACATGGCGTGCTCCGGGTTGGCCTCCATGAAATCCACCTGCCGCTGCAGCTTCCAGGGGTCCGTCCAGTAGTCGTCGCCGTCGCACAGCGCGATGTACTTCCCGCGGGCGGCCTCGTAGGCGTGGACGATGGGATAGACGCCCGTCTTGCTCAGCTGGTTCTCGCGTTGGAAAAGAGGAAACACCGCGTCCGGGTACGCCCTGGCCCAGGCCCGCAGCAGCTCTGGCGTTTTGTCCGTCGAGGCATCGTCGTGGACGATCACCTCGATGGGGAAATCCGCGACCTGGGCAAGGAAGCCCCCCATGGCCTGCCCGATGAAGGCCTCGTGGTTGTAGGTCATGCAGATGATGGAGACTACCGGCTGCATTGCTCCCTCAGTTCCTTCTCGAGCTGGTAGATCCGTTCGCTGGGCCGCTCCCCGATGCGCCGGGCCGGCGAGCCGGCGTAGACGCCCCAGGGCTCGAGATCCCGGATGACGAGCGAGTTGGCCCCCACGGCGCAGCCCTCGCCGATCGTCACGCCCGGCAGGACCGTCACATTGAGGCCCAGGATGCTGTGCTTGCCGATCCGGACGAAGCTGCGCTTGGCCCGGCGGAAGGGCGCCGGCACGGAGGGGTTCGTCAGGCAGTCCCCCTCGGTGAAGTGCTCGGAGCCCGTGACGATCTTCGTGCCGGACCCGTAGGACGTGAAGTCCCCCAGGACAAGCTCGCCGCCGCCGGTGAAGCTCGTGTGGCTGGCGATGTGGACGTAGTCGCCGATCCGCACCGGGGGATCCCCGGGCTTGCCGCCCACGATGAAGGCAAAGTCGTCGATGATGACGTTCGAGCCGATCTCGATGCCCTCGCGCAGCACGAGGCGCGCCAGGGGGTAGATCCGCACGTTCGCCCCGATTTTGCCGTATCCCCGCAACGGGTCCATCATCGCCAGTTCTCCTTCACCCAGTCGTCGTCCACCTCGTGGGGCTTGGGCCTCCCGTGGAAGGCCACGATCTTCGTCCCGCCGATGCCCTTGCGCTTCGCCCAGATCCGGTAGGAGACCACCCAGTCCTCGGGGAAGGTGTCGAACCGCGCGCCGTATTGCGGCTCGTTGAGCACGGTCTGCACGGCCATGGGCATCGGGCGGCCGGGTTTCGCCTCCAGGGGGTTCCACTGCGGCATCCCGGCCTTCACGTACTCCTCCCAGACGAGGGCCCCCGCGCCGTTGCGGATGAGCGCCGTCGAGGCGCAGGCGTGCGCCTCGCGCCCGGGCGGGCAGGCATCCGCCGGGTAGTCCTTCATGTAGGCGTGATCCGACGGGAAGCGGAGGATCGGGTCGAGGTCCCCCGTGATCACCTGGTCGAGGTCGAGGTAGAGGACGTCCTTCGTGTTCACGCCCGGGGGCTCGGGCCTCCAGAAGTACATGGCGCTCCACCAGTAGGGCAGGCCGATGTGGACGACGCGGATCCGGGGGTCGAGCGCCGCGAGCCTGTCGTGCACCCAGGGCCCCGCGTACAGGACGAAGTCGAAGGGCGCCGTCGTGTTGCGCGCAACCGAGGCGTAGAGCCGGTTGACGTAGTCGGGGCCGTAGTACTCGGATCCGTCCCAGACGGCCCCCACGGTGATCTCCTCGGGGCCGCCCAGGAACTCCCGCGTCCAGCCGCTCATGGAGAAGACGCGGCCCTTCACGCGCCCGGCCTCGGCCTCCCAGCCGGGCCGGAAGGCCTCGTAGGGGTTGCCCTCGGGGGCGTTGCCCGTGAGCGGGCAGCCGCAGAGGACGATCTTCCGGTAGCCCATCGTGATGCCGGCGATCGCCCCCAGGATGGCCGAGGAGCCCGAAACGGGCCCCAGGGGCTGGACGATGTCCGCGCCGGGGGCCTGCCGGTAGCAGACGAGCCGGTAGTCCAGGTTCCCGCCGAACCGGGCTCGGCGCAGGCGGATGGACTCGATGTCCTCGGGGTGGTTCGTGGCGACGTACTGAAGCGGCAGGGCGCAGCGGTCCACGGCGTCCAGGCCGATCGCCATGACGTCGTAGCGCTCCGGCGCGGGGATCCTCGCGAGGTCCTCGCCGAGGCACGGGGCGGAGCCCAGGATGAGAAGGTCGCTACACACCCAGCCACTCCTTCGTCGGCTCGCCGAGCAGCTCGCGGGGGAAGCCGCTCATGGCGCGCGTCTTGTCCTTGATTGCCGGAAGGCGCACCTTCCAGCCCTCCTGGAAGCGCCGGTAGCCCTTCTCGTCGAGCGGGGCCCCGCAGACCACGATCTTCGCGTAGCCCAGCCCCAGGCCCACCTCGACGCCCAGCATCGTCGAGGATCCCGACGGGGAGAAGTAGGGCCAGACCCGGATCTCGAGGCCGGAGACGGCCCCGTGGGAATGCTGCCGGTAGTCCAGGTTCCCGCCCGCCTTCGCGCGGCGCTCGCGGAACTGGGGGAACTCCTTGGGGTGGTAGCTCACGGCGTGCTCGATGCGGCCCAGGAAGCGGTCGGCGCAGTCCAGGCCCACGGCACAGAAGTCGTAGTAATCGGGATCCGCCATCGCGTCGTTGATCATCAGCAGGGCGGAAAGGTCCTGCTCGAGGCACGGGGCGGAGCCCATGACGACGAGGCGCTTCATTTCGGTTTCCTCCGCCTGGGTGCCGCGGGCGCATCCGCCGCCGTGCCGCTGCAGCACGGCGCGGGGACCTCGCGGATCTGGATCGCGTTGAAGCGGATCGCCTTCTCGATCTTGTCGGGGGTGACGTTCGGGATCCGGCACTCGCCCTCGAGGACGATCTCGCCCGGCGGGTGGACCTCCTGGCCCAGGGGCCAGGGCTCCCGGAAGATGAACTGGTAGACGGCCATGGTTCTCTCCTCGCTGAAAAAAAGCCCTCCCGGCCCTCGACGACCGGGAGGGCTCCCGGTCACAGTGTGAGCCTTGACTAGCTCAGGGTCGCCTTGCAGGCGTACTGCCAGTAGCCGTAGCCCGCATTGCAGATCCGCTTCGCACCGTAGAGGTGCTCGTTGTTTTTGAACTCGTGCTCCGATCCCTCGGCGATGGCGTCAATCGTGATCCCTTCCTCCTCCTGGAAGATGAGGGCGGAGGCCGGGGCGTCGGTGCGGAAGACCACGAAGGCGTCCGTGTCGGTCAGGAGCGGGTTGACGACGGCCCGGACATTGAAGCCGATCGCCGTCTCGGCGACCGTCAGGGCATTCGGGAAGCTGCCCGCCGACGAGTAGACGATGGGGGAGGCCACGGCGTTGACGCCGGCATTGAGCATGTTGGTCGGCAGCATGACCAGGAACGACTTGGCGTTCGCGTTCATCGGCTTGCCGTTGTCGTCCTTGAAGCCGAACATGTGCTGGATGACGCTGCCGATGGCGGCGTTGAGCTCCGCGGTCGTCGGGGCCGTGGCGGTGACCACGTTGAGGGTGGCAGCGTCCGAGGCCACCAGGTGGTTCGTCTGCGTCCCCGAGGAGCCCGTCGAATGATCGGTGTCGAAGAAATACTGCCCGTCGTAGCAGAGGCCGTAGTTGCTCCCTCCGCCGTTGTCGATGAAGAGGCTCAGCAGCTCGGCCTTGAAGTTGACGGCCTGCTGGGCCAGCTCCGAGATGCGGATGTTGATCTGGCCGGTCTTGTCGCGGCGGATCCAGTCGACCGGCAGGCCCAGGGTGGCTTCCCAGGTCTTGTTCACGATCGTCACGCCGTCTTCCCGGATGCCCTTGGCCTGGCGGCCGCCGCGCCACTCGCGCATGGCCGGGGGCATGCCGAGCCACTTGTAGATTTCCGACGCCTGGTCGGAGTTGAACGTGCGGGCCACGAGATCACCCCAGCCCGTTGTGGAATATTCCTCGACCTTCGCGAAGAAGGTCCCGATGATGTCTCGCCTTCCGATTCCGGTTGCTCCCATGTTTCGTTACCTCCTGGGTGTCGTGGGGCCTAGGCGGCCGTCTGGTAGAACTCGATGACGCAGGTGTCGGTCGTCACGTACCGATAGACGTGCCCGACCAGCTCGCCCGGCGACGCTGTCAGGGAGAAGGTGCCGTCGTCGGAGACGTAGACCTTCGAGCCCACGTCGGTGACGGCCACGCTCGCGAGGGTGACCTGCATTTTGCCCTTCGTGCGGACCTTCACGTCGATGGCGCCGTTCACCGCCACGGCCGAGTTGTCGGCCTGCTCGATGGCGAATCCCATGAAGCGGTCACCATCGACGAGGCCGCGGGCGTATCCCGAGGAGAGGCCGACGGCCGCCCCCTCGTAGATCTTCGTCGATGCCAGAACAGGATAGGCTCCAATGTCTCCGAGCTCGTAGGCCCGGGGGGTGTCTGCTGTAAGTGCCATGTTTTTCGTACCTCCTGGCGTTGATTGTGGTTGCGTTTAGGCCGGCGGCTGCTCCCAGCTCCGGACCTTCCCTTTGTTCTTCTCGAAAGAGAGGTAGGCCGCAAATCCGCCCATCTTGAACTCCTCGCGCAGCTCCGGGCTGCGATCCCACCGGATCTTCGCCTGCTGCTCGAGGGGCAGCTTCTCCAGCTCGGCCTCGGGGTCTTCCTTCTCGGGGGCCGCGGCGTCCTTTGCCGGCTTGGGCGCGTCTTCCACGAAGCTCTCCCGCTTCGTCTTGCGCAGCGCCGTCTCGGCCTCGAGGATCTTCTCCGCGGCCTCGGGGCCCGTCGTGACGCCGTCGAAGGCCAGCTGGCTGACGAGCGCCTCGTGTCCGGGGATCACCTTCCCCAGGACGCTTTTGATGCGCCCGCGCTCGGCTTCCGCGCCTGCTTCCCGGCCCTCTTCGCGCCCCGTCTTGAGCCCCTCGGCGACGCCCGCGTCGAACCCGGCGCGGCGGATCTCCTCGTGGATCTCGGGGAAGGCGGCCTTGAAGGTCTCGGCCGTGAATTCCGTTTTTTCCATCTGTGTTACCTCCTGCAGTTCGTTGCCCGGATCCAGGCGTCCCTAGCCAGCCACCGGGAAGGTTCGGTTGAAAGGTCGGATATGACAGCGGCCAGGGTGGAAACACCGTCCACCAGGCCGGCTTCGATGGCCTGCCTGCCCAGGAAGAGGCGCCCGTCGGCCCAGGGGATCGTCTCCTCTTTGCCGGTCTTCACGGGCTCGATCGAGAGCTGCGGGCGTGCCCGCGCCACGTCGGCCAGGAAGGCGTTGTAAATGTGGTCGAGCATCTCTTGGATCGTGCGCCGGCCCGTCTCGGTGAGGGGCTCGTACTCGCTGGCGGCGCGCTTGTAGCGCCCCGCGGTGATCTCCGTGGTCTTCACGCCGATCTTCTCCTCGTAGCGGGAGACGTCGATGTGCCGGGCCACCACGCCGATCGAGCCCACGGTGACCGTGTCGCCAGAGATGTAGGCCCGGTGCGCCTGGGCCCCGATCCAGTAGGCGGCCGAGGCCATCAGGCCGTCGGAGAAGGCGACGAGGTTCTTGCCCTGGCCGCGGGCCGCGTGGATCTCGCGGGCCAGCTCCTGGGTGCCGTCCACGGCCCCGCCGGGGCTGTCGATGTAGAGCACGATCGAGTGGACCTCGGGGTCGGCCATGGCCGCCGCGAAGTCGCGGCGCACGAGCTCCGAGCTGACGCCGCCGGAGATCTTCTGGAAGATGTTCATGCGCTTCGAAATCACGCCGTCGACGGCCAGCACCGCCACGCCGTCCGTCACCTCGTAGGGCCTGGGCTCGTTGTTCAGGGGCCGCCCCAGCCGGGCCTCGACGGAGGCCAGGTCGATCTTCTCGCCCCGCAGGTGGGTGATGTAGATCTCCTGCAGCTCGACGAGCTTCTCGGGCATGATGGCCCAGGGCGATGTCACGATGTCGAGGATCTTCATGGCCTCTCCTCCCTCTTTTTGCTTCTCCTCTCCTCGACGTCCTCGTCCTCTTCGCTTCCGGGCTTTTCGGTTGCGGCCTTCGCGGCGGGCGCCCAGGGGATGCCCGCCTTCTCCAGGGCCGCCTTCTCCTTGCGGATCTGCCGCAGGTTCGTCTCGAAGTCCCCGCCCGTGAGCGCCGCCGTCTCCTCGGCCCGCGTCGACAGGGCAAGCCCGATGCGCTTCTCGGCTGCCGAGACCTCGTCGGTGGGGTTGATCTGCCCCGGCGAGGGACCGATCCACCGGGCCCCGCAGTAGGCCATCCGCACGAGCGGATCGGCGAAGAAACCCGGGGCCGCCAGCCTCCCCGAGGCAATCGCCTCGTAGAGGAAGACCTCGTAGACGGGCTGGTAGAAGCTCGAGACGAGCCAGGTGCGCCAGGTGGTGAAGTGCTTCCAGGCATCCAGCAGGGCCGCGCGGGCGGCGCTGTAGCTCGAGGTGAAGTGCTTGATGAGCACCTCGTAGGGGATCCCCAGGGCAATGCCGATCTGGCGCGTGATGGCCAGGAAGAAGGGGTCGAAGGCGGAGTTGGGCCGCTTCGGGTCGGCCACCTCGATGTCCTCGCCGGGCCGCAGCCCCACGATCGCGCCGGCGGCCAGCTTGAGATCCGTGTCCGACGCGGAGGCCCCCGTCTCCGTCGTGGGCTGCATGGGCATGGGCATCTCGCCCGTGCCGCTCTTGATGAAGACGGTGAACATGGAGGAGATGACGGCGGCCATCAGCTCGGCCTCGCTGTAGCGGTCGATCATCTTGAGCTGCTCGATGACCGGGGCGAGGTACGGCACGCCGCGCGTCTGGCCGGGCCGGCGCGGGCGGAAGTGGTGCAGGATGTTGGGCAGGCCCGTCTTCGCCCCCCAGGCGTCGATCTTCGTCCAGGTGCGCTTCGCCGCCGAGCCGGGCAGCATCATGCCGGGGTGCTGGTCCTGGATGTGGTAGCGCACGGGGGCGCCGTTGTCGTCCTTCTCGACGCCCTGGACGAGGCCGAACCGGTCGGCCTTGCCGTCCTCGTTGCTTACCCGGTCGGCCTCGATGACCTGCAGGCGCAGCCGGTAGGGCGTTGCGCCGCGGGCAAAGCGCGGCAGGTTCGTGAAGCAGTCGCCCGACTCGAGGGTCGAGCGGAAGACGAGGTTGGCGATCTCGTTGCCGTTGAGGGTCCGCGCGCAGTCCACCTCGCGGCTCTCGAAGAAGAGCTTCCACTCCAGCTCGGCCGCGGCCTCCCAGGCGTCGGCCTGCTCGTCGGTGAGGGTCAGGATGTCGCGGTTCAGGCGGGCCTGCAGGGAGAGGCCGGGGCCGACCACGTTGACCTGGTTGGTCTCGATGGCGCCGCCGGCCAGGGGGTTGCCCCGCACCAGGTCGCGGCTGCGCGAGCGCAGGGTGTTGAGGTCGAAGACGATGTCCGTGTCGGCGTCCCACGCCCAGGGCTTCCACTGCGAGGTCTGCCGGCGCGAGTACGAGGCGCCCGGCCAGCTGCCCAGCACGGACATGACGGCCCGCGACTGCAGCCGCCGCAGGGCCCGCTCCGGGGCGAAGTAGGAGACGACGCGGTCGACGGCGTTTTCCCGGATCGTTTGGCCGCGCACGGTGATCTCCTTCATACCGGCGTCCCTCCCCGGATGATGATCCGCCCGCCCGAGGTCTCGGAGGACGAGAGCTTCCGGACCTGGCTGTCCCAGAAGATGATGTTGTTGCGGATCTCGGCGGCGTCGGCCCGCGTGAGCTGGCGGCCGCCCACGGAGTAGGACTGGCCCGTGGCGACGGCCGTGTCGGCCGCGATCCAGAGGGCCAGCTGCGCTTCGGCCTGTGCGAGGGTGATGCCTGCCATGCGCTCCTTTTTTTGTGCGGGGGCCGGCTGACCAGGCCGGCCCCCGCGTGGAGAGAGGTAGATGACAGAGAGAGACGTTTCGAGGGGGAGCCTAGCACGGGGAAATCGGGCGGGACGGAAACGGACAGAAACGGACGCAAAAAAACAGCGCACGGACCAATAAGGATGTTGACATTATTTTTCACCTGCTTCTGGGGCATCGTTTATCATGGTGCGGATGAACGCATCAAAGTCATCCACATGAACCCAGTACTCGCCGTTGATCTTTTTGATGGGGCAACTGTCTTTGGTAAGCAGCCAGTAGAACGTGACCTTACCAAATTGATAGGCCCTACAAATGCGATCTCTACCCTTGATGACTTTGCTTTGATTCTCTGCGCTCATCGCCTCTCCTCCCTGTTGATTCCTGAACTGATGACCCTTCGCCCCTGGCCCTGCGCCTTCATCGCGTCGGCGATCAGCCGCAGGCCGCCTCCCGGGAACTCCATCTCCACGCAGGCCGCCGCCAGGATCTCGGCGTCCAGCAGGTGGTTGGGCCGCTGGTGGACGTTCACCCACTCCTCGTGCCCCTTCTCGTTGCGCTGCTTCTCCTCGGCCAGGATCTGCGCCGCGTAGTCCGACCCCGTGCCGGCGTGCAGGAACGTGGCCCCGGGCAGCTCCCGCGTATCGGGGCCGGCCGCCAGCTGCAGCCGGTAGTGGAACTGGTCCTTGGCCTTCGTCGTGTCGACGGAGAGCACCCGCAGCCCGGCCGGCAGCTTCTTGCCCCGGGAGGTCATGAGGACCTCGGCGCCGAGCTTGAGCATGCCGGGCATGGCCGAGCTGGCGCCCTTGGTGCCCCAGAGCGCCACGCCGCCGCGGCCCCGGTGCCGGAGCACCCAGAGATAGGTCTCGTCGGTCATCGTCATGTCCTCGAACTTCTCGCCGCCGCCCGTGTCGATGCAGACCCGGAAGATCCGCGCGGTGCGGCCCGTGTCGGCCACGGGGTAGACCGTCTCGAAGATCAGCTTCTCCAGCTCGGCCCACGTCGCCAGGAACCCGTAGTGGATCGTCCAGCTCGTGCCCGTGGCGGCCCAGGCCTTCACGACGAACCAGAAGCCGTTCTTCTGCACGTCCACCCCGCAGGTAAGCAGCAGGGTCTCCTCGGGCGCCGTCTGCGCCGGCAGCGGGCAGCGGGCGGCCAGGATCGTCTCCTCGCTGCCCGAGAGGACGGTGAGCTTCCAGGGCTCGGCCAGGTGCTTGTTGTGAAAGTCCTTGAACTTGTTGATGTCGGCCAGACCCCGCAGAAACGCCGCGGCCACCTCCGAGAGCGACACGAAGGGCGAGAGCCACGACGGCAGGTGGAAGCCGATCTTCATCGGGCGCCGGGCCCGCAGGGCCTCGAAGAGCTTCAGCCCCGAAACGCGCTCCCGCCAGCCGCCGGCGCGCACGGCCGCGTCGCGCTCGTAGTCGTTCCAGGCCGCCAGGCAGTGCGGGCACTCGTACCATGCGAGCCGCCCGGCCTCGATCGCGGCGGGGTCTTCGGAGTGGATCTTCCCGTCCGGCCCCGGCTCGGCGGCCCGGGGCCACTTGATTTGCCGGAACTCCATCTTCTGGTCGGCGCCGCACGCGGGGCAGCGCACCCAGTAGTCGAAGACGAGCTGCGCCTCCGTGGTGAGCGCTTTCCATATGTTGCCCGTCTCCGTCGTGGGCGTGGAGATCTTCCAGACCTTGCGGTTGTAGCGGTAGGTGATCGTGCGGGCCTCGCCCAGGGAGATCGGGTCGGTCTCCTTCTTGCCGGCCGTGTCGACGTACTTGTCGACCTCATCGAAGAGCAGGTAGCGGATCGGCTTGTTCGCCAGCCGCGCCGCCGAGCGGGCCCAGGCGATGTAGATGGGCATGTGCTGCAGGTTGATCCGCAGCGACGAACTGTCGTCGTCGATGCCCGTCAGGTAGCCCCGCAGCCGGGGGCTGCCCTTGATCATGGGCTGGATGCGGTCCTGGCTGTTCTCTTTGCCCGTCAGCTCGTCAGGGTAGATGCACAGGGCGGGGCCCGGGTCGCGGTCGATGGCGTAGGCCAGGCAGTTGAGGATGGCCTCGGTGCCGCCCACCTGGGGCGACTTGCACAGGATGGTCGTCTGCACCGACGGGAACCACGCGGCATCCATGATGCCGGCCAGGTAGGGCGTCACCTCGTTCTTCCAGCGCCCGGGCAGGACCGACATGGTCACGTAGCGGTAGCGCTCGGCCCAGCGGCTCACGGGGATCCGCTTGTGCTTGCGGAAGACCTTCTTCTCGGGCTCGCTGAAGACGATGCGCAGGCGCACCGTGCCGGCGGCCTCCCGGAGAGCCTCCGGCAGCCAGGGACGCGATCGGTCGATGTGGATGGGGATGGGCATGTTTATTGTTCCTCCGTTTGCGCCAGCGGCCCTTCTTCCTCTTCCCCCTCGATCACCAGGTCGAACTCCTTCGCCGCGGCGTAGCCGTTGATGTGCTCGTCCAGGTCCCGGATCATCGCGTTGATTAGCTCGCCCACCCCCTTCAGGTCCCCGCCGGTCATCCGGACCCAGTCGGCCGCCCGGCTCTGGATCCAGTGCTTCAGCCCCGCCTCGAGGATCCCCGCCCGCCCGGCCAGCCACTTCTCGACGTCTGCGCGGTCGATGAGCTTCCCTTCCTCGACGTCGTTCTGCCGCTTTATTTTTCTCGTTTTTTCCTTCTGCTCTTCGTATTCCTCGAGGAGCTTCTTTTCCTGCAGCTCGTCGAGCCGGTCCTTCACCTTGCGGCCCGTGGACTGGCGCTTCAGCCAAGTGCGGGCGTAGCGGTCGACGTCCTTCTGGCGAAACTGCCCGTTCTCCTGCGGCAGGAACTTGCCCTGCTTGCGGTGCCGGTAGACGGTGGACGACTTGGCGACCCACCCCCCGGCGTCCAGGTACTCGAGGACCTCGTCGACGGTGGCAAAGGTTTTTTCGTCCTGGCGGGCGTCCTCGCTCATGGAATCAGGTTTTCCCATCCGATCTCGCCGGCCGGGTGCGCAAGCAGGTAGTCCCGCACCAGCGGCTCGTGGAAGACCAGGCGGTTGATCCGCCCGCCCACGTACTTGCCGTCGCGCAGCACCGTGAAGCGCTCCGGCGTGTTGATGATCCGCACGCCCGGGTTCTTGCGCAGCAGCTCGCGCAGCTCGAGCAGGGGCGCCGGCGTCTCGCTGCGCAGCAGCTCCTCCTCGGCCTTCGGCGCCGGGGCGGGGGCCCGCCCGGCCTCCGGCTCGCCGATCGTCAGCGCCGGCGGCAGCCCCGCCCGGATCCACCGTTCAAGGTCTGTCCCCATCGCGAACGCCTCCCCGGGGTCCTTCCCCTGCGGCACGGGCCAGCGGTCGCAGCGGCTGAAGTGTTCCTTCCACCAGGCTGTGGCCTTCGCACCCGGATCGTCGTAATCGATCGAAACGAGGATCTGCAGGGCCCCGCGGAGGACCTCGACGGCCTCGGCGTCCGGCTTGGCAGAGACCGAACCCAGCCCCACGGCGCCGGC
>Ga0116187_1003746_pt1 | contig 13814 bp, 12 predicted proteins | sample AD_JPNNA6_MetaG_FD_89755 | JGI IMG/M metagenome (GOLD analysis project Ga0116187, IMG submission 89755) | Active sludge microbial communities of municipal wastewater-treating anaerobic digesters from Japan - AD_JPNNA6_MetaG | ecosystem: Engineered > Bioreactor > Anaerobic > Digestate | place... | reverse complement strand
GATCCCGTTCAAGTTTCCCGTCGCCCCTGGTGCCGGCGGAACGCCTGCGCGTGGGACGCTGCTTCAGCACGTCCCGGCAGGCCCCGCGGCGACCTCGACTCCGCCTAGTGGATTCAGCCCCCGAAGAACCTCGCGCCCGCTTGCGCTCACGCCGCCACGCTCGCCACGGTCGATCCTCGGACGATGCGGGCCAGCCTCCGCCCCTTCGCCGTAGCGGTCGCCGTGAGCGCATCGATCCGTCCTCTCGGAGGCGCTCGGTGCCGGAGATTCCCAGAGGTTCTGCTTCGGCATGAATGCCGCACGGCAGAACGTCCTCCGCCTTCCGCTCTCCGACCTCTGTCGTCCGGCAACCTGTCACCTTGTCACCTGCTACTCCGCCATCCGCCCACCGTCCACCGCCTACCGTCCACCACCTACCGCTCACCGGCAACCGTCCACCGGCTACCGCCCTCCGCCCACCGGCCACTCCGGCCGCATTGACTCCCGGCCCGCGGCCCCGACACTCCCGCCACCTTGGTCATCGATCGCGAAGTCTCTCCCACCCGCGCCTCCCGCGCTCTCCTCGTCGGCGTGCAAACGCCCGAAATGGCCGCCGGCGAAGGCGCCGAACTGCTCGAGGAGCTGAAGGAACTCGTCGGCAACCTCGGGCTCGAGATCGCCCGCGCCGAGCTCGTGCGCCTGCGCACGCGCAACCAGCGGTTCCTCATCGGCACCGGCAAGACCGCCGAGCTCATCGCGATCGCGAAGGAGGAGGCCATCGACCTCATCGTCTTCGACGAGGAGCTCTCCCCCGCCCAGGGCCGCAACTGGGAGAAGGAATCCGACCGCGCCGTGATCGACCGCCAGGAGGTCATCCTCGAGGTGTTCAACCAGCGGGCACAGACCCGCGAGGCGAAGCTCCAGGTCGAGCTCGCCCAGCTCGAGTACGCCCTGCCCCGCCTCAAGCGCGCGTGGACCCACCTCAGCCGCCAGCGCGGCAAGGGCAAGATGGGCGGCGAGGGCGAGACCCAGCTCGAGGTCGACCGCCGCCTCGTGCGCGACCGCATCACCGCGCTGCGGCACGAGCTCGTCGCCGTCGTGAAACAACGCGCCGTGCAGCGCCACCGCCGCCAGCGCGTGCCCGTGCCCAACGCCGCCATCGTCGGCTACACCAACGCCGGGAAGTCCTGCCTGCTCAACCGCCTCACCGGCGCCGCCGTGCTCGTGCAGGACAAGCTCTTCGCCACCCTCGACCCCACCACGCGGCAGTTCGTCCTGCCCGACGGCCGCAAGCTGCTCCTCACCGACACCGTGGGCTTCATCCGCCGCCTGCCCCACCGCCTCGTCGAGGCGTTCAAGGCCACGCTGGAGGAGACCATCGTCGCCGATTTCCTGATCCACGTGCTCGACCTCACCAACCCGCAGGTCGAGAAGCATCTCGAGGCCACGCTCGCGGTCCTCGGCGAGCTCGGCGCCGACACCAAGCGCACCATCACCGTCTTCAACAAGTGCGACGCCGCGCGGCCCGAGACCGTCGAGCTCGCCCGCGTCCGCCACCCCGACGCCGTCTTCCTCAGCGCGCTCACCGGCGCCGGCGTGGACCTCCTGCTGGCCCGGTGCAGCGAACTCACCAGCACCGCCGAGTTCGCCGCCCAGCTGCGCATCCCGCACGACCGCTACGACATCGTCGCCAAGCTGCACTCCACCGGCGGCATCGTCGAGGAGCGCGCCGAGGACGACGCCGTCTACATCACCGGCCGCGTCCCCTTCGCCCTGCGCGACCTGGTGGCGCCGTTCCTGGTCGAGTGAGCGGCGCCAGCGGGCTGGACCCATTGTTCCGTTACAGCCCGCCGGCGGACAGTTGACAGGCGAGTATCCGGGACGCCAGTTTCGTCCCCGATGCTCGACCCCGCAGCCACCCGCCGGCGATTCGACGACTGGGTTCGTTCGCCCGCGTTCGACCCGCAGTTCGATGCCATGATGAAGAGAGCCGTCTGGCCGTTCGTGGTCGGAGGGGTGCTGATCGTCTCGTTGGTGGGAATACTCCCCGGAATCTGGCTCGTGGCCTACGGCGGCATCCGGGAGTGGAGGCGGCGCCGTGCGCGCACGGACGCGCACCTCGGCTTCGGATGCCACCAGCCGATCCTCGCCACGCTGGTGATCGGGAACCGGGCTCTTTTCCGGCAGAAAGGAGCGGTCGCCCCCGCCCTGCTCCTCGGCGGCTTCGACTCGCAGGACGCCGCCGCCGTCGAGGAGAACGCCATCGTCGCCACCCTGCTCGCAGCCCTGTACGGCGAGGATCCGGCCGCGGTCCCACCCGAACACCGGGCCGCCTGCGAACTCGTCAACGACGACACGTTCCAAGCGGACCGGCGCCGGCTCGTGCCGGCGAGCCTTTCCCCGAAGCGCAAGCTGTGGCTCTTCGACACAATGCTCGCCGGTGATTACTTCGGCTCGGGGACAGCGGATAGCCCATTCATCCCCTGTATGGCAACGCCCGGCACGGACGGGACGATCATGCAGATCCCGGCCGAGCTCGCGGTCTTCCGGCCGCCCCCGTACGAGCCGAACATCATCCAGCACAAAGCCCCCACCGAACCACCGCCGATCGTGGCGCCGATCGCCGAAAACGGCGCTGCCATCGAACGCCATGTCGAGCAGCACCTCGGCACTCCAGCCTCGGTCTTCCACGAGATCATCTCGACGACCGTCCATATCGACATCCTCATCGTGCCTCCGTCGCCGAAGCGCCCGTGGGTCACACTCGTGACCAGCGGCATGAGCGACCTGCCCATGACCGTACCGGAGGGCGCCGAGGAGTTCCGCTGCGCGGAGCTGATGATTCGCTTACCCGAGGACTGGGTCCTGGACGAGGCCGGTTTGAAGAACGAGGCGAACTACTGGCCCATCCGTTGGCTGAAGTTTCTCGCCCGCTTCGCCCACGAGGCCGAAACGTGGATCGGGCGCGGCCACACCGTCCCCAACGGCAATCCGCCTGAACCTATGGCCGATGGGTTGCCGTTCACCGGCGTCCTGCTCAGCCCTCCGTGGTTCGGCGGCCGGAACTTCGCCACACTCGTCCTGCCCGATGGGACACCGGTGAAGTTCTGGTCGCTCATCCCGCTCCACAGCTCCGAGATGGAGTTCAAGCTCCGCCATGGTGCCGATGCCCTGCTCGAACGCTTCGCCGGCGCCGGCGGCAGCGACCTCTTCGATCCCGCCCGGCCGCCCGTCGCGTGACCTGCTGATGCTGAAGGCCGGGATTCACCGCGAGACCGCTGGATCTCAAGTGTAGGGTGCGAGCCCGCTCGCACCGTCTGGGTGTCGCGTTTCACAAGCGGTGCGAGCGCCTACCTGACGCCGACTGCATGCTCGGGAGGGATCTACAGGACCACATCCTTGGTCGCTTGTCCTGCGGGAGAGCGCCAGGCTCGTGCGTGAAGCAGGCTGCAACGCTCGTGCAGACCGCGTTTCCGCTTTCGTCATCGTCCCCATCGGCCATCCTCCATCCGTATCGTCCATCCTCCGCCATGCGCTTCACCAAATACCACGCCCTCGGCAACGACTACCTCGTGATGGACCCGCGCACCGCCGGTCCGCTCCCGACCGAGGCCCAGATCCGCCGCATCTGCCACCGCAACTTCGGCATCGGCTCCGACGGCATCCTCTGGGGCCCGCTCGAGTCGACCCGCGCGCCCTTCGCCCTGCGCATCTTCAACCCCGACGCCTCCGAGGCCGAGAAGAGCGGCAACGGCATCCGCATCTTCTCCCGCTACCTCTACGACTGCGGTCTGGTGAAGGAGGAGCCCTTCCTCCTCGACACCCTCGGCGGCCTCGTCGAAGTCCGTATCCAGAAGGGCGGCCGCTCGATCACCGTCGACATGGGCCACGTGAGCTTCGACAGCGCGAGGATTCCCGTCGCCGGCCCGAAGCGCGAGGTGATCAACGAAACGATCACCGTGAAGGACCGCGCCTTCACCTGCTGCGCCGCCACCATCGGCAATCCCCACTGCGTCGTCCCGCTGCCCGCGGTGTCGCCGGACCTCGCACACACCTACGGGCCGTACCTCGAGACCCACGCCAACTTTCCGCGCCGCACCAACGTCCAGTTCCTCCAGGTGCTCGACCGCGCCAACATCCGCATCGAGATCTGGGAGCGCGGCGCCGGCTACACCCTCGCCTCCGGCTCCAGCAGCTCCGCCGCCGCCGCCGTCGCGCACCGCCTCGGGCTGGTCGACAAGGACGTCACCGTGCACATGCCCGGCGGCCGGATCGAGATCGAGATCGGCGAGGGCTTCGCGATCAGGATGACCGGCGGCGTCACCCGCGTCGGCGAAGGCACCCTCGACCCCGAGATGCTCGAAGGCGCGGAATAGGCAGTGTGCGCTGCGGTCCTCCGGCCAGACGGGAACAACCGCTCAGCCGTCACGATGCAGTCGGCACGGATTGCACTCGGCGGGGCCTCCTTCTCCGGGTGTGGGGGCTGAGCTTGCTCAGCCCGGAGGCGGTCGCGCTGGCCCGGCGGGGCGACCAAGGTCGCCCCCTACGCAGACGACGACGGCGGCAGGACCGCGTTCGAGGCCGGCCTTACCCCGCCACCACACTTGCGAAGCCGAGCTGCGGCGCCATCCAGCGCCACGAGCAGCTCGCGCTGTCCCCGCCGCCGTCGATCGCCAGCTCTTCGGCCCAGCCGCACACGCACTCCGGCTCGGCGACGACCAACGGCAGCCCCCCGCCGACGCACTGCAGCGGCCGGAACTGCATCATGATGCGCGTCTGGGTCCCGAACTGCCCGCTGATCCGCTCGAGCCGGGCGAGCTTGCGCATCCCGCCGCCGACCTGCTCGAAGATGATCCAGCGCCGGGCGGACTCCTCCGCCCCGAATGCGAGGGAGAGCCATTCGCGCGCCGGCACAAGCCAGGCGGTCTCGCCGATCTCCATTCGGTTGAGACGGTACCACTGGGCGATCAGGCCCTGCGGCCCCGAGAAGCGCAACGGCTCCGGTTGCTCAAGCACCCACGAATCGTTCGGATGCGCGGCTAAACTGTAGGCTTTGAATCCCATGGTCAGACTCCTCCTGGTTTGAGGTTCGCGTGATGAAGTTCGATCAGTTCCGTCGCCGAGAGTGTGCGACGCAGCTCGCGCGCCCGCCGCCGCACCAGCGGAAGGAGGCGTTGTATCGCGTCGGTCTCCAGCGTCGCGCCCGCCGCGCGCAACGCCGCGCCAAGCGCCGCCGCACCGGACTTCCAACCGATGGCGAACGGCTCGCGCCGCCGGCCGACCGTCTCGGGCGCGAACGGCTCGTAGGTCCGCGCATCCTTCAGGAGCCCGGCGCAGTGAAGTCCGGACTCGTGGCGAAACGTCGCGCCGCCCACCACCGGCCGCTCCGGCGCCACCGCCCGACCCGATGCCCGTGCGACCAGCGACGAGAGCAGCGCGAGTTTCTCCGTACGCACACCGCAGTCGATCCCGTGCGCCACGCGCAACGCCATCACGACCTGCTCGAGCGCGGCGTTGCCCGCGCGCTCGCCCAGGCCGTTCACGGTCACGCTTGCCGCCGTCGCCCCGGCCTCGAAGGCCGCGAGCGTGTTGGCCGTCGCCAACCCGAGATCGTCGTGTGCGTGGATCTCGAGCGCCAGGCGCGGGACGCGTTCGTGGAGTTCGGCGATCTCGCGCATCAGCCGCGCCGGATGGGCGACGCCCACTGTGTCGGCCAGTCGGACTCGACGGGCCGGAGTCCGCGCCACCGCCGCGACGAAGTCCTTCAGGAACCCGAGATCGGCGCGGGTGGCGTCCTGCGCACCGATCGAGAGGTAACGGAACCGCGCGGCGGCTTCGAGGGTGAGCTGCCGAAGTTCGCGCAGCACCCAGGACCGGTCCTTGCCCCACGTTTGCAGGTGCAGGTCGGACACCGGGAACGAGAGGTGCACCCGCGTTGCGCCGCAGGCTTGCGCCGCGGCGAGATCGGCCGGATCGGCGCGGCACCAGGCGAGCACGCGCTCGGTGCCGACCGCGTCGATCACCGCCCGCAGATCGTCCTGCGCCTCGAGGCCCATCGCCGGTATCCCGGCCTCCAGCTCGGTGACTCCGGCCGCCACCAACTCGCGGGCAATGGCGACCTTGTCCTCGCGGGTGAAGACCACGCCCGCCGCCTGCTCGCCGTCGCGCAGCGTGGTGTCGATGAGATGGAAGCGGCGGGTTGTCATGGGCGAAATGTTACCGTGAAGAGACGGGGACTTGCTCAGCCGGCGGAGATCGCCCCATTTGGGCACGTCGACTCGCAGGCGCCGCAGTCGATGCACTTGGCGGGATCAATCGCGTACACGGAGTCCTTCTCGGCAATGGCCCCCTCGGGGCAAACATCGACACAGGCTCCGCAGGAGACGCAGGCATCGGGGGAGATCTTGTAGGCCATGGCGGAAGCGCTCAGGTGAGCAGGTATTCCTCGGCGACCGAGTCGTTCTCGATGGCGTCAAGAATGGCGTCGATCGCGTCGTTGTTCGGCACGCGGTAGTAGTTGCCGGTCGGATAGTCGACCATGACCGGACCCTTGACGCAGACATTCATGCAGCCGGTCACGGCGACTTCGACCCCGTCGAGGGAGCGGTCTTGGATCTCGCCTTGGAGGTACGAAAGAAGGCTCATGGAGTCCTTCTTGTGGCAGACGCCCTGGCGCTCGCCGTTCGCACGGAAGCTGCCACAGACGAAGAGATGGTGGTTCGGTTTGTTCATGGGAAGAGGGAGTAAGAGACTGAGGGAGAAAGGAGATGAGTGGCTGGCGGGAGCTTCTCCGATGGTGGGGCGGGCTTTACGCCCGCCATCTGGGCTTCATTCGGAATGGCGGGCGTAAAGCCCGTCCCACCGCCGGAAGAAAAGAGCACGGGGTTCAGTCGGCGCCTTCGCCGAGGACCTCCTTAACGACATGGCGGTCGAGGTTGAAGAGCGCGCCGGCGCAGATGGCCTGCTTGACCTTGTCGACGAGCGTGTCGGTCCACGCCTCCTCCTCGACCTGCTCGGCGATGAACTCCTGCAGGAAGACCTGCGTGGCGTAGTCCTTCTCGGCGAGCGCGAGCTCGTAGGTCGCGTGGATCGCGGCGGTGTTGGCGCGCTCCAGGTCGAAGGCGGCCTTCGCGACCTCGGCGAGGTTGGCAAACTCGCTGCGCGGCGCCCCGACTCCACCAATCTTCGGCATCGCGCCGCGGTCGATGATGAAGTGGAAGAACTTCTTCGCGTGCGACTGCTCCTCCGCGACCTGATGGTGAAAGAGCTTCGCGAAGCCGTTCCAGTTCTGGTTCTCGCACCAGTAGGCCATCGCCAAGTAGGACTTGGACGTGGACATCTCGCGGGTGCCCTGGGCGGAGAGACTGTCGGTGATCGTGGGAGACATGAGATATTCGGTTTGGGATTGGAGAATTGCGATTTCAGAGGCGGCGGAGTCGGCGCGGCTTCTCAGAGGTGGTGCGGCGCGTTCAGCCCGCACAGGCGGGCTCGGAGCGCGCGCTGAAGCACCGCGCCACGGCCGGACAGTCGGTCTCCGGATTCTGAAGTTCCGCCTTCATCATTCTGCGTTCTGCGTTCTGCCTTAGGTCAGCCGCCATCACCCGCATCCCGTGCCGGTGCCCTTGCAGCCGCCGTCGCTCTTGCCGCTGCCGCAGGAGGTGAAGCGGCGTTGCAACGCCTTCGGGATCGGCTGGTCGGAGAAGACGGCCGCGAGGCCCTCCTCGATCAGCCCCTCCATCTCCAGCACCTCGATGCCGGTTTCTTCGAGAACACGTTTCGGTTTCGGGCCGGCGGCGGAGACGAGAATCGCACGGCAGTCGTGCAGCAGCGCACCGAGATCGCGCCAACGGTGCTCGCCGCTGCCGGGCTCGGGCGTCTTGCGCACCTCGTGGAACTTGAAACCCGACGAGGTCGCCTCGTCCTTCTTGAAGATCAGGACGCGCGCCGCCTCGCCGAGGTGTTGGTTGACGAGCACGCCTTCCTCGCTCGCCACCGCGACATACGGTCGGCTCCGGCCGCCGAGCACGCCGGCATGGGCGAACCGGTTGAGCCGCTCCATGTTCTCCTCGTTGAGGCCCTCGCTGATGAGGCCGACCGCATCGGCGCGACAACGGGCGCAATGGGTCATCTGCGGGAGGTGCAGACCGCTTTGCAGGCGGGCGCGCGCCATGTCCAGGTTGTCCGGCGGCGCCAGGTCCTCGAAGGCCGCGCCCTTCACTGGCAGGAAGGCCATGACGTTCATGAGGTCGGCGCCGAGCTCCTTCATGACCTTCGCCACCTCGGGAATGTGCGTGTCGTTGATGCCGGGCATGAGGATCGAGTTGATCTTCACGACGATGCCGAGCGCCTTGAGACGGCGGATACCGTCGAGCTGGCGCTCGAGGAGGAGTTTAGCGGCTTCGACGCCGCGCAGCGGTTTCCGGCCGTCGCGAATCCAGGCGTAGATCTTCGCGCCGATCTCGGGATCGACTGCGTTTACAGTAAACGTGACGTGGCTGACCTTCAGCGCGGCGATCTCATCGACGTACGGCCCGATGCCCAGGCCGTTGGTCGCGAGGCAGAGGATCATCTCCGGATAGCGGGCACGCACGGCGCGCAACGTCGCCATCGTCTCGTCCGGGTTGGCGAACGGATCGCCGGGCCCGGCGATGCCGACGACGCTCAGGTTCGGCACCCGGGCCATGACCTCCTCGAGGTACGGCACGACCTGCGGCACCGGCAGGATCGAGCTCGTCACCCCGGGGCGGCTCTCGTTCATGCAGTCGAACTTCCGGTTACAGAAGTTGCATTGCAGATTGCAGCGCGGCGCCACCGGCAGGTGCACGCGGCCGAACTTACCGTGCGCCTCCCTGCTGAAGCAGGGGTGCTTGGCCCAATGCGGATTGGGGATTGCGGACTGCGGATTGGCCGACGGGAACGGAGCCGGTGCGGCTGTTTCGCAACAAGACGTGGTGCTGAGTTCAGTTCTCATGGTGTGGTGTCCGTCATTCCGCATTCCGAAATCCGCATTCCGCATTTCACAGGTAGGCGTAACCGATGTCCGAATGCTCCTGCTTGGCTTCGAGCAGGGCGTTGACGATGCGGTCGAAGAATTGCTGCGTGCCGGCGTAGCCGAGCAGTTGGAGGCGTTGCGCGCCGAGCCGGTCGTGGACCGGGAACCCGCAGCGCACCAGCGGCACGCCGAGCGAGCGGGCGAGCTTGTAGCCCTTGCTGCTGCCGATGAGCAGATCCGGCTTCAGCTCCTCGATGCGCTTCTCGATATCGCCGAAGTCGGAGCCCTCGCGCACTTCGATGCGGTCGCGCAGCTCGGGCGCGGCGGCGAAGATCGCGTCGGCAAGCCGGCGGTTACGCTCACCGCTGGCGACGAGCACCGGAGTGATGCCGGTCTCCGCGAGGAACACCGCGAGACCCGCGACGAGATCGTCCTCGCCGTAGACCACGGCTTTCTTCCCGGCGAGGTACTTGTGGGCGTCGACGTAACTGTCGACGAGGCGGCCGCGCTCGGCGGCGATGCGCGCGGGCATCTCGCGACCGGTGGCGGTCTCGAGCGCGGTGCAGAAGGCATCGTTGGCGCGCACGCCGATCGGCAGACCGAGGCGGTGCAGCGGAACGTTGAACTTCGTCTTGAGATGCGTGCCGGCCGTCGCGGATGCGGCGGCGAGCGAGTGGCCGAACTCAAGCGCGGCCGTCGCGCGATCGAGCGCGCGGAGTTCCTCGACCGTCGTGCCACCGCTGGGCATGCGCTCGAAATCCGTCCAGCTCGGCCCATCGAGCGTCTCGGCGTAGTCGGGTACGAGCGTGATGGCCTCCTCGCCCCAGGCCGCGCAGAAGTCGCGCAGATGGCGGAGGTCCGCGGGGGAGACCATGCCCGCAAAAACCGCGAGGCGCGGTTTTTGGAAGAGCGGATCGCTGCGCGCTCCGCTCGGGGGTGTTCCAGCGAGCGATTCCACCAAAGCGCGCACAGCGGCGTGGAAACCCTCGGCGTGGGTTCCCTTGAAGCTCGGCGTCGAGACGTGGACCAACTCCGGATTGCGGAACTCGGATTGCGGAGTGCGGATTGTTTCGGATTCGGACGCGAACGGCACCACTCCCGCAGTGTCGCTGGCGCCTGCCGCGAGTTTCTCGGTTGCTCCGTCCGTTCCGCACTCCGCATTCCGCTCTCGGCATTCCGTCCGGTACTCGCCGATCAACATCGGCATGTTCTCGCCCATCGTCTCGGAGAGGCAGGTGGTCGCGATGCCGACCAGCGCGGGCCGATATTGCCGGCCGACGTTGTCGAGCGCGGTGTGGAGATTCTTGCGACCACCGAAGACAGCGGAGTCCTCGGAGAAATTTGTCGACGCGATGTCGATCGGCTCGCGGAAGTGCGAGATGAGGTAGCGCCGAATGTAGGTCGCGCAGCCTTGCGAGCCGTGGAGCAGCGGCACCGCGCCCGCGATGCCCTTGAACGCCAGGCACGCGCCGAGCGGCGTGCAGAGCTTGCAGGGGTTCGTCGACCCGGAGGGGAACTCCGGATGCTCGCCGTCTTGAATTGCGGAGTCCGGATTGGGGGGTGCGGATTTGCAGGAAGAACAGCTCATGCGGCCTCCGTTTCTTTGGGACCTGAATTTGCCGCGCCTTCACTCCGCACTCCGCAATCCGCAGTCCGCAATCGATTGGCCCGGCGCGGCACAAAATTCCACACCGGAGAGCAGACGCTCGCGTGGACCTCGCGGCCGAAGTTCACCATGCCCACGAAGCCCGCCAAGCACTCCTTGCGCTCGTGGTTGTGGTCGCAGAAACCGATGCCGAGCTTGTAGGCGATCGGCCGCTCTTTCACGCCGCCGATGAAGAGGTCGACATCCCGCTCAAGGCAGAACTTCGCCAACTCGATCGGGTTCGAATCGTCGACGATGATCGTGCCGGGATCGCACATCTCGCGCAGGGTGGCGTAGTCGTCGGCGTGGCCGGTCTGCGTGCCCACCACAGCGGTACGCATGCCGAGCGTGCGCAGCGCGCGGACGAGCGAGAAGGCCTTGAAGGCGCCACCGACGTAGACCGCGGCCTTCTTGCCCTTCAGGTCCTCGCGCCAAGTGCGGAGCTGCGGGTAGATCTTTCCCACCTCGTCGCGCACCACCGCTCTCGCCTTCTCCATCAGTTCCTCACCGCCGAAGAACTTCGCCACCTCATACAGCGCGGCGGACATGTCCTCGATGCCGAAGAAGGAGACGCGTTTGAAGGGGATGCCATGCTCGCTCTCCATCTTCTTGGCGAGGTGCGTCATCGAGCCGGAGCATTGCACGAGGTTGAGCTTCGCGCCGTGGCACCGGCGGATGGCGTCGACCCGGCCGTCACCGGTGATCGTGGCCACGACCTGGATGCCCAAACGCTCGAAGTACTCGCGAATCACCCAGCTCTCGCCGGCGATGTTGAAATCGCCCATGAGGTTGATGCTGAGCGGCGAGAGGCCGGTCGTGTCGCCGGTGCCGATCAACTTGTAGAGCGCCTCGCACGCGGCCTTGTAGCCGTCCTTCTTCGTGCCCTTGAAACCCTCGCTCGCGACCGGCAGTACCGAGAGACCGGTCGCGGCGGAGACGCGCTTGCAGACCGCGGCGACGTCGTCGCCGATCAGGCCGACGATGCAGGTGCCGTAGACGAACGCCGCCTTCGGCTTGTGCTTCGCGATCAGTTCGAGGAGCGCGCGCTCGAGCTTCTTCTCGCCGCCGTAGATCACATCCAGTTCCTGGAGATCGGTGGAGAAGCTGTTGCGGAAGAGCTGCGGCCCGGAGGATTGCGCGCCGCGGATATCCCAGGTGTAGGCGGCGCAGCCGATCGGGCCGTGCACGATGTGCAGCGCGTCGGCGATCGGATAGAGCACGACACGTGAGCCGCAGAAGACGCAGGCTCGTTGCGAGACCGAGCCGGCGACGCTCGCCTTGCCGCAACGCAGCGGACCACCGGCCTTGCCGGCCTCGGCGATCGAGGCGGTGCGGGAGGGAAGGATCTCGAGTGGTTGCGTCATCGTTGTGAGTGGTTGGTGGTAGGGCGAACCCTCCGGGTGAGCCGCGGCTCGGCGTCCTGCCGTACGACAGGCCGCCCTACCCGTTCATCCGGTTCCTCCGTGGTGGTGCGGACCTTTGCCGCCGCAGCGACAGCCTTCGTGGGGATGCGGCGTGCACGGGCCGGCGAGCTTCGCGATCGCATCGGGCTCCATGCGCAGAAGCGTCCACTCCTCCATCGGCTTCGCTCCGACCGCCGCATAGAGCGCGAGCGCCTTGGCGTTCCACTTCAGCGCCGTCCACTCCAGGCGGCCGGCGGCGCGAGCGTGGGCGATTTCCGCCACCGCAGCGAGCAGCGCGCGACCGATGCCGCGCTTGCGAAAGTCGGGCCGCACGTAGAGATCCTCGAGGAAGATCCCCGGCTTGGCGGCGAAGGTGGAGAACGTGCGGTAGTAGAGCGCGAAACCGGCGGGCACACCGTCCATCTCGGCGATGATCGCAGCCGCACAGCGCCGCGGGCCGAGGACGAATTCGGCCACCGCCTCGGGCGTGATCGCGCACTCGTGTGTGAGCCCCTCGAATTCCGCCAACTCGCGGACGAAATCGCACAGGAGCGCGGCGTCGTCCGGCGTAGCCGCGCGCAGCGTGAGGCCGGCGGGCGGTTGGCAGGTGCAGGTTTGATCGTCGTTCATGGTGTTCGGTGGTGGTCGTCGTTATGCAGAACCGGTGCCAGCGTGTGCTCAGGTCGCGGATATTTTCGGGGGGAGAAATCGCGACATTTCCGTCGGAGAACCGGCGCTGGATCATCCGGATGGCGGGCGTAAAGCCCGCCCCACCTTCGGAGAAGCGGCGCAAGGGAGATTGCCCTGCCGTTCCTACTTTCGGAGACACGATTGCGGGTGGACCCGCTTGTCCCCGGCCCAAACAGTCCCCATGCGGGTCGAGGACTCGGCCCCCGATGCGCCCGCCTCCTTCGTACCTAACGCCGTCCGCTGCGACTCGCGCACGCAACGGCGTTGTGGGCAACGCCGGCCACCCTGGAGCCGATTTCTGTTCCGGCAGCTCGGGAGCGCCGGCCGAAAGCCGTGCGATGAGCGGCGCCCCTTTGCACTGCCTGGAAGAGCACGGTGCGAGCGAGCTCGCACCCTACCGCGGAATCACTGCACCAGCTCGAACCACTCCTCGGCGCACTCGCGGTCCTTCTTGTCGAGGATCGCGTTGAGCATCTGGTTGATCAGGTTGGTCGCGCCGGTGTAGCCGACGGTCGGGAAGAACCGGTGACCGGCGCGGTCGAGGATCGGGAAGCCGAAGCGGACGAAGGGCACGTTCTCGACGCGGGCGATGTGCTTGCCGTAGGTGTTCGCGATCAGCAGGTCGACGGGCTCGTTCTTCATCCATTGGTGAAGCTCGAACAGGTCGCCGCATTGTTTGATCTTCGCGTTGGGCACTTTCCCGTCGAGCAGCTCGTGCATGCGCTTCTCGAACTGGTTGCCCGGCGAGCCGGTGATCGCGAAGACGGGCTTCATCTCCAGCTCCAAGAGGAACTGCGTGAGCGCGATGACCTGGTCCGGGTCGCCCGAGATCGCGACGCGCTTGCCGTGGAAGTACTGGTGCAGGTCGCTCATCAGGTCGACGAGGCGACCGCGCTCCAGCTCGACCGCGGCCGGCACCTCGACACCGGCGTAGCCGCGCAGCGCGTCGATGAACCGGTCGGTGCCCTGCACGCCGATCGGCAGCTCGAGATAGGCCGCGGGCACGTTGCACTTCTGCTCCAGCGTGGAGGCAGAGACATGGGAGGCGAAGTGGCCGAGCGCGATGGTGGCGATGCTGTCGCCGGCCGACTTGATCTGCGCCACG
>Ga0116187_1003741_pt1 | contig 13826 bp, 10 predicted proteins | sample AD_JPNNA6_MetaG_FD_89755 | JGI IMG/M metagenome (GOLD analysis project Ga0116187, IMG submission 89755) | Active sludge microbial communities of municipal wastewater-treating anaerobic digesters from Japan - AD_JPNNA6_MetaG | ecosystem: Engineered > Bioreactor > Anaerobic > Digestate | place... | reverse complement strand
GATAAGATTAATCCCTATTTCAGCAGCCTATAAGCTTAGGAGTACTACATTTCAAATATCTGTTGCTTCTGGTTCAACAGCAACAGTTTCTATTAAAGTTAGAAAATCAGTGGTAGGTGATGGTACGGCTTACAATGGTACACAACCTAGATTAATTTTAAAAAGCAATCCGAGTGCAGGATCTTCTTTTAATACAGATGTAATATGTGCAACAGCATCAGCCGCTGCTGGAACTTGGGAGACATTATCATATACGACTCCTGTTGTTACGGACAATGTAGGACTAGAATTTTATGTTGATTGTAGTGGTAATAATGGGTGGGTGAACGTAGATACATTCGTATCAAATAATAATAACAGTATGACATATTATAATAATGGAGAACCAATATTAGATGTAGTTTCAAATGAAAAATCAATAACATTTTTATCATAAAATATATTTAATATATAATAAAATGGCTGGAAAATATCATAAGAATTTAAATAGAGAACTTAATAAATTAGGTAAGGAATTGGTGTCTGAAATAAAATCAGATATTACTAGAAAAGGATCTGTTAAAACTGGTAAGATGAGAAGTTCAGTAGATTATAAAGTAAGTGACTTATCTAATGGTGGTTCAGTTCAAATAGAAGCCATTGATTACTATAAATATGTAGATGAAGGAACATCAAGAATTAGACCAAGGAACTTTACAAAAGATTCGATAGCTAAAGTAGTAAAGAATAATAAAGATAATTTAAAAGAAGCAGCTATGAAAGACATTGAAGAATTAATAAAACAAACAATATATAAAAAATGAGCATATCAGTAAATATTTTAACAAATCCAGATCTTTATTCACCAGCTAATGCTGAAATATGGTTTCAATTCAACTCTGCTAGTTATTCTATTAGTAATTTTAAGTATGTAGTAGAAGTATTTGAGTTAGATGGGCTTTCAAACGCAATACAATCTTTAGGAACTTATAAAATTCCTCCAAGACCATTAACTGGTGATGGATTATTTACACCTAATAAGATAATTAAATCTTTATTATCAGGTACATTATCACCAACAGCTTCTACGATAGAACCCGAAACAAATAGTATTAAACAATATTCATTAAATTATGGATTTCAATATGATCCTGGTTTAACATTTTTTGATACATTTATATCAGGAACTTATACAGGTTTAACATTTTCAACACAACATAATTTATTAACAGGTGATGTTATAAATATTAATAAAGATAATAAGAATATAAATTCTTACTTAGATGGGCAGGCTACAATAGTATCTGTTGGTTCTTCATATTCATTTGTAATAGATAAACCATTGGTTGCTACATCAAGTATTGAATCAGGAAGTATTACAGATGTTATAAGAATTAATGATCAAACTGGTGATTTTTGGGCTTATAATGGTACAAGACAATATAATCAAATAGGTGTAAACTTTGGAACAACTTATGTTAGTTCTACTAATTCATCTACATTCTCTTTCTTAGAAAATTACTCAGGTTATAAACCAATATTCTCAGGGCAATATGAGACTAGTACAATAATGACAGAAAATATTTGGGACTATGAGTGGAATATAGCTACATATGATAGTAATTTAACTTATATATCTGACGCAGATTTCAATACATATTTTGGAACTCAATCTGGTGCTTTAAGTTTTATAATTCCTACAGGAACAAAAAATCACGAGTTGATGGGATTTAGTTTTCCATCAAATACTAAATATTATAAGATAAAAGGATGGGTCGGATCAACAACTATATATACTTTATGGAGAAAAATTGAATGTAATCCATCACCATTTCCTAATGTTAGAGTAGCTTATATGAATAGATTAGGCTCTTATGAGTATATAAACTTTAATTATGATTCTAAAAAGACTGCTAATATATCAAGAACTGAATATAAACAAGTTTTACCTTGGAATTATACAATAGGAATGAGAGGTTCAACAGTTTTATCACAGAAAGTAGAAGAAAGTTTTACTTTAAATACAAATTGGATGAGTGAATATGACTATACATATTTTTCAGACATATTAACAAGTCCAGATGTATATATAATAGATGATAATGGTTATAAATATCCAATATTAATAACAGATTCTTCATATGATTATAAAACACATTTAAGAGAGAAATTATTTAACCTATCCATAAGCGTTAAGAACGCTTACCAAGTAAATTTACAAAACCAATAATGAAAAGATTTGAAATAATAGTAAAAGTTAACGGAACAAATTATTACTTAGATACAACAGACTCAGATGGTATATCAATTAACTATTCAATTAGTGATATAGTAGATATTTCTACAAGAAATGCATCTTTTACAAAGACCATAACTTTGCCTGAGACAAAGAATAATAGAGAAGTATTCGGATTCATATCAGATTTGAGTTCTGATGGTACTTTATTCAATCCGAATAAGAAAGTAGAGGCTTATGTTTTAGTTGATTCTATCATAGTTTTTGAAGGTTATTTACAATTAAAGAATATAAAACCAAACTTTGATAAGAATGAAAAATTCTATGAGTGTGTTATTTATGCATCTAACTTTACATTTTTTAATTTAATATCAAATAAATATATATCAGATATAAATTTTACAGAATATGATCACACTTATTCAACAGCTTCTGTTATAAATTCTTGGAAATCTTATAGCAATTCTGGATATTTTTATGGTTTAAAAGACACTGGTAATAATTGGTATTGGGAAGATATAAATGGTAGAACACCTACAAATCAATTAAAATTAAAAGATTGGAAACCTGATGTATATGTTAAAACAATATGGGATAAAATATTTAGTGGTTCTGGTTATACTTATAATTCATCATTTTTAAATAGTCAAAAGTTTAAAAACCTTTTGATGCCATTTAATAATTCAGTTGTGCCTACAAGTAAAACTTTTATTTATGATAATTCATTTGCTGCTGGTAGATCAACAGCTGCTTCTTATTCAGTAACAGCACTTATATCTTCATATAATTTTGATAATCCTTCAACAGATTTATTATTTAATACTAGATTTAATTATCAAATTGATTTTAATAAAACAACTACACCATATTCAAATCCAAATTCTGGATATATTGGTAATTCAACTTGGATTAATAATACTTCTTTAAATTTATCAACAGGATTCGTAATTGATTTAGATATATTTGCTCAATGGGCACCTCCAATAGCAAGTGATTCTTTAGTTGATTTAAATTCAAATAACTTTTCAGGTGTTGGATTTGGTAGTCAATTTGGTAGTGATATGGAAGACTCTATAAGAATTTATAGAAGTCTTAATCCATTTAATGGTTGGATAGATCCAGATTTTGATAATCAATTCTATGGTTCAGCTGACTCAGATTATTATGCAGATACAACTCCTATAACATCATATCCTAGTTTTTATCAAAACAGTACAGGTGTTTGTAAGACTATTGATTTATCAGCAGGATTATTTGATAATGCTCAAATAACTATTGATCAATCATTAGCTTCTAATTTAACTTGGATAGTTGAATACTCAACAGCTGGTAGTGGTGGTCCTTGGTTCTCTGCTCCTATAACTAAAACAAATGGTGCAACTGCTATGAGTATATCAACAGCTGGACAATTAGTTATAGGTGCTCAAGATTATTATTATAGAAGTTCATCATTAGGATTAATAAATCCAACACATATAAGAGTTAGAATAACTTCAAGAACATCTGGTGAATTAAAAGGATATATTAGAAGAACAGCTGCTAATAGGCTACCAAGATATTTATGTCCTATATTTCAAGGTAATACTAAATTAAATTTATGGGCTGGTCAAGCCGAAATAACACCTGGTGGTACATATTCATCAGGAGGATTCTCACAAAGTAATACTAACTTTAGATTAACTAGATATACAACAGACTTATTAAATAATACTATTGTATCTGCAACAGTTAGTAATATATATGCTAGACCTACAGAGAAATTTAAAATGGTTTATAGTAGAGTAATTGTTGGTAAACCAAAGACATCTGGAGCAACTCCACCACCTACACCACCTTCTTTAGGATTAAACTATGCTAATATAACAACAACAATTGGTACATCTTCTTATTGGGCTCTTAATATAGATCAGGAAGCATTCCCTGGTGTTGATATAGATTTTAATTCAATAGTTCCTAGAAAGGCTAAACAGACTGATTTTATTTTATCTATAATGAGAATGTTCAATTTATATTTTGAACCATCTAAAGATGTAACAAATCAATTAAATATTGAGCCAAGAGAAGATTATTATTTAAATGGTGAAATAAAAGATTGGACAGATAAGATAGATTTAAATGTTGAAATATCAGAGCAAGTTATTGCTGAGACTCAAAATAAATTTACAAACTTTACATATAAAAGTGATAGTGATTTTTATAATTCAGATTATACTTCAAAGACAAGTAATATATTTGGTAGTTATGATTATATAATGGATAATGATTTCATTAAAGGAACTAAAAAGGTTGAACTTTTATTTTCACCAACTCCAATTACAAATATGCCTAACGCATATGGTATTATTATACCAAGAATATTTAAAACAAAAGATGGTAATGCTGGTAATTTAAGTTATGAACATTATGATTTTAACTATAGAATACTTAGTAGATCTAATGAAGGTTTAATATCAACAGGTGGTAGTACAATAAAATTTGAAGGAATGTCAATGTCAACATATCCATATATTGGACATTTAGACCACCCAATATATCCAACATATGATTTAAACTTTGGTGAAATGACAAACATATATGATGGTGGTGCTTTTGGATGGGATAGATATTTAATTCCTTTAGTTAATGATAATTTATTTAATACTTATTATTCTAAAATGATGGATGAATATTCAAATCCAGCTTCAAGAATTGTTACACTATCACTATATTTAAACCCAGTAGATATAAATAACTTTAGATTTAATGATTCAATTTATTTAAATATAGATGGATCTGGTCAATATTATAAAGTTCTTAAAATAGATGGATATGATCCAACACAACCAGGTAAAACTTGTAAAGTTCAATTATTAAAAACAGTATATATAACTGTTCCTAAAAATATAAATGCTGATAATGGTTCAATAGATATGGGTGGTAGTGGTATTGTTCCTAATCAAACTCCTCCTATTTATATTCCACCATATCCAACAAATGGTTTTATATCTGGTAATAATAATGGTTCTAGAACTAAATCTACTTTAATATTAGGTAGTAATAACTTTAGTGGTAATTCAGGAACTATTGTTGGTGATAATAATATTAATGGTGGTGTAAATACATCTATTCAAGGTAATTATAACTCAGTTCAAAGTTCAAATAATTTAGTTGTCGCAGGTGATGGTAACTCAATAGACCAAGTTACAACTGGTGGTTTAATTATTGGTGGAGGTAATCAAATGGTTGATGGTGGAGGAGTTATATTTGGAAATAATAATATAGTAACAGGTACAAATTCTTTTGTAATAGGAAATAATATTGTCGCTACAGAAAGTAATATAGTTTATATTGGTGGCTCTGGATCAAATATAATTATTAGTGGAACTATTAGTCAAGAAAATATTAAAGTAGGATTAAATGAGATTGCTTTTGGAACAGGAACAGGAATAACTTCTAGTGAATATTTTAAAGTAAATTTAGGTGTGAATGCAACATTAGAATTTGGATATGGTAATAGTTTTACCACACCAAATGTTTATTCTTCTGTAATTGGAAGTTCTAATACTATTGAAGATACATCAAATAATTTAATTGTTGGTGCTAATATAACTAATAAATTTAGTCAAAATACAATAATATCTGGTTATAATAATAAATTATATACTAGTATAAATTCTTCAATAATTGGTGGTGTTGATAATAATTTATTAAACTCTAATAATAGCTCTATAATTAATGGTAAAGGTAATCAAATTAAAAAAAGTAGTAGTGCTCCTGGACCACAAAGCTCGACTATAATTGGTGGTATTGAAAATATAATTGATAATAGTTTAGCTGGTGGTGGTGATGGTATATATTCATCTAATATAATTGGTGGTTTTAAAAATTTAATAGATTCTAGTCATTTCTCTACTATAATTGGTGGTGCTTCAAATAGTTCTTTTGGATATAATGGTGGTACCTTTAATGGTTATAGGAGTTTAATAGCAGGTGGTTTTAATAATAAAACACAATATGGAGATGACAGTTCAATAATAGGTGGAAATTCAAATCATCTATATAATTCTAATAGTAGTATTATTTTATCTGGATCTTCTAATTATTTAGGAGGATCAAATACATCATTTATAATAGGAGGTGATCATAATAATATAACATATGGTATTAATAACTCTATTGTTGGTGGTAATGCAAATACTATATCAATAAATAGTATAAATAGTTCTATAATAAGTTCTAGTGCATCATCAATAATAACATCTACAAACTCAGTTATAATAGGAGGTTCAACAAACTTTATGGGAACTTCTTCTAATTCTAGTATTGTTGGTGGTTTTTCAAATAAATTAAATGGTATAAATTCTAATATTTTGGGTTCTTATAATTCATTAATTATAGAAGGTAGATATTCATCAATAGTAAGTGGTTATAAAAATGAAATAATAAACGATCACCCATCTTACTTTGAATCAAGAAAAAATAATATTATTGGTGGTGAATTAAATAAAATAAAATCAACACTATACAACACATATACACAAGAAATAAAAAATAGTTTAATAATTGGTGGTGATAATAATACTATTGATTGTGAGGCTACAGAAGCGTCTGGCGGTGGATCACATAATATAAATTCCATTATTATTGGTGGTAAAGGATCTTCTATTGGTGCTTATGCTCCAGGTAGTGGTGGTGTTTTTTTAAATAATATTAAAAACACAATTATAATATCTGCTAGTGGTTCTAGTGCAGGTGGTGTCTTGGATAATGGTGTAATACTAGGTGGTAATAAAAATTATCTAAATGGTGGTAATAATAATGCAATTATTAGTGGATATAGAAATTCAATTGAACAAATATCCAAATTTGGTATAATTTCTGGATCTGATACATCAAGAATTATTTCATCAAAACAGTCTTCAATTATTTCATCACATCGTTCAATTTTAACAAATTCAAATAAAACATCAATAATAGGTGGTTCAACACACAGTACATTTTATAGTAATAACTCTGTTATTATAGGTGGAGAAGTTAATTCTTTATATAAGTCTGGAAATTCAATTATATTAGGAGGTATAAATAATAGAGTTGAGTCAAACCCAACAACTGATGGTTTAAACTCATCTATTATTAATGGAATTAATAATAAGATAGGATATAATGCATATAACTCATCTATTATGGGTGGTAGTTCAAATTATATTAAAGCAACATCTGAGTCATCTATTATAGGAGGATTTTCAAATAGTATAATTTTATCATATGGATATAGTAGAAATACTATAGTTGGTGGTAGTAGTAACCAAATAAATAATGATGCTAATAATGCTATTGTATTAGGCGGTTATAGTAATACTGTCTCAAAATCAGGATCTAGTGTTTTGGGAGGTCAATATAATAATGTTCAAAGTGGTCAATCTAGTATAGTTGGTGGTTATAATAATACAATATCACAGGTTGCTGGAAATTCAGCTATAATAGGAGGAAATCATAATATAATAACAACTACAGTTGGTAGTATTTCAAATTCACTTATATTAGGTGGTAATAACCTATCATTGACAGCTTCTAATACAGTATTAGTTCCTAATTTAAAAATAAATAATTTAACAACAGCAGCAGATGATATAGAAATAACAGATTATACTAAAGGTATTATATTAAGGGATTCTGTAGGTGGTAGATGGAGAGTCACAGTAAATACATCAGGTGTTTTAGTTGTAACATCTGTATAAAAATGACTTTTAAAAATTAATTGTTAATAAATAAAATCTATAACATTTTACCAATAAAATATATTTAACATTAACAAAAGATAACTTTCAATATGGCACTTAACGAAGATAAAATTATAATAGATGTAGAGGTACAAGTAGATGACTCTAAACTAAATAGTGATTTAAAAAGTATTAAAAAAGAGGTTGATGCGATTAATAAATCGGATGACTTAGATATTAAAATAAAAACAACTGTTGATAATGTAAATAGTGCATCATCTCTTAAAGATTTAAAGACTTCATTAAAAGAGTTACAAGGATTAGCTATACAAGTTGGTGATAGTAATCAAGAAGCTTTAAATAAAATTAATATTGCAGCGGGTCAAGCTAAAGATAAAATTGGTGATTTAAGAGATGGATTTAATTCATTATCAGGATCTCCTATTGAAAATGTTGCTTCATCTTTTAGTTCATTAAAACAAAAGACGCTTGCTTTAGATTTAGATGGTGTTAAACAACAATTTGGTAATTTAAAATTATCTTTGTTAGGAGTAGCTGAGCAGTTAGGATTGGTTGAGATTGGTGCAAATGGAGTAGCTATATCAATGAGAGGTATATTAGTTGCATCTGGTATTGGTGCTTTGATTATTGCAGTTGGTGTCTTAGCAGCAAATTGGGAAGAGGTAACCGCGGCTATTGAAGGGACTACAAAGGCTCAAAAACAATATAATGAAGTAGTTCAAGAGTCATTAAAAAACTCTGCTGATGAAAGAGTTGCACTACAACAACTATTGGTGGTTCAAGGAGATGAAAAAGTGAGTAGAGAGAATAAACTAACACTCTTTCACGAACAACAAAAATTATACCCAGCAACTTTAGGTAATTATACTGATGAGGAATTCTTATTAGGTAAGGTCAATTCTAAAATTAAGGACCAAATAAGTCTAATTAAGGAAAGAGCATTGGTGACGGTTCTTGAGGGTAAGTTGGTTGAGGCTACAAAAGAGTTAGAGGAAAAAAGTGCTACTAAGTTTATATTAGGTATTGCACTAACAGGTGCTGATAAGCAAGCATATATTAAAGGAGCGCAAGATAAAGTTGATTTTTATGCAAAGGCATTAAAGGAAGCATATGAGAAAATTGATATAACACCAGAAGTTAAACCATCAGACACTAAAAAGGCTGAGAAAAGTGGTTCTAAAGTTGCTAAAGATTTTAAAAAAGGATTTGATGATGAGTTAAAAGAAACACAACCTGATGAGGTATTAAATTTTGATCCATTTGAAAATAGTGGAATAAAATCTAAAGCTTTTTTTGAACAACAAATTAAAGACCTTGAAAGAGCTAGAGAAAATGTAAAATTAGGTGGTGATGAGTGGATAAGATATGGTGATTTAATAGATGGTATTAAACAAAAAGTAAAAGAATTAGAGTCAGTTGAAACTCCAACTCAAAAAAAGAAAAGAGAAGATCAAGAAGAATATAATACATCTCTGAAAGAAACTTTATCAATATTAGATCAAATAAAAAAGCCTATAGATCCACCTGAACCTGAAAAAGAATCATTGGCGGATAGATTCTCTCTTTGGCAAGAAAACAATAAGGAAAAATTATCTACTGTAGCTGGATATCTATCACAATTATCTGACGCAGTTGGACAAGTAGGTGATGTAATACAAGGTATATTTGAAATAAGAATAAATAAAGCTGAAAATGCTGCTGATAAAGAGATAGCTGCTTTACAAAAGACATTTGATGCAGCAACTAAAGGTAAGAACCTTTCAAATGCACAACAAGTTGCTTTAGAAAATAAATTAGCTAAAGATAAATATAAAATTGCTTTAGATTTATTTAATAAAGAAGAAAAGTTAAGAGAAAGAGCTTTTAAAGCTAATAAGGCTATACAAATTGTACAAGCTTTAATTGGAACTGCACAAGGTGTTGTTGCTGCTTTATCAGAACCTTTCTTTCCATTGATGATTGCTAGAATGGCTTTAGCAGCTACAACAGGAGCTGTTCAGATAGGAGTAATTGCTTCTCAGAAATACCAAGCTGGTGATGCACCAACTGCTCCAAGTCCAATATCTGTACCTGAACCAAGTTTACCAAGTCCAAGTCAAAATACAAACGTACAAGGACCTGATAGATCATTTCAAGCTGCTCAATTCTTTGGATTAGGCGGAAAACAATCACAAGATAGTCAAGATACATATCAAAAAGTTTATGTAGTTGAAAGTGATATTACAGATGTTCAAAGAAGAGTAAATGTTATAGAAAGTCGTGCTGTAATAGGATAATTCAATATAAAATAAAAAAAAAATTAATAATATGAATAAAAGATTACCAATATTTGAGGCTCTAATAGATGAGTCAGATCAAGATGATAGTGGAATGAGATTTGTATCTATTGTAGAAAATCCTGCTATAGAAATAAAAGGAATTAAATTATCATCAGAGTTAGGAAAGTTAAAGACTTTAAAGTTAAGTTTTCAATTAGATCCATATGATACAACGGATAAATCTATTAAGATGAATAACTTCTCTAAAGTAGATGATAAACAATTATTAGTCGGTCCTATGTTAGTTCCTGATAAACCTATTTATAGAAATGATGAAGAAGATGGTGAACATTATATTCAATTTTCTAAAGAGACTATTAGAAAAATGGTTGAAAAGTTTAATAGAAATAATAATGCTAAATCTATTAATGATGATCACACGAATAAGATGGTTAATGCTTATTTCTTTTCAAATTGGATTACAGAAGATCCTATTATGGATAAATCAAAATTCTATGGATATGATTTAAAACCAGGTACTTGGTTTGGAGAAATAAAGATATTAGATTCTAAATATTGGAAAGAAGAAGTCTTAGGCAAAAATAAATTTTCTTTCTCTATAGAAGGACCATTATATCAAAGAAAGACTGAATTACAACTATCTAACCAAGAAGATTGGAGATCTGATGAGTTCTTAGACTCATTAACTTTAGATGACTGGAAGAAGGTTTTTAGTAAGATTAAATAGTAAATTAAATAACTAATTTAACTATTTTAAAAAAAATTATATTTAGTTAAAGATAAAAATATCAAAAGAAATGAAAGAAGATAAATTAACAAAATTACAAAATTTCGTAATGTCATTATTTAAACAAGAAATTAAATTATCAGAAATTAAATCTAAAGATGGTAATATGTTCGTATCACCTGATGAAGAAATAATTGTTGGTTCTGAAATCTACTCAATAGATGCTGATGGAAATCAAATTCCCTTAGTTGGTGAAGTAGAAATCTTGACAGAAGATGGCAATGCTTATAAAGTTATTGATGGTAAGGTGACAGAAATAGCACCAGAAGAAGTTCCAGAAGATAAAACAGAAGCTCCTGAGGTAGAATTGGAAAAAGAAGTTGAGGTAAATTTAGAAGTTGATAACTTAACTTCATCTACAGAAAAAGTGGCTCTATCTTTAGAAGATAGAATGTCTGCTTTAGAAAGTATGTTTGAAAACTTAATTTCATCTACAGAAAAAGTAGCTGAATTTTCAAAAGAATTATCATTGAGTTTGGAAGAAATTAAAAAAATTCCAGCATCAAGTTCAATTAAAATAAACGTTAATCCTAATAGAGAATTAACACCAACCGAGCTTAGATTTGAAAGAATACAAGCTATAAAAAATAATATTTAATAAAATGCAAAAAAAGAATTTTCAATTCACTGCTACTTATGACACTATCACTAAACAAGTGGATCAAGAGCACAATGACTTCATTGCTAAAACAATTGGTAAAGTTAGAACTTTAGATTACGTTACTTTGTTACCAAACGTACCTTATTCAATTGAAGTAGGACCTTTAGTATCATCTAACATTGATCTAACAGTAGGCACTTGTCCAGCCGTTGCAAATGGAGCTACAACTTCTATTGCATCAGTAAATATCACAACAAGCTTATATTCTCACTATGAGACTTTCTGTTTAGATGATATGAAATTATATTTCAACAGACAAATGGGTAGAGGTGCTATTCAAGAAGACCTTCCTTTTGAATCTCAATTCTTAGATGAAAAAAACACTGTTATCGCTAAAAAATTAGATGCTAAATTCTTCTTAGGAGATGGTACAGTAGCGGGTGTTATCTACGGAGCAACTGCAGGTGGTGGAGTTGGTTTAACTGCGGGTGATGTAACTGCAACACCTTGGAGTATATCAACAGCTGTAACAAATGGAGCTATCAACACAATTGATAAAATGATTCAAGCTTTGCCAGCTGACGTTTTAGACGCTGATGATTTAGTATTATTCGTTTCAAGAACTGCTTTTGACGCTTATTCAATGTCAATCAGAAATGTTAGAAGTATTAACTGGGACGCAGATATCTTAGTAAATGGTATTGCACCTGTATGGGGTAAACCAAATGTTACTATTGTAGCAACTGCTGGATTAGCTGGTTCTAATAAAGCAATATTACATAGATCATCTTTATTATTTTGGGCAACAGACTTAAACGCTGAAGGACAATTTAAAGGTGGATATGAAAACACTTTAGGTAAATATCTATTAAGATATGCTGTTAAATTAGGAGCTGGTATAGGATTCCCTAGCCAAGCAGTAGTTTGTACAATAGCTTAATAGAAAAGAATAGTTATAAGGAAAGGATTAAAATAATCCTTTCCTTTAACAATAAAAATAATAATAAACAATATGTCTTGTAGTCCATTTTCAATATATACTACACCTTGTAGAACAATGGGTGGTATTCAGAAATTTTATGTTGGAACTTTTAACGATTCTGCTTTAATAATGGGAGCTACTGCAGATGGATCAATTACTTCCTTTTCAGGAGCAACTGTATCTTTCTTCGGAGTTGAACAAAGAATAGAAGAAGGTTCAGTTGTAGAAGCTGGAGCTGGTGCTGGTGGTAACTTTAATGTTACACAAACTCTTGAGGTTAGATTTAATACAATCACTCAAGCTATTCAAAATCAATTAGCAATCTTAGGAAAAGGTAGATGGAGAGTTATGTTCAAAGATGTTCAAGGAAATTACTTCTTAGTTGGTAAAACAAGAGGAGTAGAAGTAACTGCTACAACAGGTGGTTCTGGTAAAGCTTCAGGTGATACACCAGGTCATACAGTTACAATGGTTGCAAAAGAACCAGATTATATAGTAGCTGTATCTTCAGCAGCTGCATTATCAGTTATCCAAGAATAATATATAAAATCATCAATTTTTTTATTTTTTAGACCTCACAACTCGTGAGGTTTTATTTTTTTTATAGAAAAATATATTTACTTATATGAAGATTAAGAAAGAACTATTAGATGATTTTTATTATTCACCTATTACAGGTAAACTAATAACTTTAAGATTTGTTCCAAAAGAAGAATATAAATATTGGTTTAGTAAACTACCTGAAATATTTGAAAATAATTTAGGTAAGAAAAAATATATAAAATTAGATAAATGATTATATTAGAAGCAGGAATAAACGAAGTAGTAGTTCAACAACTATATACTATGTGTAGTAATCAAGTGGATCCATATTTTACTTGGGAAATAAAAAGAAAAGGAACTTTTGATAGTATAGTATTTACTCAAGAAGATCATTCTCCCATAGCTTATTATTTTAATTCATTTACTCTTTCAGTAGGAACTATGAGTGGATTGACAGCAGGTGTTTTAAATATATATCCTGGTGAATATACATATACTATATATGAAATGAGTGCTCCTTATATTACTAATACAGCTTCAGCTGTTGGCGCTATTCAAAATGGTATATTAATATATAATGCTACTTTTAGTTCTATACCAACATATACAGCTTCTAATGATGATGTAATAAGAACATATAGAACATATTAAAAATAAACAAGAATATGAGTAAAAATTTAACAAAAATGTTTAAGCTAG
>Ga0116187_1003734_pt1 | contig 13846 bp, 10 predicted proteins | sample AD_JPNNA6_MetaG_FD_89755 | JGI IMG/M metagenome (GOLD analysis project Ga0116187, IMG submission 89755) | Active sludge microbial communities of municipal wastewater-treating anaerobic digesters from Japan - AD_JPNNA6_MetaG | ecosystem: Engineered > Bioreactor > Anaerobic > Digestate | place... | reverse complement strand
ACTCCATGCCTAACGGCTGATATGGAGCTTGTTGGAAAAGAAGTGCTCTTTGCTCTCCACGTTTTGGGGTGGCTGGTTTTTTGGTGACCCGAGGTGGCTGGTTTTGAAGTGACCGGTGACAGGGATCGGACATGCAGTCGTATTTCGGAGTGCTTGATCCGATCACATCCGTGCGGAATGTGAACCTGATTCCTGGAGTGCTTGATCCGTTCCTTGTGCTGGGTTTTGAGGATATCAGGGAACGCGGGGCCAATCGCGATAGCGATTTCAATGATTTCATTTTCGCCCTCCGCTCAACCTACGACCCTCCGCAGGCACCCGTTCCTGAGCCGTCGACCTACGGCCTGATCGGAGCAGTCGCGTTGCTGGCGCTCGTCGGCTATCGCCGCTTCAAGAAAGCCTGATCCCTCGACTCAGCGGAATCGTTGGCTTCTTCAAAACAAAGCCCCTGCCCGGGAACGGGCAGGGGCTTTTCGCTGGGAGAGGCGGAGACCGATCCTAGCTCAGCTGTGACAATTCAATCGGCGGGCCTTCACTGATTGTCTCGGTTGTAGGGGCTGAGCTTGCTCAGACCGTTGGCCGTCGCTCTCGAGTGGTGCGAGCAAGCTCGCACCCTACGCCAACTGAATGGTTACGGCTCAGTAGCCCCAGAGTTCGAAATCGGCGAGCTGGGTGATGGAGCCCGACTTGCAGACGATGTCGAAGCGGTAGTGCTTGAAGGCCTCGGATTTCTCCGCGAGCACGAAGTCGCGCTGCAGGAGCCGGGAGGCGAAACTCTGGCTGGCGCGGGACTCGATGACCGTCCACGTCACCCCGTCGTTGGAGCCGCTGAGCGTCCAGTTCCTGGGGTCGCGCTCCGAGCGGTCGTTGGCGGAGGTGAAGCTGTAGGACTCGATGGCGTGGGGCTCGTTGAACGAGACCTGGATCCAGGTGGTGCCACTGAAGTCGAGCCACTTGGTCGTGGCCGTGTGGTCGAACAGCTTGGCGGTGCCTTCCTTGGTCCCGTTCTCGCCGCGGGCGGCAAACGAGGCGGGAGCCAACTCGGCGAGAACGGTGCTGGTGGCCGGTTCGGCGGTCGGCATCTCCTCCGGGGTGGTCGCGGCGGCCTGGCCGAACACCTGCAGGTTGGCGAGTTGGGTGATCGAGCCGGACTTACACACGATGTCGAAGCGGAACTGGAGGTACCCGGCCGAGGCCTTGGCGAGGGTGAAGTCACGCTTCAGATAACGGGAGGCGAAGGTCTGGGCGGAGCGGCTTTCGATCACGGTCCAGGTGACCCCGTCGTTCGAGCCGCTGAGCGTCCAGTTGTAGGGATCCCGGGTGGAGTAGTCGTTGGCGGAGGTGAAGCTGTAGGAGGTGAGTGAGGTGGGCGCGGCGAAAGAGACCTGCACCCAGCTTGTGCCGCTGAAGTCGAGCCACTTGGTGGTGGTGCTGTGATCGAAGAGCTTTGCGACTCCTTCCTTCGTGCCGTTTTCGCCGCGGGCGGAGTAGGTGGCGGGCGTCAACTCGCCATCCGTGGACGGGGCCGGTGCCGGCTGCTCCTCATCCGGAGTGGTGGGCGTGACGACCTTCTCGGGTGCGCCACCGATGCTGTTCCAGGCGATGCCGTAGGTGGTCCCGGCCGGGCCGGAGACCTCGAGGGCGTACTTTCCGGCGGGAAGGGCTGGGACGTAGATGTGTTCGACGTTGTCGAGCGCGGAGGTGCTTTCGGCGACCACGGTGCCGAGCGCAAAGGTGCTGGTGGTGTTGCGCAGGCGGAGGTTGAGGTCGGCGAGCGAGCCCGAAAATGCCCAATAGTCGGTGGTTGCGAGTTCCCGGTGCCATGTGAGAACCGTGGAGAACTTCGCGGTCTGGCCGGCCGGCACTTCGAAGTAGTAGACCGAGGCCGCGCTGGACTTACCGGTGTCCCAACCCTTGGTCGCGCGCCACGCCGCGCCGGCCGGCTGACGACCGGCGAGCAATGCCTTGTAGGAATTGTAGATATTGACCTGCCCGGCGCCGTAGACCGGGTCGAGCGGCTGGGCCGGAGTCCGGGTCCAAGCGGGAAATTCCTCCTTGGTGGCGCCGGCCATGAGCAGGGCCTTGATCACGCGGGGATCCTTGGCGGGCGCGAGCGATGCAGTGCGCTTGGTTTCGGCGATGAGCAGTCCGGCGGCCGACGTCACCACCGGAGTGGCGTAGCTGGTGTAGGTCGCCGTGCCGACCAGATCGGGCTTCATCCGTCCGGCGCTGTCGAAGTTGGTGCCCCCGCGGGTATGTTGGCCGTTGGCGGTCCCGACAACGATCGTGTTGTAGTTGTTGCCCCAGAGCGCATCGATGCCGGCGGTGCCGTTCTTGAGCGCGACTACCACAGTGACCAGATCGCGGTTGATTCGGTAGTCGAGCAACCGGAGCGAGACGGTGTTGAACACCGACACATCGCTGACGTACGAGTGATTTTCGAGATCCCAATTGACGGTGATCGGACTCGTACGCATCCCAACGTCGAGCGAATCGTCTCGGTAGGTGTTGACGCTGCAGACCTTCAGCTCCCCGAGAGCCGGGAGGATGCTGGTTGTCGTCCCACAGAGGTTCTTGGCCACGGTGCCGGCATGGCTGGAGAAGGAGGTCGGCGGGGTGGTGGCGTACGGGAAGGTGATCTTCCGGGTGCTGAGCTCACCGCTCTTGGCGACGGCCCACCCGCTGGTGCCGGAGGGTGCCTCGACCACGAGGGCGGTGAGGTTCGATCCGTCGGGCAGGGCGGAACCGAACTCGGCTTTGAGCTCGGTATAGCCGATGTCGCTTTGGACGGACGCGTGCAGCGCGGCTGCGAGCGTGATGGAGAGGAGGGAGGGAAGGATCGCGCGGTTACTCATGGCTGGGTAATGGTGGATGGTTGTGCCTCAGCCTTGCTCTGCGCGGGTGAAAGCGCCCGTGGGGAGGAGCCCTTGCGGGAGAGGTGTGTGGTCCCCAATCGACTGGGGGAAAGGGCCCGGTGGGACGGGGCCCCGCTTTCCCGGTTTTCCTTCTTGGTGTTGGTCCGCAAAGTCTTGGGCCGGTGCCTCGGAACGGGGCTCTTTCCGGCACCCGAAGCGAAAATTTGCGCGATCGGGCGGGAAATCGGTCGCAGGCGCTCTGGTTGCGATGCTCGAAGGCAGCTATCGTCGAGGGCAGAGGGCGGCGACCGGGGACTGGCGACTGAAAGGCGCTGCGGACAGCGTGGCTGGAGCTGGGTTTGCGCGGCGAGACTAGCGGGTTCCACCGAAGGTGGGCATAGGGTGATGCCCCCGAAAACACCCCGGAGAACTGGCCAGAAAACAGAACGGCCCCGGTACGTGACCGGGGCCGTGGCCAGGGGAGAGATGGAGGGGTGGAAGCTATTGATTCTCGAGTGAACCCAAGATCAGCAGACGACAGAAGGTAACGAAGGAAACGAAGATCGTTCGGAGAGAAGAGAACCGATACTTCTATTCCCTTGGGCTTCTCCTTTTCTCGCCAGGTGCAGACCGTGGCCCCGGATTTGGACACCAAACTCGTTCACACTTCGTTCTCTTTGTTGCCTTCAGTCGGTCCTAACTGCGCTTTTCATGATGAGAGGCGATGCGTGCTGTAGGGAAATTCGCCAGAAGCTCGACGGAGGCCTTTTCCGCAGGAAACGACAACCTTGGCGGGGTTCGCCACCCTCCTGCGCTGTGCGGATCTGGCGGATGCCCGGGCCTCAATCGGCCTGTGCCGGGGCGTCGCCGCTTGATCGCTTGCTCGCTGTATCCAACAGTCCGGAAATCACCGAGCGGACGATGTCGTGTGCGACGGTGAAATCCTCGAAACGGCGGCGAGCCTCGCCGTGCGCGACTTCGCCGACGATCACCGTGTGGGGCAGCCCGGCGGCCTCGTCCATGCCCCAGAACGCGAGGTCGCAGTAGCCCGGGGCCATGAACTCCACGCAGGGCGTGCCGGGCCGGCACCACACCGTGTTGGTGAAGGCAGACCCGTGCGGACCGACCACCAGCGAGGCCTCGAGGAAGAGCCGCCGCTGGGTGGCAACATCGAGCGCGCTGGCCCGGACGACCTCGAAGCCGAGCGGCGCGAGCGTGGCGATGATCTCCTCCTCGTTGAGTAAGCGGCGGAAACCGGCATCGGCGCGGGAGAGAAACAGCCGCCGTCCGCCGGTCGCCGACTCCGTGGCGGGCGCGAGCGTCCGCAGCCAGGCGACGGTCCACGAGGCCACATCGTGATGGCATTGGTTGACCGTGGGCACGACGAGCGTCTCGCACTCGAAGTGGGTCGTCGCCGAGGGCACGACGATCTTCTCCGGCGGGATCCCGAGCGTGGCGAGCGTCTCCCGTTGGTAACGGGCGCCGGTGGTGTTGACGAGATAGCGGTCGACCCGTTCCGGGGGAAACCCGGCCCGCTCCAGCAAATGCAGCCGCGGCAACAGCTCGGTGGTCCAGTGCCAGTAGTTGGTGTCGGCCTCCGGGGTGGTGAGGGACGCCGTCACCCCCGGCAGCGGGCGGCAACGGGGCAGCTTGAACCGGGTGCGCACGGTGTGCCCGGGCCATTGCCACACATCGCGCGACACGTCGATGAGCACGCGGTCGTCGGCCGTGATGATGGTGCCGCCGTAGAAACCCCAGTGCCGCCCGCGCGGCAGGACCGTGACGCCCGCGGCGGGGAGTGCCGCCTCCAGGTGCGCGGAGAATTTCTCCGGCATCCGGCCTCCAAATACTGTGGGCGGGTGCCGGTGCTGCCGCTCCGCCGGATAGAGGGGGACGTGGCGGGCGCCGATCTCCGCCCCGGCCCGGGACGACGCGTAGGCCGCGCCGTCGGCGTAGCCGCCCTTGGGCCGGCCGAGGTGCTTCGAGCTGAACGGCAGCCGATGGAGCGGCAGGAGGATGCGCGCCCGCCGCCAGGCTTGGCTGATGCGGAGCAGCGGCCGCAGTCGGTGTTTCTCGCGCTGCCAGAGCGTGCGTAGCGAGATCATGGTTGCACAGCGGGGCCCACCCCGAGCAGTGGCGAGAGCGTGGCGAGGAAACGGGCGATGCCGGCGGCACCGGCGAAGTCCGTGTTTGCCGGTTGGCGGAAACGCTCCGGTGTGGCGACCGCCGCGCGGATCATCTCCGCCAGTGCCTCGGTGTTCTCGGGGTCGAACTGGCAGTGCGCCGCCGGGGCCACCTCGGGGAGGGACGCGCGGTGGGAGACCAGCACCGGCGAGCCCATGGCGATCGCCTCCGCCGGGGCGTAACCAAAACCCTCGTGCAGGGAGGGGAACACGAAGAGCGCCGTACCGGCATAGAGCGCAGGCAGGTCGTCGTCGGGGATGAACCCGGGGCAGAGCACGGCGTCGCGGCCGAGACCGAGGGCGGAGAGGGTGGCGGGGACGTCGAGGCTGCGCGTGAGCTGCGGCGCGCCGGGGATGCGGCCGGCGAGCACCAGCGCCGGCAGGTCGCCGCGGGTGCGGGCGAGGGCATAGGCCCGGAGCAGCCGGTCCACCGCCTTGTATCGGCGGAACCCGCCCACGTAGAGCAGGTAGCGGGCGGGCAGTCCGAGCCGGGCGCGCATCGCTGCGATCGCGGCGTCGTCGGGACGCTGTTCGAACCGCCGATCGAGCCAACCCGGAACGACGGCGATCCGCTCCGGGGCGATCCTCCCGATCTGCGTGAGGTCACGCGCGGACCAGCGGGAGACGGTCACCACCCGGTCGGCCCGGCGGGCCCACGCGAGGCAGCGCCGGCGATGCCAGCGGCGGAGGAGGCCGCCGCCGTTGTCCTGCGGGAAACGTTCGGGCAGACAGTCGTGGAGCACCTGCAGCACGCGCCGCGGGCGAGCGTGCGAATGGAAATCGTAGGTGCACAGCAGCAGCGCCTCGGGCGCGATGCGGCGCACATGCGCGGCCACCGCGCGGGCGCCGGCGATCTCGCGCAGCAGGCTGCGCCGGAAACGCGGCCACACCGGAGCCACCTCGACTCGCTCCGGCGCGACCGACCGGGCGGCCTCCTGCAGATCCTCCGGCACCACCAGTTTCCAGGGAAGTTCCGGTGCGTATCGGGACAATCCCTCTAACAGCCGCCGGGTGTACACGCCCACCCCTTCCGAGCGGTGGATCAGGGCGGTGCCGCTGATGTAGAGCGGCCTGTTGGGCGGGGGATTCATCGACCAGTGGAGCCGGGGCAGGGCATCCGTGGAGGTTTCGGCGCTGTGCGAAGGGTCAGTTCTTCCGGCCCACGGGCCGGGCCGGGTTGCCGGCGACGGTGGTGCCGGGCTCGACGTCGTGGCGTACCAACGCGCAAGCGCCGACGACGGCGCCGGCGCCGATGGTCACGCCCGGCAGGATGAACGCGCGGGCGCCGACGAAGGCCCCGGCGCCGACGACGATCGGCGCGGTCTGCAGCGGCAGCGCGGGGTCGCCGAACTTGTGCGTGCCGGTGCACAGGTACGCCTCCTGGGCGATGGTGGCCCGCTCCTGGATGACGATCTCCCCGAGGGTGTAGGCGTTGGCGCGGTCGCCCAGGCAGGCCCGGTCGTGGAGTGTGAGTTTCCATGGATGCTGGATACGCGCGCGCTGGTGCACGAACGGGCGGCCGTGGATCCTGGCCCCGAAGACGCGCAGCCAGAGCAGCCGCCAGCCGTTGAGCGGCTTCGGCGTCCAGCCGCAGGCCAGCGGCCAGCACAGCTCCCAGAGCAGAGCGCGGAGGCGGTCGCGGAGCGACCAGGGGGAATCGTAGGGCGAACGCTGGGCGTGGGTCTTCATCGGCGGGAGGGGGCGGGATCGCGCAGGAGCGCGGCAAACTCGGCGAGGTAGGCTTCCGCCACGGCCGCCTCGGTGTAGCTCGCCGAGTCGGCCCAGGCCGCGGCGCCCAGGGTGGCGCGCAGTTCGTGGTCGTCGGCGAGGCGCACGATGCGTTCGGCGAGCTCGCCGCCGGCGTTGCCGTCGTCGTGGTCGAAGACGAGGCCGTTCTGCTCGGGGTGCACGAAGTCGCGGAAGCACTCGAGGCCGGAGACGATGGCCGGGAGGCCGAAGGCCATCGCCTCGAGCGGCGCGAGCCCGAAGGTCTCGCCCCGGGCGGCGAGCGAAGGATAGACGAAGATCGAGGCCGAGCGGTATTCGTGGTTGAGCGCCTCGGCGCCGAAGAGCGGGCCGACGAAGTCCACCGGCAGGCCGCGCGCCTCGTGTTTCAGGAGTTCGAGATAGGCCGCGCCGGCGCCGCCCTCTTCGGCGCGCCACGGGCCGACGATGCGCAACTTCCAGCCGGGCAGGTGCGGGGTCGCGCGGCGCCAGGCCGAGAGCAGCAGGTCGAGGCCCTTCTCGGGATGCACGCGCCCGGTGTAGAGCACGGTCGGCGTGCGTTCCGTCGGGGCCGGCAGGTTCGCGGCGCGATGGGCGACCGGGTAGGGGATGACACACAGGCGCGGGGCCCGGCCCCCGCCCAGCTCCTCGGCGATCGCCCGTGCCACGGCGCTGGAGACGGTCTGCAGGCAGGCGACATGGCGGTAGTGCCGCATCTGCCCGCGGGGAAACCGGGCCACGTGCACGACCATCCGGCCGTGGCGCGGTGCGCGCACGAGCAGCGGCAGCCAGAAGGTGTTGCCCACGACGATGTCGGCCGGGGGCAGGCGGCGCCGCACCGCCAGGGTGTAGAGCAGATCCTTGAGCTTCAGCAGCGCCAGCGAACGCGGCTGGGCGAAGCCCGGGACGCGCAGGTGGCGGACGCCGCCGGCCGTCTCCGTGTTAGGAAGATGGGGATGGCGGCGGGAGACATGCAGCACCTCGTGCCCGCGGCGCGCGAACTCCTGCCCGAGCCCGTGCCAGACCTTCTCGACCGCGCCGCCCATGATCGGCGGCACCGGCAGAAACGCTCCTTGGACGATGGTGATGCGCATGCGGGAAACTAGGGCGAAACGACGGGTGGTCGGACAGCCAGTACGCGGTGGACTTCGTCCAGCAGCGAGTCGGCCGCGCGGGAGATCTCGAACCGGTTGGCGAAACAGGCGGCGGCGGCGGCGCGCATCCGCGACCGTTCCGCGGCCGGGAGTGCGGCCCAGCGCGCGAGCAGGCGGCTCGTGCCCTCGGCGGTGTCGGGCTCGACGAGGGCGGCGCCGGCGGCGGCGACCTCGCGCCAGATGTTCACCTGGTCGGAGATGAGCGCGGGCGTGCCGCAGGCGAGCGCCTCGGCCACGGCGATGCCGAAGTTTTCCTGGTGCGAGGGCAGCACGAACGCCTCCGCGGCGCGGAAGGCGCCCCACTTGGCGGCGCCCTCCAGCATGCCCGGCCAGAGCACGTCGGCGCCGGCGCGGGCGCGGAGTTGCGCGAGGTAGCCGGGATCGGCGCAGGGTCCGCCGACGACGAGCACGGGCGGGGTGGTGCCCGCGGGCGCCGTGGCCGCGAGTTCCGCATGTGCCTGCAGCAGCAGGTCGACGCCCTTCTTCTCGTGGATCCGGCCGAGGAAGAGCAGGAACGCGCGGTTGCCCAGCTCCGGGCAAACGGCCCGGAAGGCGGCGCGCTGCGCTTCGTCGGGTGGCGGCGGGGCGGCGCAGCCGTAGTTGACGACGACCTCGCGGCAGCGCCACGGACGGAAGGCGGTGCGGGCGAGCCGCCGCTCCTCCTCGCAGGTGAAGAGCACGCCCGCGGCGTGGCGGAGCACGTGGTACTCCGCGAGCCACCAGTACAGCCGCTTCTTGAAGTGCTTGAGCGGATAGGTGCGGTTGAACCACGGATCGAGCATGCCGTGGGGGTAGACGAAGTAGGGCGTGCCCCGGCGCCGCGCCTCGCGCCAGACGGCGTAACCATGGAACTGCCACAGGCCGTGGACCACGGCGGCGTCGAACCGCGGGAGTTCGCGGCGCAGCCAGGGGCGTAGGGCCGCGCAGTAGCCGTTGGCGCGGCGGCTGGGGCCGAGCGCGTGGATCGCCGCGGCCTCCGGGCAGCGGTGGGCGGAGGCCGGGTCGTCGACCGTGACGATCTCGGTGGCCACGCCGCGGGCGGCGAGCACGGGCGTGATCGAACGCACGCCGGCGGTGGGGCCGCCGCCGGCGGGGGCGAGCGAGTGCAGGGCGCGGAGCAGGCGGAGGGGAGTGGCGGTCATTCCTGGGCGGCCCGGCGGTAGAGCTCGAGGTAGGCGGCGACCATGGCGGCGGTGGTGAAACGGCGGGCGTTGGCGAGGCCGCGCTCGTTGAGGACCGGCGTCCCGCGCAGCGCCTGGGCGATCGTGGCTGCGGCGCCGGCGGGATCGGCGGGATCGAAGTAGACGGCGCCGTCGCCGCCGACCTCGGTCATCGGCGGCCGGTTGGATGTGAATACACGGCAGCCGCAGGCCTGCGCCTCGAGGCTGGGCCAGCCGAAGCCCTCCTCGAGCGAGGGGAAGACGAGCCCGTCGGCCGCGGAGTAGAGGGCGGCGAGCTGCTCGTTGGAGACGTGGCGCGGGGCCTCGATCGCGTCGGCCAGGCCGAGCTGCGCGGCGAGGGCGGCGTCGGCGCCGGCGAGGGGCTTGCCGACCATGATCAGCCGGCCGGCGTAGCCGTGCGCGGTCCTGAGCGCGTGGAAGATGCGCAGGAGGCCGGGACGGTTCTTGTACCACTGGCCGCCGCCGACGTTGAGCAGGAAGGCGGTGTGTGCGGCGCTCGCCGACACTTCGGCGACCAGCGCCCGGGCCCGGTCGGCGTCCAGCCGGTGGTAGTCGAAATTCAACGGCAACGGGATCACGGGCGTGCGCTCCGGCGGCAGGCCGGTCAGGCGGCGGAGGTCCGCGCAGGTCTTGCCGGAGATCGAGGCGGCCCACGGGGCGCGGGCGAGGTGGCGCCGGATCCAGTGCTGGTAGCGGCGCCCGCTCCAGCCGACGCGGTTCTCGGGGATCTCGCCGAGGGCGGAGCGGATCTGCAGGAGGTCGTTGCAGGTCACGACGGTGCGCCGGGGCAGATGAGCCAGGTAGACGGCGTTGGCGTGGTCGACGATGTGGAAGACGGCGTCGGGGCGGGCGCGCACGAGGCGTCGGAGCACGCGGGGGAAGAACAGGAACTTGTCGGCGTACCCGAGGAGCTTGGGCCAGCCGCTGTAGCGGTAGGGGCGGCAGAGGCGCGTGAGCCGAGGCAGCGGTGCCACCAGCTCCACGGCGACCCCGGCCGCGGCGAGCTCGCGGCGGAACAACTCCGCGAGCCGGAGCATGCTCTGCTGTGCGTCGGGCGCGAAGTTGGCGACGAGGATGACCGGCGGCGGGCTCATCGGGCGGGCGCCTCCTCGCCATCGATCGGCTCGGCCGGCTCCTCCGGCTCGTCCACCTCCTCGTCCTCGGGCAGCTCGTCGTCGACCTCCTCCGGCTCGTCCTGGCAGGAGGCCAGGCAGAGGCCGGAGCCGAGGATGGCGAAACCGAGGCCGGTGGGTTGTGCCCATTGACCGGACACGAGGGGGACGACCGTGGCGCCGAGGAGCAGCCAGGGCAGCGGGTCGCGCAGGCGGACCAGCCGGTGCAGCGCGTGGCGCAGCAGCGAGAAGGCGAGGAGGAACCGCAGGCCGAGGAAGGCCACGCCGAGCGGCAGCCCGAGCTCGAGCAGGCATTTCGCCCACTCGTTCTCGGCGAGCAGGAAGCCCATCCGCCCGGTGGTGAGGCGGGCGGCGACGTTGGAACCCATGCCGACGCCCTCGCCGAAGAGGTTTGCCCGGCCGAGGGTGTCGTGGAGATACGCGCCGCCGCTGAACACCCGATCGGTGACCACGCCCACGCCGCTGGTGTCGCCCCCGCTCGCGGCCGTCTCCCAGCGCGAGAAGAAGGCCTCGCGGGCCTCGTCGAAGATCGGCAGGAAACCGAGGATCGTGAAGACGACCGCTCCGACGAAGGCGAGGCGCAGCACGGAGGCGTTGATCAACCCGGTGAAAAGCAGGCTGAACCCATAGGCCAGGCCCACGGCCACGACGGCGACCGCCAGCGTGCGGCTGATCGAGACCGGGACGGCGAAAACAACCGCCAGTCCGCACAGCACGAGCAGCGGCCACCAGAGGCGATGGCGCGCCTTGAACTGGTGGAAGAGCAGGGCCGCCGCGAACGGATAGTAGAGGTTGGGCCCGGTGATGAAGGAGAAGAAGCCCGGCGGGCGGATATGGCCGAGCGCGCCGTAGATCTGGCCGACGCCCTCCTCCATGCCGACGCCGCGGTTGATGTAGCTGTCCGGTGGCGACTCGAACTGGACGACCATCAGCACGGTCATCGGGACGGCGAGCAGCAGGAGCGCCTGGCCGAGGCGCTCGACATCGCGCCGGGTGAGCACCGTCGCCATGACCCAGACCAGCGGCAGATGCAGGAAGTTGGTGCGCAGGCCGTAGGCGGTGACGAGGAGGTTGTCCTGGCCGGCGAGGAACGAGCCGAGCACCGCGGCCACGGCCATGAAGCCGGTGGCGAGCACCCAGCCGTTGAACGGCAGGGCCCCGCGGCCGAGCGCGAGCAGGTAGATCAGGATCGCGACCGGGTCGCGCACGACCAGCAGCGCGTCCGAGTATCCGGGCAGCACCCACTTGCGCAGCGCCCCCTCGAAGATCAGCAGCAGCGCGTAGATCCAGATCAGGGTTTTGATGGAGCGATACACGGGAGGAGGTTGGCGGAATCGGCCGGCCGGCGGGAGCCGGAAGTTGGCGGGTCAGCGGGCGGGGCGGAGGGTCGCGAAGAGACGCTCGAGTTGCTCCGTGAGCAGGTGGCGCCGCTTCTCCGTGGCGGCGCTGAAGGCGAAGGCCAGCGCCAGCGAGGCGCCGAGGCCGGCCACCGCCGGAAGCCAGCCGTGGTGGTCGTAGTCGACGGTCGCGGCCAGGAACACGAGCAGCGGGTGGTGGAGGACGTAGAGCGAGAACGAGGCATCGGCCCCCGCGCGGGCGAAGCGCGAGAGCGCGCCCTGCGGGGAGACCGGCGGCATGGCATCGCGCACCAGGAGGATCACGAGGGCCACGAGCGCACCGGCCCCGAGGTCGGTCACGAACCCGTTGGAGAAGAAGAACGGCGGGGTGCCCACGAGGAGGGGCACGTCGATGCCGCGCCACAGGTGCAGGATGAGGATGGTGACGACCACCGCCAGTCCCGCGCGCGCCATGGCCGGTGAGCACCGGTACCGGTCGCCAACGCGGTGGCACGCGACGCCGACCAGCCACACCGGCAGCAGCAGGAAGATCTTCGGCCCGACGACCACCCCGCAGGCGACGAGCAGCGCCCAGCGCCAGAAACGCGGCCGCACGAACAGGAACACGCCGAAGGCGGTGTAAAACCAGAACTCGTACGCGAGCGACCAGAGCGGCTGGTTGGTGGGCGGCGCCGCGCTCAGCCACCAGCTCTCCTGCAGGTTCAGCAGACTCAGGCCGAACCGCACGGCTTCGTGCCCGCGATCGAACCGGTGGTAGTAGGCGGGATCCAGCGAGCGGCCGACGAGCAGGAGCACCGCCGTGAGCAGCAGGGCCGGCACCAGCACCGAGTAGATCCGCGACAGCCGGGCGATGACATAGTCCGTCCCGGACCGCCGCCGCGCCACGGTGGTGTAGGAGATCACGTAGCCCGAGAGCACAAAGAACACGATCACACTGAAATGCCCGACCCGGTGCGACAGCAGGAACCAGTCCGAGTAGCCGGTGGTGCCGAAGTGGGCGACGACGACCAGTAGCGCGGAGAAGAACCGCACCAAGTTGAGGAAGCAGGATACGTTAGGCGCCATCGTGACGGAGCGGAGCGGAGGTGGTGTCGCTTGGGCGGGGGCCGGCGGCGAGTTGGTCGTGCACGATCCGGGCCAGCCCGGTCTCGTAGGCGGCCCAGGTGAATTGCGCGGCGCGGGCGCGGGCGGCGGCGCCCATCGCGGCGAGGCGAGCCCGGTCGCGGTGCAGCTCGTCGAGCCGCGCGGCGATCGCGGCGGAGTCGCGGATCGGCACGAGGAAGCCGTCGGTGCCGTCGGTGATGAGGTCCGGCCCGGCCGTATGCGGGGTGGTGATGACCGGCACGCCCTGCGCCATGGCCTCGAGGATCACCAGACCGAAGCCCTCAAAGAGCGAGGGGAAGACCAATACATCGCTGCGGCGCATGAGGTCGAGGATGCCGGCGTGGGGCCGCGAGGCGATCCAGTGGTGGCCGCCGAGCGCGCGCTCGAGGGCGACGCAGGGCGCAGCGGGCTTGGTGCCGACCAATGTGAGCTCGATCGAGCGGCCGGCGAGCCGGGCGGCGGCGAAGAGATAGGAGAGGCCCTTGCGCTGGCCGAGCGAACCCACGTAGAGCACGCGCAACGGCTGGTCCGGGGCGGCGTACGGCGAACGTGGCGCGGCGGGATCGCCGGCCGGGGCGCCGTAGGGAATCACGTGAACGGGCGCGCTGAAACCGGGATGCTCCGCGAGTGTGGCCTTGGTGAACGAGGTGGCGGCGAAGACGACGTCGGCCAGGCGGAGCTCCTCGTCCTTGCGCTCCGTCTTCGCCGCGCTGTCGCGGTTGCCCCCGATTGTGCCGGCCCACTCGGGCTCGCGCTCCGCCTCCTCCGTCAGGATACGGCGGGCGGCGCGCCAGTAGCCGATCGGCTGGTCGTAGAAGGTGGCGAGGCCGCGCGCGCGGGCGGCGGCGAAAGTCGCGGCGGCGCCGTCCTCGTAGGCGTAGACGCCGGAGAGGCCGCCGTGGGCGAGCCGGCGCGCGCAGGCTCGGTCGAGGTCGCGATACACCGCGTCGACGCAGCACAGGCCGGTCTCATGGCGGGTGAGGCGGCCGCCGATGCCACCGCGGCCCGCGGCGAGGCGCACGAACTCGCGCAGCGGACGCGAGCGGGCGAGCGGTAATAGTTCGTCCGGTACGGCTCGGCGGCGGAGCTGCGCGGCGAGGCCGCCGGGCAGGAGGCTCAACCACGCCGCACCCGGGTCGACCGCGAAGCAGGT
>Ga0116187_1003732_pt1 | contig 13849 bp, 8 predicted proteins | sample AD_JPNNA6_MetaG_FD_89755 | JGI IMG/M metagenome (GOLD analysis project Ga0116187, IMG submission 89755) | Active sludge microbial communities of municipal wastewater-treating anaerobic digesters from Japan - AD_JPNNA6_MetaG | ecosystem: Engineered > Bioreactor > Anaerobic > Digestate | place... | reverse complement strand
GCCTCGACCCGCCTCGCCTGCGCGGGCGGCTTCCACCGCGGCGTTCAGGGCCAGCAGGTTGGTCTGCATCGCGATCTCGTCGATCGTCTTGATGATCTTGGCGGTCTGGTCGGAGCTTTCCTTGATCCGCACGATCGCCCCGCTCATGCGCTCCATGGCCTCGGTGCCGGTCTTGGCATGCAAGTCGGCCTCGCCCGCCAGGTTCTTGGCCGCCAGCGCGTTGTCGGCGTTCTGGCGCGTCATGCTGGACATCTCTTCCAGCGAAGCCGACACTTCTTCCAGCGAGCTCGCCTGTTCGTTGGCGCCCTGGGCCAGGGACTGGCTTCCCGCGCTGATCTGCTGGCTCGCCGACGACACCTGCGCCGTCGCGTCGTTCACCTGCGCGAGCGCCTGTTCCAGGTTCTCCACGGCGGTGTTCAACGCGTCCTTGATCCTGGCGTGGTCGCCCGAATAGTCGCCTTGGACACGAACCGTCAGATCGCGCGCGGCGATCCGCTCCAGCGCCTTGGTCGCCTCGGTCACGGGGCCGATCACGGCGTCCAGGGTGTCGTTCACCCCTTGCACGATCAGACGGAAATCGCCCTGGTGCCTGGATGCGTCGGCCCGGGTGGAAAGCCTGCCTTCCACCGCAGCCTTGGAAAGACCCGCGGCGTCCTCCACCAGGCGGTTCACCGCTTCCACGCAGGTGTTCAGGTTCTCCTTGAGCTTGTCGAATTCCCCGTTGTACTTGTCCGAGATCTTTTCCGGGATGTCCCCCCTGGAGATCCTCTCCACGTAGTTCGCCGCGGCGTTCAGGGGGCCCACCACCGCGTCCAGCGTCCCGTTCACGCCCTCGACGATCTCCCTGAACTCGCCCTGGTGGCGCGTCGCGTCGGCGCGCACCGACAACCGCCCCGCCACGGCGGCCTCCGACAATTTCCGGGCATCCCCGCTCATCCGCCGGATCGCCTCGATCATCTTGGCCATGGAGGCCTTGAGCCTGCCCGTTTCTTCGGTGGTGTCCACCCGCACGTCCTGGTCCACCTTGCCTTCCGATACCTGTTCGGCCAGCCTCACGCATTCGTCGATGGGCTTGACGATCGCCCGGGTGATGGTCCACGCGAGCAGGATGGAAACCAGGACCATCGCGATGCCGACCGAGATCAGGACCACCACGACGGTGCCCGCGATCGAGGCGGCTTCCTTGCCCGCCTCTTCCGACAGGCGGTTCTGGTAGCGGATCAACTGCTGCAAATGGTCCATGTACTCGATCTGGGCCTGCTGGTAGGGCCCCAGGATGATCTTCTTGCATTCCTGGATGTCGCCCTCGGCGCCCGATGCCAGGATCCGTTCCTGCAACGGACCGTAGACCTTGCGGATCGCCCCGACCTTCGCGAAGATCTCCTTGCCTTCGTCCGTGTCCAGCGTCCTGGAAAGCGTATCCAGCACCGCGGTCTGGTTGTCGCGGATGCCGCGGACCTTTTCGGCTTCGCGGGCGCGCACCGCCAGATCGTCGGCGATCGCGATGTTGCGCAGCGACCTGGCCACGATGTTCAGGTTCTCCAGCAGCTGGTTGCACTGGCGCACCTTGACGTTGTGGTCGTACACGATCGAATGCACGATCTTGTCGATGCGTTGGCATTTGCCTTCCACGAAGACGAAGATCCCGACGGCGAGCGCGAGCACGCCAAGGAATCCAACCCCGATCTTCATGGCGATCTTCATGTTCTTGAACATGGTTGTTCCCCTTCCGATCCGGTTTTGCGCGACCGGACCTGTGACCACCCGCTCGATCTCAATTCGATTCGGATGCGATCTTCACGACTCCCCCCACATCCAGGATCAGGCTCACGGATCCGTCGTTCATGATGGCGCCGCCCGAAACACCCGGCACGTCGCCGATTCCGGCACCAAGACGCTTGATGACCACCTGCTGCTGTTCCAGGATCTGGTCCACGACCAGTCCCACCTTGCGGCCGACCATGTCTTCCACCACCAGCACGACCCCGCCCGAGCCTTCGTCAACGATCGTGTTCTTCCCGAACACCGAATCCAGGCGGATCAGGCGGATGAGTTCGCCCCGCAGATTCAGGATCTCGCCTTTGCCCACCACGCTCTGGATCTCCTGCGATTCCAGGCGCAGCGTGGAAAGGATGGAAAGCGTGGGCACGATGTACCGCTCGTCGTTGGCGCGCACCACCATGCCCTGGATGATCGCCAGGGTCAGCGGAAGCCGGATCGTGAAGCAGGTTCCCTTTCCCTTTTCCGATCGGATCTCGACCATGCCGCGCAGCGCCTCGATGTTCTTCTTGACCACGTCCATGCCCACGCCACGCCCCGACACGTCGGTCACCGCCTTGGCCGTGGACAATCCCGGCAGGAAGACCATCTGGTAGATCTCCTGGTCGGTGTAGGCCTGTTCGGCGCGCGCCTTGCCGGATGCGATCGCCTTCTTCAGGATCGCGTCCTTGTCCAGCCCCTTGCCGTCGTCTTCGATCTCGATGAACACCGATCCCGCCTTGTGGTAGGCACGAAGCCGCACGCGACCTTCGGGAGGCTTGCCGGCGGCGCGGCGTTCGGCGGGCGTCTCGATCCCGTGGTCGACGCTGTTGCGCACCATGTGGATGAGCGGATCGCCGATGTTCTCCACCACGGTCTTGTCGAGTTCGGTGTCTTCGCCTTCCATGTCCAGTTCGATCTGCTTGTCGAGCTTGCGCGCGAGGTCGCGCACCAGGCGCGCCATCTTCTGGAACGTGGAACGGATGGACACCATCCGAAGCGACATGGACAATTCCTGGATCTGCCGCAGGATCAGGCTCGCCTGGGCGATCTTCTTTTCGGTGGAAAGGTCCCCGGCGGCCTTGAACGCGGGATCCGCCCAGACCATGGATTGGGCGATCACGGCCTCGCCGATGGTGTCGATCAGCATGTCCAGACGTTGGACCGGAACGCGCACGCTTTCTTCCACGGCCATCGCGCCGGACGACGCCTGCGCCGGTGGCGGTGGCGGCTGCGGTCTGGAGGCTTCCACTTTCTGTCCCAGGACCTGCGCGACGTCGCGGGGATTCACCCCTTGGGTCTCGATCAGGATCTCGCCCAACGGTCGGGTGTCGCCCGCCTTCTGGGTCTGCAGGGCCTGGTCCAGGACATCCTGTTCCACCAGGCCCCGTTCCACCAGGATCTCGCCCATGGGCTTGGCGGCTTCGGTGGGCTGGAGTTTGGGCAACGGATCGAGCGAATCGGATTCGCGCAACTTGGCGATGACGTCTTCGATCTCGCGCGGCGGGGTGTAGGCTTCGCCTCCGAGCATCTTTTCCAGGCCGTCCACCAGTCCGCGGAACATGTCGGTGGTTTCCAGCAGGACGTCCACGTGCTGGGGGCGCAGCACGATCTGCTTGTTCCGCGCCCTGTCCATCAGGTTTTCGGCCGCGTGCGCCAGGCGCTGGATCTCCTTGAGCTCCAGGAATCCAGCCAACCCCTTGAGGGTATGGCAGGATCGGAACACGAGGTTGAGCGATTCCTCGTCGGTGGGCGTCACTTCCAGCTTCAGGAGCGATTTCTCGATCACGCGGATGTGGTCGCCGCCTTCGGCGATGAAATCCACCAGGAAGCTGGTGTCCAATCCAAAACTCGACACCGGCTCTTCGCTGGGCGCTTCGTCGGCGATGGCCTGCGCCACCTCGGGCGCGGGACGCTCCTTGCGTTCCAGCACGCGCGCCACGTCCTCGGGCGACACGATCCGTCCATGGCGGGAATTCATCGAAGGCAGCCGTTCCTCGATCAGGTCCTTGAGCCGCAGCAATCCTTCGGTCCCGATGCCGCCGGTCTCCAGCAGCGATTCCACAGCGTGGATGAGTTCGGCCCACTCCGCCAGATCCAGCACCCCGAATTCGCCCTTGAGCGTGTGCAGGTAGCGCTTCACATGGTCGTCGCCGGTGCCGTCGCCCTTTTCACGTTCGATCACCGCGACTTCGAACTCCTCCAATTCGCCCTTCTGGCGATCGATGAACCGTTTCAGGAGATCGAGGTCTTCGGGGTCGTGGACGGAAATCGGTTCGGGGTGTTCGGGGATCGAATCCAGCGGCACATCGAACATGTTGTCGCCGTCGCTTGCGGGAGATTCCGATTCGTCGGATTCCGGCAACGGAACATCCAGCAGCGGATTGGGACCGATCGACTCGAAGGAATGCTGGAGCTTGTCCACCCCTTGGGCGAGCCGGACAACTCCGTCGTCCATGGAACTTTCGCCGTCGACCATGCTCTGGACCGAGCCACCCAGCCGTTTGGCCATGGTCCGCATCGCGGCGGGCGCGGCGATTTCCGACGCGATCGCGGCCAACGGGGCGAGCATTCCATCCAGGGCGTCGAGATCGCCTTCAACGACCCGTTTCAGGGCGGCTGTGGTGCGGGTCAGTTGGTCGCGTAGGATGGATCTTGGTGTCGGCATAGGGAGTTGTTGCGACACTCTCCCATGCGCATGTTTGCCTTGTCAAGCCGCCCGGATTCTCCGGAAGCCGTCCCGAGATCACCGATAGGAAACTCCAGCATTCAACCAAAAATCGCACCTCGCTCCCGAGCGGGTGCAGGACGACACGGCAAAGGCGCCGGCCTCAGCCCTCCAGCATCACCACCGGCGCCAATTTTTCCGCGGCCTTCAGGAATCGGTCCAGCGAGAGGTCCTTTTCCGGGATGGCCTTGAGGATCATGCGTCCCATCACCTGGGCCAGGACCTGGCAGTCGTAGAGCGCCCTGTGCAGGTCGCCGTGCTCCAGCTTGAGCTTGATCTCGCCGGAAGCCGCCAGCCGCTGGGCGATGTCCGACAGCTTGAAGGATCCGCTCTCGCGCATGATGTTGCGGGCGATCTTGAGCGAATCCAGGACGGGAAGACGCGGAGCGGAAATCCCGGCCTTCCGGCAGGCTTCCTTCAGGAACGGGGCGTCGAACGAATGCCCGTTGTGGGCCACCAGCATGCTGGACTGCCCGCAAAAGCGCAGGAACGCCGGGAGGACCTCCCTGGCCACGGGCGCGTTTTCGACCATGTCGTCGGTGATGTGGTTGACGCGGCTGGCTTCTTCCGGAATGTGGCGGTCGGGTTTGACCAGGCTCTGGTATTCGCCCTTGAAGACGATGTCCATCCTGCCTCCGACCTTCTGGAAGCAGAATTTGACGGCACCGATCTCGATGATCTCGTCGTTGGCGGGAGAAAGACCTGTGGTTTCGAGGTCGAAGGCGACCAGAGTCGTGGGCAAGGCGAACATAGTGGGGCAAATCTAGCTCCCCTCTCGTGGGTGGCCATCTGCTCCCGAAGCCTCCATTCCCCAAAGATGGGATCGGGCGATCTATTTTTCCGCCCCTCATGCAACTCGATCCCAGCGGTCATCCGACCACTCCCAAAGGCTTCCGGGCCGCCCTCCACACCTGCGGAATCAAGGTTTCGGGCACGCCCGATCTCGCGCTTCTGGTGTCCGACGCCCCCGCCCGCTGGGATGCGATGTTCACCACCAACGCCGTCGCCGCGGCTCCGGTGCTGTTCGGACGCGAACGGCTCGCCCAGGGTCGGACGCTTTCCGCCATCCTCGTGAACTCCGGCAACGCCAACGCGGTCACCGGGGCGCAGGGCCTGGCCGATTCCCGCGAGACCGCCGCCCTGCTGGAAAAATCGCTCTCGCTGCCCGAAGGCGCGGTCCTGGTGAGTTCCACGGGCGTGATCGGCGTGCCGCTGCCCATGTCCAAAATCCGTCAAGGCGTCCCGGTGGTGGCCCAAAAGCCGGTCGCGGAAGGCGGAACCGATTTCGCGCGCGGCATCATGACCACCGACACCCGTCCCAAGCACGCCTCGGTGTCGTTCGCCCACGCCGGCGGCGAGATCCGGATCGGCGGATGCGCCAAGGGCGCGGGCATGATCCACCCCCGCATGGCCACCATGCTTTCCTACCTGACCACCGACGCCACGCTGCATCCCGAGGTGCTTCGCAAGTCGTTCCGCAAGGCGGTGGAATCCAGCTTCAACCGGATTTCGGTCGATGGCGACACGTCCACCAACGACACCTGCGTGCTCATGGCCAACGGCGCCGCGAGCCTTCCCGAGATCCTGCCCGGGACCGAAGCCGCCGCCGCGTTCGAACGGGCCCTCTGCCTCCTGACCGGACACTTGGCGCGCGAGATCGTGCGCGACGGCGAAGGCGCCACCACCGTGGTGCGCCTGGACGTGGTCCGCGCCCGCGACGAAGAACAGGCGGAACGGGTGGCCCGCGCCGTGTGCAACTCCCCGCTGGTCAAGTGCGCCATCCACGGCCGCGATCCCAACTGGGGGCGCATCCTTTGCGCCGCGGGCTATTCGGGAGCCGGCGTGATGCCGGAATCCGTCGATCTTTCGATCCAGGACGTGCCGGTGCTGCGGCGCGGGACCCCGGTCCCGTTCGAGGCCCCCAGGCTGTCGGAGGCCATGCGCGGCGAAGAAGTCAGGATCCGTCTTGACCTGGGAGCCGGATCGTGCGAGACCACGTTCTGGACCTGCGATTTTTCGGCCGAATACGTGAGCATCAACGCCGACTACACGACTTGATCGAGGAAAAGGGAATGAATCTCATCGCTTGCAAGTTCGGCGGCACGTCGCTCGCCGATTCCAACCAGTTCCGCAAGGTGGCCGCGGTCGTGCGTTCCGACGCCCGACGCCGCGCCGTGGTGGTTTCGGCACCCGGCAAACGCCACAAGCAGGACCCCAAGATCACCGACATCCTGCTGTCCATCCACGACATGGTCTGCCGGAAGATGGATCCATCGCCCTCCATCGCCCTTCTGCGGGAGCGGTTCCTGGAAATCGAGCGCGAACTGGAAGTCGACGCCGCGATGGCGCTGCACCTGGACGCCTTCGAGCGGAGCGTTCGCGATGGAGCCGATCGCGACTGGATCGCCTCGCGTGGCGAACACTTCTCGGCCCGCATCATGGCCGCGTTCCTGGGAGCCACCTTCGTGGAAGCCGAAGGAACGGTCTTCCTGACGCCCAACGGTCTGGTCGACGAAAAGACCTGGAACGAGCTTCCCAAGGTGCTGCCCGAGTCGGGCATCTTCGTGATGCCGGGATTCTACGGCACCGGCCCCAACGGCAAGGTCAAGACCTTCTCGCGAGGTGGTTCCGACATTTCCGGAGCCATCCTCGCCCGCGCCGCCAAGGCCGATCTCTACGAAAACTGGACCGACGTCTCGGGCCTGTTGATGGCCGATCCCCGCATCGTGCCCGACGCGGCCCCCATGGAAATCGTCACCTACCGCGAACTGCGCGAGCTCGCCTACTCCGGCGCCAACGTGTTCCACGAAGAAGCGATCCTCCCCTGCAAGCAGGCGGCGATCCCCATCCGCATCGCCAACACCAACCGCCCCGACGACTCGGGCACCCTGATCGTTCCCGAAGACCAGGCCGCCGACCGCCCCATCGCGGGCGTGGCCGGACGTTCGGGGTTTTCCATCCTGCAGATCGAAAAGACCCTGATGAACAAGGAGCGAGGGTTCGGCCGTCGCGTCCTGGGGATCTTGGAGACCAAAGGCGTCAGCTACGAACTGTCGCCTTCGGGGATCGACAGCATGTGCGTCGTGATCGACCAGGAAGACTTCGCGAGCACCCAGGACGCCGTGCTGGAAGAAATCCAGCGCACCTGCGAACCCGACGCCATCTCCGTCGAACGCGACCTGGCCCTGATCGCCACCGTGGGACACGGCATGGCGCATCGCACGGGCGTCGCCTCGCGGCTGTTCCTGGCCCTGGCGCAGGCCGGCGTGAACGTGCGGATCATCGACCAGGGCGCCTCCGAGCTGTCCATCATCGTGGGCGTGGACGCGTCCGACCTCGCCAAGGGGATCAAGGCGATCTACGACGCGTTTGTCAGGAACTGACATCGCGGGCCGGGCGGCCTCGCGCCGTCCCCGCCTTCGGACCGAATCCACTTCCGGCAACCGCCAAGAACCGAACGGTCCCCGATGAACGACCACCCGACACCTCCCGAGATCCCCGTCCTGTACCAGGACGACGAGATCGTCGTGGTGCACAAGCCGGCGGGCATTCTGGTGCACCGGGGCATGGGGGCGTCGGCGCACGAACCGTTCCTGCTCCAGATGGTCCGCGACCTCTGCGGCAAGTGGGTGTATCCGCCGCATCGCCTGGACCGTCCCACCTGCGGACTCGTGGTTTTCGCGTTCTCGTCCGAGGTCGCCAAGACCTTGCAGGAGCGGTGGCAGGACGGGTCCGTCCGCAAGTCCTACCGGGCGATCGTGCGCGGCTGGATGGGCGAACCCCAAGGGGTGCGCGACGAGCCTTTGGACAGCCCAGACAACGGCGCGCTCCAGGATGCCACGACGCGCTGGCGCGAACTGGACCGCTGCACGGTCCCGCTGCCGGTCGGGAAATGGCCCGAAGCCAGGTTCTCCCTGCAGGAGCTGGAGCCGCTCACCGGACGCTGGCACCAGTTGCGGCGACATTTTTCCCGCATGGGCCACCCCCTGGTGGGCGACACCACCCATGGCGACCGCCACACCAACCACTTCCTGCGCGACCGGTTCGACACCTGGCGCCTGATGCTGTGGGCGCGGGAACTGACGCTCCCCCATCCCGCGACAGGACAGGAAACGACCTTCACGGATTCCGACGAGCGCGGGATCGGACCGTTCTGGGAGCTCCTCAAGGCCACCGAGGCCGGAGGGTGAAGCCCTCCCGCCTGGCGGGAGCCGGCATCCTGGTGGCAATCCTGGCGATCGCCTGGCTGGTCGTCCATCGCCGCGACGCCAAGACGCGATCCGTCGACGCATCGCCGGAAATCGTCGTCGTCCACCGCGAAGTCCGGGTCGAACCCGCCGCGGGCACGGCCCGGTACAGGGTCCGTCTGCTGAAGATCCCGAACCTGCCCGGCCAACGGGTGCTGTCGGAGGATTGGAGCGAACCCCCGACGGAATTTGGCACCGACCCCGCGGGCGACTGGGTCGGGTGGGATGTCGTCTCTCCAGCGCAGCCCAGGGTGTTTTCCGGTCGCACGCACGTGGAAGTCCGGAACGCGGGATTGTCGGCCCCGCCCCGAAGCCTCGCCGCCGATCCCGATCCGTCGGGATTCCTCGGGTCCGACACGTTCCGACACGTCGGCGACGCGTCGATCGCGCGGATGGCCTCGTCCGTCGGCGGATCCGACACGCTGTCCAGGCTCCGGGGCATCTGGGACGCCGTGATCGCGCACATGCGCTATGGTGGCTACGACCCCGAAAGCCGTGGATCCGTCCACGCCGCGACCTCGGGTGTCGGGGATTGCACCGAGTTCGCGGACCTGTTCGTGGCGATGGCTCGATCGCTTGGAATTCCCGCGCGGCGGATGGACGGATGGACACCTGCCTGGAAAGGAACGCTCCGCCATGCCTGGGTGGAGGCCTGGATCCCGTCGCGCGGATGGACCGCGTTCGACCCCACCTGGGGCGAATCGGGATCGGCGAGCTTCGAGAAATTGTCCACAGCCAGGATCGTGGCGAGCTGGAATCCGTCGTCGATCGCCGTCGAGCATCGCTCCTACGGCGCTTGGCGATGGTGGGGCGCCTCTCCGTCCTTTGTCTGGCGCGATTCGGTCTGGCCGCCAAACAACGCCGAACGCGGCGAATGACCGGAACAAACCCGACCCGATTAGATTGAACGAATCCTTTCCAAATTGGATCATCTAGCCACGATGCCCTTTCCCAGAAACGAACTCGCGCCGGTCCGACTGGCCGGAATCAACGCCGGGTACGACGGGGCCACCGTCCTGCACGAGCTGGATCTGGTCGTGGAACCCGGAGAACGCGTGCTGCTGCTGGGCCCCAACGGCGCGGGCAAGACCACCCTGTTCAGGTGCATCCTGGGGCTGGTCAGGCCGACGTCGGGAACCGTCAGCCTGTTCGGACGGGATCCGTCCATCGAATCCAGCCGACGCGGCCTGCTGCTGGGCGTGGGCACCAGCCTGGAAGCCCCCGGGCTTCCGGCCCAGACCCGACCGCTGGAATACCTGGAACATTTCGCGAGGCTCTGCGGACTGCCCCGCCCGCTGGAGACCGCGCGCCAGGCGCTGGCCCTGTGGGAACTGCCCGAAGACGTCGACGCGCAGCGCATGAGCCTGGGGCAGCGGCAGCGGTTGCAGGTGGCGCGAAGCCTCTTGCACGTGCCGCGCCTGGCCATGCTCGACGAACCGGCCGCCAACCTCGACCCTTCGGCCCAGGAAGCGTTCTGGTCGCTGCTGGACCGCTGGCAGGAAGCGACCGGCTCCACGCTGGTGGTGTCCACGCACCACCTGGAAGAAGCCTACCGCCACGGCCCCCGGTGGGTGCTCATGGGTGGTGGACGGATTCTGGCAGACGGCTCGCCGCGCAACATCCTGGCGGCGGTCCGGTCGTCCCGCCGTCTGCGCCTGGCGGTGTCCATCGAAGGTCGGCGGCTGGAGGCCATCCTGCACCTGCGCGACACGCGCATCGAGATCCTGGGCGATCGGGACCGGACCGACTCGGAATGGCGCATCCTGGCTCCAACGGGGAACTTCGACCAGGTCGCGATCCTGAAATCGCTCGTCGACGGCGGGCTCCCGGTGGTCTCCTACGGCGAAGACGGGACCACGCTGGAAGAAAGCTACCGCTCCCTGCTGGGCAACCGCCCGCCTCCCCAGAAGAACACGCGACTGGCGATCGAAACCGGCTCGATCGAGGTCTCGCCCCCATCCGTCGGCGCGGTGGTCCGTTCGGCGGCGCGCCTGCATTTCGCGGGGCTTTCCCGGGAACGGCGCATGCTGGTCCCCTTGTTCTTCCTGGTGGTCCTGCTGACGTTTTCCGTCCTGTTCGCGCTTCCCGGCCAACCGCCTCCCCAGGACGCCTACCTCCCGCTTCTGGCTCTGGCCGCCCTGCTGCCCGCCGGGCTTTCGGGCGGGATCGCGGCCGATCTCGTGGCGGGCGAACGCGAGCGCCGAAGCCTGGAAACCTTCCTGTGCGCCCCGGCATCCCCCGCCGCGCTGGTGCTGGGGCGAGCGCTGGCGATCCTGGTCCCGGGTCTGGCCTTGTCGTGGGCGTCCATCGCCATCACCTGGATCGCGCTGGCAACCCGTTCCCTGGCTCCGTCCTTCGCCTCCACGCTTTGCCTGGCGGCGTCCTTCGCACCTGGAGCGATCCTGCTGGCCGTGACCACCGGGGCGTGGGTATCCACCCGCTCGCGCACGGTGCGGGCGGCCGCCCAGCTTTCGGCCCTGGTCACCATCCCTCTGGTGGTGCTCGCGCAGGCGACTCCCGCGTTGACGCCCTCGTCGTGGTCGGCCGGTGCCGGTTGGCTGGCGTCCGGAGCTGTGCTGGCGATGGCCTGCGCGCCGCTCCTGTGGTCCCTGAAACGAAGGCTGTCTCCGCGCGCGCTGCTTCGCTGAGTACCTTTCCTGTTCGCCGCGCGAACGCCGAAAATGGACGGTTTCCGTCACTTCGCGGCTTCGGTGGACACTCACAGGAAAGCGGGCATCTCGTGATCGAACCCAAACGCGGCGTCAACCTCTCGCACTGGCTGTCGCAATCCGACCATCGCGGCGCCAAACGCCGTTCCTGGATCACCCGGGAAGATTTCGCCAAGGTGCGCACCCTCGGGTTCGACCATGTGCGCCTGCCGCTTGACGAAGTCCAGATGTGGAACATCGACGGCTCGCGGGAAGACGACGCCTGGGACCTCCTGGACCACGCCCTCGACTGGGCCGAAGCCGAAGACCTTCGCGTGGTGTGCGACCTGCACATCCTGCGCAGCCATTTCTTCAACCAGGAATCCACCCCGGCCCTCTACACCGATCCCGCCGAACTTGACAAGTTCTGCGCACTCTGGAGCGAGCTGGCGCCTTTCCTGGCGCGCCGGTCGCCGGATCTCGTCGCGCTGGAGATCCTCAACGAAGCGGTGGCCCGCGACCCGGCCGACTGGAACCGCGTTTCGGGAGCGGCGTTCCGCGCCATCCGCGAGGCCGCCCCCGCCCACACCATCGTGCTCGGGTCCAACTGGTACTGCATGTGCGAGACGTTCTCGGAACTGGCCATCCCCGACGATCCCAACAAGATCCTCACGTTCCATTTCTACAACCCCATGTGCATCACGCACTACGGCGCGACCTGGACCCCGTTCGGCCCCTGGGCCGGACCCATCGCCTACCCGGGCCGTCCGTTCCCCGGCGGCGTGCCTTCCGACCTGGAAGAACCCCTGCGCTCGCGTCTGGTCGCCGCCGACATCGCCTGGGACATCGGCCGCATGGAACACGAATTGTCCAAACCCTTGGAACGCGCCGCTCAAACGGGTTCCCGCCTCTACTGCGGCGAATTCGGCGTCCACGACAAGGCCCCGCTCGACGTACGCAAGGCCTGGCTGCGCGACGCCCGCGAAGCGTTCGAATCGCACGGCATCGGCTGGGCCGTCTGGGACTGGAAAGGCGTGTTCGGCGTGGTGGACCACACCGGCGCCCCCACCGGGATCCACGAAGCGCTGGTGGTCTGATCCGATCCGAGCCTGATCAAAAAAGGGCTCCGGCACCGCCGAAGCCCCATCTTTAACAAATTCTGGTGCGTGAGCAACCAGGGTTCCCGTTCCAAGGTATGCCTGGGAACGGGAGGGTCCAGGGCTCCCATTCCCAGGCTCGCCTGGGAATGGGAGGGTTTCACTTATACTCTTCGACCGTGACGTCCTTGCGCACGCCGTCCACCGTCAAGGCCACGCGGCGGGTCTTGGCGATCTCTGTGCTCGTGGAAACCTTGGGCGCCGCGGTCTTGACCTCGGGCTTGGCGGTTCCGTTGAAGACAGCTTCCGTCTGCTGCGGGAACATGGCGTACAGGACGGCGGCTTCGTCGGTGGCGGGCAAGCCCTTGGCTGCCAGCTCCTTCTTGAGGTCGTCCATCCTGGGGGCCAGCAGGTCGGCGCCGCGACCCTCGATGGGCTTTTGGCTGGTCTGGTCGCACACCAGCTTCATCACGTCGGCGTCGATGGGCCCAGGAGTCTTGCCGTACTTGCCCAGCACGATGTCCTTGGTGTTCTGGGCGATCATCTTCCAGCGGCCCATCTTCACGTTCATCATGGCCTGCGTGCCCACGATCTGGCTGGTGGGGGTCACCAGCGGGATCCATCCCAAGCACTCGCGCACGTAGGTCATTTCGTTCATGACTTCGGGGACCTTGTCGCCCATCCCCTGCTCCTTGAGCTGGTTCAGGAAGTTCGACATCATGCCGCCCGGCACCTGGTAGCGCAGGATGCCCACGTCGGTGCGCTCGTTGTCGGGGCTGGTGTAGGCCGACAATTCCTGGTACACACCTTCGAAGTACTTCTGCAGCTCGAACAGCGTCTCGCGGTTGTACTTGGGAGCGCGACCGGTGCCGGTGAGCATTTCTTCCATCAGGAGGGTGTCGGGTTGGCCCGTGCCGTTGGCGAACGGCGCGATGGAGCAGTCGATGATGTCGGCACCGGCTTCCACCGCGGCGTAGTAGGCGGTGTTGGCGAGCCCCGCGGTGTTGTGGCTGTGCACGGTCACCGGAACCTTGACCTTGGCCTTGATCGCCTTGACCAGGTCGAAGGCGACGCGGGGCAGCAGGAGCCCGGCCATGTCCTTGATTGTGATGGATTCGGCGCCCATCTCTTCCATCTCCACGGCCATCTTCACGAACGACTCGATGGTGTGGACCGGCGAGATCGTGTAGGACAGCGCGCCCTGGGGGTGTCCGCCGAACTCCTTGGTGGCCTCGATGGCGGTCTTGACGTTGCGGATGTCGTTGAGCGCGTCGAAGATGCGCAGGTTGTTCATGCCCGCGTCGATCGAGCACTTCACGAAGGCGCGCACGACGTCGTCGGGGAACGCCTGGTACTGCACGATGTTCTGGC
>Ga0116187_1003720_pt1 | contig 13878 bp, 9 predicted proteins | sample AD_JPNNA6_MetaG_FD_89755 | JGI IMG/M metagenome (GOLD analysis project Ga0116187, IMG submission 89755) | Active sludge microbial communities of municipal wastewater-treating anaerobic digesters from Japan - AD_JPNNA6_MetaG | ecosystem: Engineered > Bioreactor > Anaerobic > Digestate | place... | reverse complement strand
TCCGAACTGAAGAGCCTCCTGGGCAGCACGACCCGCAACCGCGTGGAGATCGTCGAAGATTTCTTCCAGGGGCCGTTGTGGGTGTTCGGCGACGCGGGAGGCATCAGCAACGTCTTCATGAACCTTTGCATCAATTCCATCGACGCGATGCCTTCCGGAGGAACCATCACCTTGCGCACCCGGCTTCTCCAGGAGGGCGAAGTCGAGATTTCCGTGGGGGACACGGGAGAAGGCATGGCCCCGGAGGTCCTGGAGCGGGCCCTCGAGCCGTTCTTCACCACCAAGGAGGTCGGCAAGGGGACGGGTCTGGGCCTGAGCATGTCGCGCGGCGTGGTGAAGGCCCACGGCGGAGACCTGGAGATCTCCAGCGAACCGGGACGCGGGACGACCGTGAAGATCGTGCTCCCCCGGATTCCCGCACCCGCCAAAACCCAGCCCGGGCGGGAGGATGGATCGGAATCGGAAACATGGCGGATCCTGCTGGTGGACGACGATCCGGACGTCCGGTTCCTGGTGGAGCGCATGCTCAAGCGCGAGGGGCATTCGGTGGTGTCGGTCGACGGCGGACAGGCCGCGCTGGACCAGCTGGGGAGGGACGTGCCCGACCTGGTGGTCATGGACCAGAACATGCCGGGGATGGACGGAATCACGACCCTGGAAAAGATTCGACAGATTCTGCCGACCCTGCCGGTCCTGATCTCGTCGGGCCAACCGGACATCCAGGATTGGCCGTGCTTCCGGTCGCCCAACACGGCGGTGATCGCCAAGCCGTTCGATGTGGCGGAATTGAAGGCCAAGCTCCTGGAATTCGCCGGCCGCGGCGATGGCGGGTAGGGCCTGCTCGTTGCCGGCAATGAGCAAAACCACCCCCCGCCTTCGGCGTACCCCTCCACGGGAGGGGAATTGAACAAGGCGCCTATGCTGCCCTCTGCGGTTCATTCCCCTCTGCGGAGGGGTGGACGGCGCAGCCGGACGGGGTGGTCTGCGGCTCTGCCTTTTGTTGCTCCATGGTCATTTTGAACAGCCACCCTGCGGTGGCGGGCATTTCTGTTGTTCCGTGGGGGCGACCGCCCAGCGGTCAATTTGCGGCGGTGCGCCGCAGGCGCAGGCACGCCTCGCCCTGACAATGATCGGCCAGGTGGCGGGATCCCTTCGACAAACTCAGGGCATCGCCTTCGCTACCCCCTCTCCGGGGTTCCACCCCGGACCCCTTCAGCCACCCTATGCGGGTGGCCGGCTTTTCACGGGGGGTGGCCCGACCCTGAAAGCCAGCTCTTTGAACAGCCACCCTGCCGGGTGGCTTCGATACAACCCGCCGCCATTCTATGCCTGGGGGCGGGCCACTCAGCCACCGGCGACGAGTGACCATGCGGCCTGTAGAACCGTAGCGCCAAAGAATCCCGCCGCTGGCTGAGTGGCCGCCGTAGGCGGTTGTATCGAAGCCAGCGGCCCCTTTGGAATCCCGACAATTTTTGGCGGCTCGCGCCGCGGGTCAGCAGATGGCCTGTCGTGGGGGATGCGGCATCTTGCGTCCTTGCGGCAGGGCGGCTCTGTTCTGCTTACACGTCGATCAATTTTGCTTGCTTGGGGTCGTAGCTCTTCTTGGTGATCGTTCCGTCGCGGATGCACTGGATGGCTTCGTCGATCACCTGGAGCGGGACCAGGAACCATTCGCGCGGTTGGACGGGATGACCAAATCTGTCCAGGATCTCGATCTGGATCTGGGCGGGCGCGAAGATCCTGTGCAGCAGATTCTCGAGCCGCGTGCGGTCGATTCCCACAAGGACGTAGGTGGCGATCACCTCGACCTCGGCCAGCATGTAGGTCGCTTCGTTGACCGCATTGGCGATGCGGGTTTCGACCTTGCCGCCGGTCACGCCGATCTTGTGGATCAGGTCGCGGTATTCTGATACGTAAGGATGGTCCGACTTGCTGCGCAGGACGTAGATGGTCCCGCTGTCCACGTCGCCCTCTTCGCGCGCTTCCATGAAGAGCGGCCCCAGGTCGGGCTTGACCACGCGACGCCCCGTTTCGTCCTTGTACAGGGCGCGCTGCAGCGAGCGCATCAGGATGTTGCTTTCGGTGCCATTGTCGTAGATGGCGCGGAGGCGTCCGTTGGGCTCGCCGTTGGGAGTCCGGGTCACTTCTCCGACTTCGGCGACCAGGACCATCTGCCCTTCCAGGATGAATACATCGCCCTGTCCGACTTGGGCGTTCTTGTTGTCCTGGAGTTCCTTGCGTGCCCCGAAGACCGAGGCTTCGTCGCCAATGTCTTTGCCCCCAAAACGAACCGCTTGGCGGGCTCCCGACTTCAGGTCCTTGCGGACCTGCTCGAAGACCGGTTTGAATCTCTCGAAGTCCTCGCACTTTTCGCGGTTGGCGATTTCTTCGGCCGTCTGGATCTCGGATCGCGAGCGGACATGCTTCAGCTCGGTGAGACTCCCCGTCTGGTCGATCCCTTCGAGTTCGGCCATCAGGGCATCGTCGTCGATCTCCTGCCCGGAGAAGGACTGCGCCCCTTCCAGCAAGCCTTGGCGATCCATGGGGGCCAGCAGGGTTCGGCAATCCTCCTGGGCCCGCAGGCGATCCAGGCGTACCGCGTACAGGCGTTCGAAGATGTCGCCCGATTCGCCGTGGCGCGGAACGCGGCGATGGGTCTCCACGAACTTCTGGATTTCCTCGAAGCCCGCGACGATGCGCTCTTCGCGGGCGGTGCGCCCGCCCTTCTTTTCGGGCGGGGCGAATTCCGACAACTCCTCTGCGAGTTCGTCCAGGTCCATCAGGCTTGCCCATCCCCATAGCGGCCATCGGCCTTGAAGCGCATGAACGCGGCGGCCCCCTCGGCCATGCGCCGCTCCCACGGATCGGACGATGTCGCCGAGGGAAGACGCTGCCGGTCCTTCTTGAACATCACGGCGCGCTTGGCCAGTTCCTTGGCTTCGTCCGGATCGATGGGTGCCTTTTTCGCGGTAATGATCGCGGCCACTTGCCTCAAGCTTTCTTCGGTCATCGCCTTGGACAGGATGGCGTAGGCTTCCTCGAAGGGGTTCACCTTGTCGATCAGATCGATATCCAGCTCGCGCACGTCGGCGAACTTGCGCACGCCGTCGATCAGGGCCGTGTTCGCCGCGGGGTCGTTCCCGCCGCCGACCACGAGCTTCTTGGCCTGCTGGGTGATGTTGAGCGCCGCGATCGCGTGCTGGCGCACGGCCTCCTGGTCCTGCGCATCCAGCTCCGGGAACCGCTCCTGGACGATCTTGCCCATGCGGATCTGCGTCAATTCTTCGGCCACCAGTTCGGAATCGAACAGCCCGCGCTCCAGCGACGTCTTGTCCTGCACGAAGGTGGCGATGACCTCGTTCAGGTCCTCGCGGCAGATGCGCGCCGCTTCGTGGCTCTTGGGCTCGGCAAGTCCTTTGATCTCGATCTGGAACTTGCCCGTCGCGGCATTGAAGCCCACGTTGCACGCGCCGGGCTTGTAGCCGCCTTCGCCGTAATCGAATCCCTCGACCGGGCCGTTCTGCGGGTTCTTGGCCTTGAACTCGAAGCGGGGCGCCAGCACCTGTTCCATGAGCAGGCTGGCCGCGATGGCCTTGAGCGTGTCGTTCACGGCTTCGGTCACAAGCTGCTCCGAGGCGTCGGGCTCGGCGATCAGGTTGGTGAAGCGCGTGGTGGTTTTTCCTTCGGCGTCGCGCGTGGCGCGCCCGATGATCTGAACAATTTCAGTCAAGCTGGATCGGTACCCGATCGTGAGCGCGTGCTCGCACCAGATCCAGTCGAACCCTTCCTTGGCCATCCCCAGGGCGATGATGATGTCGACATGGTCGCGATCGTCCTTGTGGCGCGCGTCCTTGAGGGATCCCGAGACCTTGTCGCGCTTGGCCGGGTCGTCGTCCACCAGGTCGGCGATCTTCAGGACGCGGCCGCCGGATGTCTTCACGAGCTGGAACCCGGTTTCGGGGTCGATGCCCTGCCATTCCCCCAATTCGGACAGGATGTGTCCGACCTCCTTGATCTTGTCGCCGGTGCTCTCGCGGGAATTGACGCTCGGGATGTGGACGATGGTCTTGCGCGACGGGTCCAGGACCTTGAGGATCGCGTCGGTCCAGGCGCCCGTGTAGAAGTAGTACCCCAGGTCCAGCCGCTTGAGATGGCGGTAGCCGTTGAGCTGCTCGTAGTAGGTGTAGGTGACCGTCTCGAACTTGGCTTCATGCTCCGGGGCCAGCACGGGGACGGAATCGCCGCGGAAGTACGAGCCGGTCATGGCGACGACATGCGTCCGACCGCGCTCGATCAGCCCGACCAGGTGATTCCCGAGGATGCTCTCCGTATCGGCCGAAACATGGTGGAACTCGTCCACCGCGATCAGCCGGTCGTCGAACGCCTCGATCCCGAAGCGGTCCACGGCGAAGCGGAACGTGGCGTGGGTGCAGACCAGCACCTTGCTCCCGCTCTCCAGGAAGGCATTGACCGAATTCACCTTGCCGCCGTCCTCGCCCGGGGCGTCGCACAGGTTCCAGCGAGGTTCCACCTTCCAATCGGCCCAGAAGCCGAATTTTGTCAGAGGCTCGTCGTGGAAGCTCGACCCGATGGACCGCTCCGGCACCACGATGATCGCCTGCTTGCGTCCCTGGTTCTGGAGCTTGTCCAGCGCCACGAACATGAGGGCGCGGCTCTTGCCCGATGCGGGAGGCGACTTGATCAGCAGGTATTGTTCGCCACGACGTTCGTACACGCGCTCCTGCATGGGGCGCATGCCGTACTCGTTGGCCTTGGTCGAGCGTCCATCGGCGGCGTAGGCCATCGAGACGGAAGGAACGGCGGTGGGCTTGGCTGGATCGGTCATGCGGGGGAGCTTTCCGGGAGGTAGCCCAGTGCTGAAGCAGGGGCGGGATCATGCGCGCATATCAACTTCTTATCGCTCGATATCACCCTCTTATCGCCATGAAAACGCTGTTTTTGGCTCAATTTCGCGGTTTTTATCGCTTTGGTCATGATAAAGCCTTCAAACTTCGCCTCATTTGTCCATTAGCGGGGATGCCAAGGAATATCGGCGCAGTGCCGATGGCTGGCCGCCCAGCGAACCCTTTCCGATTTGGAAACGGTTCCTCGCTGGAGACGTTCTTTCCAAAATGGAAACAACCGAGTACTGGCGACTCATGCCTTCTTGCTCCGGGGCTTGGCATCCAACGTCTGTCGCACGACGGAGGCAAGCTGGGACGCGGTGGGCAGCCTGCCTTTGAACCCAGCGGGCAATTTCTGACTGAGTTGGTACTCGGCGACCCCGATCGGGTTGGTCTTGCTTTTCAGGGCGAACTCCACCTCGATGTCGTCCTTCTCTGCGCACAGGATGATGCCGATCGATGGCTGGTCGCCTTCCCCGCGCTCCTTCTCGTTCAGCAGGTTCAGGTAGAAGTCCATCTTGCCTGCGTGCTCGGGCTCGAAGGCGCCGACCTTCAACTCGAAGGCAACCAACGCTTTCAGGTGCCTGTGGTAGAACAGCAGGTCGACGAAGTACTCCTTGCGCCCCAAAACCAGCTTGTGCTGCCTCCCCACGAAGCAGAAGCCGTACCCCAGTTCCAACAGGAAGTGCTGCAGGTTGCTGACAAGCCGATCTTCGAGTTCGCGCTCCTTGATCGCCTTCGCCAGTCCCACGAATTCCAGGTTGTACCGGCTTTTCATCATCTCGTCGGCCTGTTCGGCAAGATGCTCCGGCAGAGCCACGGGAAAGTTGTGGGTCTTGGTTTCGAGAGCGGTTCGTTGGTAGGCACCCGCCTTGATCTGGTTGGCCAGGACATTGCGTGTCCACCCGAAGCGGGCGATGGCTCGCAGGTAGAAAAACTGGGCGGCGGGGTCGTCGATCCGCCCCATCAGCAGTACCAGATGGCCCCAAGGGATGCTCGTGATCAATTCTCGCACAGCCTGTGCGAGATGTTCCGCGTTCTTCCCCGTCCCCTCCGGGGAGGTCGATTCTCGCGCAACTTGTGCGAGAAATCCGGGAGTACTGAAGGTCTGGAACATCTGACGGATGCGCCAAATATTGGCCGTCGAGAATCCACTCATGTCGGGGAAGGCCTGGCGCAGGTCGGTGGCGAGTCGTTCCACGACCGAATCGCCCCAGTCGGCATCCTTTTGCTGCTGGTGGATGATCTGTCCAATGTCCCAGTACAGCCCGATCAATGCGCGGTTGAGAGCACGCGAGGCCGAAATGTGCGCTTGGACGATCCGCGATTTCAAGTTCGCGAGTACGGTCCCGTATTCGGCAGGCTCGGTTGGGCGCGTGATGCCGACGGGAACAAGGATTTTGCGCGACTGCACAGGGGGAACGTAGACTCAGGAAGTGCGCCTGTTCGGTAGGATGTTCGCTTCTTCATGCCTTCTTCCCTTCCAGAGCAAGGCGCAGACCACCCCGTCCGGCTTCGCCGTCCACCCCTCCACAGGAGGGGAATGGGTGCAGCTGGGTGTTCAATTCCCCTCCCTTGGAGGGGTGCCCCGAAGGGGTGGGGTGGTTGCTCCTTCGCGGAGAAAGCACGCTCATGCTTTCTTCCCTCGCGGCTTGGGGGCGGTTTTCGCCTTTGGTTTGACAGAAACTGTCATCTTGGTGTAGAGGTCGAACAGCTTCTCCAGACGCTCGGTGTCGTTCTTGAAGCGCCGCCCGATATAGATCCGCTCCAGCACCTCGTCGTTGCGCTCGTGCGCCTCGCGGAGGTTGGCGGGCATGGTCTCGGGGTCGTAGAGATCGGCGATGGTGGCCGGGAAATGGGCCTCGCGGGCCAGCAGGATGTCTTCCGCGCAGCGAGTCAGGTCGGCCTTGTTCTTCTCGGTGAGAGTGGGAACGGGGAAGGTGTTCCAGCCCATCGTGTTCGAATAGCGGAAGTCGGTTTTCATCTTGCCGCAGACGGTACCAATCCAGACAAGATGAATGCGTGAAGCGATCAGGGCCATGTTCCAGAGTGGGGCATCATATAGGCCAAACACGAGATCCGTTAGTGTTGTGTCCTTGTCTGCTATTCCTACAGGTAGAAATGGTCTTCGCTCAGACGATACACGCGGCACAGCGATGGTTTGGATCTCGCCAATGTGCATGAGCTTCAGCTGATGCGCGCGTTTTGCCAAGGTGTGCGCCCCTTTATCAGGGCTTGCCAGACGGACTTTTCGTACAGCTTCTATCCGTTCATGAATTGCATTGATTGTTTGTGCTTCTTGCAGATATTTGTCTTCGATCCAAAGACAGAATCTGACGCCCCCGTTGATGAAGTCGTCAGACCCACAAATTCGGCGTATGAACCGTTCATGCTGAGCCTTTGTCAGGCCAAGAAAATTCAATTCATCTCGACTCAATAACAGGTTGCCGCCATCAGTAGGCTTATTGCCGAACTCCATGGTGCTCAAGCCAGAAATCGGCTCTTTCTTTTTTTCCACAATGACGCGCGAGCCGATCGTCAAATACGGAGTAATTGATGGGCCTTCGCGAAGAACAACAGAGCCATCATCTTGATGCTGGTACAAGCGGCGTGGCTCATTGGTTGACAATCCAATCCCCACCACTGCCACCGTGACGCCAGCATTGTTGCTCGCCAAGTTGGCCCACTTGAAGGAGGTGTAAGCAAATCGGATATCGCATCCAGTGTTGTAGAGAATCGGCCAGAGGATCGGAACAGACTGTCCTTGACAAATGGAATTTGTGCTCACGAAAGCGGCCATGCCGTTGCGAGTGCAGGCGATCCAATCAGAGGCTTTGATAAACCAGCCCGCCACATAGTCCAAGAATCCAGCGGAACTCGATCGGCCATTCAACACTGCGCGAATATCTGCCTTCTGTTCTGCTGTTTGCCACGTTGAGCCGAGATACGGCGGATTGCCGCAGATGTATGTCTCGCCGCCTTCGTTCTCGAACTCGGGTTGCTCCACTTCCTGGGAACTGAAGAGATCGTCTCCTACGACCGCTGCCGCCTTCCCCGTCGGTGGGCAGAGCGTCAGCCAATCCAGCCGCAAAGCGTTGTCGCAGGTGATCCAGTTTTGCGACTCCAGCGGGAGGAATTCGGCCAAGGCTTCCTGCTGGCCGCGGTACAGAAGATCGCACTGGTACTCGGCGATGATGAGGGCGAGCCGGGCGATCTCGGCGGGGAAGTCGCGTAGTTCGATGCCACGGAAGTTCGTGAGGGGGATCTCGGTTTTGCGGCCCTTTTCGCCGCGCCGCTCGTTGATGGCGGCCTCGATCTCGCGCATCTGCTTGTAGGCGATCACCAGGAAATTGCCCGAACCACAGGCGGGATCGAAGACCCGGATCTTGGAAAGCCGCTGGCGCAGCTTCAAGAGCAGACGGGAATTGTCGCCCGCCGATTGGAGCTGGGCGCGCAGGTCGTCCAAGAACAGCGGGTTCAGGACCTTGAGGATGTTGGGGACGCTCGTGTAGTGCATCCCGAGCTGGCCGCGTTCCTCGTCGTCGGCCACGGCCTGGATCATGGACCCGAAGATGTCGGGATTGATCTTGGTCCAGTCGAGCTTCCCGATGTGGATCAGGTAGGTGCGGGCGATCTTGGAGAAGCGCGGGACCTCGGTGCTCCCCGAGAAGAGACCGCCATTCACGTAAGGGAAAGCGTCTGCCCAGCGAGGAACCTTCTCGGCGGCACGAAGCTCCATCTTCACGTTCATGGCCCGGAAGATCTCGGAGATGACCATCGCGGTGTTGGTGGCCTCGCGGTCGCTCATCGTCTCCACTGTGGAGGTGAAGAGGCTTTGCCCATTGAAGATGTTCGTGTCTTCGGCGAAGAAGCAGAATACCAAGCGCGCCATAAAGTGGTTCATCTCGTGGCGGAGATCGTCCTTGGCCCACTCGGGATTGTCGCGGAGAAGCTCCAAATAGAGCCGGTTCAAGCGGCTCGTCGCGCGGATATCGAACGAGCTTTCGCGGATCTGCTGGACCGTGCTGATGCCGGCCAGCGGCAGGAAGAATCCGAAGTGGTCGGGGAAGTCGCCGTAGGCGCACGCGACGGTTTCGCCGTCACCCTCAAGATCCTCGGCCTCGAAGCTCGTGCCATCGGTGGCCAACAGGAAGCGAACCTTCCAGCGCTGGTTCCGTTCGCTCGCGCGCAGCCGGTCCATCGCCTGGCTGACCTCGCCATTTGGCGCGACCAGGATGTGGATGTTCTTCTGCTGGAGCACGCCACCCACGTCGGACTTGTTCATGTCCCCGGCGCGCAGACGCTTGATGGTCGCGTCCTTGTTGCCGAACGCCTCCAGGAAGGCGTAGGGGAACTCCGCCCCGTCGAAGGGCTGCGCCGCCAGGTCACTGACGGCCTGTTCGATCTCGACTGCGTTCATGGGTCCCTTGGGAGCGATTCAGAACAAACTCGAAAGGTACCTATCGTGTTTCGCGGGGAATGGCCGCGGACCGCATCGAAGGCGAAGCAGGTTCCGGGGCGTTCCTGGTCTTGCTCGGGTGCCAAATCCCCAAAAAGCCGGGATCATGCGGTAATGGATCTCGAACGTCTCGGTAAAATGTCGCCAGGGCGACGGCGATGAGAAGACCCAACGCTTGGAGGCATGTCCTGCTTTTCACCATCATCTTCCTCATTTGAGGATTACGGGAGAATTGTCGAGGTTCCACAGAAAACCAGCTCCAAACTCACTTTTGTACGTAGTGGCGTCCTTCGTCATTCACATAGTGAAACCCTGTGCTTGATCGAACAATGAAAAGTCTGGGCACCCATTGAATATGCTCGATTTGAGTGAACTCAGAAAGATCGATATTCAAGTTTTTATTCAGAATTAGAATCCCTTTTGCACTATCGCTCGAGTAGATTGCGTTCTTTCCTTCTACATCGATCTTATCGTATTTTGTCTCTAACAGCTCTTTGCCGGAAGCATCGATCAATCCGCGTTTCTGAGAAGCTGTCACGATAAAGTATTGCGGCTTTGTTCGGAACGGGTCTTCATATCTGACGCAGCTGGTTTTGTCAAAAATCGGATTTGTGATGGCGGTTGGGTCGCCGTTCTTGCTGGTTCGTTTTAGTCCAATTTTTCCGTTTTCCCTGTACTCGAAGATGACGTTTCCAGATCCGCTGCCGTAGCTCTCCAGTTCGCTTTGCTGATTGGCAACCCGAGGATTGCTGTTGGCTGCTTTGCTGGACGTGGACATTACAGCGTAATTGTCGTTATCCTTTTTAATCACGCCTTTGTATGGCTTTTCCTTTCCGTGTCGATCAAATGTATAAGGTTTTCCTTTTTTGAAACCAATCAGCAGAGGGTACAGCATTGGCCTCGCACCCGGCCCCCCTTTTACGACAATATCATGAGATTCGATCGTGTCGTATTTTGCTGGAATACGTATTCCCGTGTTGCTGATGATTCCATACTTCCCGTTTTTCATGACCCTGAATACAAGGACGTTGGGGTCCGTGTTCCCGGGGTAAATATTCACATAGGGGAAATGTTCAATCTGATTCCAATCGCCCAGCGGGATCTCTTTGCCCGTCGAGTCATCGATCAAAGCCATGCGTTGCCCATCACGGACAAAACGAACGGACGGGTGCTTCTTGTTGAACGACAAGCTCGAAACGCTCACCGAGTCATATTTGGCAGGGATTTTCAGATTGCCATCAAAAGTCGAGTAACCCCATTTCCCTTGGGCCAGAAACGGAACCAGTTTTGGCGTATTTCTCGCGTTCAAAGCTCCAAAGAGAGCCAGAGTCAGCGCTACAAGGGTGGGTATTTTCACCTGAATCACCTCCGCTATTGTGTGTGTACCGCCAGAGAGCCCATCCGCCGCGATGGTGAGGTATCGCGGGATACGGAAACGATCGACCCAGCACCCGAAGGGCGTTTGTCGCGCTGCTGGAGAATCAACGAGGGGCAAGGCGACTCGCTTTGCCTAGGTATCCCTAAAAACTAGCCCATCTTCATGCGTTTGACCGCCAAAAAAAAACGTCGCAAAGCCGAGCGACAGACCACCCCGTCCGGCGATGCCGTCCACCCCTCCACAGAGGGGAATGAGCTGCAGAACGCATCAAAGGCGAAGCCTGCTAGCCCGCGGCGCGAGCCGCCGAAAATTGTCGGGGGTCCAGGGGGGCAAGCAGAATCGCAGGGTCGGCCCCTGGCCATCGCCGTAGGTACGGCGATGGAAGTAAACACCAGCGGCCGACCCGAGAGGGCGAGCCCCCCTGGTGCCTGGATCCAAGGACCCGGCAGGAGGGTCCTTGGCCCGCAGGGGTTCACGGGGGCGTCGGGCCACGCCCCCGTGGAAAAGCCCGCCACCCGCATAGGGTGGCAGTTCAGACCGAAGCCAGCTCACGCCGCAGGCGCGTGTATGAAGGCCCACCCGCCAGGGTGGCGGTTAAAAGAACCCGTTTACCGGATAGGTATTCGGGAAGCTCGAACTTGATTGATCAATGCCGCGATGGAGTCCGGTAGTTCTTTGGCGTAGCCGATCGACGCTTTTGTGGACGATAGGCTTGCAGCATTTTCTTGTTCGTAGCTAACAAGCGCCCAGTATCTCTTTTTGAGTACCTCTGAAACGGATGTATCACTGGAATATGAAAAATCGGAGAGTCGGAAGTACTGATCAAAGTAATCAATGCTAGACCTGAATCTGGATGATTTTGTGCTATCGTCAGTGATGAGAACTGGCGGTCGCTGATTTCTGAATACAGTTGTTGGTTTTACAGATGCTGCAAAGGTGTCGTTGGAAATCGAGAACTTGAAAATCGGGAATATAGAAGTGTCAATTTCTATTGTATTCTCCCAGCTCTTGGATCTAGAAGAATTGTCTGTGACAACCAATTGAACCTTTTGCTCTGAAGATTTCACTGTAATTCCTGGATACGTCCATGTAGGGCATCCGTCGCCTCCGTTTGATCCCAAGTCTACATGGGTGTAATTTACTCTGGTGCCATTTGCGTCTAAATGCAGTTTTCCCTGATCGAAAGCTGGAAAGAGTGTCGTGTTGAAGCCGTCTCGAACAAAAATGCCTAAAGTAGTGTTGATGTGTCGGCCATCGTTGTTGTCGTAAATCGATACTTCTGCCGTGTAAGCACTCATTATCATTGTGCTGAAGTCGATTTTATCAATTTTTCTACCTGGCTCGGGGCAATCGTTTGAATCTGCTGTGCAGCCAATCAGGAATATCGGTGCAGCAGCGAATAGGATGTGTTTGATTTTCATTGTTTTCTCTGCTGAAAAAATGGTGGCGTGGGGGCCTGGTATAGGCTACAAGCATGTTCGCGGTGAAATCGTAGGTGTCGCAATTGGCAAAAGATCCATGGTGGTGCATTTCCTCCGGTTTACCGGATAGGGATTCGGGATGCTCGAGCTTGATTGATGAGTGCCGCGATGGAGTCTGGTAGTTCTTTGGCGTAGCTGATCGACGTTGTTGTGGACGATAGGCTTGCAACATTTTCTTGCTTGTAACGAACAAGCGCCCAGTATCTCTTCTTGAGTATCTCTGAAACTGATGTATCACTGTAATATGAAAAATCGGAGAGTCGGAAGTATTGATTAAGGTAGTCGATGCTGGAATTGAATTCGGATCCGTATAGTCGCGTGCTGTCGTCAATGATGTGAATCGTTGCTCGCTGGTTTCTTAATGCGGCCATTGATTTCACGAATAACGCAAAGGTGTCATTTGAAATCGAAAAGTCGAAAATCGGGAATGAGGCTGTGTCAATTGTGATTATGTTGTCCCAGCTCTTTGAGTGGGAAAAACTATCTGAGACAGTCAATTGAATCTTTGGCTCTGAAGATTTTACTGTAATTCTTGGGTAAGTCCATTCGGGGCATCCGTAGCCTCCAGGTAGGTCACTGTTTTTATGGGCGTAATTTACTCTAGTTCCATTTGCGTCTAGGCGCAATTTGCCCTGATCAAAAGCTGGCGCGATCGACGTATTGATGCCATCTCGAATATTAAGAGTTAGGGTGGTGTTCATGTGCCGACTATTATTGTTGTCGTAAACTGTTACTTCTGTCGAGAATGTTTCCAATGTCATTGTGCTGAAGTCGACTTTATCTATTTTCGAACCAGGCTCGGGGCAGTCGCTTGAAAGTACTGTGCAGCCGAATAGAAATATCGGTGTGGCAGAGAATATGATAGGTTTGATTTTCATCGATTTTTATCCTGCTGAAAAAGTCGCTTGACGGTTTAGGTCGTGACGAGGCCGAACGTCACGCGGCCATGGTGCGCAAGAATCCCAGTGAGTGAGTGCTCCAGCTTGCTTTTGGTGCGAGCGGCGACAAGTTCAAGAGGGAGCCGAGCTGGAGAATCAACGGGTGTCAAGAAGGCTCGCTTTGCAAGGGACCAAAGAAAATTAGACCGTCATTCCGCGTTTCGCCGCCCAAAATCACCACAAACCAGAGCGGTAGACCACCCCGTCCTCCACAGGAAGGGAATGAGCACCAGAACGCATCAAATGCGAAGCCTGCTAGCCTGCGGCGTGAGCGATTCCCGAGCCATTCCATTCCGCAGCCCCGGAATGGGAAGCCTGAACTGTCGGGGATTCCCAAGGGGCCGCGTTCATGGAGGGCGACCCAACAGACAATCGGCCCGCCCTTGGCACCAAAGGTGTCCTGCCGAAGTTGTCGTTGCCGTAGCGGTCGTTACACCGGCCCGTTCCCTGATCGATGCCGTGAGCCCGTCGAACTGTGGCATGATCTGGGATGGAGACCTATATTCAGGGAAGTCAATTTTCATGACCATGATGAAGTTCCCCAGAAGAGATCTGCTTCTGAACCTGCAAGGATTGGAACAACCCTGATGAGTGGTCCCCGCGCATCAAATCCGACTACTGGTTCAAGCCTTCTGGATCGATCGAGCGCCCACCCCGGCTCGATCGACATGGCCATCTTCCAGAAAAAATCTGGCGGGGGAGCCGGATCGGGCCAAAC
>Ga0116187_1003709_pt1 | contig 13909 bp, 11 predicted proteins | sample AD_JPNNA6_MetaG_FD_89755 | JGI IMG/M metagenome (GOLD analysis project Ga0116187, IMG submission 89755) | Active sludge microbial communities of municipal wastewater-treating anaerobic digesters from Japan - AD_JPNNA6_MetaG | ecosystem: Engineered > Bioreactor > Anaerobic > Digestate | place... | reverse complement strand
TCTTCCCTGATGTCCATGTGGTAGGGAGACGAGCCGATGTTTGCATTGATCTTGGTCCTCAATCCCTTTCCAATCCCCCTGACGTCCGGGAAGGACCTCTTCGAGTTCTTCGGTATGGCAATGGTCCCTTCTGCCACCCCGCTCCTGACGTATTCCGGATCGAGCCCCTCGTACTGAGCCACGGTGATCATTTCCGGGCTTACCGTTCCATTCAGTGCCTGCTGTCTCTGTGTCATAGGATTTCTTCACTCCTTGTGTGTATGGCCTGCATCTCTTCCCCGGGATCTTGAGCCGAGGCGACTGCGCCGATGCAAGCGACGTTTCTGCAGGATGACCCCGCGAGCTCTTCGAGCCTTTCCCTCGTGATTCCCCCGATGGCTACGACCGGGAGCCGCGAGAGCCTGACCGCTTCCCGCAGTGCCTCCACCCCGGTGACCTCATCGTGGTTCTCTTTGGAAAAGGGGAGATATACCGGCCCGAACCCGATGTAGTCGACAGGCTCTTCCTGTGCCCGGCCCACCTGGTCGAGGGTATGGGTGGAGAGGCCGATCATCAGCCTGTCGCCCGCGAGCCTGCGGGCTTGCCTCGGGGGGATGTCGCCCTGGCCCAGGTGTACGCCGTCGGCGCCCGAGAGCAGTGCGATGTCCACGCGGTCATTGACGATGAAGCGCGTATCCGATCCCTCCGTGATCTTCCTCACTGCGGCGGCGCACTGCAGGAAGTATCGGGAATCGTCTCCCTTATACCGGAGCTGTATCGCGGGGATGCCCGCGGAGACGGCCATTCTTGCGAGGCTCTCATACCCTTGAGCCAGCTCGGTCATGACGAGGTAGAGGCCCTTTCGAAGCGTCCTGCGCGCCTTGATCTCAATATCGCGCTCGATCTGGTAGCATGCATACCGGATCTCCTTCATGACCTTTGATGCATCCGGGGAATCGAGCTTGAGCACCTCCTCGAGGACCCGGAGCCCCTCCTGGACACGCTTCATGTTGGACCTCAGGACGTCCCTCAGAGACGCCCTCTTTTCCTCGAGCAGGCCCTTCGAAGAGAAGCCCACGTCCGAGGCCGCGTCCCTGGCGGCGGGCAGTCCGGATGACGGAACCGCTCCGGAGATGCGGTGCCTCACATCCTTCAGCCGCTGCTGCAGGTCCGCGTCGTCGCGTAAGTAGCGGTAGACGTCCTCGATCACCCTCAGGCCCTCTGTGGCGCGGTTGAGGTTCGCGTCAATGATCCTGCCGATATCCCTTATCATGCGGTGATCTTCTCCATCATCTCGTATGCGGCCTTCCTGCCCGAGAGGAACATGCCTCCGAAGACCGGCCCCATCCTGCAGCCGCCGAAGGTCTCGTTGGCGGCCATCCCCGACACGTAGAGCCCCGGGAATACCTCGCGCGTGTTCTCCACCGTATGCATCTCACCCGGTCCCGCATCCATGGAGCGCTCTCCCATTATGCCGCCGGTTTCGGTACGCAGCCTCACGCCCATCTTTCTTGCCAGGATGTGCACTACATTGGCCGGGTGCCCCGTGGCATCGAGCACGAACTTCGAGTGCAGGGTCAGAGGGTCTACATGGAGCTTCGCCGCTTCCACCGGCGAGTAGTTGATGACCAGCCCTGCCACACGGTCTCCCTTGAACACGACGTCTTCGACCGTGACGAGGTTGAAGATCTTCAACCCTGCCCGCACCGCTCGGTGTATGAGTGTGGAGACGGCATCGATGGAGTCCGCCGTATGGTACCCCGGCTCGAAAAGCCTGAGCGGGATCCCGAGCTCGTCGAGGACGGCCGATGCCTCGTCCTGGACCACGATCTCGTTGAACATCATGCCGCCGCCCCACATGCCCCCTCCTATGGAGAGCTTCTTCTCGAAAAGCGCGACCTTTTTCCCTGCCTTCGCCAGATAATACCCCGCAACGAGACCGGAAGGCCCTGCTCCCACAATGGCCACATCCAGCTCCAGGGCCGACAGGAGCTTTTCCATATAGGTCGTGATGATCGCTCTGCTGATGGTCACTTCATTGAGCATGTCAATCCCCCGTCCTTGATGCTTCTTTTTTAAGGGGCGGTCGCTCGTGTCGACCTCAGGCCGGCTCAATGAAAAAAGCCGTCCCGGGAAAAGGAGACGGCTTTTGGAGAAGTCTTCGAGAAACATTTCCGTGAATCCTCTCTCTCCCTTCGCTGGCATTACCCAGATCAGGTTCTGCGGGTATGATCTCAGGTTCGAACAATGAACCACCCCATGTAAAAGAGCATGAAGGTATATATCTTAAGGAACAACGGGCAGTCAAGGTACAATAGGGAGCAGGCAGGGCGTCACGGATGCGTTCCCGGCGCCCGAGGAATCGGCAGGGGCGGCAGGAATTCATACAGAGAATAATTAACGGATTTTAATTCTGTTCCAATCTTCTTTTAAAGGAAAGGTTTTTCAACGAAAGATTTTCACCTCGATGTTGCACAGGAAAGGCGGCAGTGTAAATTCTGCCGTCTTTCTTTTTGCCCGGATGATCCTGAATAGGCCTGGAATACGGGCTTTTAGCGGTCCCGGTATCCATGGACCGGCAGGGAACAAGCACGTAAGAGCCGGCAGAGAGGCAACAAAAACTTGACCGTTTCCTTTCATATGGGTATATAGGGAGACTATTACCCGAGCATACGGGATGAGCGTAGTCGCGGTTCAAGAAATTGCAGGGCAGCCTTGACTGTAAGAGCGGGGTATTATGGATTTTAAGAGGAAGGAAGATAGGGTTGGGCTGGGCGCCAAGGCAACACTCTTCATATTTTTCGTACTGATTCTGGCTGGATCGGTAGTCTTTGCCAGAGGATATATCCAGAATTCGACAGCGGGCAGGAGCATCAAGACCCAGGCAGTGAAACCCGCCTCTCAGGCCAGGATCGCCCTCCAGGAGGCGCCGGCCAAGCAGCCGGAGCCTTTCAGAAAGATCTACACCGTACAAAACGGGGATTCCTTCTTCGAGATCCTGAAGGCAAACGGCGTATCGGGGGGGGAAGCGCTCGCCATCGTAAAAAAAACCAGGCCTGTCTTCAATATCTCCAGGATCAAACCGGGCAACGACATCCAGTTTATTTACTCGGCCGACGGACTGAATCTCACCCAGATCCACTATGATGTCTCCGATACCGAGAGGCTCGTGATAAGGATCTCCGAATATCGGATCACCGCAAAGAAGGTCGATATGGATGAGGCGGAGCGAATCTCGTTCCAGACCGATGCGGCGCCGGCGTCCAAAGATCACTCCCCGGCCCAGGAAAGGGCAGGCCTGAGCGATCGGGCGCAGGGAGATGAGCAGCCCGCCGTGGAAAAGCAGGGGAATCCTCTCCCGGGCACACACCAGATCGATATCGAGATAAAAAAAGGACAGAGCCTCTCCGACATCCTCACCCAGATCGGGGTGAACAGGCAGGAGATAGCCCTTCTCATAAAGTCGTCGAAAGGGGTCTATAATCTTGCATCCTTGAGGGCTGGAAAATCCATGAGCGTATGGCTTTCCCAGGACAAGCCCGTCCGGATCAGGAAATTGACCTACGAGATCAATGACACGAAGTATCTCGACGTATCGAGCACCCGTGACACCTTCACCGCCAAAACCCGCAAACTGGAGAGGGAGGTCCGTTACGAGGCCGCCCAGGGAAGGATCTCGAGCAGCCTCTATGAATCTGCTGTCGCCGCCGGGGTCAATCCCGAGATCGTCATCGAGCTCACGGACATATTCGCCCACGACATCAATTTCTTCTCCGATGTCCAGCCGGGAGACTCCTACGCCGTGCTCTACGAGAAGTACTATGTGAAGGACCGGTTCAAGGGCTGCGGCAGGGTCATGGCCGCGAGATTCACCAATCAGGGCAAAGAGCACGTGGCGATCTATTTCGAGAATGAGCGCAGGGGCATCCATGGGTATTTCGACGAGAAGGGCAGGCCCATGAAGAAGATGTTCCTCCAGGCCCCCTTGAGCTATCGGCGCATATCGTCCCATTTCTCTAAGCGCCGCCTCCATCCCATTTCCAGGGTCGTGAGGCCGCACCTCGGCGTGGATTACGCAGCCCCGACCGGAACTCCGGTCTGCTCCCTGGGCCAGGGCAAGGTGGTATTCAAAGGCTGGGACCATGGGTTCGGCAACACGATCCGCATCGGGCATGCTGGCGGATATGTCACGCATTACGGCCATCTCTCGCGGTTCGCAAAGGGGCTCAAAGTGGGTGAGCGCGTGGATCAGGGCGACACTATCGGGTACGTCGGATCGACGGGCTATTCTACGGGTCCTCACCTGGACTTCAGGGTGAGCGTGGGCAAGAAATTCATAAACCCGCTCACCATGAAGAACGTCACCGGTCCGCCTTTGCGGGGCTCGCTCCTTGCGAACTTCAAGCGCGTCTCGGCGCTCAGGCTCGCCATGCTTGAGAGCAGGAGCCATGAGGTCGCCCAAGCCGTTCCTCCCTCCGGGAAAGATCCCGAGACGAAGCTCGCTCCAAAAGGATAGCACATCCGCTGCTTCGTCGGAGATGGCCGTATAAAATCGACGGGTTTTTCCCCATGATAAATTTTTGACACCGTCATTATCATACGGTATAAGACCGCATGATGAATTTCAATATTCAAGAACTTATCCTCCTTATGGTCCCCGTGCTCTTTTCCATTACGGTCCACGAGGTCAGTCACGGATATGCGGCATACCGGATGGGAGATCCTACGGCCAAAGCTGCCGGGAGGCTCACCCTCAATCCCGTAAAGCACATCGACGTCATCGGCCTCCTGGTGCTCTTCCTGACGAGGATGATCGGATGGGCGAAACCCGTACCGGTGAATCCGGCTTACTTCAGGAACCCGAGGAAGGGAATGATGTGGGTGTCTGTGGCCGGGCCCATTTCAAACCTGGCCCTTGCGTGCGTGTTCGCCGTGGTCTACAAGATGTCCGCAGGATTTCTTTCGTCTTCCTACCTCTATCCCCTGGTCTTCATGATGGAGTTCATGATCGGCATCAACGTGGGCCTTGCGATATTCAACCTGATCCCCATACCGCCGCTCGACGGGAGCCATATCCTCGAAGGCCTGCTTCCGGCCGATATGGCCAGGGCGTACTCCGCCATCGCCCCGTACGGGTTCGTCATCCTCCTGGTCCTGATATTCACCCGTGTTGTTGATTACCTGATTTTCCCCATCATCAACACCATCGTCAGCATCCTACTAAGCGTGTAGCGAGGAATCACTATGGAAAGAAAGCGCATCGTATCCGGAATCAGGTCGACAGGCGATCTTCACATCGGGCATTATCTGGGCGTGCTCAAGAACTGGGTGGAGCTCCAGAAGGAATACCAGTGCTTCTACTTCATAGCAGACTGGCACGCGCTCACGAGCGAGTATCGAGACCCATCCATCATCCGGAAGAGCGCGAAGGATATGGTGATGGTATGGCTGAGCGTGGGCATCGATCCCGCGCAGTCGGTGATCTTCAGACAGTCGGATGTCAAGGCCCATGCAGAGCTTTTCCTTCTCCTTTCGATGATCACGCCCCTTTCGTGGCTCGAGAGGAACCCGACCTACAAGGAGATGAAAGAGGAGCTTAAGGAAAAGGACTTGAGCACGTTCGGCTTTCTGGGATATCCGGTGCTCCAGGCCGCCGACATCGTCCTGTACCACGCGGACAAGGTGCCCATCGGCGAAGACCAGCTCCCCCACCTCGAGCTCACCCGGGAGATCGCGAGGAGGTTCAACTTCATCTACGGAGAAGGCATCCTCAAGGAGCCCAAGGAGATCCTCACCGAGGCGGCGAGGGTCCTGGGCATCGACGGCAGGAAGATGTCCAAGTCGTACGGCAATGCCCTCTTCATCTATGAGACGGGAGAGACCCTTAAACAAAAGGTCATGAACATGCTCACGGACGTCAAGCGCATGAGGAAGCGGGACCCGGGAGAGCCTATGGACTGCAACCTCTACCCCCTCCACGAGTATTTCACGCCCGAGGAGATGAGGGCCGAGATCCGGACCGGCTGCCGGAGCGCGGGGCTCGGATGCGTCGAGTGCAAGCAGATCCTGCTTACGAACCTCATACGGGAGTTCGAGCCCATCTGGAAAAAGATCGATTACTACAACGAGCATGCGGGAATCGTCGACGAGATCCTCGAGGAGGGTGCCAGGAGGGCGATCAAGGAATCGGATCAGACCATGGAGAAGGTCAGGGCAGCGATGAAGCTGGCAGATTAGGAGAACCGTATGCAGCAGGCATATACAGAGGCATCCGAGAGGGAATTCGTCCTGAGGCTGCCTACCTTCGAGGGCCCGCTCGACCTGCTGCTCTATCTCATCGAAAAGAACCGCTTCACCCTCGAAAACCTCGAGGTCTATCCCATCATCGAGCAGTACCTCCACTATGTGGAGCAGGCGAAATCCCTCGACGTGACCCTGGCAGGGGAATTCCTCGAGATGGCTTCGTACCTGATCTGGCTCAAGTCCTGCCTGCTGCTGCCTTCATCGAAGGATGAAACCGGCGGGGAGGAGGTCAACCCGGCCCAGGAGCTCAAGGAGATGCTCATAGCCTACCGGGCCATCAGGCAGGCGTCCCAGGACCTGAGCATGAGGCCCATGCTGTTTCGGGACAGGTTTCCCAGGGGGGCCTCCCAGGAGGAGCGCGACATCTCGATCACGGGCATAGGGGCCCTGCTCCAGGCCATCAGCGCGATCAAGTCGCGGACCAGGAAATACATCATGAACGTCACGGCAAACCGGTTCAACATCCAGGGGATGATCGAGCGGATAGAAGGAGTGCTCAAGAGAAAACAGCGGGTCGCCCTGCACGAGGTTGTGGATACGAAAGAGAAGATGGAGCTCATCGGAGCGTTCGTCGCAGCCCTCGAGCTCTCGAAGAGATCCGTCGCCCGCCTCATCCAGAGCAGGCTCTTCGCCGTGATCTACATCGCGAGGCGGTGAGAGCGACCCGTACTGCTTAGGGAGGAAGCGAAAGCCGATGCACAAGAGAGAGATCGTCGAGGCCCTCATATTCTCGGGAAGCGGGTCCGTTTCCGAAAAGGATATCCTCAAAGCCCTCCCTGAAACGAGCCCAGAGGAGCTTCGGGAGCATGTCGATGATCTCAACAGGCACTACGAGGAGACTGGCAGGAGCTTCCGCATCGAGCGTGCCTCTGCCGGATATCTGTTCGTGACCAGGGAGGAGTACGCGCCGTACATCAAGGCCCTCCATACCCCGGCACGGCTCTCCCTCCCATCCCTGGAGACGCTTGCGGTCATAGCCTACAAGGGGCCCTGCTCGAAGCAGGCCATCGATTCCATACGGGGGGTGGATTCCTCGTCGTCCTTGAAGAGCCTGCTCAAGCACCAGCTCATCGACATCAAGAACGGCAAACCCATGCTGTACTACACCACGCCCAGGTTCCTCGAGGTCTTCGGCCTCGATTCCCTCTCCGACCTTCCCGACCTCAAGCAGTTCGAGGAGGTGTTCAGGGAAGAGGTGCGGGAGGACATGCCGGACGAGGGGTAATGTCGGAACAATAAGTGAACAGCAGAGGAAGATTTCATTTTCGTTAAATTTAGTACTTAAGAATACCTAGTTCGGAGGAGGGTGAGGCAGGAGCGGCCCTTCCTTCACCGGGGACCGCCTTTTGAAGCAGCCGAGACCTGCGCCTTAAGGCTAGCCCCGTAAACTCGCTCAGCTTCGCTTCGCTCAGACAGTACGGGGCTAAGAGGCCTACGTCTCCGGTCGGACTGCTTTAGCAAAAGGCGATCGACGGTTCATCCAGGACCGCACTTGCCTCACGTGTTCACGAGCTGTAAGTATGGCACAGTCAAAAGGAATGTGCTTGTCATCATGAACGATACCTTACAGCGCATTATCACTCGACTCACGATGACTTGAGAGGAGTCATTGCGAGCTTTGAGGTGGGATGACATGGGGTCGGATCAAGCTAAGCAGCGGGAACGATAAAGGGTGTGACGATAAAAGGGCGGATTTCCCGGTTTAGAGAATCGTTTTTGGTACTGGAAAAGTGTTCTTGGAAATGTGGGAGGAGAGGGAAACGCATGCCGAGAGCTGGCAGACATTATCTGACTGCAGCAAGCTATCCTGGTCCGACCCAGTATCCCAACAGCATTCCCCAGGCAAGATAATCTTTCCCAAAGCGTGCCAAGGGAGCCGGGGGTAGCCCTGAATGAACCGTCAAGCGCCATTTGCTAAAGCAGACCAGACGGAGTCGGAGGCCTCTTGACCCCGTGTATGAGCGGAGCGAGTAACGGGGTCGGCCGTAGATGTAGTCTGTGTATGCTTCAAATGGCGATTTCGGTGAAGGAAGGGTTGCCCCCGGCTCCCTCTCCTCCAAACAGACGAGTTGGAAACCTTATGCATGCTTGGTGATGTTGAGGAACATGTTGATACCCTCGGGCTCTTTTTCGATCGAGTATATGATGTCCTCGGGAAGCCCTTTGATGAAAGACCGTATCTCTTCTTCGCTCCGGTGGATGAGGAACCATTCCGATCCGTATTCCATCTTGAATCTCTGGGGATTGTGCGTTCCGAAATTGCCGATGATGAGAACTCCGCCCGGCTTGAGAAAGCGGTACAGCTCGCGGATGAGCCTGTTTATCGCATTGTTCGAAAGGTAGTCGCACAAACCGGCCGTGTAGATGAGATCGGCATCCGAATAATGATCGTTTCCTTTCTTGTTCCTGCCCAGGATGAGGTCTTTTATGTTGTCCCTCGTAATCCGGATACGGAAGCCCTCGATGCCTTCGATGAGAGGAAACAGCCTCTGGCTTGCATTGTCGAGCGCATGCTCATCCTGGTCCATGGCAATGAAGTCCAGCTTGGCAGACCTCTTCGCTTCCCTTATCCCGCCGAGGAAATCGGCCATCTCCACACAGGGCCCGCAGGCGATGCTGACGATCTTGCACGAACCGTCTTCAGGGATGGACCGGTACACGGAGGCTATCTTGCGGGAGAGGTATTCGCGCCTGTTTCTCACAGCTTTTGCCGCGCTTCCCTCGCAGTCGATCTTGTTCATGACCTGGGAGAAGAGATCCTCGCCCTCGAAGCTGTTTCGATAGATGATATTCATCATCTCGTAATCACCGGCATATCCCAGGGGCTTGGTATAGGCCCTCTTGAACAGTGCGGAAGCCGTCAGGAACTCATTGAGCATCTTCTGGAAGTATTCGCGGTGGATGAAGTGCTGCTTGGAGTCGACGAACCTGCCCGTTATCTTGGTGAAGTGATCGAAATATTTGAGGGCCACCTCGTTGATGGCATCGAGCGACAGCTCCCTTAAGGTATTCAGGAGGAGATCCCGTGTCGGCCCCTCTTCCTCGCTGATCTTCTTTTCCTCTTCCTTGAGCTTGGCCCTGAAATTGCTGAGCAGGTAGTGGAGATGGGAGGTCAGATAGACGAACTCCTGGTCGAGGTTGTCCTCCACGGCCAGCGACTGGATGAAGTCGATGTAGTCGTTCTTGAGCCTGGCAATCTTATCTCCTTTGATGATCGTGGAGACGTCCAGCGGATTGTCGAAACGGCATCCGATCCTTGAGATCACCCTGTTGTCGAGGAATTCGTCGATGATGTGGATGATGGTTGCCGCACTGGAATGCACTTCCTTGTCGAAAGAGAAGAAACGGAATTCGGATATGACGTCGCCGATCCGGAACATGAGGCTGCCGTCTTCGAGGAGAAAGGACAGGCCCGTCCTGGAGAAGTCCCTGACCGGACATGTTCGCTCCACTCCCTGAAAATCCTGGAACTGCACCGTCTTGTCCGGGGTGCTCGTATCGGCCATGTAACGGGTGTTCCGTCTCAGCCTCAATGCATCTCTCCTTCGTTCGAGCCTTTTTCTCTTACCAAATCGGCCTGGGCGAAGGAGATCTTTAAGCTTAAAGGAGATTATTTATGGGGTGCGCAGTCGGACATGTCTCCCGAAAGCTTTGCAAGGGCATGCGTGAGGGCAGGGGCGACGCTCTCCAGGCATTCCCGTGCACCGGAAGGGCTTCCGGGCAGGTTGATGATGAGCGTCCTGTTCCGGACGCCGACAACCGCCCTGGATATCATGGCATGGGGCGTCTTCTCGAGGCTGCTCTTTCGCATGACTTCCTCCATGCCGGGGACGCGTTTGTCGATGACGGCGAGAGTCGCCTCCGGGGTGACGTCTCTCGGGGAGAGGCCCGTGCCTCCCGTGGTTACGATGAGATCGAGGCACAGCTCGTCGGCCCAGCTTATGAGCATGTCCCGAATGAGCTCCATCTCGTCCGGAATGATCTCGTAGCGTTCGACCGATATCTCGAGGCCTGAAAGGATGTTCTGAACGATCTCCCCGCTCACATCCTGGCGCTGGCCTTTGGATCCCTTGTCGCTTAAGGTGAGTACGCCTGCTTTCATCATTTTTTCACCTGCTTGAGACGCTGTTCCGCAGCGGCAGAGAGCGCCCTCGGAACCGATCTGGATTTTGCCAGACTGGCAAGATCCCTCTGCTTGAGAAAGAAAATCTGCTTCATGGCCTCCGGAAGGGGGGTCTTGGGATTGTTTGCCAGGGCGACCCTGATCTGGTAGTTCTTCGACCACTCCTTGCTGAGCGCTATGTGCTTGAGCACGTCGTCGTCGATCTGCCGGTTGCCCGCGATCAGGAGCACTTCGCCCTCCGTGATCTTCGGCGACTGGATGACGGCGAGCTGGACGATCCTGTTCGTATCCCGGATGAGAATCGAACGGGCTTCCTTGCTCCCCTTGCGCGCCAGATCGAGCTTCTCCGACACGCTCATGGCCTGGATGGACTGGAACAAACCTCTCGTTAAATCTGTTCCGTCATTTCCCATCTTTTTCTGCCTTCACCTCTTGCACGATCTTTTCCTGGAGATTGTAGGGAACAGGGTCCATGTGGGAGAAGCTCATGGTGTACGTCCCTCTCCCGGAAGTCAGGGAAGTGAGGGTCGGTGCATAGGTAAGCACCTCTGCCAGGGGCACCTGCGCCTTCAATTCCTGGTATTTCCCGCGGGCGTTCATGCCCTCGATCCTGGCCCTCCGGCTGTTGAGGTCGCCCATGACGTCGCCCATGGTCTCCTCGGGGATCACGACCGTGATCTTCATAATAGGCTCGAGCAGAATGGGGCGGCACTCTTCCATGGCCTTCTTGAAGGCCAGCGAGCCTGCGATCTTGAATGCCATTTCCGAAGAGTCGACCTCGTGGTAGGAGCCGAAGTCGAGGGTGACCTTCACGTCCACCACGGGATTCCCGGTGAGGGGACCGTTCTGCATGGCCTCGATGACTCCCTTTTCCACGGCCGGGATGTACTGCTTGGGGATGACGCCTCCCACGATGGCGTTCACGAACTCGAATCCGCCGCCCCGATCGAGAGGCTCGACCTTGATCCACGCGTCGCCGTACTGCCCGTGGCCGCCGGTCTGCTTCTTGTGCTTGCCCTGGACCCTGCACGATGCGGTGATGGTCTCTTTGTAGGGGACCCTGGGCGTCTTCAGTTCGACGTCAACGCCGAATCTCCGCTTCAGCCTGTCCACGATGATCTCGATATGGAGCTGGCCCAGGCCCGAGAGGATGAATTCGCCTGTCTGCTCGTCGCGGAAGACCTTGAGCACCGGGTCCTCGTCCATGAGCTTCTGCATGGCAGGCATGATCTTCTCGACGTCCGCCTTGGTCTTGGGGTTGACCGCCATGTTCATGATGGGCTCAGGGAACTCGGGCGAGGGAAGCACATAGCTCAACGACTCGCTGAACAGGGTGTCTCCGGTCTTTGTTTCCTTGAGCTTGGCAATAGCGAAAATATCACCAGGCCCGACCTCTTCGACGGGTTTCTGCGCCTTGCCTTCGAGGAGGAGCAGGGTCCCGATCCTCTCCTTGATGTCGCGGGAGGAGTTGAACACGGATGAGTCGGGCTTCAGGGTCCCGGAATAGCATCGGATGACGCTCAAGGTTCCGGTGTACGGATCGCTCATGGTCTTGAAGACATATCCGCAGAACGGCTCGTCTTCGGCTGCCTTGAGCGCCCGCTTTTCCCCCTGCTTGTTCTCCGGTTCGGGGAGAGGCCTCTTGTCCGGGGAAAGGCCGGATGAATTGATGAAATCCATGAGGGGCTGGACGCCCATGTTCAGGATGGCGGATCCGGCAAAGACCGGGAGGAACACGCCCTGTGCCAGGCCGGCCGACAGTGCGGACGCGAGCTCGTCAGGGGTGAGCTCTCCGCCCTCGAGGTATTTTTCCATGAGCGCATCGTCCACCTCGGCCAGGTCTTCGACCACCTTGCCGTACACCTCTTCGGCCTTGTCCTTCATGTCGGCAGGTATCTCGGACTCGCTGAACTTGCCCGATCCGTCCTTCTCATAGAGGTAGGCCTTTTTCTTGAGCACGTCGACGACGCCCTTGAAGCTGTCTTCCGCGCCGATCGGCAGGGTGAGGACGAGCGGCTTGATCTCGAACTGCTCGGAGATATCGGCAAGGACCTGATCGAAGTCGGCCCTTTCCCTGTCCATCTTGTTGATGAAGCAGAACCGCGCGAGCCCTTCCTTGCTTGCGAGGCCCCAGAGGTTCTCCGAATGCGGCTTGATCGAATCGATGGCATCGATGACGAAGAGGGCGTTGTCCGCCGATTTCATTCCGAGTATGGCTTCAGAGGAAAAGTTCGAATCGCCCGGGGTGTCGAGGATGGTCACGCCGGTATTCTTCCATTTATAGGTATGGAGCGCGCTGAATATGGATGACTGCCTCTTCTGCTCCTCGGGTTCGAAATCGAGGACGGAATTTCCTTCGAGCACCTTTCCCAGTCTCGTGGTAGCCTTCGCATTGAACAGGAGCGCCTCACCCAGTGAGGTCTTCCCCGATCCCGAATGAGATAGAATGACCACATCCCTTATATTCTCAGTCCGATATCTCCTCATCTGTTCTCCCTTCCGTTACCGATATCTAGAGCATAGGCTATTATCTGAAAACATGCGATCAAGTCAAGCTGTTGATTTTCGGGCAAAACCTTAGCATATCCAAGGCGATACACATTTCCAGAGGCACGCCTCAGAAGACTTTGGATCAAGTCCTGTTTTTTGCTTCATGCGCCGACACAGACTGACAGAGAGCATCACAAGCCCTCGTCGTATTCCGAAGCGGCAAAAAGCAAAGCCTGACCCCGCAAGCAGGGATTGCTTTTCTCATGAGCTCCCGGCTCTTCCCGTACCGCGGGTAGGAGGGCAGGGTGAGGGGTTCCTGACGGACTGAAGAGATGTCGGCATTGCCCGGGGTCCGCACATGATATATGATGAGCCCATGTGGAAGGACATCATCGGCCATGAGGGCCAGAAGCAGGAGCTCAAGGACTCCATCCTCACGGGAAGGATGCCTCATGCGTTCCTCTTTGCCGGGCCCGCAGGCATAGGGAAGACAACGGTGGCGCACGAGTTCTTCAAGGCAGTGAACTGCCTTGCCGGCCTGGGCGAGGGCTGCGGCTCGTGCCGATCGTGCCTGAAGGCAGGCTCACACTCGCACCCCGATCTCGTCGAGGTGAACCCCACGAAAGAGTGGATCGTGGTCGAGGACATCCGCGGGGCGATTGCCGAATCCGGGCTCAAGCCCTATGAAGCCCGGTCGAGGGTCATCGTCATCGAGCCTGCGGAGCGCCTGAACAAGGCGAGCTCCAACGCCCTCCTCAAGACCCTCGAAGAGCCGCCTGAAGGGACGATCATCATCCTCGTGAGCCACAAGCCTTCCCTCCTGCTCCCCACGATCGTGTCCCGGTGCAGGACGGTCCGCTTCACCCCTGTGGACGCATCCGCCTTCTCGAAAAACGCGGCGGATCAGGCCATCCTCCGCCTGACCTCCGGGGCCATGGGAGGCCTCACGACCGCGGAAAAGGAATACGTGTCGAAGCTGAGGGAGAAAGTCTTCGAGGTCATCAGGGGAGGCGA
>Ga0116187_1003706_pt1 | contig 13923 bp, 9 predicted proteins | sample AD_JPNNA6_MetaG_FD_89755 | JGI IMG/M metagenome (GOLD analysis project Ga0116187, IMG submission 89755) | Active sludge microbial communities of municipal wastewater-treating anaerobic digesters from Japan - AD_JPNNA6_MetaG | ecosystem: Engineered > Bioreactor > Anaerobic > Digestate | place... | reverse complement strand
CGTTGTAGCCGGCCACCTCGAAGGCGACGACGTTTGCGCCCGGCTTGAGCTTGTCGGTGAGGTCCCACTCGTCCACCCGGAAAAAGCCATGCGGGCCGCGGGCGGGGCCGTGCGCCAGGAACTGGCCGTTAAGAAAAACCCGGTAGATCGAGCTGCCCGTGGCGCGCAGCAGAACCTTGTCCCGCGCGGGCGCGTTGAAGCTGGCGCGGAATCCGACGGTGATGTTCTTCTCGGTCTCGCGCCCTTTGGGCCAGAGCGGTTTGGCGGCCACAAAGGACGGCGTCGCGGCGGCAAGGTTCGCGCCCGCCAGCAGCAGGCCGAGCAACGGCAGCATCCAGGCCGCCGCGCGGGCAGCCGCTTTGCAAGGCGATCCGATAAGGCAATAAGTCGTGGGCTTCATGTCGTCCGCCCATTGAAGCCTGAATTGCGCCCGGGCCCAATTAAAAAAGGTGGCCCGCGCTTTGACGCCCCGCCGCAGCGACGGCCCGGGGTACAAAGGAAGGGGGCCTCCAGGCCCCCTTTCTGGCTTCGCGGGAAACCTTCAACCAAAGGCTGAAGGGGAAGCCGTAGGAGCCTCAACTTTATTGCACGGCCCCAGGTTGTCAAGGGGGGAACCCGGCAGATGCGGCCAGGCGGCGGCTCTCAAGTTGCGGTAGAAAAACGACTGCGGGAGGGGCCATTGGGCTCAGCCAACGCTTTGCGGCCGGGATTGCCTGGCGATTGGTTGACAGTTTTACGGGCGCTGGCGGGTCGCCCAAGCCGGAACAATTCAGATTTCAACCTCAATGCGCCCCCACAGAACGTGTAAGCCCCCGGTTTTAAGAGCGAAAGGCATTCGAAATCCGGCGGCCAACCCGTTGAATCCACCAACCCAACAGTTCCTTGAGGCCCTCCGCTGGCCTGTCAGGCCCGTTTCAACCCCGGTAGAGCGGAGGCACAGGCTTGAACTGTGCAACGTCAACGTTTCAGATAAAACATTCGCGAAGCCAAAACCCATCCGAACGCCCGTCCGCCCGTGAAAACCCCCTTTTTACCAGCCTTGGTTCCATAGCTAACTGTTTTTACGGAACTTAGTAATAATCCTCCCATCCCTCCTCCTCATTTCGCCCTTTCCAGACGCCTATATCTATTATCCAGATCCCTTGAAAATACCCTGCTCCCAGGCCGTGTACAAGGGGTGTACAAGGGATGCCCACGGGAGTCCATAGGCTTTTAGCTGGTACACCCGTTGAGCATCCCTTGTACACCCCTTGTACACGGCCTAGCGGCAGGGTAAAGCCAAGGTGGTTCCGGGATATGCCGAAGTCGGTACGATTCAGCCTCTATTTTACCCCTCTCTATAGCTAAACTATTGATTTTACTGACGAAAGGGTCAGGATTCAGCAGTTATACCCTTGAATTCGCTAAATAAAGTGTTCGCCGGGGCCACGGTTTGGACGGTCAGGCCGCCCGGGCTCTGATGGGACGAGGGCAGACGGGTGAACTGCTTAACTGAATCGTTCCGGATTAGAGTGCGCGGCCGGAGGATGCGCCGGGGGGCGGCGTGTCAGGGTGGATGGATTCGTAATCGGGGAGATAAGCGCGGAGCAGGGATTTGAAGAGCTTGCCGTGGTTTGGGACTTTCAGGTGCAGGAGCTCGTGGACAATGACGTATTCCCGCAACCGCGCCGGCTGGGTCAGGAGGTCGAGGCTGAAAGTGACGGTGCCGGACCTGGAACAGGATGCCCACTTCCGGCGCATGGCCTGCAGGCGGACCTGGCGGGGCGTGACGCGGATGCGCTGGGCCCAGTGGGCAACCTGTGAACGGAAGACTGCGCGTTGAGGGTTGGGGGGTGAGGGCGGCCGGTTTGGAGAGCCGGCCGTGCCCGGTTGGGGAGGCGCGGGGGGAGCCCAGGCCGGGCTGGCCCATGCCCCTGCCGGGCTTGTGCGCGTCTTTTTACGCCGGTTGCCGCGCGGGTGGGGAGTGCTCATCGGGCGCTGACTTTGATGAGGCGGTCGGCGACTTCGACCATCGCCTTGCCCTGGATCACCGGCAGCAGGAGCTTGTAGAGCTCGGCCTTTAGCTGGCGCAGTTCGTCGGCGTTGGCGTTGAAGTTGGGGAACCGGCGAAACGGCTGGGCGATGGCCTGGGCCAGTTGCTTCGGGTCTCGGTAAGTCAGGCGCTTGAGTTCCCAGTAGAGGGGGAAGGTGAGGTCGTCAAGGCCGGTCTCCTTTTTGGCCTTCCCGGCTTCGAGGGCCTCATGGGCCAGGCGCTCCAATTGCTGGCGGGCTTCCTCGGTGGTGATCTGGCGCGCGTCGTATTGGTCGCGGATGGTTTCGGCGCGCTCGCCAATGGTAATCAGGTACGGGGCGGCGGTTCCTTTCTCGTTGACGGTGGCCAGGATGCTCCTGGCGAGGTTGATGACCTTGTTGGTATCGGAGGACTGGCTCTGGCGCAGCGCTTCCAGCATCTTCTCGTCAATGACGACGGGCCTGGAGAGCGTGGCGAGCCCGGAGTTGCCGGCGGTTTCCCGGATGAGCTGCTCGGTCTTCCTGGCGACATCGCCCAGGAACGAGGTCTTTACGCCGTAGGTGTTGCGCACGACTTCGTAGAGGGCCGCGAGCTTGCCGTAGTTCTCGATATGATCCCGCAGGCCGGGATCGGGCGAGAGGATTTCGTAGAGGTTCTCCAATTCCTTGTAGAACTTGTAGAACGCGTCACGGGCCTTTTTGTCCGCCAAGGCGTCAATGGCGCGCTCGACGGCTTTGTCATCCATCCGGCCGGTGGCGAGGGCAAGGTATTCTTTGGCCGGGCCGGTCATGCGCCGGATGAAGTCGGCAAAGAGGACGTCGAGGTTTTCGACGACGCCCGAAACGTCTTGGGAGTCGAAGGCCAGGGCCTTCTTGAGTTTTCCCAGCACGCCGACGAAGTCCACAATGACGCCGCAAGGTTTGCGGCGATCTCCGCCGTCCGGGTTTTGTTCTTCAAAGGGGCGGTTGACCCGGGCGAGGGCCTGGAGGAGAACGTGGTCGCGCATGGGCTTATCCAGGTACAGGCAGAACAGGGCCGGCGCGTCGTAGCCGGTGAGGAGCTTGTCGGTGACGATCAGGATTTGCGGCGGGTGGCCCGGGCGGAGAAAATTCTGGCGCGCGGCCTTCTCGTCGCGCTCGCTCAACTGGTGCCTGGCCACGAGGGGCAGCTTTTCGGCGTCGTTGTGGACTTGGGTGTAAACGGGGCAGGACCATTCCGGGGGCAGGTGTTGGTCGAGTTCCTGTTTGTACCGGGCGCAGGCCTCGCGATCCACGGCGACCAGGAACGCCTTGTAGCCCAGCGGCTGAACCTTGGTTTGGAAGTGGCCGGCGACGAACCTGGCGACGGCTTTGACGCGCTGGTCTGACTTGAGGAACGCCTTGAGCTTGACGGCGCGGTCGAGAATGCGGTTGAGGTCTTCGACATCGGCGACGCCCTCCGCCTCGGTGATCTTGAGGAACTCGGCTTCAAGGAGGTCGTCGGGCAGGCAGATTTCATTGGGGGCATGGGTGTAACGCAGGGGGAGGGTGGTTCCATCGGCGATGGATTCGGCGATGGAATACTTGTCCAGGTAGCCCGGTTCGTCCTCCTTGCCGAAGACCTTGAAGGTGCCCTTGCCGTAGGCGGTGAGGTCAATCGGGGTCCCGGTGAAGCCTATGAGGGTGGCGTTGGGAAGCGCGGCCAAAAGGTAGTTGCCGAGATCGCCCCCGGTGGAGCGGTGGGCCTCGTCTATGAGGACGAAGATATTCTTCCGGAGGGAGAGGTCTTTATCCGCGCGGTCGAACTTGTGAATCATCGTGACGATGAGGCCGCGGAAGTCGGATCGGAGCAGTTCGACGAGGCGGGCCTTGCTGTGGGCGCGCTCGATTTTGATGTCCCGGCTCTGGAGCTCGCCGAGCAGCCGCTCGACCCAGCCCATGAGCTGGCCCTCCAGTTCGTTGCGGTCTATGACGAGGAGGACGGTGGCTTTTTCGAAGGCGTCCGGCCGCTCGAGGATGAGGCGGGCGGCGGTGATCATGGTGAACGTCTTGCCGGAGCCCTGGGTATGCCAGACCAGGCCGGTCTTTTTGGCGGCGTCGGCACAGCGGGCAACGACCTTCCGGGCCGTGCGGGCCTGATGCTGGCGCAGGACGGTTTTCTGGAGCTCGTCGTCCTTCACGTAGAAGAGGATCCAGTCTTTGAGCATGTCCAGGATGTGGCGCGGCGCAAAGAAGGCTTTAACCTTGGCTTCGTAGCTGGATTTCTCCGGGGGCTTCCAGGGAAAGATGTTTTTCCGGTCGAGGTTCCACGTGACGCCGTAGAAGAATTCAATCAGGTGGCTGACGTCAAAGACCTGGGAGGCCGTGACCATTTCGGGCGTTTCCTTGTGGTAGCGCCGGACCTGGGAGAGGGCCTCTTCCATGGCGTTGTGCTTTCGGGCGCTTTTGCATTCGACCAGGGCGACCGGGATGCCGTTGATCAGGAAGACGTCGTCGGCCCGGTTCGTTTTGGCGCCGTTGGTGTATTGCCACTCCTCGGTGACGTGAAACTGGTTTTGGGCGGCATCGCCGAAATCAATGAGGGTGACGTTGCGCTGGCGTTTCTCGGCTTCGACGTAAACGGAGCGCTCGCCGCGGAGCCAGGCCAGAATCTCCGAGTTGCCTTCGATGCTGTTGCGGACCGATTCGAGCCGGTGGATGACGTCGTCGGCCAGCTCGGGGGTGATGACGCCCGGGTTGAGGGCCTGCAGCCTGGCCTTTAGCAGGTCATAGAAAAACAGGCCGGCTTCACCGCGCCGCAGGGTGGTGGCTTCTTCTTTGGAAACGACGGCCCAGCCAGCCTCGGCGGCGTAGCGGGTCAGCGGGTGCTGGACGGTGGCGGATTCGGTGCCGAGGTTTGCGGGCATGGCTTAAAGCGGTTGAGGGTGGAACTTTGAAGGTTGAGAGCGGGGATCACCGCGAAACTGACGAAAAATGCAGTCACCGAAGGAGGAACGGATTATGCTGTAAGGCACTGAAGAAAGTAGAAAGAATCTGCGAAAAGTGCTTGAAACGGTTCGCGGAATAGACCATGCTTTCTGTGGTTGGGTGCTGCATGTCAGCTCGATAGGGTACGCCCCGCCTGACCGGATTTGTTCTCTGCCAGTGGCAGTAGAACCTAAAAAGGCCTCCGCGGAGCCAGCCTGGCGAATCCGCGGTTTTTCTTTGGAACGGTTTAGCGCCATCTGGGGGATTTGCGGATCATCTGGAGGGTGCGAGGGGTGTCGGCGAGGCAGGCGGTGATGAAGTCGTCGGCCAGTTTGGGCGTGACGGCGCCGGAGGTTGGGTTCTGAGCTTCCGTTTAAGCAGGTCGCAGAAGAACAGGCAGGGCTCACAACGGCGGAGGGGGGGCAACCCCTCTTTCGCGACGCGGGGCCAGCCGGTCTGGCTGGCGTAGCTGATCAACGAGTGCTGGACGGCGACCGATTCAACGCCGAGGATAGGCAGGCGGGCATATCGGGTGTTGCATTTTTCTGCAAAATGGGATATTATTTGTGTGAGATCGAGAATGTTCGATCGGCGAGCGTGCTCTGAGTTTCCGCGAGGCACGATTGCTTTGGCGCGGTTCTGAACCAAGAAATAATCCAACGGCTGACATCTGTGGCCGCGAGCGCACAAGTCCGAATCGAGAGAGCAGGGTTCTATGAACCCCAGCGCAACCTGCCGCACTTTGATCCGCGGAACGGAGCGGAACGGCGGTTCGCGCTCCAATTCGCGAAAGCTTACCGGGCACAGTTTCTCTCTTTGCACCGGCCAAGCCGAAACGATTCGATTGCGCTTGCCCGCGAGGTTCCAGTCAATGGCTACGGCATTGCTGACTTGGTTGCCGTTAGCTGGAATCCGGCGCTGCTCAGCAGTTTGCCTGGCCACCTCGATCACGAGGGGTTCTTGCGCAAGGCCAGGCCTACGGTGCGAGCGTTCGAGGTCAAGCTGCTTGATTGGCGAAAAGCTCTGATGCAAGCCAGCCGGTACCGTTTCTTCGCGCAAGCCGCCCTGGTTGTTCTGCCCCGCCAGAAATGCGCCGCCGCCTTGAAGTATCTCGACACCTTTCAAGCGGTGAGGATTGGGCTTTGGTCTTTTGACGGCAAGACCTGCCGGATTACACGGCATTTTACGCCCAGGCCCACCAAGCCCGCGGACAAGCGTCAGCGAACGCGCGTCCTGGAGCTTGTGGCACGGGCCTCTAAAGCTCTGCCAGTCGCCTGAACGTTTGGACGGCATTTGCCAACTGGGTTAGGTACTCGGATACCGCCTCGATTCCCTCGCTGAGGCCGCGGCTTTGCAGGCAGGCATAAGCAGCCCTGGCCTGGGTTACGCAATCATCGAGTCGAGCGAGTCCCTGAGCAATATCCCCGGCAACCAGGCCGGTATTCAACGAGGAGATCGCCTCCCACGTCTGAACCGCCTCGTCGGTTCTGGTGGGCGTGCCCCCGGTGTATTTGGCGTCAAGCGGCAGGCCGTTTAACACCCCGGGAAGAATCTCAGCATAAACGCGCAGTTCGTTGAGGCGGATGCGATTGAAGAGGAGCTTGCTGACATACCGAACGGTGGGGAGTTGGCCGCCGGGGCCTTCCGGTTTGACGTAGCGCCCCATCGAGAAAACCCGCAGGTTGGACCACCAGCCGGTCGCGCCGGCGTCGCCGCCAGCCACCCCGAGGAACGGCATAAGAAGATCGGCGCAGCCGTTAATGACCCGGAACCCGTTCTGGGCCAGCACGTGGTTGAGCAGCATCCAGCCCCCAATAACGTTGGCGTCCACAATTTCTGAATGGACCACATCGGATCGTTCATTAATGAGCCCCCCTCCGACCAAGATGTAGAAGCCGTCGGGAGGGTTTTCCAAGGCCGTCAGATCATTCAGGAAGCTCTTAAATTCGGCCGGGTTAAGCAGCGCTCGCCGATCGAGGGCAATTGTCGCATACACGGGCCTTCCATCAGCAAAAATGTCTTTTGCCCCGCCGATGAAATTCATCGCGATCCCCGCCTCAATGGAATCGAATGACTGCGGAATGTAGATGTTGGGCGCGATGTGCGCCGAAACGCCGAGCCTCGAGACCTCAACCCACACCTGCCGCAATGCCTCTTCCACCACACCGGTCCGCACGAGGTCTCGGCGCGGCACGGCGTTGAAATAGGGCCAGTCCTCAAGGTAGCCCAACTGATTATTAGGCGTTCCGAGCTGCCGCGTCGCATAGTATTCCGGATCAACCAGAACGTCCGCGTCGGCGTTTATCCGCTTGGCTTCCCTAATTCTCTCCTCAGCCTTGTCCGGGGCGGTATAGCGAGTGCTGATAATCAGCCCGTCAAGAACCCCTTGCGCGAGTCCTTCACTGATCTTATTCGATGGCTGATGTCCGTTTTGGGCCAGAACCTTCATTGTATTGTCTCCAGTTGTCGCCACGCCGCCTGCGGTGTGGCATAGCGCAGGGCCGGGAGTTTTTTTACGCACCGGTCCACCAGGCCGCAGAAACTTGCCGGCAGGTCGCCCCGCAGGTCTATCATCTTCAGCGCGGGTTGGTTGAGAATCCGCCACACCGTTGAGTACTCAGTCTCTCCCGCGCGCGCCAGCGGGTGCGTGCCCGTCGCGTATTCGAAGACGGTGACACCCGCAGAGTAGATGTCAGAGCGGATGTCCAGCACGTCTTTGTAGTTCGGCTGAAAGAGCTCTGGCGCCATGTAGGCAAGGGTTCCGGGCGGCCCGGCGTGCCGCGCGGTAAGTTCGGTGCCGTGAATTTTAAAGGCTATCCCCAAATCCAGTAGAATGAATGGCCGGTCGGGGCTCCCGGTGGCAATCAGATTATCGGGTTTAACGTCCCGGTGAATGTGCCCGCTCTGGTGCACGGCCTGCAAGGCTTCCAACAAGCAGGTCATCAACGTCCGCAATTCCGCGTAATCGGGACGGTGTTGCGCACGAATTCGCGCCCGCAATGATTCTCCTGCCAGAAACTCTTCGCTGTACAGCAAGTAGTCGCGCCCGGTGATGGAAACGATTTGCAGTTCAATACTGCCGAGCCGGACCAGCCGATTGGTGGGACAAAGCCTCAACGCCTCTATCTCGCGTTTAACGCGCGCGATGATTTCGGCGCGGCCCCCGTCTTCCTCCGCCTCCGGCGGGATGTAAATGAGCTTCACGGCCTCGGGGTGGCCGGCAAGGGTTGCCTTATAGACAGCTTTAAAGCCACCCGAATCCACGAATTCCAGATCCGCGAATTCAGGGCGGAGTCGCCTCACTTCCTCAATTACTGGAGTGTTCTGCATATTATTGTTTTTTGGTAATCCTCATAAGCCGGCATCTTCCGCGTGACGCATATCAATGTCCAGCCTGGCCATTTGGGTTTGGGCGGCCATAAGTGGGTGGGGTAGAGGCGGGGTGTTGTGCGGCACGAAAGCCTGGGGGCTGCTTGGAGAGTGCTTGTCGCCCTTGCCAAAGCGCTCAAAACGATTCTGGGAGTGCGCAAAATTGGGGGTGTCGCGTCGGTGGGGCTCCTCGGAAAATGTTCGAGGGGGGGCTGGCTTTATGCCGAAATTTTGGGTGAGGCGTGGTCTTGTAACACAAAACAACCCTTGAAAACTCGAGAAGTTTGCGAGGTTTTTATGTCGTTTTTGTGTCGAAAGTGGGAAAGGAGAGCAATTAGACATAAAAAGTCTGCATCAAGTCGGTTGCCAGTGGCCGCCCTTTTGGGGGCCGATGGAGGCTTTGCTGGAGCGGTAATCGAAAATCACCCCCACGTTCGCCAGCGATTCGGCAAGGGCAGCCCACCGGCCGAAGAGGATCAGCGCCGCATAGGTCAAAGCTCCGTCGATCCTTAGCGCAGCATCATCGAGAAGCTGTTCGGGAGCAGCCTGGGCTAGCTTGGGATTGCCAGACCTGGCCAGCCAGCGGCGGCGAAAATCCTCCAACGCTTCGGGGGCCAAGTCCATCATCGTGGCGGCGGCACAGATTCCGGCGGAGAAGTCCGGTTGGCCTTCGGCGAAGATCTGTTTGAGGCGGTCTTCGCTCATTTCAGTGAGGCTCTCGCCTGCGCGCATCCAGTAGATGCGGTCCACCCGGACGGGTTGGCCCGCCGGGTGGGGCGCATAGCGGGTCAGCGGGTGCTGGACGGTGGCGGATTCGGTGCCGAGGTTAGGCATAACCAGAGATCGTTTGGTTGCGTGCGTGATAGCTTGTTTGCTTGTCTGCTTGACAGCTTGCTTGCATGGGGCATATTAGGTGTGGACTGAGACGACTCGGTCGGCAGGCATCTCCTGAGAATGCTCGGGGGGTGCCTGTTTGAGTTTTCAAGGGTAAACCCTCCATCTCAAGAGGCTGGCCAACTACGCCGATTTCCTTGAGGAGGCAAGTCCCTATGAGGCCCTCCGGGGCCAGGGAAATCCGGCTCAGTTCCCTCCCCCGAGCCACCTTGCCATCTTCGAGCCCCTCCTCACCGTAGTGGGTGTAGTAATTACGGGTGTGCTTCACCTTGTTAGCGAAGTCCGGGATTCCGGCCGTTAGCACAGCAGCCTCCTGCTTGTGATCGTTGAGAACCTCGGCAATCCTGGCAGCCAAAGTCTTCTGGTTGGCATAGGCAATCTTTGCGTTGAGTATCGCAGCGAGGCAGAGAATTTCGATGGTCGGGAGTTTCACCGAGTTGCTTGGACTATCACATGAGCAGCCAAACAGGGTGACGGGGCTGCCATTCTCGTCTGTGCCGTGAATCAGGGAAGGGACATCCGATGGTCGGCCGTCTAGGTCCATATACGGAGGGAGGCTCGGGTCGCGTGGAATCTGAACCCGAAGCGTGAGAGCTTGCCCAGGTTCAAAGGTGAGCGTGCCCAACTGGGGCGCTTGGTCTTCGCCTTGAACCCACCAACGGCCCTGGATTCTATGGTGGTCTTTCATTGCCTCACCTCGCTCGTGTCAATGTCGAGCTTGTCCACGCGGATTTGGGCGGTCATGAGTTGGTGGAGGAGGGTTTGGAAGAGGTCCTGAAGGTTGGTGCGCTTGCGCTCGTGGAGAGAAATTTTGCGGTCGATGGTTTGGAGGGTGCGGGCGATTTCTTTTTGTTCGCCCAGTGGGGGCACGACGACCGGCCACGGCGTTAAGAACTGTATGTTGATGTTCTTCTGCGTTCCTTTCGGGGCCTGGCGGTCCATATCTGCCTGTTGCGTCTGCAAATAGTACCCAAGGTACCAGTTATCTACCTCAGGTCCCGGGGTGATTCCGACAAGGCTGTCGGGGCAGGCACAATCGTAATCGAGGATGCCGGTGAAGCCGATATTCGCGGCGATCGTAATTAGTATCGTACCACGAGGGAAAATCCTGCTGATAGTTACCCCTTCGTCGTTCAGAGTCTGCGTGTGATTACGGATCCAGCCCTGCGATCGAACGACATCGCCAGTCTGCACGAATGGGGTTTTACCGCCGTAGAAACGGGGTTCATTTCTTGGACGATGCATGAAGCGGCCTCGTTCCAATCGTGCGGTCTGCGCCAACGAACATACTCGCCAGGATTGCGGAATTCGTCCGATGTCTGTTTGTTTCTGTTGCTCGCCACGGAGGCCGTGGGTGAAGAGCCGACGCATGGCGGACTGTTTGAGTTCGCGGGTGGTGGCGATGAGCTTTTCCTCGACTTCGATGGCGCGCTGGACTTTCCAAAGGACGGCAGCGATTTTTTCCTGTTCCGGCTTTGGCGGGTGAGGGATTATTTGGCTTCTTAAAGATTCGACTTGGAGATTATACTTTCCGTCCGCCGCACGTTTACTGTGATCTTCGAAGTTAACGAGATGGCTTTGTAGAGCATAGGCGATGAAATGAGCATTAACCCCAGAGGTCGGGCGAATCCGAGCGAGAAAAGAGGCAAAGGTTGTCGGCGGTTTGGGTGTAGAACGGACAATAGCGCTGCGGCCAACATTCTTGGAAGCGCCGCTAGATCCTACGAGGAGAATGTCACCCTTGGTAAGGAGTTTCCTCGGCGAAATTGGGCAGGTGAGTCTTACCTTGCAGGCAAAGTTGATTATTCCGGAACGTACGTCTGGGATGGCGACGACTTTGATCCCCGACTCGCCCTCATCGGACTTGGACCATGAAACACCTCGGTCGATGCTGGCGCAAGCGGGGTCACCTAGAGCAATGTGGGGCCAAGTTGTTTTGCTCATAGGTATTTTATAATAAAGTTGATCTCTGCATTTATAGTGTTTGCTTCGTCTTGGATAGTGGACAGGTCGCGCATGATTGTGGAAATTTCTCAGATGGGCGTGACGGAGTGAGCGGTCACGTAGCGCGCCGGCGACAGATTGAAATCGTTTTTGGCCGCTTCGGCGGTGGTGATGACATTCACGAAGCCCTCCACGTCCTGGCCGGCATTGAAGGCGTCGGCAATTCGCCGGATGTTTTCCTGGGGGATGAAGTTCTTGGGCTGGCCCTTTTTGAACTCGCGGCTGGCGTTGACCAGCGTGATTTTGCCGCGCCGGTCTTTGGGCTTTTGCTTGCGGAGCACGATGATGATGCCGGCCGCCGGGGTGTTGTAGAAGAGGTTGTCGGGAAGCAGGATGACGCCGTCAATCAGGTCCTGCTCGACGAACCACTTGCGGATGTTGCGCTCTTTATCTTCGTTCCTGCTGCCGCTGCCGCGGGTGACGGCGCCGGTGTCGAGAACTACCGCGGCGCGGCCGGCGTCTTTGAGGAGGGCGGCGGTGTGCTGGAGCCAGGCCCAGTCGCCCCGTCCGGTAGTAGTGCCGCCCTGGGATTCGAAGCGGTTGAAGGGGTCGTTTTCGAAGGTTTTTTCGTCGAACGGCTGGTTCCACATGGGGTTGGCGACGACGATGTCGAACTTCTTGAGGCTGGTGTCGCTTTCGCGGAACTTGGGATTGGTCATGGAATTGCCGCGGACAATTTCGCCGTCCATGTCGTGGATGACCATGTTCATGCGGGCGATGGCGTAGCTGGAGCCGGTGAGTTCCTGGCCGTAGAGCTTGAGGGGGCGGGAGACTTTGCGGTCGGTCTGGATGAGGGCCAACTCGCATTTGATGAGCAGGCCGGCGGAGCCGCAGGCGTAGTCGCAGACCTCCTCGCCCTGGCGGGGTTTGACGATCCAGGCGATGAGCCAGCCGACTTCCTGGGGGGTGAAGAACTCGCCGGCGCTCTGGCCCTGGCTCTCGGCGAACTTTCGCAGGAGGTACTCGTAGGCGCGGCCGAGGAAGTCGGGCTCCACGTCGCGAAGGCCGAGGCGGTAGCGGGGGTCGGAGAGAGTTTCGATGACGCCGGAGAGGGCCTGGTCGCTGATTTCGCGTTCGCCGTGGGGGGCGGCGTTGTAATCCACGATGTCAATGACGCCGGCGAGTTTGGCGGCGTTGGCCTTGGCGATGGCGCGGACGGTCATGGTGAGCTGTTCGCCGAGGGTTTTGGGGGTATTGTCCTTCGGCCAGTTGAATTGCTCGCGGCGGCTGACGACCGGCCAGCGGCACTCGGGGGGCAGGTAGAAGCGGACGAGGGAGGGATCGGTCTCCAGGACGGCCATCGCGGTTTCCTGATCGCCGTAGGTTTCGACCAGGCGCTTGACCTCGTCGTCAAAGACATCGGAGAGGCGCTTGATGAAGATGAGGGGCAGGATGTAGTCCTTGAACTTGGGCGCGTCTTTCTCTCCGCGGATGGAGCAGGCAGCGCCCCAGAGCATCTGCTCCATGGATTTGTGGCTGAGGACGGTGCTGCGGGTGGTGCCGCGCTTGCGGCGGCGGGGCCCGGGGGGTTCATCAGCGGTGCGCAGAACTAGAGGCTCGCCGCCGACTTCATCGGCCAGTTTGTTGATAGCCTCGCGCGCGGCGCCCTGGGGCCGGGCTTTGCCGTTTTCCCAACGGTTGACGGTAGCGAAGGAGACGTTGAGGTGCTGGGCGAGTTCTTCCTGGCTGAACTTGAGCCGGGAGCGGAGTTCCCGAATGAGGGCAGCGGTATCTTCGCGGTTCATGAAGCGCAATATATGTTATAGCATAATTGGCGTCAACGAGTAAGGTTTGCACTAATTTTCGTGTTTGTAGTGGTCGGATTGAACGAGTTTGCGAGTTTAAGCAGGTTGCGATTTAGGCGGGCTGATCCATACTCGCAAACCAGCGACTGTCCGGTTTGGGGCACCCTTGTTCGCTAAATGAGGGGTAATAGGACGCGGCCAGTGCTTTGCGGGCGGGCTGACTAAGCCGAAACAGTTTTCACGCTACTTCCATTTCACCTCCTCTGAATGCGTAAATCCTTGGTTTTACGGGCGAAAGGTATTTGGAGTTAATTGCTACGCCGTTGAATCCATTAACCAAGAGGGGTGTTGGGGCTGCGATTTGGGCTGCCGGAACCTCCCGTGGGACGATGGGGTGATGGCGCATGGTTGGATTTTCCAACTGAAACGTCTCGGCTGAGCTGCGGCTGAGCGGTTGTCGGGTGGGCGCGGTTGGGCTGCGAGGGCGGGGCGGAGGCGCATTTCGGTCGTTGCGAGGAATCTCTGCTTGCTGCGCCGGAGGGTTTATTGCTAAAAGGAAGCCCGCAACAACATGACGCCAGCTACTACCGCTTCAACCGAACGCAAACCCGTCGCGCCCAGGCATACCTCCCGCAACCCGTGGCTTTGGGTTCCGAGCCTCTATTTTTCCGAGGGCATCCCGTATGTGATTGTCATGACCATGTCGGTGGTCATGTATAAACGATTGGGCATCTCCAATACCGATATCGCGCTGTACACCAGTTGGCTGTATCTGCCGTGGGTCATCAAGCCGCTGTGGAGCCCGTTTGTGGATATCACGCGCACCAAGCGTTTCTGGATTATTGCCATGCAGTATCTGGTGTCGCTCGGGCTGGCGCTGGTGGCGTTTTCGATCCAGGGCCCGGCCTTTTTCAAGTGGTCGTTATTCCTTTTCTGGATCATGGCGTTTGCGTCT
>Ga0116187_1003704_pt1 | contig 13939 bp, 12 predicted proteins | sample AD_JPNNA6_MetaG_FD_89755 | JGI IMG/M metagenome (GOLD analysis project Ga0116187, IMG submission 89755) | Active sludge microbial communities of municipal wastewater-treating anaerobic digesters from Japan - AD_JPNNA6_MetaG | ecosystem: Engineered > Bioreactor > Anaerobic > Digestate | place... | reverse complement strand
CGGGCATTGGGGCGACATCCAGCCGGCGCTCGCCGCGGGGCACTGTTACCTCCAGGATCCGGCTACGCGACTCGCCCCGGCGCTCGCGCAGCCGGCCGCCGGCGAGAACTGGCTGGAGCTGTGTGCTGCGCCCGGCGGCAAGACGTTGCAGCTCGCCGACCTGATGGGCCCGGGGCGGATTGTGGCGGTCGACCGCACGGGCGGGCGGATGAAACGTTTCGAGGAGAACATCGCCCGCTGGCGTGCGGCCGGACTAGCGACGGAGATCGTGCCCGAGGGGAGCGACGTGCTTGAGCTCGGCCCGGAGCATCTCGGCGCGCGCGGGCTGCCGGTGCAGTTCGACGGGGTCTTCATCGATGTGCCGTGCTCGAACACCGGCGTGATCCGCCACCGGATCGACACGAAGTGGCGGCTCAAGCCCGACGAGTTCGCGCAACTGGCGGAGGTGCAGGGGCGCATGCTGGCGGCGGCGGCGCGGTTCGTGCGCCCCGGCGGCAAGCTCGTGTATTCGACCTGCAGTCTCGAGGCGGAGGAGAACGCGGAGGTGATCGAGGCGTTTCTCGAGACCGAGACCGGGCGCGGATTTGTGCTCGAGGAGTCGGCCGTCGGCCGACCCTGGGAGCACGGCCACGATGGCGCCGGCGCGTTCCGGCTGCGGCGGCGGGCGTGATGGGCGGCGGCCGCTACGGCGCCGGGCCGCTGGCTTTCCCCGTCTCGGCCGGCGCCGGCGTGCGTGTGGCGGTCGGACCGGCGTACTCCGGGTAGAGCCGCCGCATGCAGTCGGGGCAGAGGCCGTGGGAGAACTCGGCGTGGGTGTGCTGCTGGAGGTACTGCTCGACCTCGCGCCAATAGCCCTGATCGTCGCGGATCTTTTTGCAGCCGGCACAGATCGGCAGCAGCCCGCTGAGTGTCTTCACCTCGTGGAGCGCTCGTTCGAGGGCCGTGATGGAGTGGCGCAACTGCTCCTCCATGCGTTTGCGCTCCGTGATGTCGAAGCTGAGCACGGCGATGGCGGACACGTTGCCGGCGGTGTCGAGCACCGGGGTGGCCTGGATGTACGCCTGCCGGTCGTGGTCCCGCTCCTCGAGGGAGATCGGTTGGCGGGTCTTCAGCACGGTGACCAAAACATCCTTATGCCGGGCCACCTCCTCCGGGTTCATGTGGTTGAATACGTTCGAGCCGATCAGCTCCGGCAGGGAGCAACCTAGGCGCGCGGCGCACGGCTGGTTGGCCATGAGCACCTTGCCCTCCGGTCCTAACAGCAGGGCGGTTTCGTTGATCGATTCGAGGAAAGCGCGCGCGGTGGCCTCGCTCTGGCGGCGCGCGGTGTCGGTGATCTGGCAGGCGGCGACGGCCTGCTGGAGTTGCTGCTGGGCCGTGGCGAGTTCCGCGGAGCGGTTGTTGTAACGGAGCGCGGCGCTGGAGGTGTCGGATTTGAGCTGCTCCATCTCACGGTGGAGGTGGCCGGCCATGGTGTCGAAGGCCGCGCCGAGCGCGCGCAACTCGGCGGCGCCGCTGGCGATGCGGGCCCGGGCCTCCCACTCGCCGCGGGTGAGCGCCGCGGCGGCGACACTCAGCCGCTGGATGGGGCGCAGCACCAGGCGCTCACCGATCCACCAGCCCATCAGCACGAGCATGATGGCAAGCAGCGAGGTCAGGCTGAAGCTGCCCAGAAAGGCGTTGCGGGCCTCGGAAGCCATCGCGGTTTCGCTCACTCCGGTGCCCACCCAAAGCCCCTCGTCCATGCTGGCGATGGGCGTAAAGTAGTAGATGCGTCTCTGGCCGTTGTTGTCCTTGGTGCTGAAGGGCTGATGGTCGTGCGGCAGAGTGGTCCAGCCGGGCAGTTGCTCGGGGGTCGAAGCGATCGGCACGCCGCGCCGGCACAGGATGGTCCGCGGCGGTCGAGCAGCAGCAGGTCGGTATCGGGCCGGATGGGAAATCGTTCGAGCACCTGTTGGATCGCCCGGAGATCGAGCAGCGCATTCACGCTGTCGAGCGGACCGGTGGCCGGTTGGTCGGGCAGCGCGCACGCCAGGCTGATCGCCGGTTTGCCGGTCGCGATGCTGACCAGGTGCTCGCCCAGACTGAACTGGCGGTTGGCCTGCAATCGCTGGAACCAGACACGCTCGCGGAACGTGATCCCGGGGGGCAGCGGCTTGGTGCTGGCGATGATGGTGCCGTCTCCGCCCACCAGCGCGAAGTTGGAATAGAGCGGGGCGAGCGACTGCAATTTCCCCAGAACTTGCGCCGCTTCGGCCGCGCGGCGCTCACGGATTGGATCAAGGTGGGTGAGGGCGACGAGCAACTGGCGGGTGCCTTCCAGGTAGGAGCTGATCGTGGTCGCCGTCTGCTCCGCCAGTCTCACCAGCCCGGCGTGACGATCCTCCCGCAACTGTCGCCGAACGCCGGCCGCGTGGTACGCACTCAGGCCCAGCACCGGGATCACGGTAACCAACACCGCGAGCAGGATGCCGAACCGCAACGAGGTCGGGCGAATCTGCATGATGCGCAAAAGGAGGGGCGCAGCATAAGGGGATTTCATCGGCGGACAAAACCCCCACGGGGAAAAATGTCCGTTTCGCAGCGCGAGGCGCGGCAGGGGCCGGAGACTCGCCGCCAAGCGACGGACTCGCGAGCGGTGGGCCTTAGGCCAAAGGCGAACTTTTAGGTCGCAGCGATCGCTCGCGGCTTTTGGTCGGCGCGAAACTCGCTGGCCTGCGCGACAATCGAAGCGTCGCGGCTCAGGTCTGGTTTCCTGCCACGAGGCCGCGGAGGAACTTCACCAACGCCGGCACGGCCTCGACCAGGCTGTCGCGGCAGGACTCGTACTCCCGGAAGTCGCCGCCGTAGGGGTCGGGGATCTCGGTGTCGCCGTCGCGGCCGATGAACTCGCGGAAGAGATGCAGATTCCGGGGGACCCGGTCGAAGCCCCGTTCGATCGTCGCGCGGTGGGACTCGGTCATGCAGAACACGGCCACGGCTTGATCGAGCAGGGGCTGAGTCAACGGTTGGCTGGTGTGGCCGGAGAGATCGAGCCCGACCTTCTTCAACGCGGCGACGGAGTTGTCGGTGGCGGGTTGCCCGCGCGGGGCGGCGACGCCGGCCGAGACAACCTGCAGCGAACGCAGCGGCTCGGGTTCGGCGGCGAGCGCGTGCTGGAGCAGCTTCTCGCCCATGGGGCTGCGGCAGATGTTGCCCGTGCAGACGACGATGACGAGGCCGGGGGCTGGAGCAGGCATGGGTCAGGAGTGTTCGGGAATGCGGTCGAGCGCAAGCAGTGCGCGGTGGATGAAGACGGCGCGCTGCAGGAGCATGTCCTGCAAGGGCGCCGGGGCGTCCTTCGCCGGCTCGCCGGTTTTGTCCTTGGGCGCGGGCGTTGGCGTGAGCTCGGTGCTCTCGCGGCGGCCGTTGGCATGGTCCCGGGTGAGCTGGGCTTCGTCGAAACGGGGCTTCTCGATCTTCGCGTCGATGAACTCACGCGGCAGTTTTCCAGTGGCCAAGGCCTCGGCGGCGGCACGGTCGCAAGCCGCTGGGGTGGCGATGACGAGCTTGGCCGGGATGCCCGAGTCGTGGGCCGCGAGGGTGAGCAGGCCGGGGGTGTCGGGCAGCGCGGCGCGCAACGGCGCGGGTGTGTCGGCGCCGAGCAGCACAAAGAGCGGGCGTTGCGTGGTGCAACCGGAGAGGGCGTGGCGGACGAGCGCCTCGTTGGTGGCATCGTCCGTGGCGAGCCGCAGGTCGAGCACGAGTGCCGGCGCGGCGAGCGCGGCGGCGCTGGTCGGTTCGTCGATGGGCGCGGTGCCGAGGCGCAGGTACCGCAGGCCGCGGCCGAGGTCGTGCGGATCGACGGCGGCGGCCTGCTCCGTGCGCGGCGCGGGCGCGGGGGCTTCGACCGCCGGCGCCGGATCGGCCGCCCACGCGGCGGCGACCAGCCCGAGGGCGAGGACCGGCGGCAGGGCGCGCAGCGCGCGGGTGCGGAGGGCGCGGGCGGGCATCACTTCCGGTTGAGCTGCTTGGCGCCGATGTCGCGGCGGCAATATTTGGAGACGAACCCGATCCGGTCGCAGAGCGCGTAGGCCTGGCGGGCGGCCTGGCGCAGCGTGGGCGCGAGCGCCGTGACGCCGAGCACGCGGCCGCCGTTGGTCACGATCTGGCGGTTGCTGGAGACGGCGGTGCCGGCGTGGAAGATGAACTCGCCCGAGCCGGAGACGCGCGGCAGTGTGATGGCATCGCCCTTCGGATACTTGTCGGGGTAACCCTGCGCGGCGAGCACGACGCAGAGGGCGTAGTCCGGCTTGATCGCGAGCTTCACCTCGTGGAGGCGGTTGTTGGCGGCGGCCCAGAGCAGCTCGACGGTGTCGGTGGCGAGGCGGGGGAGGAGGACCTGGGTCTCGGGATCGCCGAAGCGGGCGTTGAACTCGATGACCTTCGGGCCCTTCGGCGTGAGCATGAGGCCGATGTAGAGGGTGCCGCGGTAGTCGATGCCCTCGGCGGCGATGGCGTCGACGCTGGGGCGGCAGATCGTCCGCTCGATCTCGGCGAGCAGCTCGTCGGTAACGACCTCGGCGGGCGAGTAGGCGCCCATGCCGCCGGTGTTGGGACCGGTGTCGCCGTCGCCCACGCGTTTGTGGTCCTGGCTGGTGGGGAGGACGACGAACTCGCGGCCGGAGACGACGAGGTGGATGGAGGTCTCCTCGCCGTGGAGGCAGTCCTCGATCAGGATCCGCTGGCCGCTCGCGCCGAACGCGCCGCCCTCGAGCATCATCTTCACGGCGGCCTCGGCCTCCTTGAGCTCGGGGGTGACGACCACGCCTTTGCCGGCGGCGAGACCGTCGGCCTTGATGACGTAGGGCGCCTTGCGGGTCTTCAGGTACGCCACGGCGGGGGCGACCGCGGTGAAGAACTTCGCGGGGGCGGTGGGGATCTTGTATTTGAGGAGCAACTCCTTGGTGAAGATCTTGCTCGCCTCGAGGCGGGCGCCGTCGGCCTTCGGGCCGTAGGCGGGGATGCCGGCGGCGATGAGTGCGTCGACCAGGCCGAGGCTCAGCGGGACCTCGGGGCCGACGATGACGAACTCGATGCGCTCCTTCTTGGCCAGCGCCACCAGGCCCGGGATGTCGTCGACGGGCACCGGGAAACACTTCACGTCGCGCGCGATGCCGCCGTTGCCGGGAGCCGCCAGCACGCGCGGGTGCGCGGGGCTGTTGAGGCAGGCGGTCACGATGGTGTGTTCGCGGCCGCCGGAGCCGACGACGAGGATGGAGCGGGGAAGTGGCAGTGTCATGGAAGGGACGGTACTGGAGGCGGGATCAGAGCAGAGGACGGGCGGGCAGCTCAAGCGCGGCGATGGCGGCCATGATGCGCTCGGAGGCGAGCTGGTAGCGTTGTTTGCCGGAGGCCGGATCGTCGTAATCGGCGGGGCGCAGCGGCCGGCCGAGCACGTAGGAAACGGGGTGGGGCGTGGGAATCTTGGCGTTGCGACCGAAGGCCTCGAACGAGCCGAAGATGCGCGCGGGCACCACCGGCACGCCGGTCTTGCAGGCGATCATGCCCACGCCGGACTTGGCGGGCTGGAGTTGGCCGTCCATCGAGCGCGTGCCCTCGGGAAACAGGATGACGACGCCGCCGGCCTCGAGCGCGGCGATGGTCTTCTTCAACGCGCCCACGTCGGCGCCGTCGCGGTCGACGGGGATGCACTCGATGTGGTTCATCCACCAGTTGGGGATGCCGGGTTTCCAGAGCGTCTTGCGGGCGAAGAAACGGATCTGGTGCGGGATCTGGCAACCGAGCAGCGGCGGGTCGAGGTGGCTGCAATGATTGGAGGCGATCAGGAGCGGGCCGGTGCGCGGGACGTTGTGCACGCCGACGACCTCACCGCGGAACACCGTGTCGGAGGCCACGCAGATGAGCTGGCGGCAGAGCCAGTAGAGCAGATTGCGCTTCATGGCTGCGACGCACCGAGGCGCGGGGCGATGGACGCCGCGAGATGATCGACGACCTGCGGCAAGGTCATGTGGGTGGAGTCGATCGGCGTGGCGCCGGCCGGGCAGACGAACGGCGCGGTCTTGCGCGCGGCGTCGAGCCGGTCGCGTTCGGCGATCGAGTCGGTCTGGCCCTCGGCGGCGCGGCGGCGGGCGCGCTCGACCGGGTCGGCGTGGAGGAAGAAGCGGAAGTCGGCCTCGGGGAAGATGACGGAGCCGATGTCGCGGCCTTCCATGACGAGCCCGCGGAAACCGCCGGTGCGGGCGACCTGCGCCTGGCTGCGTTGGTACGCGAGCAGGAAGCGGCGCACCGCCGGCACGGCGGCGAAACGGGAGACGTTCTCATTCACGCGCGGGCCGCGGATCTCGTCGCCGGGGATCTGCCCGGCGATCTCGATCACCGAACTGCGGCCGACGATGCGCTGGCCGAGCGGCAGCACCGCGAGGGCGGCGGCCACGGCGGATTCATCTTCCGGAGACACACCGCGCTCCAACAGTTGGTGCGTGACGAAGCGGTAGTGCGAGCCGGTGTCGACGTGCAGCAGGTGGAACCGTTCGCTGAGCGCGCGCGAAGTGGACGACTTGCCGGAGGCGGCGCCGCCGTCGATGGCGACGATGAGAAATGGCGCGGCGGTGGTCATGACGAGGGAGGGGAAGCGGCGCGCAGGCCGGCGAGCACGTCGAAGAAGTTCGGGAAGGTTTTCGCGCAACAGGCCGGGTCGCGCACGGTGAGCCACGGCTGGCCGTCGCCGCGCAGGTCGCGGCAACCGAGCACGCCGAAGCTCATCGCGAAGCGGTGGTCGCGGTAGGTCTCGATCTCGGCCGCGCGCAACGGGCGCGGCGTGATGACGAGCGTATCCTCGGTCTCGACGACCTCCTGGCCGAGGCGGCGCAGTTCGGCCGCCATGCCGGCGACGCGGTCGGTCTCCTGTTTGCGGGTATGCGCGAGGCCGCGGATGGTCGTGGGACCGTCGAGCAACGGCGCCAGCGCGGCGAGCGTGAGGAAGGTGTCGGAGAAGGTGTTGAAGTCGGCGTCGACGCCGCGCGGCTTCGCGCCGGCGGGCAAAGCGCTCACGAGCGCACCGCCTTCGCGGTGGAGTTGCAGACCGACGCGGGCGATCACCTCGGCGAAGGCGAGGTCGCCCTGCAGGCTCTCGCCTGCCTCGGGCAACCCGGCCACGCGCACGGTGCCGCCGGTGGCGAGCGGGAGCGCGAGGAAGTAGGAGGCGGCGGTGGCGTCGGGCTCGATCTGGTACACGGCCGGCGCGGCGAAGGCGCGGCCCCATGGCACGTCGAACTCGGCGGCGGGCTGGGCGGCGAGCGCTGCGGTGGGTTGGCCGAACTGCGCCATCTGGCGCAGCGTCATCGCCACGAACGGCCAGCGCACGCCGCCGACGAGCTTGATGCGCAGCGGCGCGGCGCACAGCGGCGCGACCATGAGCAGGGCGGAGAGCATCTGGCTGCTCTCCCGGGCGTCGATCTCGACGGTGCCGCCGCGCAGGCCGGAGGCGTGCAGCTCGAAGGGGAAACAGCCGGGTTGGCCGAGGAAAACGAACTTCGCGCCGAGCCGGGTGAGGGCGTCGATCAGGCCGCCCATGGGCCGGCGGCGCATCGCCTCGACCCCGTCGAAAAAGTACGTGCCGCGCCCGGCGGCGGCGCAGAGCGCGGTGAGGAAGCGCGCGGCGGTGCCGGCGTTGCCCACGTGGATCGTGGCCTCGGAATCGGGCAGCCGGCCGGAGCAGCCGGAGATGCGGAAGGTGTGCGCGGCCGCGTCGGCCTCGACCGGGATGCCGAGCTCGCGCAATGCGGCCGACATGATCTCGGTGTCCTCGCTGAAGAGCGCGCCGCGCAGCTCGACCGGCTCGGCGCCGAGGGCGGCGAGGAGGAGCGCGCGGTTGGTCAGGCTTTTGGAGCCGGGCAGGGTGACGGCGCCGTCGGCCGGCCGGGTGAAGGGCGCGATCGGCAGCAGCGCGGGCAGGGCGGCGCTCATGGGTTCACGCGGAGCTTGTCGCGCCAGGCCTTGCCGCGCTCGAGGATCGCGAGCAGCTCGAGATCGTTGCGGTTGGCCAGCGCGGCGTGGAGCGCCTGCAACTCGTCCTGATAGGAGCGGAGCGCGCGCAGGACCTCGTCGCGGTTGGCGTCGAGGATGCCGCGCCAGAGTTTCGGGTCGCCGGAGGCCACGCGGGTGGTGTCGCGCAGGCCGGGGCCGGCGAGATTGCGCCAGTCGGAGTGTTTCCCGGCGAGCAGGGCGCACAGGCTGGCGGCGAGGAGATGGGGCAGGTGGGAGACGTGGGCGACGATCTCGTCGTGGCGGTCCGGGTGCATGGTCACGACCTCGCATCCGAGTGCGCGCCAGAAGCGCACGAGTCCCTCGATCGCGGCCGCGGGCGTGTTGTCGAGCGGAGTGACGAAGCAGGCGCGCCCCTGGAAGAGTTCGGCGCAGCCGGCCTCGTGGCCGCATTTCTCGGAGCCGGCCATCGGATGCGAGCCGATGAAAACCGGGCCGGCGGGCTCGGTCGGGTAGTCGGCGGCGGCGCGGCGGCAGAGTTCGCCTTTCACGCTGCCGACATCGGTGACGATGGCGCCGGCGGCGAGCTGCGGGCGGATGGCGGCGGCGAGTTGGGGGATGTTCTCGACCGGGGCGCAGATCACCACCAGCGAGGCGCCGCGGGCGGCCTCCTCGGGCGTGGCGGCGACGGTGTCGCACCACGGCAACGTTTCGAGCTGCACACGGACTTCGGGGCGGCGCGCCCAGACGACGATGCGCCGGGCCACGCCGAATCGGCGGGCCGCCATCGCGACCGAGGCGCCCAACAAACCGGGCGCGAGGATGGTGAGCTGGTCTACCACAGGGGGCTGAGCAAAAAGGGCGGCGGGGCAAAGTCCAGCCATTCGCCGGCGGGATGGGTGGAGGTTTTGAGTGCGCGTGGCGCCAGCCGGCGGGATGGTTGGAGGTGAGGATGTGGCGGTAACCGAGTTCCCTTCCGCCCCGGTCCTCCACATCGGCTCAGCAGCCTGTCCTGCGCGGCAGGAGTGAGGCCCGACCGGCGAGGGAAGGGGCGGTTCGTCAAAGGGGGTGCGACTCGGTGCACGTCTCCCGGAATTTCCGCCTTTGGCATTTGGACGGCTGGAGCAGTTTCATACCCTGAGGCATGCCCCACAAAGCGATTCCCCTGCTTGTCGCACTCTTTGCTGCCGCCTGCCTTCGTGGTCAGGAAGCCCCACTGAACTCCCAGGTCTATGCCTGGGACCAGTCGCCGACCGTGGACTCCACGAGTGGTCCGGTGCGGCGCCTGTGCCGCGGCAGCGGCGCCGATCTCGAGTTGCTCGAGGTCACCGCCACAACCTTGGCCGCCGGACAATCCGCCGCCGGCGAAGCAAGCGACGGGTGTGAGCGCATCCTGATTGTGAAGTCCGGGAGACTGGAGGTGGCGCTCGCTGCGCAAAGCCGCACGCTTGGAACGGGCAGCGTTGTGATGGTGATGCCCGGCGATCGCTGCCGACTGGCCGCGACCAAGGAGGAGCCTGTGACCTATTTCCAACTGCGCTACAAGTCGCGCCGTCCGGTCGAGCTCGCCCGCGGGCAGAAGACCGGCGGCTCGGCGCTGATCGAATGGGGCGACCTGAAGCACACGGCCAACGACGTGGGCGGGCGGCGCCAGCCGTTCGAGCGCGCCACGGCGATGCTCTCGGAATCCGAGATGCATGTGACGACCCTGAACCCCGGGCTCACGACCCATGCGCCGCACACCCATGTGCCCGAGGAGATCGTGCTCATGATCAGCGGCGAGACGGAGATGAACATCGATGGGCGCCCGCACCGTGGCACCGCTGGCGATCTCTATTTCCTCGGCTCGATGGTTCCGCACAATATCCACAACGTAGGTACCGAGCCGGCCGAATACTACGCGTTCCAGTGGCGCTGAACGATCCGCGCCATGCCGCTCGCCCCCTTCTCCGTCCGGCTGCTGTTGTCGGCGGTGTTGCTTGCCCTCTTCCCGCCGCCCGCCCACGCCCAGCGGCTCGCGACCCTCACGGTGACGCTTGACGCCGCGGTGCCCGAGCAGGGCGTGCCGGTGTCGGCCGAGCTCGCCTTGCCGGCGTTGCCGGCGGATGCCGCCCTGGGCCTGTCCGAAGTGGGCGGAGCGGTGCGCGCACCGGTGCCAATGCAGGTGACCTCCGGCGCAACGGCGCGAATCCATTGGTTGGTGTTGCCGCGGGCCGACGGCTCGACGCACCGCGTGTACGAGTTGGCCCGGATCACCGCGCCGTCCGGAGCGGTGGCCCCGGCGATGAGCATCGCCGACGCCGATGGAGTGCTCACGTTGCGCTCGGGCGAGCGGGAGTCGCTCGGCTATCGCCATGGGCTGCAGGCGCCGCCGGAAGGCGTCGCGGCGGCGTTTGCGCGCAGTGGATTCATCCATCCGTTGCGGGCGCCGCACGGTCAGGTGCTCACGCGGATCCAGCCGGCGGACCATTACCACCATTTCGGGCTTTGGGCGCCATGGACACACGTCGAGTTCGAGGGGCGCGAGGTGGATTTCTGGAACCTTGGAGATCGGAAGGGTACGGTGCGCTTCGCTCGGTTCGAGGGGGTCGTGGCCGGGCCGGTGTTCGCCGAGTACCGGGCGGAGCAGGAGCATGTCGTTCTCCTGCCGGGAGGCGGCGAGAAGGTGGCACTGCGCGAGGTGCAGGAGGTCCGGCTCCATCGCTCGCCCGTTGCCGACTCCTACCTGTTCGATCTCACGATCCGGTTGCGCTGTGCGGGAACGAGTCCGGTGCGGTTGCTGGAGTATCGTTATGGCGGACTCGGCTGGCGCACGACCGAGGAGTGGAACCGGACGAACAGCGAGGTCCTGACCTCCGAGCGACGCACACGGCGCGAGGCCGATGGCAGCAAGGCCCGCTGGTGTCTGGTGCAGGGGGAAGTCGACGGAGGAGAGGATTACGCCGGTGCCGCGTGGTTGAACCATCCGGAGAATTTCAACTCGCCCGCACCGCTGCGTGTGTGGCCCGAGGACCAGAACGGGCGCGGCGATCTCTTCGTGAACTTCGCGCCCACCAAGGATCGGGACTGGTTGATCGAGCCGGGCCGGGAGTACGTGTTGCGCTATCGTTTCGTGGTCTTCAACGGTCACCGGGGAGCGGACATGCCAGAAGCCGCCTGGCACCATTTCGCGAAGCCGCCGATGGTGCAGGGGAAAATGGAGTGAGGGAGCGGAGGGACAAAAACGATACGCTTGCGAGGTGTTTCAGCCCCCGCCCATCCGGTCTCCGGTGCTTGGTCGGCTTGGGGCGGAGACGGTAGCGGCGCAGCAGCCCGGCATCGTTCGGCACGGTCTTCTACGGCACGCGCACGAGCACGTGGATAGGGTTGCTTCATGATCGCGTAGGTGAGGACCGCGACGCCGCAGAACTCGGCCGTGAGCCAGAGCTGGCCCCGCAGGACCTCCTTGGGCGGGGCGTCGATCACCCGTTCGCCGTTCACCACCCGCGTCAGGCAATGGTGTGCCGCCTCGCCGTCCTCCTCCGCCACCTTGATCCGCGCCGTTCTCATGGTGCTCCTCCCGCACGCCCCAAGTGGCGTCCTCGTCTCGTTTCAGACCTGTCCCTTCTACGTCTCTTCTACGTCTCCTGTGGGATGGCTGGGTTACGGATTCAACTCACCGAGCAGATCGGCGGCCGTCGCGAGATCGATGCGCACGTTGTCGTAGTCGGTGCGGTCCCACCCGTTGCCCGTGGTCCGGTTGCGATAGAACCCGACCGCGCCACCCGGGAACTGCGCTGGCTCCGCATGCGTCCAACTGTACGTACCGCCGGCCGTGAAGGAGACGCCGAACACCCCAGCCTCGATCGAGAGCGTGAGCGTGGCCCGCCCGCCGGACGGTGCCGGCATCGTGGCGACCACTGTCTCCACCCCACCGAGCCTGCGCACGAACCTCCCGCCGAAATCGAAGTAGTAGTAGTTATCCGGATTCTGGTAGAGGACGATTACGCCGCAGTCGCTCATCGGCCGGGAGAAATCGAACGAGAAGGTGACGTTGGCGAAGCGCTTCGAGGTGACCACGATGGCGGGCTTGTTCTCGTACACGGTGGAAAGCAACAGATCGCCCGCCCCGCCGTTCATCGTGCGGAAACGCGTATAGCCCTCGGGCATGTACCAGCGAATTCCGGTCGTGTCCGCGGTGTTGAGGAACGGGTCCTGCACGTCGATGCGCGCATCGGTGAAGTTGTCCACGAAGTGGAGCGGCACCGCGGGCTCGGGCAGGAAGTCGTAGACCTCGGGCGAAGGATTCCGCCCCGGTACCTCGAACGCGCCGATGTCCGCCCGCGCGTCCCGGGCGGCCTCCATGAAGTCGATCGTGAGCCGCTCCGGGAGCGCAGTGACATAGTCGAGCCCGATCCCCGTGCCCGCGTCAACGGCCTGGTTCTGCGTGGTGAGCTGGCCAATGACTTTGCCGGTGGTATCCATGTAGTCCTGCACATTGCCCGGAATCGCGTCATAGGGCAGAGCGGTGAGGACGGCATCCCCGCGGCTGAGGGCGTTGCCCGAATTGGGCGCGATGCGGTAGAGATTGTGCCCGCTGAACGCCAAGGGCGAACCGGTATAGACGCGGGCCTGGCTGCCGTCGGCGAAGAGGTTGTTGTACACCGAACCCTCGCCGTCGCACGACGGCCACATGATCTTGTGGGTCGTGCTGTGGACGACGCGGTCCTCGCCCGTCACCATGTCTTTGGGATAAAGGCCCGTCCAGCGGTCCTCCGGGGCGTAGACGAAGGTATTGTGCCGGAAGATGAAACGGTCCCGGACCGCGGCGCCGCCATGGATGGTTTCTTCCCCGCCGGTCGGGCCGAAGACGTTGTTCTCGAAGACCCAATTGGAGTACTCCTTCCCCGTGAGGGTGCTCGCGTTGACCATCACGCCCATGCACTCGACGTGATAGATGATGTTGCCCCGCACGGTGAGGTTGCGGGTCGCATCGATGAGCGTCCAGATGTGGATGCCGTCCGCATGCCGACCCCAGGTCCACCGGATCTCGGGCGGATAATTCGCGGGATCGTCGAAGCCGTCGTCGACGTCGTGGATCCAGTTGCCCTCGATCAGCCAATTGTCGCCGCCGAGCACCCGGATGCCGTCGTGCGCGATGTGATGGATACGGTTGCCGATGATGGCAAAGTCGTGCGACGCCGCGCCGATGCCGACCGCGACCTGGGTGATGTCGTTGCCGCGGATCGTGATGTAGCGGCCGTTGGAAATGCCGACGCCGACTTTGCCGTCGATCGAGGAGATCGAGTCGTTGAGCGGGCCCACCCGGTTGATCGTGCAGTTCGCGATTTCGATATGCCGGCCGCCCTTGAGATCGACACCGTCCTCGATGATCAAGCCTTCGACCCGGATGAAGAGGTCCACATTGCCCTTCACCGTGAAGGGCAACTGCACGGCGAGATTGTTGCTGGTCCGCTCGGTCGTGTTCTTGGTGCCGAAATCGATGCGCGTCGCGCGCGGCGCGTGGCCCGGGGCCGCCTTGAACGTCACCCAGTCGGTGAAATGCGCGAGCGGGAGCGCCACCTCCGCGCCCCAGTTCCGATTGTCGTCCCTGGTCCGCCCCGCGATCAACGTGCCATAGTGGCCGGTGCGGAGGAGCACCGTGTCGCCCGACTGCACGGAATAGAGCGCCTTCTTGAACGTGCGCCACGGCCGCGCCGCGCTGCCATCGCCGGTGTCGTCGTCGCCCGCACTTGCATCGAGGTGGTAAGTGTTACCGACCACCGGCGGGTGCAACGGGTCGGTGCCGGCGAGCACCTCCGCGCCGTCGCTCTGCCCGTCGCCGTCGGTGTCGGCCGTGGTGGCAGACGTGCCGAGCTGCGCCTCCTCCCAGTCGTTGAGGCTGTCACCATCGGTGTCGGCGTCGGCCACGACCACGCGCCAAAACTTCCGTGCCGGCTCGCCCGCTCCAGCG
>Ga0116187_1003702_pt1 | contig 13943 bp, 9 predicted proteins | sample AD_JPNNA6_MetaG_FD_89755 | JGI IMG/M metagenome (GOLD analysis project Ga0116187, IMG submission 89755) | Active sludge microbial communities of municipal wastewater-treating anaerobic digesters from Japan - AD_JPNNA6_MetaG | ecosystem: Engineered > Bioreactor > Anaerobic > Digestate | place... | reverse complement strand
TTTCTGCCAAATAAGTTCACGGTCGTGAACCTATTTGGTTCCGAGTGGGGAAGCGGCGGACGGGGGTGAGGTGGCTGGCAGGTGGCGCACGGTGGCCAGCGCGGCTTCGAGCTGCGGGTCGGGGATGGCGCCGGGGGCGGGAGGTACGGCGAGGTCGGGGGTGACGCCGCGGCCTTCGAGGCGGCGGCCGTCGGGGCCGATGTAGTCGTAGACGCTGAGTTGGAGTTCGCCACCGCCGGGGAGCGGCCAACGCACACAGACCAGGACGTTGCCCGGGGTGGACGCGCCCACGATGGTGCCGCGGCGCTCATGCTGCACGACGGCGGCGAGGATCTCGGCGGCGCTGGCGGAGTAGTCGGAAACGAGCACGGCTAGCGGGCCGGCGTAGTGTGCGGCGGCGGGATGCCGGGGCGAGCGCCGCGGTGCGGTGCGGGTCTCGCCGCGGGCGCGGACGCGGCCAATGGCGGCCCGCGAGGGGAAGATCTCGGCGAGGATGGCGGCGAGGGCGCGGGCTTCGCCACCGACGTTGTCGCGCAGATCGAGGATGAGTCCGCCGGTGGGCGGGTGGCGTTTGAGCTCGGCCCGCAGCCAACGCGCGGCGGGGAGGTCGAAGGAGTCGAACGAGAGCAGGAGCACGTCGCCCGCGAGGCGGCGGGCGTCGCGAACTGGCGGGTACACGAGGCGGCGGGCGCGGAGTTCGAGGCGCAGCGGGCGGCCGAGGGCGTCGAGGAAATCGCAGCGGACGAGCTGGCCGTCGGCGAGTTTGCCGAGGCCGAGAACGTCGCCGGGCGGGCGGTCGTCGGCGGTGACCAGGATCCAGCCCGGCTGGACGCCGGCCAACGCGGCCGGGCTGCCGGGGAAGACGGCGAGGATGCGGCGGGCGCCGGGGCGGTCGGCGACGGGGCCGGTGCGGAAACCGAGCAGGTTGCTTTGGCGACGGCGGAACTGCGCCACCTCCTGCGGCGAGAGGGCGCGGGTATGCTCGTCGCGGAGTTCGCCGAGGAGCGCGTTGAGCGCGGCATAGAGCTCGGCGTCGGAGGTGGCGTTGAGCGCGGCCGGGCGGTGGCGGGCGCGGGCGGCGGGCCAGTCGGCGCCGTTGCAGGCGGGGTCGTAGTAGCGGCGGGCGATCCAGTCGGCGGCCTGGTCGTAGACGCGGGCGTTGAAGACGGCGCGTTTGGCGGGCGCGCCGGGGGCGGCCGGGGAGAGATAATTGAGGGCCGCCGCGGGGGGAGGGATCGTCGCGCAACCGCCCAGCAGGAGCGCGGCGAGCGCGAGAAGCAGGCGGAGCGGGTGGGGGCGGCGCGGCACGGGGCGAGCGTGGTGTTTCCGCCTGCGGACGGCAATCGCGGCCGTCCGGCGATCCGGGGTGCGGCCGCGGGAACAAGCCGGCCCGAGGCCGGACTAACAGGCTACCGATGGCCGCCGGGCGGGACCGCTCCGTTCGCGGCCGCTGGCGGTCAAACTGCCAACACTGCAACGACCAGACAGAAATTGAGCCATGAATACTCCGATCACCCTCCGCTTTCTTTTCGCCGCTGCCACGTTGTTCGTCTTCGGGCAGACGGCTCGTGCACAGGACGCCGCTCCGAGCAAAGCCACCGTCACCTTTGAGAACCCCGAGAGGTTCACCGATGTGAAGGATTCGATCTCGGGCACCGACAAGGGGCGCGACCACTATCTGAAACTGATTCGCATGGCGGTGGAGGAGCAGGCCAAGGCGCTGTTGCCGGCGGGGCAGAAGCTGGCGATCACCTTCACCGACATCGACCTGGCCGGCGACTACCTGCCCTCGATGGCCGCCAACCAGGACATCCGCGTGATGAAGGACATCTACATGCCGCGCATGAAGTTCACCTACGCGATCACCGACGAGGCCGGTGCGGTGGTGAAGGAGGGCACGGAGAACCTCTCCGACGTGAACTACCTGCAGAACATCGGGATCGTGGGGCGCAACGACCCGCTCTACCACGACCTCACGATGCTGCGCGATTGGCTGCGCAAGACGCTGAAGTGATTGCCGGGCGGTGCCGCGCAGTGGCGGCCGCCTCCATTGCACGGACGGGAGCCGGCCTGCGGGCCGGCTCTTCTCTTTTGCTCCCCGGCCCGGGCGGAGTCGCCCGCCACGGGACCGGGGCCGCCACGCGGCGGGCGCGACCGGCTGCGCCGCTCGGCGGGGGCTGAAGCTCCCCGCTATGTTCCGCTGTATTCAGGATCGTCCCTCGCCGGGGAGGGGTGGCGGAGTCGCGTGGCCGACGTAGCGGAAAAGCCCGCGCGCGACGTTTCGTTCAAACGACTGCTCCTCGACGGACTGCAGGTAGGCCTTCAGCTCGGCGACGTTATCGAAGCTGCGAAACGTGTCGCGGGCGGCGGCCATGAACGCCTGGAGCGCGGTGTCGAACTCGGCGACGGTCCCGCTGCGCAGCTGGTGTTTCCGCGTGAGCCCGCCGTTGTCGAAATGCTGGCGGTGGTTGAGGAACTCGTGGTTGGTGCCGTCGGCCCCGACGAGCGCGCCGGTCAGCACGACGACGTTCCGGGTGACACCGGCGGCGTGGTTGACGACGAACCCGACGGACAGGCCGCGCTGCCGGTCGCGATGGAGCGCGAGGTAGCTGAAGCCCTGCTTCATGGCGGGATCGAGGATCCGGATCAGGCGGCCGAAGCGGCCCTCGGTGTATCCGAGGTCCCGTGCCGCGGTGACGACGGGCAGCAGGTGGAGGCGCGCCTCGGGGCTGAGGTCCGCCTCGGGGCAGGGGGCTTCGGCCTCGTGGGCCGGCAACCAGAGCTTGCCGGCCCGGTGGGCGTTCGCCTTGAGGACCAGCGCGAGGGCGAAGCGGAACGGGCTGCCGCCGAAGCGCCATGCCTCGCGAAGGGTGAGGCCGCGGAAGTTGATCTGGTAGACGCCGGGGGTCATGGGCGGTGCGACAGGTTGCCGACGGCCCCCGCCGGCGGCAAGCGTCAGGCTTCCGCCTCGACGAGGTCCTTCTCGACGCGGAGGTTCTCGATGATGAACCCCTGGCGATCGGGCGTGTTCTTGCCCATGTAGAAGCTCAGGAGGTTGTCGCTGTTGTGCAGGTTGGCCAGCGAGACCGGCTCGAGGCGGATGCCTTCGCCGATGAAGTCCTTGAACTCCTCCGGCGAGATCTCGCCGAGACCCTTGAACCGCGTGACCTCCGGGCTGGCGCCGAGCTTCCGCATCGCGGACTGCTTCTCCTCCTCGGAGTAGCAGTAGTGCGTCACCTTCTTGTTGCGCACGCGGAAGAGCGGCGTCTCCAGGATGTAGAGATGGCCGTTGCGGATGAGGTCGGGGAAGAACTGCAGGAAGAAGGTGATCAGGAGCAGGCGGATGTGCATGCCGTCGACGTCGGCGTCGGTGGCGATGACGACCTTGCCGTAGCGCAGGCCGTCCATGCCGTCCTCGAGGTTGAGGGCGGACTGGAGGAGGTGGAACTCCTCGTTCTCGTAGATGACTTTCTTGGACAAGCCGTAGGTGTTGAGCGGCTTGCCCTTGAGGGCGAAGACGGCCTGCGTGGCGACGTCGCGCGTGGCGGTGAGGGAGCCGGCGGCGCTGTCGCCCTCGACGATGAAGAGCGTGCTGTCCTCGGAGCGTTTTTCGCGGTCGCCGAGGTGGAAGCGGCAGTCGCGCAGCTTCTTGTTGTGGAGCGAGGCCTTCTTGGCGCGCTCGCGGGCGAGGGAGCGGATGCCGGCGAGCTCCTTGCGCTCGCGTTCGCTGGCCTGGATCTTGGCGAGGATGGCGGCGGCGGCCTCGGAGTTTTTGTGCAGCCAGGCATCGAGCTGGTGCTGCACGAACTGCCCGATGAACTGCTTGATCGAGGGGCCGTCGGGGCCGACGTCGGTGGAGCCGAGCTTGGTCTTGGTCTGCGACTCGAAGACGGGCTCGACGACGCGCACGGCGATGGCGGCGAAGATGGACTGGCGGATGTCGGCGGCGTCGAAGTCCTTCTTGAAGAACATGCGCACGGTCTCGACGACGGCCTCGCGGAAGGCGGCGAGGTGGGTGCCCCCCATGGTGGTGTGCTGGCCGTTGACGAAGGAGAAGTACTCCTCGCCGTAGTGGGCGCCGTGGGTCATCGCGATCTCGATGTCCTCGCCGTCGAAGTGGGCAATCGGGTACAGGGTCTCGCCGCTGAGGTTCTTCTTGAGGAGGTCCTCGAGGCCGTTCTCGGATTTGAAGGGCTTGCCGTTGAAGACGAGGGTGAGGCCGCGGTTGAGGAAGGCGTACTTCCAGAGCAGGTCCTCGATGAACTCGGGGCGGAACTGATAGTCGGCGCCGAAGAGCGCGGGGTCGGGCGTGAACTCGATGATGGTGCCGTTGCGCTCGTCGGTCTTGGCCGGCTTGTGGTCCTTCCGGAGTTTGCCCTGTTCGAACTCGACGATCTTCGTCTGGCCGTCGCGCACGGCCTGGGCGCGGTAGGTGAGGGCGAGGGCGTTGACGGCCTTCTGGCCGACGCCGTTGAGGCCGACGGATTTCTGGAACGCGGCGGAGTCGTACTTGGCGCCGGTGTTGATGACGGAGACGCACTCGAGGAGTTTGCCCAGCGGGATGCCGCGGCCGTAGTCGCGTACGCGCACGGTGCGCTCGGTGAGCGTGATCTCGATCTTCTTGCCGAAGCCCATCGTGAACTCGTCGATGGAGTTGTCGATGGTCTCCTTGAGGAGCACGTAGATGCCGTCCTCGGCGTGGGCGCCGTTGCCGAGCCGGCCGATGTACATGCCCGGGCGCAGCCGGATGTGCTCGGTGGAGGAGAGGGTCTTGATGCTGGACTCGTTGTAGGCGGAAGCGGCCATGGACGGAAAAGGCAGAAGGAAGAATGCGGAAGGCAGAACGCGGAAACCGGAAACCGGAAACCGGAAACCGGAAAGAGGCTAGGGCGTGGGCGGGCGAGGCAAGCTTGGAGTGCGTGGGGCCACTCGACGTGGCGCGGCGCTTCAGCCCGCGCCGGCCGGTCACAGTTTCACCAGCGCCACCGCACGCGCGGTCTTGCCGAGGTCGAAGCTCGCTGGATCGAACTTTCCGCCAACCCACCGCAATGCGCAGACGTGGTCTTCGTGTTCGGGATCGTCGATCGCCTCGAGAAGATCGCCGTAGCTGTAAGCACCCCCGCAGTCCTCCGGCGGGCACGCCCTCGCCCCGTCGAGACAGAGCGCAGCCCCCATGCGAGAAGTCTGCGGCAGCTCCGCGACAACTTCCACCACGTGCTCCCAACAATCGCCGAAATCGTACAGGTACACCAGACGTTCGCCCACCCGGGAGAGGAATCGATCCAACCGGATCCGCCGTTCCTCCCGCCGGTAAGCTTTGTCGTCCGGCCATGCCGCGTCGACTTGGCTCTTGTTGGCAACGAGCACCAGCGCTTCGCCTTTGCGGGCGATGATGAACTGGTGGAGATGCGAGTTCGTCCAGCCGAAGGCAGCCTGCAGCACGTCATGCAGGCGATCCATGCGGATGTCGGACGGCACCCGTACGGTGCGCCAGATTTCGGGAGCAATCTCCGAGAGCGTGACGCGCAGTTCGTAGGCGAGCGGAGCCGGAGAGGTGGTGGCCGGCATGTGCGGTGCCAGTCTTTGCGGTGCCACCACGGGGAGGCAATCCGCCTTGATCCCCAACAGGCGCAGACTCGACCGCCGGCTCCTCGGCGCTGACTATCGCGCTCCGTGAAACCCTCCGCGCGCAACGCCTCCGATTCCTCGCGACGTTCCCTCGCAGAGCGTCTGGCTGCACTGCCGCCCGAGCGGCTCGTCGCGTTTGTGGCCCGACTTGCCGAGGAGGATCCGCGCGTGCAGCGGCAAGTGCTCGACCTGTTCGCCGCGCATAAGCCGGTGGGCGCGCTGGCGCAACGCATCGAGAAGCGCATGGCCAGAGTCTTCGCGGAGGCGCCGAAGTACCGCTGGCACGAGGCGGCCGCGTTGGGCGCCGAGCTGGACGAGGTGCTCGACCTGATCGAACGCGAACTCCTGCCGGCGGCCCCGACCGCGGCGTTCGCCGCCCTCGCGGATTTCATCGGCCGCGACAGTGCCGCGATGGAGTCGGCCGACGACTCCTACGGCGAGCTCGGCATGGTGTTTCGGCGGGCCTGCGAACTCTTCGCGGCCGCCTCGAAACAGGTTCCCTCGGCCGAGGCGCTGCCGGCCTGGGAGCGGCTGATCGCGGGTGATCGCTACGGGTGTCGCGGCGAGCTCCCGCGCCTGATGGTCACCGGACTGGCCGCTCCGGAGGTGGATGGGGTTGTCGCCAAACTCCGCGAAATGCTGACCGCCGGTGGCAAGGATGCCGACAGCGCAGCCTGGCGACTCAAGGCCATCGCCGCCGCCCGCCGCGATCCCGATCTGTTCGCCGAGGCCGCCTACCACGGCGGACTCCGGGACAAGGCGCCCAACATCGCGCTGGAGGTGGCCCGTCTCTTCCTCTCCGTCGGCCGGCCGCAAGAGGCGCTGCAACACCTGCCGAAATCGCCCGAGGGTTGCTGGCATGTCGAGGGCGACTGGTACGAGACCCGCGCCGCCATCGCGAAGGCCTTGGGCGACACCACGGAGGAGCGCCGTATCCGTTGGGAACGTTTCCGGTCCGCACCGAATGCGGAGCGCCTCGCCGAAGCCCTCGCGGTCACCCCGGAACAGGAACACACCGCCCGCCGCGCCGAAGCCTGCGAATTTGTCCGTACGTGCGAGGCCGACGTGATCGCCGCGATGCGTTTCTTCATCGCCCTTGACGAACCGGCCGAGGCCGCCCGCATCGCGGTCGCGCGGGCGAAGGCGTTGAACGGCGGCTTCTACGACCAGCTGCTGCCGCTGGCCGAGACGTTCGACACCACGTATCCGCTCGCCGCCACCGCGCTGTTTCGCGCGCTGCTCGACTCGATCCTCGCCCGCAAACAACCGAAGACCTACCCCCACGGCGCCACGTACTGGCATCGGCTTGCCCAGCTCGTCCCGCGCATCGACGCCTGGGAACCGCTCACCCCGCACGCCGCCTATGCCGAGCAGGTCCGCACCGCGCACCGCCTCAAGTCCGCGTTCTGGACCGCCGTGGAGCGCCACGACTCTGCCGGCTGGACACGGACGCAAACCCGCCGCCGCGAACTTCTCGCCAAGCTCGGCGCCATCGAGCCGAGCGACGAGCCCGATGAGGACTCGGACGAGGAGGATGACCTCGACTGACGGGGCGCCTGCGGTCCGGAATCGCCGGTTGCACCCCACCGGCCGTCCTCGCTTCCTTATCCCATGCTCGATCCTGAGGCGCTGCTCCATGAAGTGTGTTGCGACGATCCCCAACGCGTGGCCGATGCGCTGCAGGCCGCGACCGGCCGGGGTGAGGAGCTGGCACCGCTGCTTGTCACCCGTCTGGAGCGGGTGTTGGAGAACCCGGCCGCTGCTGCGGATGGGGAGCGTTGCTACATCGGTTTCCTTTTCTTCCTCGCCGCCGAGTTCCGCGCCACGGCCGCCCATGCCCCGCTGTGCGCGATCCTCCGGCTCGCACCGGACCTGGTCGACCGGCTGTTGGGCGACACCGTGACTGAAGGCGCAGACTGTGCGCTTGTGCAGACTTTCAGCGGCGACACGGCCCCGCTGCTTGGCCTGGTCGAAGACTCGGCTGCCGATGCCTATGCCCGTGGTGCCGGCGTCGATGCGCTCGCGAAGCTGTGGAAGCTGGGGCAGTTCACCCGCGAAGCGCTGCTGGCCCTGCTCTCGCGGCTCGCCCAAGGGCTCGATCCGGACGACGAGAAGGACGCCGAGTTCGCGAATCAGTTGGTTGATGTCGCCGTGCAGATCGGGGCTGTCGAGATCCGCGACACCATCCTCGCGCTCTACGAACGCGGTTTGGCCGATCCGTATTTCTTCGAACCGGAGTACACCGAGGCGCACCTACGGCCCGGAGCTCCCGCCGCGCACGAGGCCCGCAGTCTCGAAAAGACGATCGGCACCGCCTGGGAGAAGGTGCGCCACTGGTATTTTTTCACGCCGGAACGCGCTCGGTTGGGCGCGCGGGACAAGGCGATCGCGGCCGGCGAGGTGCCCGCCGCCGCCGAGCGCAAACCATGGACCCCTCCGGTTCCCTTCCGTGCCCCGCCGAAGATCGGCCGCAACGACCCTTGCCCTTGTGGCAGCGGCAAGAAATTCAAGAAGTGCTGCGGGAAGTGAGCGATGGCCATCGGCCGAGATGCCGGCTTGTCGGTTGCTCCGCCGCCCGATTTACTCGCCCCGTCGCAAACTCATGAGCACGCCGCCCAGCCCCGCCGGAGGAGGAGAACTCTTCATCGTCGATAACAGTGACGAGCGCTGGAAGGGCCTGCGCTACCTCGAAGAATGGACCGAGATCGCCCGTGCCTTCGACATCGCCTCCGGTTATTTCGAGATCGGCGCGTTGCTCGTGCTCGATGGCAAGTGGCAGAAGCTGGAATCGATTCGCATCCTCATGGGCGACGAGATGACGGCGCGCACGCGCCAGGCGTTGCTCGAAGGGCTGCGGCAGCGAGCACTGGCCACACTCGACGGCAGCCTCGAAGCGACCAAGCCGGAGAACGACTTCCTCGGCGGGGTACCGGCCATCCTCGAAGCGCTTCGTTCCGGCAAGATCCAGTGCCGGGTGTACGCCAAACGGAAGTTCCACGCCAAGGCCTACATCACCCACCCGAAGTTCGCCGTCGTTGGTTCGGCGGCACTCGTCGGCTCCAGCAATTTCACCATTCCTGGGCTCACCCAGAACATCGAGCTCAACATCCAGATTCGCGCTCCGGGCGATGTCGCATCCCTCCAAGCGTGGTTTGAGCAGCACTGGGCGGACGGAAGCGACGTCACCGAAGACATCATCCGCGTTCTCGAGCGCCACACGGCGCCATTCACGCCTTTCCAGATCTATGCCAAGGCACTCCAGGAGTTGTTCGAGAATGAAGAGGCGCCGACCTCCTCCTGGGAGAAGTCCGACTCTCGCATCTACCCGCTGCTCGATGAGTACCAGAGGGAGGGATACCACAGCCTGCTCAAGATCGCCCGGCAGCACCGCGGCGCCTTCCTTTGCGATGGCGTCGGCCTCGGCAAGACGTTCATCGGGCTCATGCTGATCGAGCGCCTGATTTTGCACGACCGCCGCCGCGTGCTTCTGCTCGTTCCGAAGTCCGGCCGTCTGCCGGTCTGGGAGCGCAACCTCAAGACCCGGCTGCCCAGTCTCTACGGTGATTTCTCCAATCTCGCCGTCTACAATCACACGGATCTCACCCGCGAGGGCGAATTCCCCGAGAAACTCGCCCGGCTCGCCGAGATGGCCGATGTCGTGATCATCGACGAAGCTCACCACTTCCGAAACCGCGGGCTGATGGGCGAGTCCCGCTACTGGAAGCTCCGCCAACTGATCGGCGCCAAGACCACCTTCCTGCTCACCGCCACGCCGGTGAACAACAACCTCACGGACTTCCAGCACCTCATCGAGCTCTTCTCCGACCCATCGAAGCCCGATGCCTTCAAGCCGTCCCTCGGCATCCAACACCTTCCCGGATACTTTCAGAATCTCGAGAAGCAGCTCGCCCGCGTCGTACGCGGCGAGGCACTCGGGGAGCTCTTCGCCGAGGCCGCCGCCGACTCCGCCTCCGTCCTGTTCGACGACCGCATCTTCAAGTCGCTCGTCGTCCTGCGCAGCCGGCGCTACGTCCGCGAAAGCCAGCGCTTGCACGGCGCCACCGACATCTTCTTCCCGAGGAAGGAGGCGCCCGTCGTCGCCGCCTATTCGATCAAGAGCACCTACGGCCACCTGCTCGGGCGCCTCGAGCAGGCCTTCGCGCGCGAGCAGCCACTCTTCTCCCTCGCACTCTACAACCCGCTCGCCTTCTGGCGCGGCAGTGCCGACGAGATCAAAGCGTGGGACAAGAACCGTCAGAAGCAGGTCGTCGCCCTCATTCGACTGCTCTTCCTAAAGCGCTTCGAAAGCTCGGCCCGCGCCTTCGAACATTCCTGCCAGACGCTCCTCCTCAAACTGCTCGCCTTCCTCAAGAAGAACCTCGCCACGGCCGCAGCCGAAGAGTGCGAACGCCATGCACAGTGGCTCGCCGCGAACCGCGCCATTCTCGACCATGTCGCCGCCCGCCGCACGGAGTTTGCCGACGCCGAGGAGGACGGCGCGGAGGAGGACGATCTGGCCGATGAGTTTCTCGACGACGTCGAGGAACTCGACCGCAAGCTCTACGACGTGCCCGCCATCATCGAGGAGTGCTACGCCGACCTCGGGGTGGTCGTCGCGTTTCTCGACGAGCTGAAGGGGTTCGCGCCTGCGCAGGACAACAAGCTCGCGACGCTCATCCGCCTGCTGAAGACCGACAAAGTGCTCAAGAAGCACAAGGTGCTTATCTTCACCGAATTTATGTCCACCGCGCGCTATCTGCGGCAGCAGCTCGTCGCAGCGGGCATCGCGGGCGTGGGCGAGGTGGACAGCGCGTCCAAGCGCGACCGCGCCGAGATCATCGAGGAGTTCTCGCCCTACTACAACGGACTCTCCGTCGCCGAGCTTGCTGCGCAGGGCCGCTCCGAGATCCGCGTCCTCATCGCGACCGATGTCCTAGCCGAGGGGCTCAACCTCCAGGACGCTACCCGCCTCATCAACTACGACCTGCACTGGAATCCCGTCCGCCTGATGCAGCGTATCGGACGTGTGGATCGCCGGCTCAACCCCGCGCTCGAGAAGAAAATCCTCGCCGCCCACCCGACCGAGAAAGCCGTGCGTGGCACCGTGGCCTATTGGAATTTCCTCCCGCCCGACGAGCTGGAGGAGCTGCTCCGCCTCTACGGCCGTGTTTCCCATAAGACCCTGCGCATCTCCAAGGTCTTCGGCATCGAGGGCCGGAAGCTGCTCACCCCGCAGGACGACTACGATGCCCTCCGCGATTTCGTCCACGCCTACGAGGGCGAGGAGACGCCGCTGGAGAAACTGCATCTCGAATACCAGCGGCTGCTGAAGGAGAATCCCGCCCTCGAACCCTTCCTGCGCAGCCTGCCGCTGCGCATCTTCTCCGGCCGCGCGCATCCCGCCCCCGGCACCCGTGCGCTCTTCCTCTGCTACCGCCTGCCCGCCGCCGACCAGACCAAGCCCGAGGCCGAGCAGTGGAACGGCGACGCCTTCCACACCGCGTGGTACCTGCTCGACCTCGCAACCGGCGAGATCGCCGAGGATCCCGCCCGCATCGCCGAGATCGTCCGCAGCACACCCGACACGCCGCGCACGCTGGCGCTCGCGCCCGACGAGTTGCGCCAGCATCGCCTGAAAGTCGAAGCCCACATCCGACAGACTTACCTGCGGCGCGTGCAGGCTCCGCTCGGCGCCGCCCCGGTTCTCAAATGCTGGCTGGAGCTGCACTGACCTCTTCGCACCCGATGCCGACCACGCCCGAAGAATTTCGCCGCCTGCTCGATGCTCCTGAGGGCACCCACATCGAGTTCAAGTCCGCCACGGGCGGCTTCCATTTCGATAAACTCGTCGACTACTGCGTGGCGTTGGCCAACGAGGGTGGCGGCCGGATGGTCTTGGGCGTCTCCGATCGGCGGCCACGCACCGTCCTCGGCACCACCGCCTTTGCCGAGCCCGGGCGCACCGAGGCCGGCCTGCATCAGCGCCTCGGTCACCGCATCCGGGTTGAAGAATACCTCCACGACGGTAAACGCGTGCTGATCGCCCACGTCCCCTCCCGGCTGCCCGGCACCGCGTGGAGCATCAACGGCCGCTTCCTGAAACGCGCCGACGACGATCTGGCCGCGATGGACGATGCCGAGCTGCGCGCGATCTTTGCCGAGACCGGTCCCGATTTCTCCGCCGAGCCCAGCCGCGCCGTCCTCTCCGACCTCTCGCCCGCGTGCCTCGCCACTTTCCGCGAGCGTTGGGCGCGCAAGGCCCGCAATCCTCGCATCGCCGCCTGGCACGACGCCGAGACGCTCTCCGCCGCCGAGCTGTTGGTCGACGGCCGTCCCTGCTACGCGGCCCTGATCCTCTTCGGCACGCGCGCCGCGCTCGGCCGCCATCTCGCCCAGGCCGAGATCGTCTTCGAATACCGCTCCTCCGATGCCTCCGGCCCGGCCCAGGATCGCGAGGAATACCGCGACGGTTTCTTCGCCTACCACGATGCGCTCTGGCAGAAGATCGCCCTGCGCAACGACCGCCAGAGCTACCAGGACGACTTCTTCCGCTACGACATTCCCACCTTCGACGAGGTCGCCATCCGCGAGGCGCTCCTCAATGCCGCCGCCCATCGCGACTACCGGCTCGGCGGCTCCGTTTTTATCCGTCAGTACAGTCGGCGCCTCGAGATCGTGAGTCCCGGCGGCTTCCCACCCGGCATCACCGCCGAGAACATCGCAGACCAGCAGAACCCCCGGAATCGACGGCTCGCCGAAACACTCGCGAAGGCCGGTCTCGTCGAGCGTTCCGGCCAGGGCCTGAATCTGATGATCGAGAGCGCCATCCGGCAGACGAAGCCGCTTCCGGATTTCTCGGGCTCGGCCGGCCACGAGGTGCGGCTCACCCTCGCCGGCACGGTGCAGAACCCCGCCTTCATCCGCTTCCTTGAACGCCTCGGCGACGAGCGCCTCGCGAAGTTTTCGACGCATGATTTCCTCGCCCTTGATGCGCTGCAGCGCGATCAGCCACTCGCCCCCGCCCTGCTTGAGCGCCTGCCCGGGCTGATCGACGCCGGCGCGGTCGAATCGCAAGGACGCGGCAAGGGCGTGCGCTATTTCCTATCCCGCGAACTCTTTGCCGCCATCGGCACGCCCGGCGCCTACACCCGCCGCAAAGGTCTCGATCATGAGACCAACAAGGCGCTGCTCATGCGGCATCTCTGGGATAACGCTGAGAGCGGCGCACCCAAGAGTGAACTCACCCAAGTGCTGCCATCGCTTTCGGGTCGATCCATCAGCCGGCTCATGGACGAACTTCGCCGCGAGGGATATGCCGAAATCCGAGGCGAGCGGCGCGGCGCCCGGTGGTTCCCGTTGCGGCGTTATGTGCCATCGGACCCTGTTTCTGGCACATAACTTCTGGCACATAACCCTTCAACAAGCTCTCTTGCAGTATCTTATATGACTCTACGATTTGCCGCACGGCTCAATCTTGACCTATAGCCGCTGACCTTTAGCCCGCCGCCCCATGCCCGCCCCAGCCCCCACCGACCGCCTCCGCGCCATCAAGCGCCTCGACCAGCTCCTTGCCTACTTGCGCGACGAGCTCGACTGGCCCGTGGGCAACCTTGCCGTGGAGGACGTCACCTTCGACTACGACCCCGAGGAACTCGGCGTGCCGCGCGAGGCCAAGGTGGGTTTCCGCGAGATCAAGCAGCTCCGGCCGCTCGCCGCCGGCCAGCCGTGGGGCGTGTTCTGGGTGAGTTTCGAAAAGAAAAAACTCCCGGTCGTCCTCCTCCGCCGCGTGCTGCGCGAGCTCTCCATCCGCCGCCGGCCCGACCCAACGAAGGCCGCCCGCGCCGCCTGGCAACCCGAGGATCTGCTTTTCATCTCCTCCTACGGCGACACCGACGACGCCCGCGAAATCTCCGTCGCCCACTTCGCGCTCGATCCCGCCCACCCGGCCGAGCTGCCCGTCCTGCGTGTGCTCGACTGGGATGCCCACGATACCGCCCTCAAGCTCCGACACCTCGACCGCACCCTTCACGACTACCTCCGCTGGCCGGCCGACGAGCGCAACCTCACCGCCTGGCGGCAACAGTGGCGCGCGCCATTCCGCCACCGCCTCGGCCACACCATCCGCACCGCCGACGCCCTCGCCGAGACCCTCGCCGCCCTCGCGCGCCGCATCCGCCGCTCCGCCGAGGAATTGCTCGAAGCCGAGAGCGAAAAGGGCCCGCTCCGCCGCCTCCACCGCGCCTTCCAAGCCGCCCTCATCCACGATCTCGACGAGGCCGCCTTCGCCGACACCTACGCGCAGACCGTCACCTACG
>Ga0116187_1003700_pt1 | contig 13951 bp, 9 predicted proteins | sample AD_JPNNA6_MetaG_FD_89755 | JGI IMG/M metagenome (GOLD analysis project Ga0116187, IMG submission 89755) | Active sludge microbial communities of municipal wastewater-treating anaerobic digesters from Japan - AD_JPNNA6_MetaG | ecosystem: Engineered > Bioreactor > Anaerobic > Digestate | place... | reverse complement strand
CCATCAAAACAGGCCAAAAAAGACCTGTCGGGTAAGAAAAAATGATGTGGAATAGGATGAATTCATCTCAATTCAAATGCGGGTGTATTATTCAACGGTCTTTACTAACATCCCATTCACTTCCCGCTGACTTCCCGTTCGGGCGGCGGGAACTAAGCGGGAGGCGGTCAGGATGTGTATGGGAAAGGGCAAAGGGCTAAGAAATCTTGAGAACTCCGTCTCTGAATCGGACAGATCGAAGCCAACGACCTTCCCCGTCTAAGTGTCAACAGCGCCAAGGAAGTGGAGTGGTATAAATGATATCCTTATTAATTCAGTATCTATACCGTAATGACAGGGGAGCTATTTCAGCACCGAAATCCGGCGGGTGAAGGTTCCTCCAGGCGTTTCGATCTTGATCAGATAGATGCCGTTGGGCACGTCGCGGCCACTCTCATCGCGGCAATCCCAGCTGTAACGCATTTGGTTTCCAGCCCGTTCCGGCGAATCAAGGCCACGGACAAGCTGGCCTTTTAGGTTGAAAACCCGTGCGCCGGACACTGTAGGGGCATCCTGGCGATCCATTTTAATGATCAGCAGGTCTTGGGCGGGATTGGGCCAAATGTCAAGCCGGAGGGCGGGAGCGCACCCATCATGGACAGGAACAGGATCATAGCTTTCCCAAGTGATGGTTTCGCTCAAATAGCCATAGTCATTGTTTTCGGTGTGTGCCGTCAGCAGCCAGTTGTCGTCATAGGTGTACCCGTAATGCCCACCCCAATAGAAGTTGACGCTATGGTAATTATTTGAATAGTTATAGGATATTGTGGATGTATTAGTGGGAGTGAAGGGGGCGTCCGGAGCAGCGATGTAACCGCTTTCTATCACAGTCTGCTCAGGAAACAGCATCTCGTTCCAGATCAGATATGAAAAGCTGGAATCCTTCCGATACCAGCTGCTGTATGAATGGTCCTTTGTTATCTTGCTTTGGAGGACGAGTTCGCCTCGATAGTCAAATTGGTTCTTCCAGATCACGACCACCGGAGAGGTGGATTGGTCGATGTAAATGCTGTCCGGCAGGGTATGGCTGCTCCAGCTTTGCCAGCGATTCGAGATGCTCTGCCCCTCCCTGTTCCAGTTTGTGTAGATCAGCCTGTTTTGTGAATCGTAAGTGTGGATGATGATCTGGTAAGGCTGTACCGGGTCATAGTTGCTCCGGTACTCAGTTTCAGAGCTCAGATTGCCATGGGCATCGTAAGTATAGGCAATCCTGTTAATAACGAAGCCTTGGTCGTTAGACACGAGGTATTCGAACTTTTTCCCTTCCAAGTCATAGCGGGTGGTAAAAATTCTCTCCAGCACCAGACCACTGTCGCAAAAATAGGACCAGATCTCTATCACCTCCTCTTCGTAAGCGGGGTAGGAATTGTAGAAATATCTATCCACCGCACCCGAGTTGTAAGGTCCGGTACTGCCTCCTGTTTTGACCGAATCCAGCCGGGTGGGGATGGCCTGGTTGTAATAGTACCAAGTATAGTAAGAGGATGATTCAGAGCCATAAGGAGTCTGGTATCTATGCTCCAATCGCTTTCTCCAGTTCCCTGGCCCGTTGGGGTTGATGCACTCATCGCCAAGATTGATCACAGCCGCCAAGCAAATATCCGCCTGCCACAAGCAGACCAGCGCGAAAATTAATCTTTTGCTCATCTTTCCAACTCCTTTGCTCTCTCATGCAAAAAGTTTATCAATATGCAACAAGTTTCAAGCTCACTGGCAGTTAAAGATCGCATCTTCTTTCCTCCAATGAGGCTATTTCAGCAGTGTCACTTTGCGGGTATGTTGCTTTCCCCCCGATTCCAAAAGAAGGATATACACCCCGGAGGCCACGTCGTCGCCAGCGGCATTTTTACCAGCCCAGATGATGCTGTGCTTTCCGGCCCACAAATCGCTGTCAAGGAGCGTGGCGATCTTTCTGCCCCGCAGGTCAAATACGCTGATGGTGGCCGGTCCGGCTTCGGGAAGGCTGAATGTTATGCTGGTGCTGGGTTTGAAAGGATTGGGGAAGCAGCTTTCCAGGCAGGGCATTGCCGGTGTATGAGGATCCGGGTCCGGATTGGAAGTGCCTGCCAACGTTACACCCTGCAATAAGACCGCTGCGGCATAATTAAAGCCGTTATCCCGTCCTCCAGACTGGGCAATCCAGGCCCGGTCTCCCAACAGAGAAACAGATGGAGGAACAGTCCCTCCCGTGAAGACCATATGCTCATCCGGCAGGACAATTTCCCACTGCGGAGTGATGAACATGTGCCATGAAGCGGGTGAATTGTTTATATATCCTCTTACGATCATCAGCAAGTCGCCATTGGAGAGGCAATTGACACCCAAAACACCCCAATTGACGTTATTGAACCCTGGAATGGTCATGGTTTGGATGTCAAACAGCTGTTCGTGGTAATACCTGCGCACCCTGTATTGATGATAATAGTCCCCGATACAAAGCATCCCGTCGCGGATATATATATGGTAATTGTGATTCAGCGACAGTCTTTCAAAAGGTAACACAAAATCGCCATGTCTGTTGATCATGGTATGTGTGTAGTAGTAAGAAGTCCAATCTGGACCGATATCATCATAAAATCCAAGTACCACATGCAGTTTATCTTCGTAAACCGTGAAAACATGTCCGAAGAGCGACGCTGATCCATATTGTATCGGCATGTTCAACCCCCATTGGGGAAATCCGCTCACAACCGCGCCATCTAAATCTATGCAAGCCAGCATCGGTGTTATGTCCAAAGACCATGTAAGCCAGGGCCATTCCAGCTTGATATTTCTCATGTAGCCTGTAATTGTGGGATGGGGCTGGGTGATTTGGATTCCATCTCCCCAAAGCGGTACAGTGCCGCCGATTTTTTGACCCCAGATGGTGGTGTGTGAACTCGACCAGATTATATACCAGTAGCCTAGGGGGGTGCTGACATTCACCCAGCCAACATTTTGCCCGCCCGTACCGATCTGCAGGCCGCCTTCCGGAAGCAGGATGTTCCCTGCCGCGTCAAATATCTGGTAACGCCTGCTGATCACTTCGCCCAGCTGTTCACCCCACACCACCATGGTGAGGTAGTCATTGCAGCATACCAGGCTTTGACCGTTCCGGAAACTCTCCGGACGGTTGACTTTAAACCCGCCGTCAGCGAACAAAGGCTGTCCGTCGGATGTGTGGATTTGCAGGTAAAGGTCCCAATTCGAGGAGGATAGCGTTGCCTGATCCCAGATCACCGCGCTGCCGTCGCCGCGGGCAGAGGTCATCACATCCTTCACTTTGCCGGAGCCTCCATACACCAGTTCCATTCCGTTGGCAGCAAGCTGAGGCTGGAATTGCTGGTCCAGGACCTGCACCTTGATCCCTCTGCGCCAGGTTTCATGTTCGTACCATTCAATACCTATGGAATTTCCATATCCGTGGGCGGTAGGGATTCTTTTGTCATTGGATGTGTTTGTTATTTCATAAACTACCATATCACCTGCGGCGCTCACCTGGATTGCAATTACATCACGCGGATTGTCGTAAACGCAGGCTACCACAACGCAGCCCCCAGCGGCATCCGGAATAGCCTGGGAGATCCCATCCAGATATCCGATTCCCGTGGTGAGGTCGATTCCGGCGCCATATTGCGCCACTCCAGCGGCGTCGATCTTTTGTAAATATTCTGTATTATTGGTTTCCGCTGTGACGAAGATGCTATTGTCAGGCCCCGGAACAGCCCTCAGTTTTAAACCATTGATCCAGTTTGCGCTTATGGCGGTAATCGGTTGGGGCCACAAAGCGGCGCCGGAAAAGTCATAGCGCTGAACGTCCACGCTGGAGTCATGGTCCACGCACAGCGCGAAAGAACTATCCGCCAGGGCGCAGAACTTCCCTATGGGAATGTTGTTTGTGGATGCAACGCTAAGCGGCTGGGGCCACATAAACTGCCCTGAATAGTTCATCCGCTGCACTCTCACCATGTAGCGGACACTCCAACAGACGAGCACGCTGTCATCCGGCAGGATCATCAAATCGGAGTACCAACTGTTCGAATCTTCAATGATCACGTAGTTGGGCGACATGGTTGGGGCTCCGGAGGCGTCCAGATGCTGGATGGCACAGCGTTCTCCTTCGTATCCGTCTCCAGACCATGATACATACACACCGCCATTGTGATCAGCTACCAGGCTGGCAATGGTATCCATCCAAAGGCTCGAAACTAAGGTTCCCTGCGGACCCCACAGAAATTCACCCGTGCGGGAGATCTTCAGCAACCGGAGACCGCTACGTGCACAGAGAATCACGAAGGCCTGGTCGGATGTCTCCACCAATCCATAACTGCCAATTGGAGTTGGGATCGCCAGAGGCGTGTCCCAAAGCGGCTGGTACTGTTGGTCATAGAAGCCCAGCTTGTAGCCCGGGACGGCGTTGTCATTCTGCCACCACACCAGCAAATGGCAGCCATCGGAGGTCTGCAGGGAATGACCAGAGTACCTCACGTTTTCATAATTCACCACCGTGACCGGTTCCGGCCAGGCCAGCTCCGCCGACAGCATTCCAACCGCGGCAAGCAGAACACATAGGAATGCAAGCTTCTTCATAATGGCACCTCAAAGATACAATACTTTTATTTGCAATTTTGCCAAGATAATATTCTTCACATAGTCCGTTTTTAATAGGATATCAGCGATGGTTTTTACGCCAACAGGTCTTTGTATGGATTGATGTTGGGTCTGGTCATCCGATTGAAGCATTCTTATGGAGGTATGGTCAACTTGTATTAGAGAAGCAGAAACACCAAAAGAGACCGAAATGGCTGCAAGGGCAAAGAAACGGTTCTCTTTTAAACCGGGTGGGTAACTCCCTGGGAGGGTACATGATAGCGGGAGTGTGAAGTGGCTTGGGAGAAGGGATGCCGTCAGGCCGTTAAGGCCCTGCCTGATGCTCCGGATACGCCTCCCGCATGATGCCCGCATTTGATGCGAGTATCGTGCTGGAGGCGTGGGAGAGCGATAGAAGCGAGCGCTCAGGGCCTGACTGACAGGACATGGCGGTGGGTAGGCAAGTTAGGTCTTTCTTTTGCCTCTCTTTTAAACCGTGTGGGTAGCCCGAAGGGCGACAGAACATGGCGAGGGTGTGCAGTGAGCGCAGCGAACGGAACCCCCCGACAACGGATTCCGAACCCTTTCAGAACCTCACAGAGGCGACAGAACAGCAGGCTTGATTTCTGTCGCCTACAAGGGGCAGGTTTTAGCTTATGTTTGTTTGGCGGTTCTGATCAGATTTTCACGCTAACGTTGATGTTTTTGAAGCGGGCGGGGGCCACGCCGTGGGAAAGCTGCATGACCTGCCCCGGTTCGCCTTTTCCGCAATGGAAGGTGCTGTGGTAGGACCATTCCTCCGGTCCGCAAACGGCGTCACAGGAGTTCCAGAAATCCTTGGTGATGCCAAAATAGGTTGGTTCCTTCACGATTCCGGTGATCTTGCCGCCGTCAATGCGGTAGCCTATTTCGGTGGTGAACTGGAAGTTGTTGCGGTTGTCGTCGATGCTCCAGGTTTTGGTGAAATCGAGCAGGTAGCCGTGTTCGGTGCTGGCGATCAGCTCTTCGAGGCTGCCGGAACCCGGCGCGAGGCAGAAATTGGTCATGCGCACGAGGGGAAAATCGTCGGCGAAAGAGGCTTTCATGTTCGATGAAGGCCGCAATCCCAGCAACTTGGCGATTTGGCGCGAGGTTTGCTGATTGACCAGGATGCCGTCTTTGATGATGTCCACTTTCTGGCCGGGAACGCCTTCATCGTCCACAGGATGGTAACCCAGGCCTTTGGGGTCGGTGCTGTCGCTGTAGATGTTCACCAGCGGCGAGCCGTATTGGAAGGAGCCCAGCATTTCGGGCTTGATGAAGGTTTTGCCGGCGTAGGAGATTTCCATGCCGAAGATGCGGTCCGCCTCTGTGGCATGTCCTACCGATTCATGCAGTTGCAGCGCGAGATGCCCGTTTCCGATGATGATGTCGGCACGGTCGTCCTCTATGGTAGGAGCGTTTAGCAGATCGATGGCCTCTTTCATAATGCGGTCGGTGTTTTCGGCGAATTTTTGTTGCTTGAAGAGCTCGAAGCCGCCTCGGCCCGCGCTCATGTGGCCAGGCCAGGTGCGGGACTGGATCTGGCCTCCGTCGGAGGCGACCACCTCCATCACCGGTAGGGTGTTGTAATATGATGTGTGGGAATAAGTTCCCTCGCTGTTCGCGTAATACTTTTCCTGGCGCATGAATTGCCCCATCACCATGGAGTGGACGATTTTGCCCTGGGGTTTGATCGCCTCGGCCAGGCCGCGCAGGCAGGCAGTCTTTTCTTCCTTGGGCATTTTGAAGGGGTCGATCTCGGGCTGGTGGTGATATTCTGCCCTGGTTGCAGGCAAAGCGGGGAACTCCACCCTGTTGCGGATAAAACTGCCGCCCTGGCGTGCATTTCTTACCGCTGTCCTGACAAGGCGGTCGATCGCGGCGGCGCTCAGGTCGCGCGACCCGGCGAAACCCCAGCAGCCGTTGATGAGCACCCTGATGCCGATGGCGGTGGAATCCATGCTGCTGCCGTAACTGCGCATGAATCCGTTCATAAAATACAGCCATTCATTGTCGGTGCGGGTGATCCTGACATCGGCGAAGCTGATGTCAGGCTGGGCGAGTTTATTGAGGGTTTGTTTTATCAGTTGTTCCATGTTGCGCTCCCCTAAATCGTTTTGGTTGATGAGGTTACGTTGAAATCCCGCACGTGGGCGTGAGGCGCTTTCACGGTTTCGATGTCGAAGCTCTCATAGTTTCCCGAAAACGGGATCGTGGCACAGTGGTCTTCAAGGCCCACCACATTGTTGAGGATGCGTTCGATGCGCTCTGTGAAGCGGAGGTTGTTCACGACCTTGGTGATGCGGCCGTTCTCAATCAGGAAAGTGCCGTCGCGGGTAAGCCCGGTGAGTGAGGTTTCGCGGGGGTTGATGAAGTTCATGTAGTGGAGGCTGGAGATGTAAAGGCCGCGTTTGATGCCGCCGATCATCTCCTCGAGGGTTTTGTCGCCGGGCTCGATCTTGAGGCAGGAAGCGGTGTTGCCGTTTTTGGGCAGGCCGGTCTTGTGGGCGTAGTAGTTGTTGCAGAGGAAAGCCCGGAAAACGCCCTTCTCCACCAGCGGCAGGCGGCGGTAGATGTGGCCGTCGGAACCGTAATCAGCGCGGATCATGCGCGGGTCGGCGGGATCGTCAACAATGCTGATGTGTGCGGGAAAAACCTGTTTGTTCAGCTTGCCCTCAAACCAACTGCTGTGCTGGTCCAGGACTCTGGCGCTCATGCCATGGGACAGGTATTGGATGAATTCCGCCAGGCAGCGCGGGGCCAGGATCACGTCATAATATCCTGGCTCAACGTCCACGATTTCGGAGGAGCAGTATTTGATTTTCTGCATCAGGCTCTCAGTGAAGGCGCGTTCGTTAAAATAGCCGAAATCCTCGCCGCCGAACGTTTCCAGCACAGTCACCTGGGATTTGTTGTGCACGGCTTTCACCTCCAGATAGATAGGCGAGCTCTGGCTGCTTTTGTCCAGGCCGTTGCTGTTGATGAGGCGGAAGGACTGATAATTGCAGATGAAGGTGCCGAAGATATCGAAATCGTACATGGAGGCCGCGGCGGAGATATTGGACAGTATTTTTGTTTTCAGGTCCAGCGGAATGGCCTCGATGTTGTTTTTCACCACGCGGGGTTCGGCCAGAGTCATGTCGCTTTCCAAATCCACGAAATCCGGGTCTTCGGGAAGTTTGTCTATCACCTCCAGAGCGTCACGCAGGGCGGCGTCGATCTTGCCGCGCTCGGGGTTTTCGATAGCGAAGTTGAAGGATTTCTTGCCTTTGTAGATTTCCGCCCCGATGGTGGTGTTGTCTTTGCTGATGTTATAGTTGGTCTCGCTGTGGTAAAAGCGCAGAAAATCGGTGGACCAATTGCTCTGGGTGATGCTGTATTGCAGCTCGGGATGCTGGTCCAGGACGCTTTTCAAATATTCAAGCTGGTCCATTTATCCTCCTCGGAATGAGTTTAGATCCAGGTGGTGCTGTTGTGGCGGCGTTTGGGATTGGTGCTGCGGGAGAGGGCTCTGCCCGCCGCGGAAGCGACCTTGCCTTTGTTCACCACTTTTTTGCCGCGCAGCCAGACAGAATCGATGCTGCCCTTCAAGGTGTGGGAACTGCCGTCGGGGGCGACGAAATCGGTGTCTTTATTTGGGTCGTAGATCACGAAATCCGCGTCCGAACCCGCTTCGATGCAGCCCTTGGCGGGGTAAATCCCCAGACGCTTGGCCGCGTTTTCGCTGGTCATCTTTATCACTGTGGCCAGGGGGACCCTGCGCTTTTTCCAGAGTTCTGAAAGCACCCAGAGGTAGCTCCAGGGCAGAAGCTGTTCCGAAGTGCCGTGGAAAGCCTCGTCCAGGTCTTTTGGGACGGAAGCGGATTCCACGTTGTTGGAAAGCAGGTAGATCTTGTTGGTGCGCAGCAGGTCAAAAAGCTCCTGTTGGTAGTCGGCTAGGTCCATCCGCTGTCCGCTGTCGATTTGGCTGAACAGCAGCATCATGTCGGCCACGCACATGGCAAAGGATATGTCGGAGCGCTTGTGCACGCTGTTGATGAACTCAACTGTGGGAAAGGCGTTTACGCGCGTGATGTGGATGGGGTTTTCCTGCATCCGGCGCAGCAGTTTTTTGATGGCGTCGCTTTGCGCGTCGAAGCTAAATTTCTTTGCGGTATCGGTGTCGTATCCCTGAAAGGCGAAGGCGGTGTCCGATTCGTAGATATCCATGAAGAGGTCCATGATCTCGGTGAAGCTGAGGGCCTGAATCTCGGGATTGGGAGAAGGATTGGCGAGCGCGATGCCCACCACGCCGTTGGCCCAGAGTTCCTGCGCAGCTTCTGCGTGATAGGGATAATCAGTGATGTCCACGTTGCCCCAGACCGCCATGTCCACGAAAGAGGACTGGTCGATCTGGTCTCGCAGGCGCTTCAAATCGGACAGGCTGAAGATTGGCCTGGGATTCAGGAAACTCAGCTCGGCCAGGGTGGTCCAGCCGCCGGAGAGGGCGGCTTTGCTGATCCGGGCGATACTCTTCTTGGGGTCCTGCTCCGTGATGATGTGGCTGTGGGGGTCCACCGCGCCGGGCAGGAGGATATTTCCCTTCAGGTCGATGACTTGGGTGATTTCATCGGATATGATCTCGTCCGCGCTGATCTTGATGATGGTCTCGTCAAAGAGCACATTCACCCTTTTCAGGGCGACCGAGGATGTGGGTAAGGCGGCATTTGTGAATAGCTTCATATAGTTCCAATTATGGGGCACGGCCACAGATGATGGCTAACACGCAAAGCGTTACGCATCCTGGAGCCGCGCGGTATCTGCCTGGGGGATATGGTCTTGCGTCACGATAAACCATACTTTCCCAAACTGATGTGATGATTTTACAACTCTCAAAATCTGTCAAGCTTTTGCTTGCGGCCCCTGCAAAACCAAGCCCTCCACAAAGGCTATGACACCTCTCCGATCCCTTTTGCGACGGGGTTTTCAGCTACAGACAACCCCTTTGCCAAAGAAAAAAGACAAAAAAGCCCTTCACCGGACTTTTTTGTCTTCGTGTGAATCACTGAATGGTTTATGTCATTTGAGGATAAGAGTCTTCTTGGTGGATGTGTAGCGACCCTCAGTCACCGTCACGGTGTATTTCCCTTCAGGAGTGTAGCTGCCGTCATTGCCGTAGCGGTCCCAAGGCAAGACCATCAGTTCATTAGACTGGCCTGTGTAGAGCGTCTTCACCAGCATGCCGGTGTCTGTTTCGATGGTAACGCTGATCGGGATTGCCTGGTTGAACAGCAGAGTGACGTTCGTGGCCTTGGTCATGGGGTTGGGATCTATCTGGATGGAAACCATGGCGCTTTTGTTTCTGGCGGAAAGGGCGGTCAGCATTACAATGCTGAGCAACGCAAGGATCAAGGCTGCCTTTTTCATTTGTTGTTTCTCCTAAAAGATGATGCCGATTATTTAAGCAACTTTTGTTCCCAATCTCTGAATTAACTTTGGGATGCCAATATCACAGCGCCCAAAACTCCCGCCCGGTTGCCTTCGCGAGCCTGTTCCAGGGAGGTGCGCTCTTCGTTCACTGGGGGAAGATTTTCCTTTACGAGCCGCTTCAGTTCATTCCAGGGATAGAGCCCGCCATCCATCGCGCCTCCTCCGATCACCACGGCGTCGGGGTCCAGGATCACGATGAGGTCGGAAATGCCGCAGGCCAGGACATCTCTGCCTTCTACTATAATATTGGCCGCCGCGGGACTGGCCTGGCTGAAAGCGAGCAGGCTGGACAGGTTGGAACTCTCCGTGATGAAATCATCCGCCCCAGGCAGCTCCAACAGCCTGTGCCGCAGCCCCTCAACCGACGCGTAGGCTTCCAGGCAACCATTTCTGCCGCAGGAACAAAGCTCTCCCTGAGAAATGCTGGTGATGTGGCCAAGCTCGAGGGCATATCCGTGCGCCCCGTGCCAGATCATGCCATCCACCACAAAGCCGCAACCTATTCCGCTGCCGACAGTTATCCCGGCTACGCTGCCCTGGCCGCCCCGCAGCCAGGCTTCCGCCAGACACATCAGGTTGGCGTCGTTATCGCAGAAAACGGGCAGGCCAAGTTCTTTGGGGATGAGTTCACGGGGGTCGGTGTCAACCCAGAAAGGCAGGTTGGGATTGACGCCCACGATTTTGCCGGAATTCCGGTCGATGGTGCCGGGAGTGCCGATGCCGATAGCGCCGAGGCTGGACAGACCAAGTTCCCGGGCACAGATATCCAGTATTTGGCGCACGGTTTCCCGCAGGTGAGGAAGGCTTTTTTGCCGCAGCTCAAGTTTGCCGAAATACTGTAAACCAACTTTACAGTCGCCCCAGCCGTATTTAACGCTGGAGCCGCCGATATCCAGTCCGAGTGTCGCTTTATCGCTTGTCAACATATCAAAAAAAGGTGGGGTGGGTGATGGGAGTCGAACCCACAACGCCCGGAACCACAATCCGGTGCTCTGCCATTGAACTACACCCACCACGGAAAGGATCGATGTATTTATGCGCTTATAAGCTGGCACGCCAGAAGGGATTCGAACCCCTGACCCGCAGCTTAGAAGGCTGCTGCTCTATCCGACTGAGCTACTGGCGCCAAACAAAAACTGGTAGCGGCGCAGGGACTTGAACCCCGGACCTGCGGATTATGATTCCGACGCTCTAACCAACTGAGCTACACCGCCACAAGTCTTAACGTAAAATCCGGCGTCAAGCGCCGGCATGTACAAAATGGTAGCGAGGGAAGGATTCGAACCTTCGACCTTCGGGTTATGAGCCCGACGAGCTACCAGCTGCTCCACCTCGCGTCAAGTAAATACCAGAAAATTCTATGCCCTTATCTTGTCAAGGGCTTTTTTCGCTGCTTACTACTGCCTTTTTCAGGCAGGGGATTCTCCAGAAGAGCGGAGCTACATAGGCTGGCCGTTAAGGCCCTTTCCTGTGTCCAAGACGCGCCTCCCGAACAATACCCGCATTTGATGCGGGGATTAGGCGGGAGGCATGGGAGAGGGATGGAATCAAGCGCTCAGGGCCTGGCCGACAGGATATGGCGGTGGGTAAACAGTTGTGGCTCTCTTTTAAATCAAGGCGATATACTATCCGCCCTCAAATCTACACCATTCCGGGCCTGACCCGGAATCCGGTTTTTATCTATCTTATGGATCCCGGACCAGGTCAGACGATAGCCAAGCCTTTGAGTTCTTTGGCTGCCAGTCCGGCCGCCTGGGCGAATTGGGGAGTTTTCTCGCGGAAGATGATGCCGCGCGAGGAATTGATCAGGATATTGGGCGTTTCGGCGGAATCCACGGCGTTTTGAAGCACTGAATCCAGGTCCCCGCCCTGGGCGCCTATGCCGGGAATGAGGAAAACGCGTCCGGGAAGCAGTTCCCGCATACGTTTGAGGTCTCCGCTCTGAGTGGCGCCCACCACCGCGCCGAGCTGCTCCTGGGGATAGTTGTTGATCCAGGCGGAGACTTTATCTGCCATGCCGCCCTCCTGAAAGAATTCCTTCGCGGAGGGGTTGGAGGTGAGGGCAAGCGCGAAGGCAAAAGCGCCGGGCTTTTTCAGGACAGGCTTCAGGACATCGGAGCCCATTAGCGGGTTGAGGGTGATGGCGCCGAAGCCCATCCGGTCAAAGTAGCTGACGGCGTATTGCTCCATCGTGTTGCCGATGTCGCCGACTTTGCAGTCCAGGATCACGGGGATGTCATCAGGTATGTATTCCACCGTGCGCTGCAGGGCTTCCAGGCCGCGGAGGCCGTCGTTCAGATAAAAGGCCAGGTTCGGCTTGTAGGCGCAGGCGTGGTCCGCGGTGGAATCTATGACGCGGCGGTTAAATTCCCAGATGGGGTTGGCTTCATCCAGCACGCAGTCCGGCAGTTGGGCGATATCCGAATCCAGGCCCACGCAGAGCAGGCTTTTGGTGCTCCGCCAGCGGGCCTGGTATTTACAGTAGAACGATGCGGACGGAATCGACTCCATCGGTTTCCTCAAATTCCACCTTGATGATCTCTTCGCGGGAAGTGGGCACGTTTTTGCCCACGTAGTCTGCCTTGATGGGCAGTTCGCGGTGGCCGCGGTCGATCAGGACGGCCAGTTGGATCTGTTTGGGGCGGCCAAAATCCAGCAAGGCGTCGATGGCGGCGCGCACAGTTCTACCGGTATAGAGAACGTCGTCCACTAGCACGATCACGGCTCCTTCTATATCGAAACCCAGTTCTGAACCGCGGATCACGGGTTGGTGTGAGATGGTGGAAAGGTCGTCGCGGTAGAGGGTTATGTCGAGTATGCCAAAGGGGATATCCTTGCCCTCGATCAGGCGCAGATAGTCGGAAAGCCTCTTGGCAAGAGGCACTCCGCGGCTGCGGATGCCCACCAGACAGATTTTGTCCAGGCCGCGGTTCTGTTCTATAATTTCATGTGCCATGCGGTGGACGCTGCGCTCCATCTGGGCTTTGTCCATGATCGTGCTTTTGGTCTGCATCTTGGCTCCTTGTGCGGGGATTTATTCTGGTTTGATAACGATCAGGGTGTCGCCTTTGCCAACCGTGTCGCCGGAGGAGAAAGGCGTTGCCACAACAGTTCCCGCCACGGGGCAGGAGATGTTGTTGTACATCTTCATCGCTTCCAGCACCAACAGGGTTTCGCCGACCTGGACCTTGTCGCCCACCTGCTTTTCATATTTCACGAACATTCCGGGCATGGGGGCCTGGACCGGGGTGCCGTCGGCAGAGGCCGGAGCTGGCTTGGGATCGGCCTTGGGCGCTGCCGGAGCGGGGTTCGGCGTCTGAACCGGAGCTGCGGCCGGCTGGGGGGCTGGATTTGTTGCCTGAACCGGTGCGGCTGGAGCGGAACGGACCACTCTGGGCGCGCCGCCCTTTTCGGAAACCTCCACCAGAAAGTGTTCTTCGTCGATGAAAACGTCAAACTGGCGCAGGCCTTCGGGCTTGGGAACCGGCTCTTTGACCGGCTTTTCCACCAGCAGGCCGGCTTTGGCTTTCCTGCAAAGCTCTTCCTGGCGTTTCACCTCTTCCAGGGTGGTGGCTTTCATCTCGGCCGGCAGTGGTTCGTGGCCGTATTTTATCTTCAGGAATCTCTTTCCGGTGAGGTTGTAGATAGCCACAATGAGGGCGTCGTCCAAATCCTTGGCCAGGCCTTCGGTTTCCTTCTTCACCTGCTCCAGGGCGGGTTCGATCACGTCGCCGGGGCGCATGGTGATGGGCTTTTCGCCCCGCGGGTAACCCTTCAGCGCTTTTTTCTGCACTTCGGGATCGATGGGCAGGGTGGTCTTGCCGTAAAGGCCGTAGCAGAGGTCCTTCACCTG